>Ga0315286_10002379_pt1 | contig 17534 bp, 12 predicted proteins | sample YL17G10_0_MG_FD_205038 | JGI IMG/M metagenome (GOLD analysis project Ga0315286, IMG submission 205038) | Sediment microbial communities from Yellowstone Lake, YNP, Wyoming, USA - YL17G10_0 | ecosystem: Environmental > Aquatic > Freshwater > Lake > Sediment | place: USA: Wyoming | collected...
CTTCCTTGAACGAAAGCGCATTTTTGGCATCCGGATCGGAGGTTCCCTGCAGGAGAGCATGGGTATAAGGATGCAGGGGATTTTGCAGTAATGGATCCACCCTGGCTTTTTCGGCAATTCGCCCGGCATACATGACGAAGATGCGTTCTGAGAAGTAACTGACCGTGGCGAGGTCGTGGGTGATGTAGATGACCGACAGGTGGTGCTTTTGCTGAAGACCGCGGAATAATTTGAGGATCTCGACGCGCACGGAGGCATCCAGCATGGAGACGGGTTCATCCGCCACCAGCAGTTTTGGCTCCAGGATCATGGCACGGGCGATGACAACGCGCTGCTGCTGCCCTCCGCTGAGCATGTGCGGGTATTTATCCCAATAATCCTCAACGGGGTGCAGTTTGACCTCTTCCATGACCTTGCGGACACGCTGTTCGCGTTCATCCTTGCTCCTGACACCACCGATGACGAGCGGTTCCTCCAGGATCTTGCGGATGCTCATAAAGGGTGCCAGGGCGCCGTATGGGTCCTGCTGGACATAACCGACCTGCGAGCGATACCAGTGGATATCCCTGGCATCCATCTCGCTATGCTTTTTTCCTTCAAAGACGATCTCGCCTTTGGTGGGGCGATGCAAGGCAAGGATGGTCTTCATCAGGCTGGATTTTCCGCAACCGCTTTCGCCAACAACGGCAATCGCCTCGGCGTGACCCAGGTCAAAAGAAACGCCATCCACGGCGTGCACATAACCGGCATGTCCAAACCCAAACCGTCTCAACTCAAACCAGACGCGCAGTTCCTGAACGGAGAGCAGAACGTTCGGATCGATGGTCTGAGCTTCTTCGGTGATCAATTCTTTTGTGTCAACAGACATGACATGCTCCTAAGTTCACGAATACAACCAGCATTTCACCTTACGACCTTCCTTATCGATCGTAGGCGGATCCTGCTCGCATTTTTCGAAGCGGGAATGACAGCGTGGGGCAAACCGGCAGCGTTCCGGAAGGTTGATCAGGCTGGGTGGCTGACCTTCGATGAAATCCAGCACTTTTTTTCCACGCAAGGTTGGCACACTTGCCATCAATGCCTTGGAATAAGGGTGGAGCGGCTCGGCAAAGAAACGCGGTGCATCGCCGAATTCCACGATCTGCCCGGCGTACATTACAGCCACATCGTCCGCCAGTTCGCTGGAGGTGGCGATGTCATGCGTGATCAGAATGTAACTCGTGCCCAGTTCCTTCTTGGTGCGTTTGAGGACGTTAAAGATGTTCGCCTGGGTCAAAACATCCAGTGCAGAAGTGGGCTCGTCCAGGATGATCAGGTTGGGTGAGGTGACGAGCGCCATGGCAATGGCAACCCGCTGGCGCATGCCGCCGCTCAGTTCAAAGGCATAGCGGCTGAGGAAACCTTCGGGGACGCCCACGTGCTGGAACATGCTGCGGGCTTGAATGAGGGCTTTCTCCTTGTTCACACCCAGGTGGATCATGGCTGGTTCGGCGACCTGGTCCCCCACACGCAGGACCGGGTTGAGGGCGTTCATGGCTGCCTGGGGCACCATGGACATGCCCACCCAGCGGACGTTCAGGCGGTATTCTTCATCGTCCAGCGCCATGGTGTCCACGCCTTCGAGCCAGACCTTGCCGCTGTACTTGGAAACATTGCGGGGGAGGAGGCGCAGGATGGCTTTTGCCAGGGAACTCTTGCCGCAGCCGGATTCGCCCAGGATCACGACCGCACGGTTGTAATCCAGGTCAAAATCCACTCCATCCACTGCCTGGACATCGCCGGCGCGGGAATTGAAATATAAGACCAGTTTTTCGATATGCAATAATTTAGTGTCTGCCATCGGGTTATATATCCCTCAATCTAGGATTGAAGATGCGATCGAGCGCAAATCCGAGCATGGCGAACCCCAGACCGGTGACCATCAGCAACACGGCAGGTTCGAGCACCCAGTAATACAACCCGTGATACAGGGCACCATCTGCCCAGGCATCATCGATGACCTTACCCCAGGTGGGCAGGACCGGGTCACCCAGACCGAGGACTGCCAGGGAGGCTTCAAGAAACACGAATGCGGGGACACTGGAAACCAATGCAGGGATTAACAGCGGGATCATGCGGGGGATGAGGTAAGAGAAGATGATGCGCGAGTTCGAGGCGCCATAAGCGCGGGCTGCTTCGATATAACTCGATTCTTTGGATTGCATGAAGATGGAACGGTAGGTCTTGATCGACCCGGAAAAAATGCTGAGCAGGATGGTGACGCCCAGCATCAGCCAGATGCTGCGCGAATAGAAGGTGCCGACCATGATCAGGATCGCCAGGAAAGGCAGGACCAGGTTGATCTCGGTGATGCGCTGGATCAATTCGTCCACCCAGCCGCCGTACCAGGTGCCCAGGGCGGCGATGATCATGGTGAGGAAGGAGGTGCCCAGGGCAGCGAGCAGACCAAAAGCCAGGGCGATGGGTGTGCCGTACAGCAGGGGCAGCAGGAGGTCACGACGGTACTTGTCCGTGCCCGCCACGCCAAAGAGCGTGCCGTGCAGGACAAATTGCATGTCCAGCGTGTTTCCCTGCTCAAAGGTCGTGCCGTTGACCACCAGGGTATATTTACCCTTCAACACAGTTGGGGTGGCAGCCTGCGGGTCGGAAAAGAGGGCTTGCATGATCTCTTCCGTTTTCAGTTTTGCCTGGAGTTTCAGATCCTGGGAAAAGCGGTAGGTAGAATTGAATTCGACCGCCATATTGGCGATCTTTATCTCCCTGCCATCCGGAGTTATCCATTTAATAACTGCAAATGGAAATTTTTCAGTAACAGATGGCGAGAAATAAATGATCATTTCCTGGGGGAAGCCATCGTACTCGTAATCAAAGCTGTAATTGACATCCACAGTGGTGATCTCATCCGTGACCGGTGTGACGACTTTTTCCAGTGTTCCATCCGTGGTATTGACTATGAAGGAGACTGGGGCTTTCTTGCTCGAGAAAAAGTTATACCAGGAGGGTGCCGCATATTTTGGGTTCTGGTACCAGACATCCTCGCCACCGCGCCAGAGACGGACAGCTTCCTTGTACGGGATGGAGATCAGGGCGTAGGCGGCGATACCCAGCAGGAGAGTGATTATGGACATGCCCACTATGGCAGATGGGTAGCGGAGAAATTCACGGAAGGTATTTTTTAAAGTTTTCATTTTGAACCGCCTGATCCGACCTTCACGCGGGGATCCACCAGGGCATAGACGAAATCGAGGACGAGGACCGTGATCGCCAGGAGATAGGCATAGATGATCGTCGATCCGACGATGACCGGGGTATCATAGGCACCGATGGCACGGAAGAGGGTAATTCCGAGCCCGGGCCACAGAAAGACTGTCTCGGTGATGGTAAAGCCAGTCCACAGGGTGATAACCAGCAGGGCAAAATTCGTGATGATGGTGGGCAGGGTGGGGCGCAGGATGTAACGCCGCTCGACATCCTTGGTGAGCAAACCCTTGGCTTTCGCCATGTCGACATAATCTTCGCTGGAATAGATCAGGAAGAAAGTGCGCCAGTTGTAAATGCTCAGGAAGATGGCGCTGACAACGATGGACATGGCGGGCAGGATGAGATGCTTGAGGATATTGAGACCATAATCCAGTTGATTCTCGGGCGGCGGGGAGTCCACCAGACCACCGAAAGGCAGGATCCGAAAGACCGCGGCAAAGATCAGGATAAAGAAAATTCCATAGAACCAGGGGGGCGAAGCAGAAGTCGGCGACAGGACGATGATCATTTTGTCCAACCAACTGCCATATTTTCGGGATAATGAAAGGGCAATAAATACACTGGAAAAGAAGAGGAAAAGTTCGGAGGTGCCGGTCAGGAGCAACGTGGCGGGAAGCCTTTCGAGCAGGATCAGACGGACTTCCTTGGAACCCTGGTCACTGGTCATCTGCAGGGAGCGACCCAGGTTGAGGGTGAGGGCATTCTTAAGATATCTTACCGAGCGGATGGCAAAAGGCTGATTTAAACCCAGGTTGTTGATCTGGGAAGCGATCTTTTCCTGGATCAGTTTTGCCCGGACTTCAGGAGCCAGGTTGCGGAAAGCCGGGTTCGCCAGCATGGACTGGGTGGTGTTATCCCGGATCTCGTTGCGCATGATCGTATCGACATAGCCGCCCATATTGGCGATCATGATGGTCAGATAAATGCCGATCGTGATGGTAATCGCGATGGTCACGAGCCGCACTGCGGTGTATTTCAGCATGCGCATGAAAGTGCTGCTCATAAATGATTTCTTGATCTTGAACTCTGTGGGGACTGGCGTGGTTAAGGTTTCTTGAGCCATGTCATCCTAACTTTCGGTATAGATGATGGAGGGGCAAGGACAAAAGCCCTTGCCCCTCTTGTTTACTGAAGAACTATGAACTTGTTACTACGGCAGAACAGTGTAATCGAGGGAGATGAAGGCGGGAATGGCAACGGGGATAAGAACCGCTGCGACCTCGATCCTGCCGGTACCAGCAACAAGCTTGGCAGTCACATCAGCCGGGATGGTGAGGGTGTAAACACCATCGGTGGCTGTGGCAACACCAGCACCAACAAAGACAGTCTTGCCTTCGGCATCGTAGACCAGGAATTTGACCTCTTTGACATCCGCGCTGGGGTAAGCATCGCCGGAGGATTTGTAGGTCAATGTGGCGGTGAAGTCCACGCTGTCGCCGATCTTAACGGAGGCGGGACCATCCAGTGCGGCAACAGCCAGAGGTGCCTGACCAAAGCGTGACCAGCGGTCAGCAAGATCAAGAAAATCTGGATTGTTCTTGACCACGGCGGAGCCGGCATTCAGATCCACAGAATCCAGATAGTAAGGACCGGTGCCAACCCAGAAGTGACCGTGGGCGGCATACCAGGCTTTGAGGGCTGCGTAGCGGGCTGCAGCCTGTTCGGTGGTGATGTAAGCACCCATGGTGGGGGCATACGGGATGGTGTTCTCGGCAATAGCCTTGTCGAGGTCTGCAGCGAGGATCGCCAGGCTTGGGCCGCCGATAAAGCTCATCCACTCAACTTTATTCCGATCAGCCTGCCCGGTACCCCAGGCGAGTTCCTTGTTGGCAACAGCCATGTTACCGACGGAAATTGCTGCCCAGGAAAATTCGCCTGTGGTGGTCCATGGCCACCAACTAGTGACATCGAGTTCCGCATCGGCCTGGACGTTATCCGAATAGGTGGCGATGACGAGAGGGTCGGTGGACACGATCTGGACACCCTTGAAGGTGCTCATGAAGGCTTCCAAGTTGCCAGCGGTGTCTTCGTCATAGATAGCGCTGCCTTCCATGCTGTAGTCAAAGGTCATGATCATGCCCATGACAAAGTCAGCCACGGAGATATTGCTGCCATCGTGCCATTTCACGGTCGTGAACATGTCAGCAGGATAGTAAATGACAGATTTGCTCTTAGTGGTCAGACCAGTGGGGAATTTCTCGGCGGCTGTAATGAACACCTGCTTGACAGGATCCCAATCGACCCATGTTTCCGGGGGCACAGGAATGGTATCCGCAAAGGTCAGGTTGACCCAATCGAGGTTGGTGGCAACCGGTAAACCAGTCTGGATGACAAGGTCAGCTTTTTCTGCGCGCAAAGGCCATGCAAGACCGGTGTACGGATCGGGCATTAAACCCCAACTGGAGGTGGCATTCTGAACGTACGCGCTGGTCACCCAGTTGGCGCCGTTGACGGGATTCCATGGATCGGTGAATAGAGTGGCAGTGCTGCCAGCTTTAACCTGGCCACCCTCCACACCAGTGTAACGCATGGTGTAGGGGGACATCTTGGTGGTTTCAACACCAGCACCCACATCCGAGCTGACCTGGAGGTCACATCTAAACGGTGCATAGGTCTGCAAGTCAACGGTCCAGACCTGCAGGGAATCCTGGAGGGCAAGCGGCAGGGCTTTGACCATCAGATCATGGCGCTCCTGGAGAGTGGTGAAATTACCCATCGCCAGGTCATCGCCAATCTTCTGGAAAGCGGGGTCGACGACGTTTGCGGTAAACAACGGGATGCCCTGCGGGCTATCCGGCAGGTACATTTCCTGGAAAATAGTCCTCTCGTCCCGGTTCAAACCGTTTGAACCCCAGCCGGCGGTGTAGAGATTCCACAGACCATCGAGGGGATTGGAGCCGATCCAGAGGGGAGAGAGTTCCTTGGATTTCTTTTCCTGTCTGTCAACGGTGAAGCCCATGGCTTCCAACTGCTGGGCGAAATATTCACCCTGGGGCAGACGAGTGCCATCACCATCGTTGCGGATGAGGAAGATGAGGACGACAGGAGCGCCGCCGAACTGCCATTTGCCATCGGCACCCTTGGTGGCGCCCATGGCGACCATCTCGGTATCGACAACGGCTTTGGCTTTATCCAGGTTGTAGGCGTAATAGGCTTCGAGGCCGCGGGCGACATCGATAACACCGGTGTAATCAACCAGCTGGGTGGTGAGGGGCAGGAACTTCGGCAGTGCACCACCGGCATAGATCTCCTGGTTGAGATAGTTGCGGTCGATCGCCCAGTTCATCGCTTCGCGGATCTTGCGGTTCGAGAAGGGATTCAGCTTGGTGGCATCGGTGAAGACAGCCGGGTTGAAGAGCATGTCGTAGTAGGTGCCATATGACTGGGTGTAGCACAAATTGGCGGCTTTGATCTCAGCCAGTTTGTCAGCAGCCAGCCCGTAGCTGAAAATATCAATAGCCCCGGCACCAATCTGGGTAATGGCTGAGGCTGCATCGACGATCGAATAATCGATCTCATCCAGCCAGCCACCATGGCGGGTGGTTGGGGGTTCAGTGGGGACTGCGGTCGGAGCCACGGTCGGTGCCACGGTGGGGGCTGTGGTCGGGGCTGTGGTCGGTGCCTCAGTCGCCTGGGGGGTCGGGGCGCAGGCAGACAGCACCATGCTGGCTACCAAAACAACGCCGACGACTTTCATTAAGCGTTTACTCAACATTGTATTTCTCCTCCAAAAGATATAACAGGTTAGGGTTAAATACGAAGAAACGAAGAACTCGAGATTCTCTGATTGTTAAAGAATCACCTCCTTTGTAAGATCGTTTGCCTGAATATCTATCCGAAAATATTCCAAATTGTAAAGAAGTCCCAAGTATCGGATAGGCTCTAAAGAAAACTGGCAATGAGCCTATTATGCCAGTGAGGCTACCAGTGAGATTAACACAAGATTAAGAAATAGTCAAGTGTCTTAAGAATGGTACCAAATCCAGCATACATACCACCCGCCCTGGCATGACCGGTCAGGGCGATCCGCTATTCGCCCGGGCAACTGCTGGAGCGTGAAAATAGCTCGATATTCCACAGGCTGCTGGCTGCCGTTGGATCCGGCCCAAAACCGCATAAGCCCGGTCTTGAAGCGCCAACCTTCACCTGCCAGTAGAGCGGAATGACCGGCAGGTCTTCGGAGAATATTTCCTGCACCACGGCATAGGAATAGTCCAGCGAGGTATCCTGCCCCAGGTTGGACCTGGCTTCAAGACAGGCGGAATCGTAATCCTCATCATCATAACCGCTGAAATTAATGCCGCTCCAGGCGTTCAACGGCGAAGGGATCTCAGAGCCCAGGTACCAGCCACAGGGCGGCTCCAATCCGCTGCCAGCCAGGGCAAACTCAGCCAGGTCAAACTTGCGCCCGAAGAGGGGACTGCCAGACCCAACCCGGTACAGGTCGACCGGATCCATGTATTGAACAATTACTTCCACGCCGCACTCCGCCAGCGAGTTCACCAGGATGCCGCTGACCAGCCGGCGTTGAAGGGCGGGGGTGGTCACATAAGTGATCTTCAGTGGTGTCCCATCGGGAACTCCGGGGATGGCGAAAGCCAGGCGGGTGGTGCGGGAGTCATTGTCCCGGTCCTTCCAGCCAGCTTCATCCAGCAGGCGGTTGCCAGCCAGGGTATCATGGTCGTAGAGAGTGACATCCGGGTCATACAGCGGATGCCCACCCGTGATAAAGGATGACGGCACTTCGGAAAGGCCGAATAGAATATTGTCCACCACCTTTTGGCGATCCAGGCACAAGGCGATCGCCTGGCGGGTGCGCTTATCTGCAAAGAAGTCGGGGCGATCGCCATCCGCCAGGTTGAAGCCGTTGTCATAGGAGGCCGGCTGGATGCCGAAATCCAATTGCTCGAGATTCATGCTGGTGGAGAAGCGCACCTTGATCTGGCGGTTGGCATCGAACGCCTGCAATAATTCGATCTGGTCATCCAGCGCCATGCCGGGATCGAGCACATCACAACTACCGGCGATCAGCCGGCTGATGGCAAGATTGGGGTCGGAGATAAAGTAAAAATACAGGTCATTAAAGCGTGGCAAGCCCTGGTCGGCGCGGAAGTAAAGCGTGTTCCTGACCAGGTGGATGGATTCACCAGGCAGCCACTGATCGAGAACGTATGCACCCCAGCCCAGCGGGTTCTTCCCCACGGCTTGAGGCAATTCTGCCGGTGTGAAGGTCTTCCAGGCATGGCGGGGAGCGGGTGTCCAGTAATTGCCGGCATATGACTGGTCGAGGTAGCCCGGCAGCCCAAACCACTGCAGCGTCAGGTCGTCGACCGCCTGGTATGCCTGGGTGCGGTTCACCAGGTACTTGGAACCCGGTGTGTTCGGGTCCGAAGCCAATTGAAAGGAGTAGACCGAATCATCAGCGGTCAGCGCTTCGCCATCCGACCAGGTCAGCCCGGGCAGGAGGGTAAAATTGACCACCAGCTGATCCATCTCGATCTCGCTGGTGCCATCGTATTCGATGGCGCAGTCTTCGGTGCTGCAGCCGGAGGGATGCACTAGAGTTCCCTCAGCCAGGGTGACCGGCGAGCCATTGACATCCACCACACGGTCTCCCGCCATGACTGTGACCGGTTCAAGGATGGCATCGCCATCTTCCAGGCTGGGGAGTTTTTGCAGGATGACAGCCTGGCTGGCATAGGAATTGGAATCGATCGGACCGTCATAGATGGCAGCCAGTACGCTGCGGGCGGAAGCACCCAGGTTGTCATACAGGTAGAGGCTGACAGGTTCTTCCGCCAGACAGATGGATAAGGTTTTGGAGAGAACCAGTGATGGAATGGGGGTGGAGATGGCCTGTACGGCAGTCGGTTCTTCGATGGCTACGGTTGGCATGCTTGTGGGAGCGGGGCTCCCACAACCGGAAAGGATGAACAGACCGGCAAGCCCGACCAGGCAGACGTACGAGCGAAGATCATTCATGGTCACCCTCCCGGCAAGCATTCAGCATGGCTTGATTATACAATAGGAGCCCGGAATCAACCTGCGTTGACATCCATAAACCCAAACGGTACAATGAAGTCCGAGCTTGATCTCAATTGAAAGGAGAGCCAAGATGTTCAAGGATTTTAAGGAATTTATCACGCGCGGCAATGTCATCGACCTGGCAGTGGGTGTCATCATCGGCGGAGCCTTCGGCAAGATCGTCAGCTCGCTGGTCAACGACATTATCATGCCTCCGATCGGCATGCTGTTGCATGGAGTCAATTTTGCCGACCTGTTTCTGGCTCTGGACGGGAAGACCTATGCCTCCCTGGCAAACGCGCAGACCGCTGGAGCGCCAACGCTCAACTACGGTCTCTTCATTAATAATATCATTGACTTTGTTATTGTCGCTTTTGTGATCTTCATGATGATACTTTCCATCAGCAAACTCAAGAAACAACCCGCGCCTGTGGCGGAAGAGCCCACCAGCAAGGACTGCCCGTTTTGCTACACAAGCATCCCGGTGAAAGCCAGCCGCTGTCCACACTGCACCTCTCAATTGGGCTGAAGCACGGATATCCCTGAATCTGAATGAATTTTCTGGATCAGCTTAACCAACAACAACGCCAGGCGGTCACTGCCGGGGCTGGTCCCGTGCTGGTGCTGGCAGGTCCCGGATCAGGCAAAACCAGGGTATTAACCCAGCGGATTGCCTACCTGATCCAGGTGATGGGGGCGCGCCCCTACCAGATCCTGGCGGTGACATTCACCAACAAGGCAGCGCGGGCAATGGGCGAGCGGGTGAGCGCGCTGATCGGAGAGGATGCCCCACGGCAGGGTTTATGGCTGGGGACATTCCATGCCATGTGTGCCCGCATCCTGCGCAGTGAGGCGGAGTACCTGCCCTTCAAAGCCAACTTCGTCATATTCGATGACAATGACCAGCAGAGGGTGGTCAAGGCAGCCATCCGCGAGCTAAACCTGAACGACAAGCTCTACCGCCCGGTCAGCGTGCAATCTGCCATCTCGCGCGCCAAGAATGAGCTGAAATTCCCGCCGAATTATCCGACCGAGACATATCGGGATGAAACCATCAAGCGCATTTACGAGCGCTACCAGGCTTCCCTGCAGAATTCCAACGCGGTCGATTTCGACGACCTGCTGTTGTGGACAGCCCACCTGCTGGCGGAAGAGTCGGCGGTGCGCGACAAGTATGCCCAGCGCTTCAAGTACATCCTGGTGGACGAATTCCAGGATACCAACTTTGCGCAGTATTCGATGGTACAGCAACTGGCGTCCGTCCACCATAACATCTTCGTGGTGGGCGATCCGGACCAGTCCATCTACCGCTGGAGGGGCGCGGATTACCATAACGTGATGCGCTTTGAAAAAGACTTCCCCGACACGCATGTGATCCTGCTCGAACAGAATTACCGTTCCAAACAGACCATCCTGGACGCTGCCATGTCGGTCATCGACCAGGCCGGTCACCGCCGCCGTAAGAAGCTGTTCACGGAGCGTGGGCAAGGGGAGCGGTTGCTATATTATGAAGCGAACGACGATTACTCTGAAGCCGCCTACGTGGTGGATACCATCCTGCAGTTGGTGGGCAGCAAGCAGTTCGCTGCCAGCGAGTGTGCGGTGATGTACCGCACCAACGCCCAGTCGCGCCTGCTGGAGGAAGCCTTCTTGCAGGCGCGCCAGCCCTACCGGCTGGTCGGGGCACAGCGCTTCTACGGGCGGCGGGAGGTCAAGGATGTGATCGCCTACCTGCGCCTGGTTTACAACCCGGCGGACGAGATCAGCCTGGAACGGGTGATCAACACCCCGATGCGCGGCATAGGCGAAAAGACCTTTCAGAACCTGATCCTGGCGGCTCGCCAGGCGAACCAGACGGCAACCAGCCTGCTGTTCGAATTGGGGGGCGGTGACAAATCGCCCTTATGGTCATCCTTCAGCGCCCGCAGTACCGCACAACTGGCAGGGTTCGGCGGGATGCTTATGCGCTGGGTTGGGATGCGGGATAGCCATACGGTCAGCGAATTATTCGACCGCATACTGGACGACATCCACTACGAAAATTTCATCAGCGAGGACGGCGACGAAGAAGCCACCGACCGCTGGGAGAATGTGCTGGAACTGCGCCGCCTGACCACGGAATACGAAGAACGCAGCCTGGCGGAATTCCTGGAAAATGTGGCGCTCATCTCAGACCAGGACACCCTGGCGGAGGGACAGAATGCCCCCACGCTGTTGACCCTGCACGCCGCCAAAGGGCTGGAATTCGGGGTGGTCTTCATCATCGGGCTGGATGACGGCATCCTGCCGCACACCCGTTCTTTTGACGAGCCGGAAGAGATGGATGAAGAACGCCGCCTGTTCTATGTGGGCATCACCCGCGCCAAAGACCGTCTCTACCTGGTGCGCGCCAACCGGCGCGGCGGTCGCGGTTATGCGGAAGGGACATACCCGTCCCGCTTCCTGGAGGACATCCCGGCAGAACTACTAAACGGAGGCTGGCGGGCGGAACGCACACTGCGCACAAATGCCAGGGAAAATGCAAGCTGGAAACTTCCCAACCCCGATGTGCCGGCACGGGTGATCGAACATCAATACCGCACCGGTACACGGGTAAAGCACCCCTCCTGGGGGGAAGGCATCGTGCTGGACAGCCGCATTCAGGATGACGATGAGACGCTGGACGTGGTCTTTGAGAGTGTGGGGATCAAGCGCCTGGCGGCTTCCCTGGCAAAATTAACCATATTAAAGAGAACGTGAACCAAGAAAGGTGACCTATGGATTTTAAAAAACTGCCTGTTGAAGCGCAAGCCATCATCAACCTGACATGGTCGGAGCTTGAACCGTATGCCTGCGAACTGGAAACCCGCCCATTAACGGAGGATACGGTGACCCAATGGCTGTTGGACTGGACGGCTCTCTCTGAACGTGTGACAGAGATGTACAGCCGCCTGTACCTGGCGACCACGGTCAACACTGCCGATAAGGAGGCTGAAAAGAGATTTGAAAATTTCCTGGACACCATCTATTCAGCCTCGATGAGCGCAGAACAAAAGCTCAAAGTCAAACTCATGGCAAGCGGCCTGCAACCGGTGGGGTTCGAGATCCCCCTCAGGAACATGCGCAGTGAAGCAGACCTGTTCCGCCAGGAAAACCTGCCCCTGCTGGCAGAACAACAAAAATTGAACATGAACTACGACAAGATCATCGGTTCGCAGAGCGTCCGCTGGGAAGGGCAGGAATACACCATCTCAAAGCTGCGCCAGAAATTGCATAACCCGGATCGCGGCGTACGGGAAAAAGTCTGGCGTGCCATTCATGAACGGCAGATGGCTGACCGGGCTGGCATCAATGAGTTGTGGGGGAAATTCATGAAATTGCGAGGGAGTATTGCCTTCAATGCCGGGAAAGCCAATTTTCGGGATTATGCCTGGCAGAGGCACCTGCGCTTTGACTACACCCCGGTGGACTGCCAAACTTTCCACAAGGCGATCGATAAGGTGGTGGTTCCGGCTGCCCAGCGGATCTATGAGCGCCACCGCCTGGAACTTGGACTGGACAGGCTCCGTCCATGGGACCTGACGGATGGCTGGTTTGACCGACCGGTCGAATCCCACGGTGAAGTACCCCTGGAACCCTTCCAAAATATCGAAGAGTTAAAGCAAAAGGGAGCGGCGATCTTTGAACAAGTCGATCCACAACTGGGCGGTTATTTCCACACCATGCTGGCGGAAAAAGCCATGGACCTGGACAACCGCAAGTTCAAAGCGCCCGGGGCGTACTGCACCTCTTTTGATGTCATCCGCAGACCATTCATCTTCATGAATGCGGTCGGCAAGCATAGGGATGTGCAGACCCTTCTGCATGAGAGCGGACATGCCTTCCACGTCTTTGAAACCGGCAAACTGCCCTATGCCCAGCAGACCAATGTACCGATGGAATTTGCCGAAGTGGCTTCGATGGCGATGGAACTGCTGGCGGCGCCATACCTGACCAAGGAGTTCGGCGGATTCTATACCAAAGCTGAAGCCGCCCGGGCACGCATCGAACACCTGGAAGGCGAGATCCTGTTCTGGCCATTCATGGCGTTGGTGGATTCTTTCCAGCACTGGGTGTACGAAAATGCCCAGGCAGGCTCAGACCCGAAGAACTGTGATGCGGTCTGGGCAGATCTGTGGCAGCGCTACATCCCGAACGTGGATTGGAGCGGGCTGGAAGAGGAACGCAACACCGGCTGGCACCGCAAACTGCACATCCACCAGGTACCTTTCTACTATGTGGAATATGGGCTGGCACAATTGGGAGCGGTGCAGATCTTTGCCAATGCCATCAAAGACCAGCACCGGTCCGTGGCTAATTACCGCAAAGCGCTTTCTCTGGGAGGCACGGTTACCCTGCCCGACCTGTTCAACACGGCGGGCGGGAAGTTTGGCTTTGATGCGGACACTGTACAGCAGGCGGTCAGTGTGATGGAGAACACGATCGAATCCTTGAGGGAGGCATGAGCATGAAATTAATATGGGATATATTCATCCTGTTCAGCCGGGTGGCACTCTTCTCGTGGGGTGGAGGCCCGGCTTCGATGGGTCTGATGCAGCGTGAAACGGTCGCGGCAGGCTGGGTGACCTCCGAGCAGTTCGCAGACGCCCTGGCGGTCGGAAACGCCCTGCCGGGACCGATCGCTCCACAGGTATCCGCTTTCGTGGGCTATAAACTGGCGGGGTTCCCCGGCGCCCTCTCGGCAGTGACCGGCACGATCCTGCCAACCACCGCCCTGATGCTGGTCATGATCATCTTTTTCTTCAACATCAAGGATGACCCGAATGTGTTGGCAATGATCAAAGCGGTCCGCCCGGTGGTGATCGGACTGCTTATGTGGACCGCTTACAGCATGACCTATGCCGTCTTCGGGATTAAGAAGACCGGCTGGCTGCCCGGACTGACGCACAACTGGGATGGGGTGCTGATCGCAATCGCCTCCTTTCTATTGCTGACATTCACCAGCATCAACCCGGTTTGGCTGGTCATTGCCGCGGCCGGACTGGGCTACCTGGTCTACCGCTGAGCATTCCAAAGGAACAAACATGGCTGAGACGTTGAAGATCGTCATCCCGATGGCAGGCTGGGGCACGCGCATGCGTCCCCACACCTTGAGTAAACCCAAACCCCTGATCAGCGTGGCAGGCAAGACCTCCCTCGACCACCTGCTGGACAGTTTTGACAGCCTGCCCAAAGATCTGCAGGTCGAGTATGTTTTCATCGTCAGCCCGTACCTGGGGGAAAAACAGATCCCGGAATTCATGCAAGCCCATTACCCGGACTTGAAAGTGCATTACATCGTCCAGTCCGTGATGCGCGGGCAGTCGGATGCGCTGTTCCTGGCGCGCAAGGAATTGAAGGGAGCCATGCTGATGATCTACTCGGATACCCTGATCGAGACCGATTTTTCCAGGATCGGCAGGGAGGACCTGGATGGGATCGCCTGGGTAAAGAGCGTGCCAGACCCGCGCCGCTTTGGCGTGGCAGAAGTGGAAGAAGGCAATATCATCCGCCGCCTGGTGGAAAAACCCGAAAACATGGAGAACAACCTAGCGTTGGTCGGATGCTATTTCTTCCGCTCGGGAGAAGCCCTGGTCGCAGCCATCCAGGAGCAGTTCCGGCGGGATGTGCAATTGAATGGGGAATATTTCCTGGTGGATGCCATTAATGTGATGCTGGAAGATAATGCCCGCATGCGCACCCAACCGGTCAGTGTGTGGCTGGACACGGGGACGATCAATGCCACGCTTGAGACGAACCGCTACCTGCTGGAACATGGCAGGGAGAACTCCGCCATACAACTTGGCACAGACGTGGAAGTCATCCGTCCGGTCTTCATCCATCCCGAGGCGCAGGTGACCGCCTCCAGGATCGGTCCGCATGTATCGATCGCGGCGGGATGCAGGATCTCCGACAGCAAGATAGAGAACAGCATCCTGGAAGAAGGTGTCTCGGTGGAAGCCGCTGCCATCAACAACTCGTTGATCGGTCGGCAGGTCAGCATCCTGGGACGAGGCGCGAACGGAGAATTCGTCAGCCTTAACCTGGGAGACAACTGCAGTGTCCATCTTTAATGCCATGCGCACTCCGGTCGAATGTCTATCTTCACAGACTTATGCCGAAAGACCGGTGGCGCTTACATGGAACGACCAGCGGCTGGAGATCACGGAGATAAAGACTCGCTGGCGCACGCCGGAAGGGTGGGGTTTCCAGGTCTGCACGGCAGATGGGCAGATATTTGAGGTTTTTTATGGTGAGTCCAAGGATGAATGGCGTATCCAGCAGCCATAAGGAGAACTGATGACGGAACCAACCGAGGTGCGAATTTTGTCCAAACGGGTGGCAGAACTGAAGCCATCCGGGATCCGTAAATTCTTCGATATTGCCGCCACCATGCGGGAGGTCATTTCCCTGGGCATCGGTGAGCCGGATTTCACCACACCCAAGCCGATCCTGGAAGCGGGCATTCGCTCCCTGCAAGCCGGGGAGACGCACTATACTTCCAATGCCGGCAAGATCGAGCTGCGCCAGGCGGTGGCGGAAAACCTGAAAAGGTTATACGGGGTTGAGTACGACCCGTTCAGCCAAGTGATCGCCACGGTGGGGGTGTCTGAAGCCCTATACCTGACCATGACAGCCCTGCTCGACCCGGGCGACGAGGTCATCATCCCGACGCCCTGCTTCGTCTCGTACCAGGCGGAAGTTCTGCTGGCAGGCGGGGTGCCGGTGGAGATTCCCAGCCGGATGGAGGATGATTTTCAGCCTGACCCGGGGCGCCTGGAAGCCGCCATCACGCCGCGCACCAAAGCCATTTTCGTGGGATATCCCAACAATCCCACCGGTGCGTCAGCAACACGCCAGATCCTGCTGGAAGTGGTGCAGATCGCTGAGCGGCATGGACTGTTGATCATATCTGACGAGATCTATGACCGGCTGGTGTACCATTTTCAGCACGTGTGTGTCCCCAGCCTGAGCCATTATGCCAAGGACCATACCGTCCTGCTGGGCGGTTTCTCAAAGGACTATGCCATGACCGGCTGGCGCATCGGCTATGCCGCCGGACCGACCGAGATCATCAAGGGGCTGATGCGCATCCACCAGTACACCATCATGTCTGCCCCTACCACCGCCCAGGATGCCGCCATTGAAGCCCTGATGAACGGGGAAAGCCATGTGCAGGAGATGGTGGCGGAATACGACCGGCGCAGGCAGTTGATCGTGAACGGGTTGAACAAACTGGGTCTGACCACCTTTGAGCCGCACGGCGCATTCTACGCCTTCCCGCAGATCTCCGCCACCGGCATGAAAGATGAGACTTTTGCCGAAAAACTGCTGCAGGAAGAGCACGTGGCAGTGGTGCCAGGCAATGCCTTTGGCGCCGGCGGCGAGGGTTTTGTGCGCTGTTCGTATGCCACATCGTATGAAAAGATCGAGGAAGCCCTGCGCCGCATGGAACGTTTCATGGCGCGGCATGGGTAATTAAAACAGAAAACAACTCCAAAACAACATAAGCCATTTTGCCTATTCCAGCATGGGTGAAACAGCGCTTTTGATTCCTGGATGGTGGGAATAAACTAACAGGGATGACCTTCATCTCAAGAATATTCTCCAGATCGAACTGGTTTTGGATCGTTTTGTGCGTTCTTTTATTGTATGTAATCCCCCCTTTTCTGGCACCTATCTTCATGCACCTGGGATGGGGCAGCCCGGGCAAGGCGATCTACTTATTATATTCCTTCCTGTGCCATCAACTTCCTGAACGCTCCTTTTTCCTTTTCGGTCCGCATCTCACTTACCCCCTGGCACAAATTCAACAAGTTGCCGGTTTGAAGAACACCGGGGATCTGTTTGCGCTCAGGCAGTTCATTGGGAATTCCCAAATCGGCTGGAAAGTCGCCTGGTCTGATCGCATGGTTTCAATGTTCACCAGCATCCCGCTGTTTGCGCTGACCTGGTATCCATTACGACGACACCTGCCCCGCATCCCCTGGTGGGGGTTTTTGCTCTTGATCCTGCCCATGTTGGTGGACGGTGGAACTCATTTCATCAGCGATCTGCAGGGAATTGGAGCCGGATTTCGGGACACGAATACGTGGCTTGTAACGCTCACGCAACAAGCCTACCCACCCACATTTTACGCCGGGGATGCCTGGGGCTCATTCAATTCCATCATGCGATTGGGAACTGGACTGTTATTTGGTTTGGGATTCGTGTGGTTTGGATTTCCATAT
>Ga0315286_10002380_pt1 | contig 17534 bp, 12 predicted proteins | sample YL17G10_0_MG_FD_205038 | JGI IMG/M metagenome (GOLD analysis project Ga0315286, IMG submission 205038) | Sediment microbial communities from Yellowstone Lake, YNP, Wyoming, USA - YL17G10_0 | ecosystem: Environmental > Aquatic > Freshwater > Lake > Sediment | place: USA: Wyoming | collected...
TCATCCGCGGTTTCAGAACTGATGGCGGCTTGATCCGGTATTGGAGGATTGGAGACGATGAGAACTCTACTATTGACCTTGACCACGTGTCTGGTGGTTCTACCTGTCCAAGCCAAATACAGCAGGGGCAGCGGCACGGCCCAGGATCCCTACCAGATCGCCACGGCCGCCGACCTGATCGCCCTCGGCGAGACTCCCGCCGACTACGGCAAGCACTTTATCCTGACCGCCGATATCGACCTGGACCCCAACCTGCCCGGCCGCAAGGTCTTTGACAAGGCCGTCATCGCGCCGGATACGAACCCAAGTGAGGGTGTGATCGGTGGGCCCGCTTTTGCGGGCGTCTTCAATGGCGATGGTCACGCGATCTCGCGCCTTACCATCAGGGGTCAGGATTCTCTGGGCTTGTTTGGCTACGCGTCCCGGGCCGAGATCAAGCATTTGGGGGTCATGGCGGTCGATATAGCTGGTTCAGGCGGCAATGTCGGCGCTATCGTGGGGTACAATTCCGATGGGGATCTGATCCATTGCCGCAGCACCGGTGTTGTCAGCGGCAGCGGAGAATGCGTTGGGGGCTTGGTGGGGAGTAACTACGAGGGTGATGTGATCCACTGTTACAGTCTGGGTACGGTGCGTAGCACAGGGTTCGCTGTCGGCGGGCTGGTGGGCAACAACGACTACGGCAGTGTGACCCAGTGCTACAGCAGTTGTGCGGTAAGCAACCCTGGCAAAAGTGGCGGGGTCGGCGGGTTGGTGGGGTGCATCTACCACGCCACTGTGACCGACTGCTACAGCACCGGTGCGGTTAGTGGCATTGAGTCTGTCGGCGGGCTGGTGGGCTTGAGCTATGAAGGCCGGGTGGCGCAGTGCTACAGCAGCGGGGCGGTCAGCGGTAGTTCGAATGTTGGTGGAATCGTGGGCTCGGTCACGCAAGGTTCTGTGGTTGCCTGTTTCTGGGACACTCTGACGTCAGGCCAAACCACGAGTGCCGGGGGCACAGGCAAGACCACTGTCCAGATGCAGGACGCGAACACCTACCTCGATGCTGGTTGGGACTTTGTCGATGAGATCCTCAATGGCACCTGCGACTACTGGCAGATATCGCCGGGTGACTATCCCCGGCTGCGTTACTATATCGGCGATAGCCCAATGATGCTGGAGGGATTGGGAACGGCTGAAAAACCGTATCTGATTCGAGATGCGTGGGACCTTGGCACCGTGTGGTTTGAGCCCATTGCTCACTACCGCTTGGAAGCGGCCGTGGATCTGTCGGGGATCACGTGGTCTGCCGCTGTTGTTCCCCGGTTTGGAGGGACCTTTGATGGTAATGGTTATGTAATCAGCAACCTCCATATCCGGGGCGGTGGATACCTGGGTCTGTTCGGAAAACTATACTCTGGGGCTAATGTCGTAAATCTGGGCCTGGAAGTGGTAGATGTCAATGGAACCGGTGATTGCGTCGGCGGCCTGGCGGGCTGGAACTATGAGGGCAACATCACTGCGAGCTACAGCACCGGCATGGTCACTGGCAAGTCGTCTGTCGGCACGCTGGTCGGCAAGAACGAAGGTACCGTGACCCAATGTTACAGCGCCGGTGCGGCCATTGGCAATGAGGATGTGGGTGGGCTGGTCGGGCGAAACAAGTATGGGGGGGATGTGACCCGATGCCACAGCACCGGCATGGTCACTGGCAAGTGGTCTGTCGGCGGACTCGTGGGGTACAATGTCTACGGCAGCATCGCCGCGAGCTACAGTAGCGCGACGGCCAGTGGAGATTCTTGCGTCGGGGGGCTCATAGGATTAACTTGTGGCAGTGCGACGCAGTGCTACAGCAACGGTGCGGTCAGCGGCCGTGAGGATGTCGGGGGGTTGGTGGGGTACGACAATGGTCAGGGCTTCAGATCCGTAGGAGGATCAACTGCGCGTGTGACCGCCTCTTTCTCTTTCTGGGACACACAGACCTCTGGCCAGGCGACCAGTGCCGGCGGCACAGGCAAAACCACAGCCCAGATGCAGACGGCGCCGACATTCCTTGCCGCCGGCTGGGACTTCGTGGGCGAGACGGCCAACGGGACGGCGGACCTCTGGTGGATTCTCGAAGGGAAGGACTATCCGCACCTGTCGTGGGAGTTGACTGAGAAAGTGGAACCGAATCCGTAACGTGAATACTTGATCCGTATAAGACGCCAATTGGAGGAAGGACCATGAAGATCCTGTCCGCCCTACTGCTGACGTGTCTGTTCGTTGCATCCACCCAGGCCAAATACAGCGGGGGGCAGCGGCACGGCCCAGAACCCATACCAGATCGCTACGGCCGCCGATCTGGTCGCCCTCGGCGAGACTCCCGCTGACTACGACAAGCACTTCCTCCTGACCGCCGACATCGACCTGGACCCCAAGCTCCCCGGCCGCAAGGTCTTCGACAGGGCCGTCATCGCCCCGGATACAGGCCCGAATGACCAGTCTTCTTGGTTCCAGGGGACTCCTTTTACAGGTGTTTTCGATGGCAGTGGTCACAGGATCTCCCATCTGGCGATTACGGGTGGCGACTATGTGGGCCTGTTCGGCCAATTGGGATACAGCGCCAAAGTCAGAGACTTGGGGGTCGTGGATGTCAAGATAGTCGGTTCCGGCTACTATGTGGGCGGTCTAGTGGGTAGTAACGGTTCCTTTCCTCTATACCAGCGGGGTGGAACCGTGACCAGATGCTGTAGCACCGGGGCGGTCAGTGGCACTGGAAACTATGTCGGCGGGCTGGTGGGAGCCAACCTCGGGCCTGTGACCGACTGCTATAGCACCGCTGCCGTCGGTAGCAAGGGTGTCGCCGGTGGGCTGGTGGGGTACAACTCCTACTGGGGTGCTGTGATTCGCTGCTACAGCATCGGTGCGGTCAGTGGCAGCAACAAGTATGTCGGCGGCCTGGTGGGGGCGTCGAACGGCGCCATTGGCAGCGTCCTGCACAGTGTCTGGGATATGGAGACCTCCGGTCTGTCGGAAAGTGCCGGCGGAGTTAGCTTGACCAAGGCCGAGATGATGGACCCCTACAAGCTCGGCCTCAACGGCTTCGCCAATGATCCGAACTGGGTCCTGGACACCGGCCGCGACTATCCCAGGCTGGCCTGGGAAGGCACAGTCGGACAGGTCATTCCCTCGCCTAAGATTGACTGGCTGGCTGGTCGGGGAACGCCGGAGGAACCCTATCGAATTGACACCGCCGACCAACTGATCCTTTTGGGCAAGGCGAGTCTCCTCTGGGACAAGCATTTTGTCCTCAATGCGGATATCAACCTGGACCCGAGCATGGGGGGGAGACAGGTCTTCGGGCAGGCGATCATTCCGAGTTTCACGGGCGTCTTTGATGGCAAGGGCCATACCATCTCGCATCTGACGATCAAGGGCGGAAGCTATCTCGGATTATTTGGCAACTTGGCATCTGAGGCTGAGGTGAAGAGCCTTGGGGTAGTGGATGTCAATGTTGCTGGTTCGGGCAGCGATGTCGGCGGGCTGGTGGGGACGATTGAAGGAGGTACTGTGAGCCAGTGCTACAGTACCGGCGTAGTCAGTGGGGCCAGCTACAATGTCGGCGGGCTAGTGGGCGGGAACGGTGGCGCGGCGGGCACCGATAATTGGTACGAAGACTGGGCAGGCGTTGTGAGCAACTGCTACAGCACCGCGCATGTCAACGGGCGTGAATATGTCGGCGGGCTGGTGGGAGTCAACAGCGGGCCTGTGACCGACTGCTACAGCGCCGGTACGGTCAGTGGCAACGACAATGTCGGCGGGCTGGTGGGATACAACAGCCAAGGGACTGTGACCCAGTGTTACAGCACTGGCATGGTCAGTGGCAAAGACTCTGTCGGCGGGCTGGTGGGGGGCAACTGGGCCACCGTCATCAAGTGCTACAGCACCGGCGCGGTTAGTGGCACTAATTCTGTCGGCGGCCTTGTTGGGTACAATTCTGCCGGTGTGACGCAGTGCTACAGCACCGGGGCGGTCAGCGGCACTGGCGATCATGTCGGCGGGCTGGTGGGGCTGGGCAACGGTTGGGCCACCGGCTGTTTCTGGGACATCCAGACCTCCGGCCGGGCCACGAGTGCCGGCGGCACGGGGAAGGCCACTGCCGAGATGCAAACGGCCAAGACATTCCTGGATGCCGGCTGGGACTTCGTGGGCGAGACGGCCAACGGCACAGAGGACATCTGGTGGATTCTCGAAGGGAAGGACTATCCGCGCCTGTGGTGGGAGGCCGCGAAGAAATGAACCGGAACCGCAGATGAACGCTGATGAACAGTGATATGAGTTAAAGTAACATGAACGGACTGACGGAGAGGGTGATTCGCTGCTCCGGGAAGCCGAAGCTCGAAATCCGACGCATGGCGAACCGTTGTTGATCTATCAGCGTCTATTTGCGTTCATCAGCGGTTTCACACATCCTCGCATCCGGCGGCACAAGGGCGTTTCATGGGCGTTGGCCTATGGGCAGCCTCCCAAGCGATAGACGCCTCCCAGGATATGGCCCGGTTCCTATCGGCCTCAAGCACGCAATAACGGTCATGCACCTCGGCGGGGTTGCCACGGGGCCGTTTCATGTTATCATGGTCTCCGTGAGAATGGCAGATGGTGCTGAATCAACCTTTTTTCGGGAGGTATCTGATGGGACGTCGCGAAGTGTTTGCGTTGTCGTTTGTGTTCTTGTTGGCGTTGGTGACAGGCGTGCATGGGGCGGAGGGTCTGACCAGCCCGTATGCCCAGTGGAAGCAGGGGCCGTCCGGCAAGGCGGATTTCTTTCCGATTGGCGTATGGCTGCAAGTCCCGGCCAAGGCGGGACTGTATCGGGCCGCAGGGTTCAACCTGTACGTGGGGCTCTGGAACGGGCCGACCGAGGAGCACTTGCAGCAGCTCAAGCAGGCGGGGATGCAGGTGATTTGCAGCCAGAACGCGGTCGGGCTCCAGCACCTGAACGATCCGACGATCGTGGCCTGGATGCATGGGGATGAGCCGGACAACGCGCAACCGCTTCCGGGGGGCAATGGCTATGGGCCGCCGATCCCGCCGGAGAAGATCGTCGAGTCGTACAACCGCATCCGGGCGGCGGACCCGAGCCGGCCGGTGATGTTGAATCTCGGGCAGGGGGTGGCCTGGGACGGCTGGTACGGACGGGGGGTGCGGACGAACCACCCCGAGGACTACCCCGAGTATGTCAAGGGCTGCGATATCGCCTCGTATGATATCTATCCGGTGGCGCACGACAATGCGCAGGTGGCCGGAAAGCTGTGGCTCGTCGCCTACGGCGTGGAACGGCTCAAGCAGTGGGCCCCGGGCCGGCCCGTCTGGAATTGCATCGAGTGCACCCATATTCAGAACAAGGACCACAAGGCTACGCCGCAGCAGGTGCGCTGCGAGGTGTGGATGTCGATCATCCACGGCTCCATGGGGCTGGTCTATTTCGTCCACGAGTGGCAGCCGAAGTTCGACGAATCGGCGCTGCTGAGCGATCCGGAGATGCTGGCCGCCGTGTCCAAGATCAATCATCAGATCGCCGATCTGGCGCCGGTCCTGAACAGCCCGACGATTGCCGACGCCGCCAAGGCCGCGTCGTCGAACCGCAGTGTTCCCGTGGCGACGATGGTGAAGAAACACCAGGGGGCCGTCTACGTGTTCGCGGTGGGGATGCGGGACGGCCAGACGCGGGCCCGCTTCAGCGTTCAGGGTCTGTCGGGACCCAAACGCGTGGAGGTCCTCAGCGAGGATCGCACCCTGGAATCGAAAGATGGGTCGTTCGAGGACGATTTCCAGCCGTGGGCCGTCCATCTGTATCGAGTGCCGATCGCCGATCCGTGATGGCGGACCGGCACCGCGATGCAGGCTCGTCGCCTGCCGGATTGGCACCTCGGACTGGGATCCGGGGTGGAAATCTGCAATCGGGCCTGAGACTCAATACCCGACGATGTTGCCTTTCCAGAGGCCCTGCGTGCCTAGGTAGGAATCGGTGATGTAGAGCTGCACGAGATGGCCGTTGACGGAGGTCTCCGCCAAGAGGTCCTTCACGTGCTGGCGGTGCCACTGGAAGGTGAACGGCATGCGTGCCTGGATCTCCTCGGGCAACAGGTTGATGGCCTCAAACGTACCGGAGGCCGCCAGCTCGAGCCGGGTGGCCGCCGCCTGGAGATCGAAGCTCTTGGCCTGATCGCCGAAACGGGCCGAGCCGCTGTACCTGAAAACCGGGTCTTGGACTACGAGATTCTCGTTGGCCTTGGCGAAATCGGCAAAGACGCCGGTGGTCGGATCGATGGCGAACGGGCCTTGCGGTGTTGATGCCTCAAACGATGCCTGGATCGACAGAGCCAGGGGGATTGTCACTCCGGAACCGGAATGCGTGATCATCGCGTTGTGCTCGATGGCGGTCGTCTGAACGCGCAGCCCATCCAGCGTCGTGCTCCGTTTGCCGAAATCGATCGTCATCTGCATCCGCGTGCTTGACGGAGACAGCTTGACGTCGGGCGTGGTGATCTGGGCGCTCTTGCCGTCGACGTAGGCATTCAACGTGAGGGCGTACGACGCTTCCTGGGGGCCACCCATGAAGATGTAGGCTGCCTTTCTCGGCTGATCCGGTTTGGCGTACGCGCACCAGGCTGCCCCCTCGAATTGCCAGACCTTCGGATAGTTGCGGATCAGCCCGTTCTTCTCATCCTCATCCAGGGTATAGAAATGAGAGCCCAGTTGATTCGACCAAAACCGGTAGACGGGCATTGTGCCCAGCGGCTGGCGGCCTTGCGGATAGGCGTAGAAGGCGATGCCTTCGTAGGTCCAGGTATCCCCGAATTTGCTTGCCGTCTTTTGGCGTTCGTCTTCGCTGATCGTCCAGAAGTGCGCGCCGAGCTTGGCGGACCAGAAGCGATGAACGGGCAGCAGGTTCTCCTCGACGGCTTGATAGAAGGCGTAATAGGCCACACCCTCCAATTGCCAGAAATACGAGAGCTTGTCGACGAGCTTGTCTCGCTCGGATTTCTTGATGGTGTAGAAATGTCTGCCCGTGACCGGTGACCAGAAGCGATAGACGGGTCCCAGTCCCGGCTGTTCATACGCGCCCATGTCCACGGCCAATCCCAGCCGTCGCAGGCGGCCGTCCAGATCGGTCTCATTGGATTTGGGCGTGTACTTTGGATCGCCGGCGTCGATGCAGGGGGAACCCGGCGAGAGGCGATAATTCGCACGGTCCGGCGCGATGAAGAGCGGATCGGCGCTGATATTGCCGGCCGTCCAGGTGAGGTCGCAGCCGGGCTCCGCATACGCGCTGCCGCGGTCGCCTTCCACGTCACTGTATTCGATTTGGACCGTCGCCGTGGGAGGGTTGCTCCACGGATAGCGCCCGATGTATACGCTCGCGCCCTGGGTCGCGGTGTTGTTCCACAGAATGCAGTGGCTCAGGAGCGGATTGCTGCCGCCTTTGCTCGCGACGGCGCCGCCGACGGCGGCGTCATTGGCCACAAGCGTGCAGTTGAGGATCGTAGCATGGCTGCCGGACAAGTTGTACACCGCACCGCCGGCGCCCGTCGCGGTATTGCCGACAAAGGCACAATCGGCCACGGCGGGACTCGATCGGAAGTTGTAGATGGCTCCGCCGTCCTGGCCGGCCGTGTTGCCGGTGAACGTGCAGGCGATGATGTTGGCGGGGATGCCGTGGTTGTAAAGCGCGCCGCCCATGGATCTGGCGGAGTTGGCGAGGAAAGTGCACCGGGTCAGGTCTAGGCTGGTGGACTCCGGACGGAGATCGGCTTGGCAGCGAAGGGCGCCGCCGTCCTGACCTTGGTTGTGCTGAAAGACACAATCGGTCAGGGTCAACTGGCAATCGAAGGTCTCCACGGCGCAGCCCGTGTTGCCGTCGAACGTGCAGCGGACGAGCTCGACCTTGCTGCCCGAGCAGTAGATGGCCCCGCCGCGCATGGCTTTGGAGGCATTGCCCGTGAACGTACATCCGATAAATCGGGCGTGATTATCGCGACAGTAGACCGCGCCGCCCCACGAATCGATGGTATTGTCCGCGAACGTGCAGTTGATCGCGTCCAGATCGACTTCCTCGCACCGCACCGCACCGCCGGCGAAAACGTCATAGCCGTTGTGGATGGTCAATCCCGCCAGCGTCAGACGGGTTTGGCCCTCCGGCCTGGCGCCGATGGCATAGTGGGTGGCCACTTGCCGTACGGGGTCCCCCTGGCAGTCGATCACCGTGTCGGCCACCGTGGTGGGGTTGTTCGGATCGCGGCTCCGCAACGTCAGGACCTTGCCGGCGAACGTGATATCCTGGTTGTCCATGCCAAAATACACGCCCGGCTCGAGGACAATGATGTCCCCCGTCTTGGCGGCTTGGACCGCCGTCCGGATCGACGGGAAGTCGCCCTTGCCGTCGGCCGCGACATAGACGGTCTTTGCCTGGATTGCCGTCGCCAACGCCAACAAGGCGCACGCAAGAGCGACACTACGTCCGCGATAGACTTGCCTATTCATTTTGTGACCTCCTCCAGAGGTTTCCATGATGGACTTATATCGACTGTAATTCTACCAGACTTAATCGAATGTTGTCCAGCGATTTCCATCGGTATTTTAGGGATGCCTCGGCCATGAAGAACGGCGTATTGGGGTCCGTGACTCTGCCTCATGGCCCGGTGGCGTCCAGTAATGGTGCCCTTCCGCCCCCAAAACGCATCACCCACCCGGCGCAGGGGGATTCCCGGATCGGCCCGCCGGCCAGACGGGTCGCGACTTTCGCAGGGCTGCGGATGACATGAAAGAAATCCGGACGCAGGACAGCGCGGAGGGCGGGTTGTCGCCCCTCGCCTCAAGCTGTCGAGGTCATCCGAGAGAGCGTCGCACCCCTTTGAGTCCCTCATCGCAGGTTTGATTGCCGTCACAATATCGGACGCAACGAGGGCTGACGCAGACGCGGCCGGACACGCACGAGTCGATCTCGACGAGGCCCCCGAGACCCAGAGACATCCCGGCTCAACGCCCCTCACTATGTGTAAGCCCCGATAACAACATACATTCGCCCCCCAAGCAGGCCGAATGTCCATTTTGCAGAACTCCAGCCCTAACATTAAGTATAACCCAATTCTGCGAGGGAGGCTGTGTGGCTCTTGATCCTTCTATCTGGGCGATAGGATTCATGCTCACCCGGACGGCAGGTGGCAACGGCAAGGCCGGAGCGCTGCCGTTGGGGTATCCGACCCGGTCCAAGCCATTGGCGAGGCGCGCTTGTATGCGTCTAACCAGACACACGCTGTCTCGGGTGGCACGCTCAATTCCTGCCTTCGCAGGAAGGACATCACCCCCGCCGAGGCGGGGGTCGCTTTGAACTTGTCTTCCTACGCACGCGGGAAGGCAAAAAGGGACATTCTGCCCCTTCAGTTCTGTGCTGGTTCGGTCTTGCGGTGCTGTATGGCAGCGAGCATCTCATTCCTGATCGCAGCGTCCTTCATGTGCTCAGTAAGAAGCTGCGCCAGTTGCTCATCATCATAGGGTGGTCTTGAATACATCGCAGGGATTGCGGATCGGACCTTCTTCAACAGTCTGCCCTGTAGATCGCGCAGGTCGCGCTGAACCTTCCACCATTCGTTCTTTCTCGTGTTTTCTTCGATCCTTTTTTCGTATTCCGCACGGACATTCGGATCCTTGACCGCTTCGGGACCGATGCCGGAGGACATTCCCTTGGGCGGCTCGGCTTGCAGGCGCAAGGCCACATCCTTCTTCCAATTGGGATCCATCACTTTCTCAATTCTCTCGAGAGTCCCTACCGTTCGCGACGCAACATCAAGTCGCTGTTCGCGCCACAGGCTGTCGTCATGGCTTTCTATCCCCCTTTCGTAATAGTAGAACCTGTACTGCGCAGACAAATACCAGTCCTGCAACTGCCAGTATGCGGGTAATGCGTCCGGGGGAATCTTCCCGCCTGACTGACGATCGACCGAGCGGATCGCCTCATTCGCAAGTCGGGCAATTTCTGCGCGGTTCACCTCCTTGAAGTCATTCCGTAGCACCGCGAGAATCTTGTTCATCAGACGGGCGTACTTCCCGATGTCCTCGCCCCTCCACCGAGTCTCCAGTTGCTTGCTGATGTTGATCAAGGAGGACCGATCTTCTTGCTTTCCGGCCTCCTCTATCTTCATGAAATCCTCGCCATACGCGCGTTGCTTGGCTTCCCTGTCCTCGCTTGCAGGTATGCCAATCGCGACGAATAGCAACAGAAGACCGCAGGAGTAAAGGGCGGTTCGTTTTTTTAAGCTTTTTCCCATTTTGTCACCTCCCATTTCGTTTGCTTGGAAGACGTAGTCGAAGTCCTTCATAGCGGTTGACGTGGACAAGCCTCTTTCGGATTCTCTATACGTCCGGTCTGATCAATGCGCGATTCTATGCTTAGCAGTGGAGAAACGCTTCTTTCATCTCTGAGTCTCCTTTCCACAAATATAGGAGTGATCGCAGCCATCAGTCTGGTGAGGTAGGGTCGCTTGCCGCCGCAGATCCAGACTGTCCGCCCTTGGACATCGTCGTGTACCCGTTGGATTGCATCGTCGGTGTCTGATCCGGGCTACCGCCAAACGTGTGTCGGGTCCCCGTCTCGTCGATGTATTGCGTTGGCATGCTCCACATGTACGATCCGCCATTCCACTAGAATTGTGCCCACTCCCAGGCATGGTCCTCCGGCGATACTCGGCACCCATTCACGACATCTCCACCACAGATCCCCACCGGGCCATTCTGAGCGTGATTCCCCGGAGGGTAGGTCACATAGTCTCCGGTAACGTTTGTGGCAGGACAACTGCCCTCGCCAAAGTCGAGAGCGGAGAAGGAAACATCTGTGGGACCAAGCCAATAATAGAGAGCAATCCCAGCACTTGCCCAGCTGTAGATGTGCCAGACGTTGTTCGGACGGACTCGGGTCATGGATGCTCCCGAAGGCGCGACAACCGACCAATTGTATGTCGTCCCGATGCCCGCTGAAGGGCCGGACGTAACCTCACATCTGAGCGAAACACTGCCTGCAGTGTGTTCGGCGTAATAGCTTGTCCCATTAAGCGAACCGACACCGCTAAGCTTCTTCCATGCGATGGGCAGGTTGGAAAGCCCATCTGGATCTGTCATATAGGCTAACTCAGCGTACTCCTGAAGTCCACATCTATTTCGTGCTCGCCCTTCAAAATCATCGAAGAACTCCCAATAGGGGTACAATTCATATACTACGACGTTCACCACTAACGTGCCCCCACACGTAACGGTCACTGTTTTGTAGTCTGTTAGGCTCGTCGAGAGCGTGTTGAACTGCACCGACGTCGTCCCGCCGGTGCCGGAAGCACCTGACGTTCCGCCCCAGACAGGCACTCCGGACGGCCAATAGGAACCAGTTGGCCATGGCAACGCCCGGAATGTGACGGTCGTACCCAAGGCAACATACAACGCGCCGACGCTTGACCAGCCAAGATTCGGGTCCGGGTCATAGTATTGTATCGTTTGGACCGAGACGACATTGGCGCGGCCACCGTCGGCGGATCCGGACCCCTCGTTATCAGTGACGTACAAATCGAAGTAGTAGCTGCCGGGGGTGTCGATGTTGCAGCCGAAACGGCTCCAGTCTGTTCTCGTCACGTTGTAGGCTGAGGACGGGTAAGACCACATCCAGTCCGCGATGTAACCGTCGGGATCGTACGAGCTGGTGCCGTCAAATTGGATACGGCCTCCAGGGGCTACGCACTGAAACCCGGGGGAGACGCAGGCGACCGGGGGTTCATTCGTGCAGGCAGAGGATACCGAAATTGTCGCGATCACGGACAGAAGGACGGCAGCGGTCGCATGCGACTGAACTGTCATTTTCATTTTTGGTCTCCTTCAGACAGGCGGGCAATTTCCTCAAGCCAACTGCTCGCGGCCTTCATGGCAGGACAATCGGGATACTTCTGAACCACGGTCGACAGGGCGGCGCGAATCTTGGGATCGGCCTCCTGTTCCGTGATGCCGCCGGATTTGACGGAATCCCTGCAGAGCCGCGCGAGCATGAACTGCAGGTGCCAGACACGCTCGTAATCGGGCCAGCTCTCGCAGACCTTCTGATAGCACTCAAGGGTCTTTTCGGGCTGACCCAGTTGGCGGTAGGACTCCCCGGCCAAATGATACGCCCGTGGTGTATCCTGTAAGCTCGCAGGCAGCTTCTGGATGACGATCTCCCACTTCTCGATGGCTTTGCGGAAATCCTGTTGAGCAGACTGCGAAAGGGCCAACAGCAGCGCACGAGGGCCTGAGTCTTGCCCCGCTTCCTTTATCCGCTGCCTTTGCTGAGCCTCGGCTCGGTCGTAGTATCCTCCGGCCATCATGTGGATGGCTTCGGGCAGCTTGGCGCGATTCCTATAGTCGGCCAAGATTTTTTTCGTGGAGCGCTTCTGCCCTCTGGTCATTGCCCTGACGGACCTGCATCAGTCCGAATTTCACCTTCGACTTCAAGGCATAGTCACTGTTTGGCCACCTCGTGATGACCTGGTTGAGTTCCTGGGCGGCTTCACCAAACTGTCCCGCATTACTGCAAGTGCAACCCACCTCATAGATCGCCTGGGTCAGACCGGGATGGTCACGGTAGTGGTTGTGAAGCCTGTCCAGGGCTATCTGTGCAGTCTTCAAGTCCTCTGTGCAGATGCTGGAGATGGCCAGCCCCATCTGAAACCAGATGTCATTGGGATGATTCGGGCCGGCGGTGGCTGCATGTCCCTTTCATCGTGAGAATGTCCAAAGGTGCCGCGATCTCAGCCATGCCTGCGTTCGGTTCAGTTCCAGGCCGTGCTACATTGGCTGGGACTTGAAAAGAATGTGCACCGGAAGGGTCACTTGCCGGCCCTCTTTCATCTGGATCACCAGTTGGTCGGACCAGAGGGACCCCCGCATCTGGTCGGCGGGGGGCCACATTGCCAAGTTCATTTCACAGCCCCTGCCAATGCTCGTTACGCCTCGCACCTCAACACGCGCACCATTCTTGAACTTGACGGACTCGATTTCACGAGAGATATCACTGCTAGACGCCGTTCGTCTATCTTGCAGTTGCAGGGTCCGAAGCACCGCCTGGCCCGGCTCAGCGTTGACCACGAAGATCCGCTGCGGCGTGATCTCAAACACAGGCTTGATCTCGAAGTCGAGATAGATCGCCTCATAATCGCGGTGGGCAACGTCTATTTTCACTCGACCCATCGAAGACGCCTGTGCTTCCAGTCTGGCCCGATCTGCCTTCGGCTTCAAGGTGAACTCGCTGGCTTTGCTATTGGGATCGAAGTCGGCCGTCAGGCACTGACCCGTTGCGCCGAATCCCTTGATGGCAAAGGGCCTCCCATCCAGGCTCTTGACGGTGATCTCGGGGCAGACGATTTCCTCCTTGTACGTGGCAATCTCGAACCGGGCCGGCGTCCACACCAGCGTTTGCATGACCTTACCCGTAATGGTCAAGTCAATCTGCGGGTTCCTCGGATCATTCGTAAGAAGGCGAATCTTCTTATTCAACTGCTGTAGCGCGGAGCCGGCGAAATACTCTGCTGTCAAGACGCCGCTCTCCCCGACCGCCAGTTCCTTCTTGTCGAGCTTGATGACCGCCCCGCAGCATTTCTGGACATCGCTGATTCTCAGGATGCCCTTTCCGCTGTTGGTAAGGCGAAATGTAGCCGTATTCTTGCTCTGAGGCCTGATCTCACCAAAATCGTACACCGTCCTGTCCAGCGTAATCCTTGGTGTGTCTGTAGACACAAATTGCTGCGCCTCCACAGGCTCACTCCAAGGCTCCTGTTTGACGCTCTTCCCCGCATGTACTTCAGTCTTCCCAGGGCTGACGCCATCCGATGAACAACCCTCGCACAACACGATCATTGACAATATCCAGAGCATGAAAAGAGCTCGTAAATGGCTGCGTGCTGCAACACAACTTGTGACCAAACGGGCATAGGATTCGCACATAAACATACAAACCTCCTTTTACCAATATCCGCTAACGTGAAGTAGCCATGGACGTATCTGAACAATCTTCTCTTGTATGTGAGCCGCTATGAGCACGATACACGCCTGTGCGCAGGTTACTGCCGCTTGGCAAAACAGGGTGTTTACCCTATGTCATACATAGGCGGTCAATGTGGCGAACGTGCGTATCTCCACCGATTCGTCGACATCATCTCACATCTGCACACACCAACCGCGGACTCGAGGCCTGAGCTTCAGGGGATAGGCTCCTCGGCAGCCTTCTTCTTGGCTTTCAGCAGGTCTATAACTCCTTGCGCTTCTTTGCGTTTTCCCTCTGATTGGTTTGCTGATTTGCCTGCTCTATCAAGGACGGATATCGCGTCCTTGTGGGGCAATTTGGCCACTGCGGACAGAAGTGCAGAAAAAACATAGGCGCTTTTCTCTGAGTCGGCGGCGGCAGACAGTACGGCCAATGGTGCCATCTGGTGGCGCCCAAGGACTCCCTTATCCTTACCGGCGATCTCCGCCAGAACGCGGATTGCCTCGGCGCGGTGCAGCTCCCAGGTGCCCTCGAAAACAGTTGTGGCGGCCAACTCATACCCTTGGAGATCCCCCAATTCCGCTAAGACCTTGGCGACGCCAAGCGCATCGTAAAGAGCCGCGTTCTTCTCATCTTGGATGCGCTTGCGGGCATCGTCACTTGTGTTTGGATCATTTGGCACAGAAAGTGCCGCTTTCGCCCTGAGCTCTGCGAAATCCTTCTTCATCTGTTCGACGCCGCTCTTGTCGCCCAGCGTTCCCAGGAGTTGGGCAGCTCGGCGCCGAACAGATACGTTCTCAGGATCACGGAGAGCCTCTTTCAGTACCGGTATCGCAGCTTTCCCAACGCGCTCTGTAAGTAGATGTATGGCTGCATACCGAATAGCATAACTCTTACTCTTCGTAGCTTCCGTTATTTGCTCCACCGTACTAGTCGGATAGCCCTGCTGCTTGAGAATTACCGTCTCGACCTCGCTAAGGGAGGCAAGGTCAGCATAGATAGTCGTTCCAAGGGACACCACGATCAGGCATAAGAACGCCCGAGTTATTCTGCGGGACCTTGCTCCGCGAATCATCAGAGGACTCATAACATTCCTTTCGCAAATAAGGCACCATGATAGGCTCAACATCACTATACTATGCAGTTTGTGGAAAAGAAATCAATTCGGACAATATGCACAAGGCTTCCAGCCGTGTGTGTATGCGTACGAGCATATGGCACTCGCAACATCCGAAAAGCACTGCCGCGCCGCTCCTTCGGCGATGGTTTCGTCACTGGCAATTTCCCATGCATAAAAGAGCGCTGCGGTTAGATCACTCTGAATAGCAGTCTGACGTGCGGCTACCGCTTGTTGGCAGGTCGTGGTTTCTGGGTCAGAGCATTGCACTGCTATATCGCTCATTGAGGGGCGGCTTAGCAACCAAGCCTCTCGGGCTTCAAACTCATTCTGGAAGACTTCAACATGTTTAGCCTCATGAACCAAGATACACTCGGTGTTCGAAGGTGTGAAGCTGCCCATGTCCACACATCCACTTGTAGCAACAAATCTGTAGACTATCCCACCGTAGTTGTTCTCGGTCACGTACGATCCACCTCCGCCCGAAATGTCGACATAGTTGAATGGACAAACACCTGATTCGAGAGGAACATGGGCTGCTACCTGGAATACCCACTTGCAGTTGTCGTATTTGGCCGAGATGTCGGAACTGAGGCCAAGGACTGCTGTCTTGCCACATGGGCCTGGTGGGCAGTCGACTTCAGTGCTCCAGACCGACGCCTGCAGGTCCGCTGATTTCGAGCCTTCGGAACAGCCGGTCGGCAGGACCACATTGACCTGCTTGTTGACACCGCCGTGAAGCTGCGCCGTCACCGTCTTACTGCCGGCGCACCGCCAATGCGTGGTGAATGTATTACTGTCGTACACTCTATAGGGTTCCCCGCCGTCGGTGTACCAGTCCACGTACCGTTCGTAACCGGGAGGATTGGTGGTGGCCGTGTACGTAACATCCTCGCAGAGCGTGGGGGACTCTTTGCTCGCGGTGATCGAGACCACCACGGCAGGCCAGCACCCACAGCCGCTACAGTAATACGCCTCCCAAATGCAATAGAAACCAACATCAACGCACGTGTACGATATCGAGCAACCACAGCACCCGGTACATATCCATTCGCAGTTCTCACCAGTCCAGTACTGACAGGGGTTGCAGTCCTCTGGACAAGCTGTAAGGATCGCTGGCGGGACAAACAACAACATACAAAGCGACAGGAGAACCTTCGATTGCCTGTTCATTGCTCCACCTCCTTCTTCCCTTCCAGGCGAGCGCGGGCCTGGTTCAGACGCGGGTCATGGGGATCGGTGATTTTCAGGAACGTCCGGTACAGCTCCGCTGCCACGTCAGGCTTGCCGCTCTTTTCATAAGTCATCCCCAGGTAGATCACGGCCAACGGCCCCTGCCGCGCCTGAGGGTATCGCTCCAGAAACTGCCCGAAGGAGAGGGCCGCCTGGTCCCATTGACCTTTGTCGAAGCTCAACTTACCGAGTCCCAGGCACGCCTGCTCGGCCAGCGGGCAATCCGGATACTTTTCGAGAACGGCTCTGTAGGCCTGATCGAGTTTCGGCTCGGCCTCCTGTGGCGTGATCTTGCCGGAATTCACGAGCAATTGATGGCACACGGCGACCATGGCCTGGGCGCTCCCAGCGTTTTTATGATCCGGCCAGGTCTCCACGAGCTTCTGATAATACGGAAGGGCCTTTTCCGGGTCTCCCAAATGCTGACGGTAGACGATACCGACGTAATACCAGGCCTGTGCCGTCTGGGCCGTGGGCGGTAGTTTATGGGCAATGATTTGCCATTTCTCAATCGCCCGCTGGTAAAGCTTCTTCACGGCCTGCGCCCGCCGGTTCTCGCGCACCACCGTAGCGTACTCCTCAGGGCCAATACGCTTGGCCTCCGCCCGTTCCAGCGCGATCCCCTGGTCGAAATAACCTTCAGCCATGAGGTCTATGGCTTCGGCCAGCTTGGGGTGATCTGCGTAGTCGGTCATGATCTTCTGGTAGGTCGCTTCCGCGGCCTGATCGTTGCCCTGGCGGAACTGAATTAGCCCGAGTCCAACCTTCGCCTTTAGGGCATAGTCGCTGTTTGGCCACCTCGTGATGACCTGGTTGAGTTCCTGGGCCGCTTTGTCGAACTGTCCCGCATTGCTGAAAGTGCAACCGACTTCATAGAGGGCCTGAGTCAGACCGGGATGGTCACGATACCGATTGTGGAGCCTGTCCAGGGCTGTCTGTGCAGCCTTCAAGTCCTCTGTGCAGATACTGGAGATTGCCAGCCCCATCTGAAACCAGATGTCGTTGGGATGATCCGGGCCAGTGGCGGCCGCCAGGGCATACAAATCGCGGGCCTTGACGTAAGCCTGCCGCCAGCGGCAATTATCCGCCACCACACCGACAGCGGCGGCGAACTCTTTTTGATTCGCGTAGCTCGTGCGCAGCTTTTCGATCGCGGCCTGGGTAGCCGGC
>Ga0315286_10002381_pt1 | contig 17533 bp, 6 predicted proteins | sample YL17G10_0_MG_FD_205038 | JGI IMG/M metagenome (GOLD analysis project Ga0315286, IMG submission 205038) | Sediment microbial communities from Yellowstone Lake, YNP, Wyoming, USA - YL17G10_0 | ecosystem: Environmental > Aquatic > Freshwater > Lake > Sediment | place: USA: Wyoming | collected...
AACGACTGGACGGGAGCCTGGTGGTGTACTATCAGGGACGATGCATCGCCCGACAGGAGCCGCCTGTTGAGCCCAGGCCCCTCCGCACCCGCAGCCGTCGGCGTGGGCTGGATATAGGGACAATCCGCCCACCGTCACTCAAGCAGCTCGCACAAGCCAGGCCCGCCCCAGCAACGCCATCGCAGCCGCGGCGTCCGGCGGAAGACCACCCCTGGCGGAGATCGATGGTGACAAAATCACAGACCACTTAGAGTGACAGAATCACTGACCGTCGACAGTGCACCTGCCCTTTTGCTCGCCAGCTATCGGCACGTCTCCCCGACCCTGCCTACGTACATGAACACATCGCCCGTCACGCTGATGGCACTGTCCATGTCCAGATCCAGCCGCTGCCACCAGTTGGGGGAGACCGGCGTCGCACCGATGCGACCTACGTAGTTGAAGGCGTCGCCGGTGCCGGAGACAGCCCCGTCCCTGTCGATGTCCAGCGGCCAGGCGTCGTCGCTGGGGCCATCTGGGCAGGCGTCCAAGTGGTCCGTGCCCAGGTACTGCTCCACCGAGGTGAAGAAGGCGTCCGCATCGTCGTCTCTCTCGGTATGGCCAGGCGGGATCTGGATGCCGTTCACGATGATGGGTCCAGCGCTTTCAGAAGAGTTGGTGACCTCGGAGGCGCAGGAAGCCCACTCTGAGATCGTGGTGATCGTACCCGTTGGCAGTGTTGCCCTGAACGGGCAGAAGGCGACCTCGATGGGGCCAGAAAGTACCTGAATCGTCGCACTACCGCAGGTGACGACCATGTCGTCGCCGCTGGTCAGGTCCAGGGTGGCGATGCCACATATGTCGACGGTGGCCGGCCCGCCGCTACCGCTCGCCGCAATTCTCACCCCTGCGGGGTTGGGCTCCTCCCGCGCCTCGGCAGTCAGTCCATTCCTGCTCAGGATGCCGAAGGTCGTGCCCCCAAGAGCCTGATCACTGAAAGCGGTCGAGACCGTGAATTGGCTCACGTCAACCTGGTCGGCCAGTCCATCGTTGTCGTCGTCTAAGTCGGGGGGGTCCAGCAGGCCATCGTTGTCGTTGTCATCCTCCACGTAGCAGCACACCTTCGTCGCGTAGTCACCTGCGCCGTCGCAGTCGGCCATGTGAGCATTGCTGCTGCCGGAGACGGTGGCCAGGCACGTGTAGTCTGTGCCGCAGCTGGGTCCGTAGGTGCAGTCTGCTACCCCATAGGGCACTGACAAGCAGGCCTGAGCCGCAAAGCTCCCGTCGGCGGCCACATGGGCGTTGTCCGCGCCCGACAACGTGACCGCGCCGTCGTAGACAGCGCTGCAACTGGTGGACAGATTGCGCACGCCGCCGCAGCACACGATGCTGCCGTAGCTCGACCCGCCCGGCGTCCCGGCATGGGCATTGGCGGTGGAAGACATGCGGAAGACCGCCACCTCGCCCGGGCCACAACTGGTCTTGACGGCGCAGGCCAGGCTGGCTGAGGGCGAGGCAGAGCCGGTGCTGGAGCCCCAGGGTACACCAAGGGTCAGCGCCGCCAACCCGCCAAGGGCAACCAGAACCAGGGCCACTATTGCTCTTGCGCTTCTCATGGCCGACCTCCTGCGCGGCGCGCCTGGACCATCACCAGGCCCACCAACAGCAGCCCGCCGAAGAGCAGCGAGCCCACAGTCACTCTAGAGGAGAGCGGCCCCGCCGATGCGTCGTTCGTCCTGGCTCCGCCTTCCAGCGCTGTCACCCGCCCCTCTAGGTCGTTCAGCTGTCCCTGGAGGTTAGCGTTTTCTTCCTCCAAGGCCTGGATGCGGGTAGCCTGCTCCTGGGAGAGCTGGTAAAGCCCCTGGATGGCCGCCAGGGCCACCCCGTCGGCGTCCACGGTGCTGATGGCGGTCTCGCTCTCGCCCAGGCCGAAGGCGGCGGAGAAGTCCTGGGCCACCGGCCCCATGTGGCGGACGGAGGCGTCCTGGGCCTTGTAGTTCCAGGTGGCGACGGGTATTTCCGCCAGACGGGCCAGCACGTCCTGCCCGTTCACCGGCGTGAAGTTGTCCTTCAGGTTGCGGTCACTCAGGTCTGACCAAGAGCCGGAGCCGGCAGCCAGGTAGGCCCCGGTGGACAGATCACCGCTGGTGTAGAGGTACACGCCGCCGCTGGCGCGGGCGATGAAGCGGTCGTTGTCGTTGCACGCCACGTCCGCGTCGGTGGAGTCGCCCCAGACAAAGCACCCTTGGTTGTTGGCCTTGGCCGCCCGCCCGGCGGCGAAGCTGAATGCGCCGGCGGCCGTGTTGCCAATGCCCCCTGGCACCGTGGCGTAGCTTGCGTTGACCGTGTTGATAGAGCCCCCACCGACCGTGGCAGCGTAGCCGCTGGCGGTGTTTTGGTCTCCTCCACCGACGGTTGCCAGGTAACCGCTGGCTGTGTTGCTCGCGCCCCCGCTGACGGTGGCGAAGGCCCGGTCCGTGGTGTCGCCAGCGTTGTCGCCTGCCTGATTAAATTGTCCGCCCCCCACTGTGCCGCTCTCGTCGGTCACGAGGTTCCTGTCGCCCCCACCGACGGTGGCCTTCCTCGCGCCGCCGGTGTTGCTGTAGCCCCCGCCGATGGTGGAGTAGAGCCCGCTGGCCCTGTTGCTCCAGCCGCCGCCGACGGCCGTATACTCCTCGCTGGCGGTGTTGCTCAGCCCACCGCTGACAGTCGCCAACGCGCCGCTGGCGGTGTTGCTCGCGCCCCCGCCTACGCTCGCGTAGCCGCCGCTGGCCGTGTTGCTCTCACCCCCCCCGACGGTGGCGAAGGACGCGCTGGCCGTGTTGGCCCGGCCCCCGCTCACGCTGGCATACGGCTGGCCCATCGTGTAGCCGTCATCGTTTCCGGCCTGATTGCTGCCACCGCCGCCTACCGTGCCGTAGCCGTCGGTCACCCGGTTGGTATTGCCGCTAGCCCCGCCGCCGCAGATCGCAGCGCCCACCACGCCTGCCGTGACATTGTTGCCGCTGTAGCCGCCGATGACGTTGGCGCTCGTAGCGTTCGGCTCCAGGCGCAAGGCACCCGAAGTGACGTTCAGACTTACCCCGCCTGAGGCGCGCACCAGGAACTGGTCAGCGGTAGTAGAGGCGAAATCGGCGTCGGTGGAGTCTGCCCAGACGAAAGCCCCCGTGTGGTTAGCCTTGGCCCGGCGGCCAGCCGCGACGCTGTACTCGCCCGCGGCGGCGTTGTTCTGGCCACCCGGGACGGTCGCGTAGCGGCCGCTGGCTGTGTTACTGTTCCCCCCGCCGACCGTCGTAAAAAAGAAGCTGGCGGTGTTGCCGCTCCCGCCCGCGATGGTGGCGGTCTGGCCGGTCGCGGCGTTGCTGGAGCCCCCGCCGACGGTCGACCAGTTGGCCGTGGCGCTGTTGAAGATGCCCCCGCTGACAGTGGTGTATTGTTGGCTGGCCATGTTGGCTTGGCCCCCGCCAATGGTGGCGTTCATGGCGCTGGCCTCGTTGCTTCCGCCGCCGCCGACAGTAGCGTGGTCGCCGATCGCCCTGTTAAAGCTGCCCCCGCCCACCGTGGCGCCTTGTTGGCTGGCGGTGTTGTTTCGGCCCCCGCCGACGGTGGCGTTGGGCCGGTCACCGGTGGTCCCAGCGCCGTCGCCTGCCTGGTTGTTTCCGCCCCCGCCCACGGTGCCGTAGTCGTCAGTCACACGGTTGGGGGTGGTACTCGCCCCGCCGCCGCAGATCGCGGCGCCCACCACGCCTGCAGTGACATTGTTCCCGCTGTAGCCCGCGATGACGTTGGCGCTGGTGGCGTTGGGCTCCAGGCGCAGAGCGCGTGCGTTGTTCACGCGCAGCTCCAGCGCCTGGTTATCAGTGGTGCCCAGGAAGTTGCTGCCGGTCGTGCCGCTGTTGCCCGCGAGGGACCAGAAGCTGCCTGTGCCCGTGTCGTCAGCCGCGCACCGCCAGGCGGAGCCGTCCCACTTAGCTACCTCTCCGTTGGCGCAGGACAGCCCACCCAGGACGTCGTTGTCGACGTCGTCGGCGAAGCCAGCGGGCTTACCGGTGATGGCGCTCCACGGCGGCGAGGAGAAAGCGGTCGAGTCCAACCCATCCAGCAGGTCGGCATTCAGGGTGGCCTGTAGCGTCCCGTTGTTCTGGGCCAGGTCGCCCGCCTCGTTACCCAGGTAGCCCTCGGCACCCAGGTCGCCGTACGCGCTGTAGTAACCGGGGCCAAGCGTGCCCGCATTGATGTTGGTGGCGTTGCGGTAGTAGGCCCCGTGCTGGCCGTCCAGGGTGTCGGCGTCGCCGGCCGCTGTGCAGTACGCCGCGTTGCTGACGTAGTCGTCCGCATCCTGGATCTGGCTAGCGTGGACGCCGTCCACCAGATCTGCGTTGAGCGTGGCCTGGAGAGTGCCGTTGTTCTGGGCCAGGTCGCCCGCCTCGTTACCCAGGTAGCCCTCGGCACCCAGGTCACTGTACGCGCTGTAGTAACCGGGGCCAAGCGTGCCCGCATTGATGTTGGTGGCGTTGCGGTAGTAGGCCCCGTGCTGGCCGTCCAGGGTGTCTGCGTCACCTACGGCCACACAGTACCCCGCCGTGCTGACGTAGTCGTCCGCATCCTGGATCTGATTGGCATGGACGCCGTCCAAGAGGTCGGCGTTTAGCGTTGCCTGCAACAGGCCGTTGTTCTGGGCCAGATCGCCGACCTCGTTGCCCAGGTAGCCTTCAGCCCCCAGGTCGCTTTGGGCGCTGTAGTAGGCTGGGCCGAGCGTTCCGGCGTTGATGTTGGTCGCGTCGCGGTAGTAGGCGCCGTGCTGGCCGTCCAGGGTGTCGGCACCGCCTGCGGTCGTACAGTACCCCGCGTTGCTCACGTAGTCATCGGCGTCCTGGATCTGGTTGGAGTGCACACCGTCCAGCAGGTCGGCGTTTAGGGTGGTCTGGAGCAAGCCGTTGTTCTGCGCCAGATCGCCCGCTTCGTTGGCCACGTAGCCCTCAGCCCCCAGGTCGGCGATGGCGCTGTAGTAGGCTGGGCCGAGCGTTCCGGCGTTGATGTTGGTCGCGTCGCGGTAGTAGGCGCCGTGTTGTGCGTCCAGGGTGTCGGCGTCGCCTACGGCCACACAATACCCCGCCGTGCTGACGTAGTCGTCCGCATCCTGGATCTGATTGGCATGGACGCCGTCCAAGAGGTCGGCGTTGAGGGTGGCCTGCACTGTGCCGTTGTTCTGAGCCAGGTCGCCCGCGGCGTTGCCCAGGTAGCCTTCCGCGCTCAGGTCGCTCTGGGCGCTGTAGTAGGCTGCACCGAGCGTTCCGGCATTGATGTTGGTGGCGCTGCGGTAGTAGGCGCCGTGCTGGCCGTCCAGGGTGTCGGCACCGCCTGCGGTCGTACAGTACCCCGCGTTGCTCACGTAGTCATCGGCGTCCTGGATCTGGTTGGCGTGCACACCGTCCAGCAGGTCGGCGTTTAGGGTAGTCTGGAGCAAGCCGTTGTTCTGCGCCAGATCGCCCGCTTCGTTGGCCACGTAGCCCTCGGCGCTCAGGTCGGTGTAGGCGGCGTAGCGGTCCGTGCTTAGCGTGCCGGAACTGATGTCGCTGGCGTTGTGGACATGGGACGCGCCGGCGAACGCGCTGGCATGCGCGCCATCCAGCGTGTCAGCGTCCCCGGACGCCGTGCAGTACCCCGCCGTGCTGACGTAGTCGTCCGCATCCTGGATCTCGTCGGAGTGCAGGCCGTCGACCGTGTCGGCGTCGCCCGCAGTGGCAGCGTAGCTTGCGCTGCTTGCACTGGTGGCGCTGTCGGCCGTGTTCGCGTGGCCCGCATTGCTCACGTAGTCATCGGCGTCCTGGATCTGGGTGGACTGCAGCCCGTCCAGCGTGTCCGCGTCCAGCCCGCTGCCTGAGCCGTCGTTGTTGGAGTGCCACATCGTGCCGGGCAGGTCGCCGATCTCGCTCCAGCTATGGCCCGGGTTGGGCGCCGAGGCCAGCGGTGCGGAGCCAGGCCCCGCCACCACCGACCGGACGCCAAGCACGATCAGGAAACCCGCCACAAATAGGGCGACGGCGCCTGCTAGCACGGCGACCGTGAGAGCGAGTCTCTGTGCATCACTACGCATGGGGATCACCTCCAGAGCTTCCGTGGGAAACTGAGCATCTACCCAGATGGAGAGAGACTAATGCGAGGGGCCGGAAAGGCATGAACTGACGCCTTCCTCCAGGCCAGCGCGTGGATCATGGCAGAAAGGCTCGACGCCGTCAAGATGCGGAGGGTGCGTCACGAATACGCGCTAAGGCCCATGATCCCTCTGTGTGCGGGCAGGGCACCTCCGGTGTGCCGCCGGTTGACATGAAGGGCGGCGGTTACGCGCATAACGCCCGCTAGAGCCGGAACAGCAGGCGATGCTCCTGGTTCACCCGTGCTTGGCACGGGTTCGTGTGGAGGCCCCTACCTCCCCCACCGCCCTCTGGCATACCAGGCGCCCGCGGTGAGGGCGAGCAGCACCCTACGGGCATGTCTCCCCGATCCTGCCCACGTACATGAACACGTCCCCAGTCACGCTGATGGCACTGTCCATGTCCAGATCCAGCCGCTGCCACCAGTTGGGGGAGACCGGCGTGGCCCCGATGCGGCCCACGTAGTTGAAGGCATCGCCGGTGCCGGAGACAGCCCCATCCCTGTCGATGTCCAGTGGCCAGGCGTCGTCGCTGGGGCCGTCGGGGCAATTGTCCAACGAGTCCGTGCCCACGTACTGCTCCACCGACGTGAAGAAGCCGTCCCCGTCGTCGTCGCTCTCGGTGTGGGCAGGCGAGATCTGGATGCCGTTCACGGTGATGGAGGCACTGCTCTCGGCAGAGTTGGTGACCTCGAAGGCGCCGGGCGCCAGCTCCGCGACGGTAGTTGTGGTGCCGGCCGGCAGGCTCCCTCGAAGCGGGCCGAATGTCGCCTCCACGGGCCCCACCAGCACCTCAATGGTGGCGCTGTCACAGGTAACCACTGCGTCGTCGCCGCTGGTGAAATCGAGGGTGTTGGTGTCGCAGGTGTTGACGATGGCCGGCCCGCCGCTGCCGCTTGCGGTGACTTTCACCCCGGCCGGGTTTGGCTCCTCGCGAACTTCGACGGTCAGCCCATTCCTCTCTAGGCTGCCGAAGGTCGTGCCCCCGAGAAGCTGGTCACTGAAGGCGCTAGAGAACGTGAGGGGCTCAACGTCAACCTCATCCGCCAAGCCGTCGTCGTCGGAGTCGAGACCGCCAATCACATCCACGCTCAGCGGCGTCGAGGCGCTGTTGTTGCTGAGGTCCGGATCAAACGTGAAACCAGGTCCGGTCACACCGACAACGTTATTGAAGGTGAACTCATGAATGCCTGGCTGACTGCAATGGAGCGTCCAGGACTCGTCGACGGTTACGTCAGTGTTCGGGTAGGACAAGTCGGCTGTGGTCGGGTTACTCGGACTAGGAGCTGCGGAGCAGCCCGCGGGGGCCACGGCATCGGCCGCTATGCTGACAACCGCATACCCCCAGTCGGGGCCGTTGTCCCGCAGCGTCTTGCGCAGCGTCACCTGGACGTCTTGGCCAATGTTGATCTCTGTCGGCGGCGCGATGAGCGCCTGGCTCACGATCTCAACGTCTTCGAGGATCCCATCTGGGCAAGAAATGCCGACAGCGACCTGGCCATACTCCGGCCAGAAGTTGGCATCCTTAACGGCCTGGATGGCAATGGAGCCGCCAAGCGGGTAGTCGGGATAGTCCGCGTCGGCGGCGGCGCTACGGAAAATAACGACGTTGCTGAGGGTCAGATCATAGACGCCGGGGCTTACGCCGGTGGTGTCGAGGGTGTAGCGGCCTAGCACGCCACGAGTATATGGTGGGTTGTGTTCAGCGGTGCCAGTATCGACCACCGACACCTGGTGAGGAACCGCTGTGTCAGGCACCGCCTCGCTTGACTCAACGAAGACGGAGCCAGCCCTGGAGGTGATCATTGCAGGCGCTCCCGAGTGGGTCTGGCTGGTGATGGATCCATTGGTCGGCCAGCCGCCAATCTCGTACTGGAAACCAGAAACGCTATCCAGTTCGAGATCGTCAACGAAAACATCGAAGATGACAGGAGACCCCACTTGTACCGACTCGCACCTGCCGATCGAGCCCAGCCGGCAATCCTCCCCCGTGCCGGGCGAATTCTGAGGGCAGCTGTTGCCCATGGTGCTCATGGCGAACCCAACTATGACCCCGTCCGGGTCCGGGCCAACCGCGCGAGCATTGTGGATGTCAGCGCTGAGAGCGAGGACCACGGCTAGAAGTGCGAAGCTGACCAGTTGCGCAGCCTTCATGGCACTTCACCCCCTACTGACCTGACACTTGCATGGTCGAGTCAGGGATGAGCGCGCTTCCCAGGAAAGCGATGGCCACCGTCCTGATGGTCTTCATGGCGTTCCCCCTGCGTCCGTTGCCGCCCTCACCATGCAGAACATCTCGAAGGCGTCAATGCGAGGCGCGCCCTAACTCCCCCACCGCCTGCTGGCGTACCAGGCGCCTGCGGTGAGGGCGAGTAGGGCCGCAGCCGCGAGGCCGGCCAGGGTGACGTAATAGCAGGTTGGCGCATCCCGGCCTACGGCGATGTCCGGCAGTTCTGCAATGCCGCCAACGGGATCGGCAAGGTCAAACTGCGCTGTGCCGCCAGGCGGGATCTGGATGCCGTTCACGGTGATGGAGGCACTGCTCCCAGCGGAGTTCGTCACCTCGAAGACACTAGGGGATAACTCCACAACTATGGCAGCCGTATCCGTGGGCAGGACCGCCTGGAGAGAGCCGAAGCTGGCCTCCACGGGGCCCACGAGCACCTCGATGGTGGCGCTGCCACAGGTGACGACCATGTCGTCGCCGCTGGTCAGGTCCAGGGTGCCGAGGCCGCACACATCCACGGTGGCCGGCCCGCCGCTACCCTCCGCTGTGATCCTCACCCCGGCTGGGCTGGGCTCCTCGCGCACCTCGACGGTGAGTCCGTTCCTGTTCAGGGCGCCGAATGTTGTGCCCCCGAGAGCCTCGTCACTGAAAGCGGTAGAGACCGCGAGGGGGTCAACGTCAACCTCGTCGCCTAGTCCGTCGTTGTCGTCGTCGGTGTCCTGATCGTCTGGGATGGTGTCGCCGTCGCTGTCCGTAGCCCCCCGGTCGTGGATGAACACGTCCGGCACCCCGTTGGTGTCGCCGAGCACAAGGTTGGAGGCGTCGGAGCCGAACGCGATGTGCTCGGCGCCACCGCTCATGGCGGGGGGCACCCGGCTGTTCCCGTCACCCTCATCGCCGAGACTGTTCACGCTCACCCGGGTCGTCTCGATAGCCCCCGGCTCATCGAAGATGTTATCCCGGTCAACATCGCGGTTGTGGAGGAAGATATCCATGGCCTCGTTCTCGTCCCCCGCCACCAAGGTGGAGGCGTTTGAGCCAAAGGCCACGTAGTCGCCGTTGCCGCTGATGGCGGGATGGTAGCCGCCGCTGCCCCCGTCTCCCTGGCCGCCGGAGCTGGAGACGCTCAGTCGACTCGTTGCGACGGCGCCCGGTTCGTCCACGATGCCGTCCCTGTCCGTGTCCCGGTCGCGGACGAAGACGTCGTAGTAACCGTTGGTGTCACCCGGCACGAGGTCGGAGGCGTAGGACCAGAAGGCGACATTGTATCCGCCCAGGTCGATAGCGGGGCTGTAGCTGGCGTCGGTTCCCTGGCTGCCGGAGCTCGAGACGCTCACCCGCGTTGTCGCCCCGGTCTGGCGGTTATGCACGAACACGTCCGAGACGCCGTTAGTGTCCCCCGGCACCAGGGTGGAGGCGCTAGAAGAGAATGCCACGTACTCGGCGTCGCCGCTGACAGCGGGGTAGAGGCTGACGTTGTCCCCCTGGTTGCCGGAGCTGGAGACGCTCACCCGCCTGGTGTGGATGTTACCTGCCTCGTCAAAGACGCCGTCGCCGTCCAGATCCCGATCATGAAGGAAGACGTCCCCGCGCCCATTGGTGTCTCCATCCACCAAGTTCGAGGCCACGGAGTAGAAAGCGACGTAGCGGCCGGTGATGGTGATGGCGGGCTGATAGCTGCCTCCGATCCCTTGCTCGCTCCAGCTTGAGATGCTCACTCGGACCGTAGACGTCGCTCCCGGTTCATCAAAGATGCCATCAGCGTCTGTGTCCCGATCGTGCACGAAGACGTCGCTGTACCCGTTGGTGTCGCCGGCTACGAGGTTGGAGGCATATGAGTCGAACGCCACGTAGCGGCCAGTCGCGCTGATGGCAATGGACTCGCCGCTGCTGTTGTTCCCGCTGGTCACCCGGACTGTGGCTCCGGTGTCTCGGTCGTGGACGAAGACGTCCACCATGCCGTTGGTGTCCCCAGGCACCAGATTCCAGGCCGCCGACCTGAAGGCGACATACCTCCCGTTGGAGCTGATGGAGGGCCAAGTGCTGTCGCCGTTGCCCTGGACGCCGGCGCCGTCCACGCTCACGCGCTCAGTGGCACCGGGGGAGGCCCCGGTGTGACCGCTACCTAGCAAGGCAACCGCCACCGCCAGCAGCCCAAGGGCAGCAATGCGTGCCTCTCTCATTTCGCCTACCTCCCCCACTGCCTCCTGACGTACCAGGCGCCATCGGTGAGGGCGCCGCAGAACCTTACGGGCATGTCTCCCCGATCCTGCCCACGTACAGGAACACGTCGTCCGTCACGCTGATGGCACTGTCCATGTCCAGATCCAGCCGCTGCCACCAGTTGGGGGAGACCGGCGTGGCCCCGATGCGACCTACGTAGTTGAAGGCGTCGCCGGTGCCGGAGACAGCCCCGTCCCTGTCGATGTCCAGCGGCCAAGCGTCGTCGCCGGGGCCGTCGGGGCAGCCGTCCAGCGGGTCGGTGCCCACGTACTGCTCTACGGAAGTGAAGAAGCCGTCCCCATCGTTGTCGCTCTCGGTATGGCCAGGGGGGATCTGGATCCCGTTCACGGTGATGGGCGCAGCGCTCTCAGAAGAGTTCGTCACCTCGAAAGCCCCAGGGGCCAGTTCCGCGATGGTAGTTGTGGTACTCGACGGCAGGGTCGCCTGTAATGGACCAAGAGTGGCCTCGACGGGTCCCGCTAGCACCTCGATGGTGGCGCTGCCGCAGGTGACAACCATGTCGTCGCCGCTGGTCAGGTCCAGGGTGGCGATCCCGCATACGTCGACGGTGGCCGGCCCGCCGCTGCCGCTCGCCGTCACTCTTACTCCGTAGGGGTTGGGCTCCTCGCGAACCTCGACGCTCAGTCCATTCCTGTTCAAGGCGCCGAAGGTCGTACCCCCCAGGGTCTGGTCGCCGAAGGCGGTCGAGACTGTGAGGGGCTGCACGTCAACCTCGTCCGCCAGGCCATCACTATCATCATCCGTGTCGCAGGCGTCGCCCACAGCATCACCCGGCGGGTTCACAGTGACGTCGGTATTGGTCTGGTCCGTGTTGGGGACGGTGGGACAGTTGTCGCTTGCGTCGGGGACCCCGTCTCCGTCGGCGTCGCCGGCGGTGAGACAGGTGATCGAGTCGTAGAACGTGTGGGTCTCGACCGTGTCCACGCGGATCAGGAGGCCGACCGTCATGTGCACCCCGTGGGCCGTGCACTCGCGCAAGAACTCGGTGTCGGGCTCCACGGCCGTGGTGCTCGGGTTGTCCTCAGTCTCGCCCAGGTAGATGGTCTGGGTGGTGTAGGGTGTGCACTGGAAGTCCTCGGGATCCGTCGGGTCGGCGACACCGGGGTTGGGGTCACAGAGGTCGCCCACGCCGTCGCCGTCGGAATCGGCCTGGTCGGGGTTGGGGGTGAAGTAGCAGTTGTCGACCGCGTTAGGCACGCCGTCTCCGTCGTCGTCTGTGTCGACAACGCCGTCCCACAGACCGTCGAGGTCGCTGTCACGGCCGCCCGTGTTGCCGATGCTCAGCCAGCCCATGGGGCCCAGGTTCCAGACCAGCACGTTGACCGGCACGCCCAGCGTCGCGGCAACGCCGACGTAGCGGGCCCACAGGACCGCGCCGGGGTAGTTGGCCTGGACGAAGTTATCAACCGCGTCAAGCTGGCCCGCCCACAACGTGTAGCCGGTGCCGTACACAGTCCCTGGGCCCGGGTCAAGATCATACCAGTTGGGGAACAGGGACAGACCGGTCCAGTCGTATCCCTCTGCCGGCATGGCGCCGTCGGCCAGGTCAAGCGAGGCGGCAACGGGCAGCACACAGCCGGGGGTCAGCCTCTGGATGTGGGCAATGACCGAGAAGTCGACCTTGCCCACCTTGCCGCCGTTGGTGACGGCGAAGCTAGGCGCGATGTTTATCGCCGCGGGCAGGATGGACTGGATCAGGTCCAGCGGCTGGTTGGGGTTGTCCGGCGGAACGTTAGCGTTGATCATGGTCTTGCAGAGCTGACCCACGATGCAGGTGTCGTCGGCCGGCGGGTTCTGCGTGTCGTCGTCCTCGTCGATCGTTGTGTTGTAGGTCGGCGTGAAGCGAGGCACGCAGTAGACGGTGAACGTTGTACCGATGCCGGCGCCATCTGGGTCCACAACGTGGGCGTCCTTGATGGTGACGTCGTTCTCGAACTCGAATACCGCCAGCCCGTTCACGTTGCTGTCGCGGCAAAGGATGGTAAACGTGTCATCGACAACGGTGACCTCGCTCACCGGCAGAATCAACTGTCGTGCGGCCTCGCCCGGGACTACTTCGGCATCGCCCGAGACCACTGCCGCCGTGTTCCCTAGATCCACGAAGGCGGGGCCGTGGGGGCCGATGTTGTGCAGCACCTTGCGCACGATGAGGTCGGTGGGTCGGCCGACGTCCACGACGGCCAGGTCCGGCACGGTGTCGCCGTCGCTGTCGATCTTGCGGTCGTACACCACTTCGGAGCTGCTGATGTCGACGTCGGCCTGGGCAACGGCGTTGACGGTGAGGTCGGTCGAGAGAGAGTTGTTCGTTGGGTCGGGGTCATTCACGCTCCCGGCGGTGGCGATGGAGTTGTCGAATGTGAAGGTGTGGCTGCTGGGCTGAGTGCAGTGGAGCGTCCAGGCCTCGTCCACCACTACGTCGACACTCAGCGGCAGGCTGGCGGATGTGGAGTTGGGGGGGGCAGGCGCAGCAGTGCAGTCACCGGGGGTAGACGCATTAGTCTCTATGCTGACGTCCACCGGCCCCCAGGGCCCGTTGTTGTGGAGGGTCTTGCGCAGAGTGATCTGGACATCCTCAGAGACCTGGATTGCCGAGGGTGGGTCGACGAGGGTCTGACTGACGATCTTGACGTCGGCCTCAGGTGGCGCTCCCCGGTCGTGCACGAACACGTCCGACACGCCGTTCGTGTCATTGGTCACCAGGTTGGAGGCCGCGGAGCCGAAGGCGACGTAGCGACCATCAGCGCTGATGGAGTACGCAAGGCTGTTGCCGTCGCCCTGATTGCCAGCGCCATCCACGCTCGCCCGCTCGGTGGCCCCAGTCTGGCAGTCGTGGACGAAGATGTCCGAGGTGCCGTTGGTGTCGCCGGGCACTAGGTTCGAGGCGTCCGACTGGAAGGCAACGTAGCGGCCGTCGGCGCTGATGGCGGGGTCCCAGCTGTGCCCGTTCTCCTGGTTCCCGGCGCTGTCCACGCTCACCCGCGTGGTCGTCCCCGTGTAGCGGTCGTGGACGAAGATGTCCCCAAAGCCGTTGGTGTCGCCGGACACCAGGTTGGATGCCCAAGAGTGGAAGGCCACGTAGCGCCCGTCGCGGCTGATGGCCGTGCCGATCCAGGCCGCGCTGTGGTCGTTGCCCTGATTGCCGGCGCTGTCCACGCTCACGCGCTCCGTGACCCCCGTCTCGCGGTCGTGGATGAAGACGTCCCTGTAGCCATTGGTGTCCTCTGTTACCAGGTTGGAGGCGTTAGAACAAAAGGCGACGTAGCGGCCGTCGGCGCTGATTGCGGGCCACCAGCTCGCGCCGTCCGCCTGGTTGCCGGCGCTGTCGATGCTCGCCCGCGTCGTACCGCCGGTCTGGCGGTCGTGCACGAAGATGTCCCAGGTGCCGTTTGTGTCCTCCGGCACCAGGTTGGAAGACCCAGAATCGAAAGACACGTAGCGCCCGTTCGCGCTCACCGCGGGAGAGGCGCTAGGCCTGTCCCCTTGATTCCCGGCGCTGTCCACCGACACGCGCGTGGTGCCCGCCGTCTGCCGATCGTGGACGAAGACGTCACACTCGCCGTTAGTGTCCCCAGGCACGAGGTTAGTCGCGTACGAGTCGAAGGCAACATAGCGGCCGTCGTCGTTGATCGCGGATGTCCCGCTCGGCGCGTTCGATTGGTTGCCCAGGCTGTCCGCGCTGACCCGCTCGGTAGCGCCCGTCTGGCGGTCGTGGACGAAGATGTCATCGCTGCCGTTGGTGTCGCCGGGCACGAGATTGGATCCAACCGAGGCGAAGGCAACGTAGCGACCGTCGACGCTCATGGCAGGCGAGTAACTGGCCCCGTTGGCCTCGTTGCCGGCACTGTCCACGCTCACCCGCTCGGTGGTGCCGCCGCCGAGGGAAGGTATCGGGAAGTCCTGGATGACCGACACCGTGTTGTCGTCGCGGTTGGTGACATAGATGCGGTTGGTCGCGGGGTTCAGCGCCGCGCCGTAGGAGAAGGAGCCCGCATAGACCGTTGCCACCACCGTGTTGGTGCCGCCGTCGATGACCGAGACGCTATTGTCCACGTTGCTGGCCACGTATATACGATTGGTGATGGAGTTGACGGCCACGCCCGTGGGGTCGCCCCCCACGGGGATGCGGGTGATGCCGTTGGCTGGATTGCCGTCCGTGTCGATTTCAGTGTTGGTGACCCCGTCTATCACGGAGACATCGTCGCTCACCGGGTCCATTGAGCAGGTCACGTAAATGCGGTTGGTTGTCGGGTTGACACCCACACCATTGGGTCCAGAGTCCACGGGGACGGTGGCGACGACCGTGTTGCTAGCGCCGTCGATCACAGAGACGTAGCCGCTTCCCCAGTTAGCCACGTATATACGATTGGTGATGGTGTTGACGGCGACAAGATGCGGCCGATCCCCCACGGGGATGCGGGTCATCCCGTTGGCTGGATTGCCGTCGGTGTCGATTTCAGTGTTGGTGGCGCCGTCGATCACAGAGACGCTGCCGCTTCCCCAACTGAAGTTGTTGACGTAGATGCGGTTGTTGGTGATGTTGACGGCCACACCTACAGGCCCAGACCCCACGGGGATGCGGGTGATGCCGTTGCCCGGGTTGCCGTCCGTGTCGATTTCAGTGTTGGTGGCGCCGTCGATCACGGAGACGTTGTTGCTATTCTGATTCGTTACGTAGACGCGGTTGGTGGTGGAGTTGGCGGCCACGCCTGCGGGCGCTGTCCCCACGGGGATGCGGGTGATGCCGTTGCCCGGATTGCCGTCCGTGTCAATCTCCGTGTTGGTGGCACCATCGATCACGGAGACGTTGTTGCTACCTACATTCGCTACGTAGATGTGGTTGATCGTGGGGTTGACTCCCACCCCATATCTAGGAGAGGTTCCTACTGGGATGGTAGCGATGACGGTGGGCTCGGCGGCAGCGGGCGGCGCGTTCCCCAATACCGCCAACGCGACCGCCAGCATGGCCAATAGAAGAAGTTGTGCCCTCAGCATCGCCGCACCTCCTGGGCGGGTCTCCCAGGCCAGCGCCCGCATCACGCTTGAAAGTCTCGAAGACGTCAACGCGGCGCCCCTACCTCCCCCACCGCCTGCCGGCGTACCAGGTGCACCCGGTGAGCACGGCCAGCGCCCCAGCCGCGAGGCCGATCAGGGCCAGGTTGTTGGGGCCAGACGAATCAGAGACATTAGGTAGTTCCGCTATTCCGCCAACGGCGGCAGGGCAGGGCGTGTTGATGGCAAGCTGGCCTGACACCGTCGTCACCGCGTGGAGACCGGCCTCGGACCTGTAGGCGCCCTTGGCGAACCCGAAGGCGACAACGCCCGAGGCCCCAATGTCCAGGCCGATCCTGACCAGGGTGCCGCTACCAGCGATACCATTGTACGGAGTACTGCTGTACATGGCGGCGAAGCTGGCCTGCCCCTCCTGGTACCCACTAAGGTCCACGACTCCGGGGGGAGGCATCTTGATGAGGGGATCGGTCGGCGACGTTTGCAGGACGTGCACCTTGTTCTTGTCGTAAGTGACCCAGGCGTCGTAGACAATCGGCGCCTGGGTGTCGCCGGTGACATACACATCGATGGTCCGGTCGGAGATGCCGTCGAAGGGCGTCCCGCTCCAGGGCACCTGGTAGCAGCGCTGTGTTGGCCCCAAAGTGCTAGCGGTGTTGCCCGTGGTCTCCGTGTCGAGACCCATTGTGATAGCGCCCTGGGCGTCGGACGTGCGGATCCCGCCGGCGAGCGCCAGGACCGCTATCGCCAGGACCAGTAGCGCACTCGCGAAATCAAGGCCGGGAATCCTTATCCTCTTCATCTGGCGGCCCCCATCATCAGAGCTTGACGGTGACGTTCGATGGGACGCTGAGCCCGCGCTTGAAAAGAGACCCCTATGCATTTCCGCACCTCGCTCGTCTCCAGGCCGACATTGTCCCCGACGACGATATCTAGCCAGCCATCTATCGTCCATGTACTCGTTCCGCCGGTCATCCTCACCTACAAGTCCGGCCGAGGCGCTCCCGGTACATGTACAGGTCGCCAGTGACAGTGATGTCCCGGCTCATGTCCAGATCCAGACGCCGCCACCAAGCGGGGTCGCCCGGCGTGGCCCCGATGTGGCCCACGTAGTTGAAGGCATCGCCGGTAGCGGACACCGCGCCATCCATGTCGATGTCCGGAGCCCAGGCGTCGTCCGTGGGGCTATCGGGGCAAAGATCCACGGGGTCGGTTCCGATCCAAGCCTCAACGGCATCGCTGAACCCGTCACCGTCATCCTCGTCATCCACGTCGTTTTTCGCACCGTCACCGTCGGTATCCAAACTCGGGTCCCGGCAGTCGCCAATGCCATTGCTGTTGGCGTCCCAGCCCTCGTCGATCTGGCCGTCCAGGTCGTTGTCGACTCCATCGCACACCTCGTCGATGATGACAACGATGCTAGCCGTAGCGCTGCCCGTACCGCCATCGTCATCGGCCACTTGCAGGCTGACCGAGAAACTCCCCTCCACCCCGAACACATGGGCCGGAGGGACGAGTCCGCTGGCGGTCTTGCCGTCGCCGAAGTCCCAGTGGATCGTATGGGTGTCGCCAGAGCCGGGGTCAGTAAACCATCCCCGGAGCGTCACCGGCTGGTCGGCCTTCGTCACCAGCAGGCTGGGAGCCACCCCCACCACGGGCACCACATTGCTGACGTGCACGGTGAGGTTGTCCGTGCCGGAGCGACCGTTGGCATCCCTGACGACCAGGCTCACCTGGTAGTTACCGTTGTCGGCATAGGTGTGGCTGGGCGCCAGGGTGTCGAGGGCGGTGTTGCCGTCGCCGAAGTCCCACATGATCAGGGTGCCGGGGGCGTCCGGGTCCGCATTTGTGCTGCCGGCGAAGGCGACCGCCTCGCCTTCCTGCACGCTCCGGTCAGCTCCGGCTTCCACCTGGAGAACCGC
>Ga0315286_10002383_pt1 | contig 17526 bp, 20 predicted proteins | sample YL17G10_0_MG_FD_205038 | JGI IMG/M metagenome (GOLD analysis project Ga0315286, IMG submission 205038) | Sediment microbial communities from Yellowstone Lake, YNP, Wyoming, USA - YL17G10_0 | ecosystem: Environmental > Aquatic > Freshwater > Lake > Sediment | place: USA: Wyoming | collected...
ACTGAAGGCTCTCCCGCGTTTCCCTTGAAGGACTCAGGGCCGGAGCGAGAGTAAGCCAAGACGAGTACGAAAAAGAACAGCTCTCCGACTTCGTGCTGTGGAAGGCATGGGACGAAAAAGACGGCGACGTATTCTGGGAAACAGAACTCGGCAAAGGAAGGCCCGGCTGGCACATCGAATGCAGCGCCATGGCACTAGCTCACTTGGGCAAGACGCTCGACATCCACGCCGGCGCAGTCGACCTGATTTTCCCGCACCACGAAAACGAAATCGCTCAAAGCGAAGCCGCGACAGGCAAGCCCTTCTCCCGCTTCTGGGTCCACGGAGAGCACCTGATGGTGGACGGCAAGAAAATGGCCAAACGGTTCAAAAACTTCTTCACCCTCCACGACTTGCTCGCCAAGGGATTCAAGCCCGCCGGCATTCGGTATTTCCTGCTGTCTTCCCACTACCGCCAGCAGTTGAACCTGACTTTCGACGCGTTGCACGCCGCGGAAAACACGGTTGCGCGGCTGTTCAACTTCCGCCGCAGGCTGCAGGAATGGACCGGAGGAAAGCACAACGACTTCGCGAAAACGCTTTGCGAAAAGGCGCTTGAAGAATTCGGGAACGCAATGGACGACGACTTGAATACGCCCATGGCGTTAGCCGCTGTCTTCGGGCTAGAAAATGAAGTAAACAAGCTAATGGAAGAACAGGCGCTTGACGAAAAGGAAGCCGCGTTGGTGCTGAAAACGCTTGAAAAAATTGATTCAGTGCTGGGATTGTTTGCCTTCGCCGAGCAAGTGAAACTGGCTCTGCCCGAGAAGGAAATCGAGAAACTCGTTGCGGAAAGAGAAGCGGCAAAGGCAGCGAAGGACTACAAGACCGCCGACAAGATACGCGCCGACTTGAAGAAGAAAGGAATCATTCTAGAAGACACTCCCTCTGGACCCAAGTGGAGGCCGGCTGTTTGACGGAAGCCAAGCGACCTGAAAAACTTGTTGTCTTGATTCCCACTCGAGACCGACCCAATTACCTGCACGTTACGGTCAGGTCTGTTCTAGAGCAGGCAAAGCGATTCGGCCACCGAGTGGAAGTAGTTGTTTCCGACCCGAAGTCAAAACCAGAAAACGTGGAACGAAGCCAGTCCAACCTCGCGTCACTGCAGAAACAATTTCCTGACTCTCCAATCCACTACTATGGCCCTGGCCAGCCGGAACCCATCAAGAAACTGCTTGCCAACGCGACTAGAGGCGAGCAGAATGCTTTCAAAAAACTCGTTCCCGAGAAGGGCCACTACGGCGCGCACCGCAACCGCCTATCCCTTTTAGCGGTTTACCACGGGGGGCCAAACGCCGCATACCTGCATTTGGATGACGACACGCCGCTGGCCAAAGTAGTAAGACACGGTAACAAAAGTCTTCTTTCAAGGTATCCCCGAGACGTTTTTCGCTCTTTATTAGATGGATTCAACTCCGTGAAAGAAAACGGCTTTGCGGGAATAAGCATTCCACTGGCAGGCGTTTCGGACGCTGCTGTTTCCGGCTTCTGGAACGAATCGGAAGCCCCCCCGCTTAACTCGATGCTGCAGCCGCGGATGCAATTAAACGCAGGCCACGGATCCGGCGCTGGCCGCCTGACTTCAGCAAGTGCAGCAGCAGTTCCTTACCTCCCGTATGACTTAAACGAGGACTTGGCGCACTCGGTTCTTGTTTCACGCCTTTTAACCACCGCGGCAATGTGGCACCCTTATTCAGAAAGAGGAACGGGCGGCATTTCGCTTGCCCATATAGGCGTTAAAGGACCTTTTTTAACGCGCGAAGACCGAAAAATTCGCCGCGAAAACGTCCTCAAACAGGAAAGCCCCGAAGTTAGAAACTGGATTAGCCTAGGCAAAAAAATGATGCGCCTGAAACGATGGCGGTTAACATGAAACAATTGATCATAAACGCGGACGACTACGGGCGAAGCGAGTTTTTCGACAGGGGAATAATCGAAGCGACGATGCAGGGAATCGTAACGAGCACGAGCGTAATGGTTTTGCGCTGCAGCGCCGAAGCAGCGCAGATGCTTAAAGACTTCGACGTAAGCGTCGGACTGCATCTGGAATTGGCCGAAGGAGACGCGGCGCCGCAAATCAAGGAACAAGACAAGAGGTTCAAGCAATTGTTCGGTTGCTCTCCAACACACGTGGATGGCCACAAGGACGCTCATATTCGCGACGACGAAACAAAACAGGCGGTCGCGGATTACGCGAAGTCGCTTTCTATCCCCGTTCGGGCGCACTATGAGTTTGACCGCAAGTTCTTTCGCGGCCAAGGACTCAAGACCGCCGATAACATCCAATTGTTGCTGCGGAAGAACGCGTTTCAAGTCGTTCAAAGCGTCGGCGAACTAAAGGAAGGAGCTACCGAATGGGTTTCGAACCCGGGTTATACCGACCCAAACTCGGATTCCACTCTCAATGCCGAACGGGAAGAAGAACTCAAGATTCTATTGAGCATGGAACTAAAGGCCGCGCTCGAGAAAAACGACGTTTACCTAATAGACTTCCGCGAACTGTAAACCCTATTTCTTGCGGGCTTTTTTCTGCGTAGAAGGTAGTGGAAACGGCTTTGGCACAGGCATTCTAAGCGTCAGCACCTGCGCCAGCGCGTCTTTGAACTGCTTTAGCGCGTCGCGGTTGAAGTTGCCTTGGAAAACCAGTCCGCCGTCAGTACGGATGTCCACGTGAATAAGCTCGGGCGCAAAGTCGTTCAAGTCCTCGTCCAACACCCGCGGGTAGGCAAGCGGGTAGATGCGGAAGCCCAGGTTGCGTTGAGCCGCCCGCTTCGCGGAAGGCTCTTGGTACTCGGGAAGCTGCGCAAACAAGTTGGGCGCAAACAGCCTGACTGCCGCGAGTATGACGTAGTTTATTGCAAACAATGCAACGAAAAGCAGCAGCAGAGTAAAGTCTCCCGCCAGCAAGCCGAATGCTATTGAGGCTACTCCAACCCAAAAAAGCGAGTTTACCGACAGTTGTCGAAGTATAAAGAATTCTCCCAAAAACATCTCCCTACGAGTATTAGGGGGCTTTAAACTTAATAAGAAACAGCCCAAAACCAAAGCCATTTATATATTAACTACCTAATAGTAGTTACAATGAAATCATTGGCTTTGGAGGCTGTTTCGGCAAACGCCTGCCAAGCAGGCATAGCCGCCGCAGCAATAGGACCGAACGCACCCGACGGCCACGCGGAATACGTTCACGTGTGGCCGCGGGACGCGGCACTGGCGGCGCTGGAACTCGTTAATAGTGACGCCGCCGCTGCGAAAAGCGTTGCCGGCGCACTCTGCAGCCTAAAACGCGATTCGGAGTTCCTATTGTTCCAGAGATACGAGTTGAACGGAGACCCCGACCCCCGCGGCTGGTGCAACGAGAAAGGAAAACGCCAGTTGGACCAAGACGCGCTAGTGTTTCTTGCCGCGCAGAAACTGGGACTCGCCGCGCCGATAAAAAGCATTGGCGTCCTTCTTACGGAGGTCGAGGCGGGAACGCCTTCAACCGACGTGTGGGAACAAAAACAAGGATATTTTTTCTATACTTCCTGCGCGCTCGCGTGCGGAATAAACGCGGCCGCAAAACTCGCTCCCGAACAAAAACCCCGCTGCAGGAACGTCGTTTCAATGCTTGCGCAAAGCCTTGACTCGTTCTGGAACAACGAACTAAAGTGTTTCACTAAAACGCCTCAAGGAACGATTGACTTCGAAGCCGCTCTCGGAATAACGCTTTTGCTTCAATTCAAGCCATTCGGCCCTGACTTCAGGTTCCTTTGCCGTTCTCTTTTGACGCTCGACAAAATCGAGCGCGAGCTTTCGGTTCGCGTCGGCTGCTCGAAGGCGTTGATCAGGTACAAGGGAGACTTTTGGGACGGCGAACGCGTCGGACCAGCTGGCATAGGCAGGCCCTGGCCAATGGGAAACCTCTTCGTTTCAGAGGCTTACTCGCTGCTCGCAATTGAATTCAGTCGACTAAAAAACAAGAAAATTGCCGAACTATGCCTGCGCAAAGCACGCGCGTGGCTCGCGGCCGCGGAAGAACTGCCGGGCTTCACCGAATTCCCGGAGCAGGTTGATCCAAAGGGATTCGTTCCGACAAGCTCGCCAAAGAAACTATCTTGGTGCGCCGCGGAGTACTTGAAGGCAACCCGCCTACTGGCTTCAGCAAGGCAGGCAAGCAATGTCGCACGCGTCAGGCGTGCCGCAGTGGTTTCCGCCGCCGTCGGCCATGTTGCCCATTCCGCAAACTAGGTCGTGGCCGTTTCCGCATACGGTATTCAAAGAGTAAGTGTTATTCGGCTTCGACTCGGTGTCCTCGAAAATTCCGCCGCCAGCTCCGCCCAATCCGTTTCCTGAGAGCTCGTTTCCTCTAATCACGTTGTTGAACGACCCTCCGCCGACCATCAACCCGTAGTCGTAGTTGCCCTTCACCAGGTTGTTGCGAATGACGTTTCTGGAAGAAGACCACAGCCAGATTCCCTCGTTGTTTTCCGAAAACTCGTTGTTTTCAATCAAGTTAGACTGCGAGCCGACGTTTATTCCGTACTTGAATCCCTTTGCAACGCAGTTTTTGACTACTGCGTTGTTGGACTTGCGCAGAAGAATGGCGTTGCCTTTGCCGCTGCCGGTAATAGAGTGGTGGTTGCAGTCGAACACCACGTCAGGCGCGTCCACAGTAATGCAACTGAAGTCGTTTCCGACTTCTGAAACATAGAGGTCCGTTACAAGCTGGTAACTGCCCGACCTGGCGATTACACCGCACTCTCGTACTATCGTGCCAGCAAACGGAGGAGCAGACACCACCGGCTGGGGAGCTGGCGTAGGCGTAGAAACCGGAGTTGGAATAGCAGTAGCGGCAGGAAGCATCGGAAAAGGCGTTGGAGTCGGCGTCGCGACGATGGAAAGCACGCGCTCGGGCCCAACTGTCAAAACAACCGCTATCGCGATTACTAGCAAAACAATGGCGAGAATCCACACGAGCGGAATCTCGTTGCGTTCAACCGGCTTTTTATTGTTTTTTTGTTTCAAGTCCGACTCCTCCTGAAGTACTTATGGAAATAACCGCATTGTGAATTTAAAGGACACTCCAAACAACGGGGATTCCACGGCCTGCAGATGCTCCTGCCCAACAAAATGAGGTTCACGTGGCAAGAACCCTTTTCCGAGTCGGGCACCAACTCATCCATCACGTCGTGCGCCTTCTCACGCGAAGTCTTCTCCGAAACTACTCCGAGCCGCCGAGTGACGCGATAAATGTGAGTGTCCACCGGGAACACTGGCTTGCCGAATGCAAAGTTCAGAACAACCGCCGTGGTTTTCGGCCCGACTCCATTGAATGACAAAAGAAACTCTCTTGCCTCGCGCGTCGGCATTCTACGCAGGAAACTCAAGTCAAGCTTGCCCCGCCTGCGCTTCAGCTCGGAAAGAACTAGTTTTATGCGCTTGGCCTTCAAGTTCGCCAAGCCAGCTCCCCGGATTACTTGCGCAATCCCTTTCTCGTTCGCTCCGAGAACAAGTTCCCACTTGGGAAAACGGCGTTTAAGCGCACGGAAGGCGGGAACGCTGTTGCGGTCGCTGGTGTTCTGGCTCAAAATAGTCGCAACCAGAATGTCCAACGCACTGCCGCGCGGGTTGACCCCCTTGTTTTCCCTGCCGAAGCGTTTTTCCAAAAGCGAACAAACGCGCACGACTTTCCTGCGCAAGCTGGTCATGCAAAACAGGAGGAAAAAGAAGTTAATTAACGCCGCGCCAAAAACTTCCGTGAAAACAATCTTCGTAGTGCACGAGCACCACGCGCGCAATTTGCACTGGGACCTTCGATTGGAGATGGACGGCGTTCTCAAGAGCTGGGCGGTTCCGAAAGGCGTTCCTGAAGAAAGCGGAGTCCGCAGGCTTGCCGTCGCCGTGGACGACCACCCGATGGAATACGCAAGTTTTACCGGCCGAATACCTGAAGGACAGTACGGAGCTGGCGAAGTCAAGATATTCGACAACGGAACCTATGACTTGCTCGAGCGAACGCCGCACAAAATCCGCTTTTTCTTTCACGGAAAGCGCTTGAACGGGGAATACGAGTTAGTGGACTTCAAGCAGGACGGCAAAAACTGGCTGTTGTTCAAGAAAACGTCTTAAAGTAACACCGCGCTTGTTTTACTGTGAAAATTTCTTCCCTCGAATTGACAAAACGCCTCGTGCGCTTTAAGACGATGAAGGAAAATCCGACGGAGCTAGCGAAAGCGGTTGATTACTGCACGCGTTACGTGAAGGGGCCGGGAATTGTAATACGACATTTCGAAAAAGATGGAAAGCCGACCTTGTTGGCCTACAAAGGAAGTCCTTCGAAGGGAATGCTGATGCTTTGTCACTTGGATGTGGTTGAAGCTCTCGAGTCAGATTTCGTCCCCAGCCAGCGCGGCAATTGGCTTTACGGCAGGGGCGCGGCCGACATGAAAGCAGGCTGCGCAGCAGCAATGAATGCTTTCAAGCGCGCTTGCGCCGACGGCTGCGAAAACGTTTCAATCGCTTTGACTAGCGATGAAGAAATAGGCGGTTTCAAGGGCGCCGGTGAACTCGCCAAAAAAATAAAGTGCCGGTTCGTCGCAGCTCCGGAACCGACGGAAGGAGCGGTAGTGGAAGAAAAAGGCGTGATGTGGGCCGAATTGCGCGCCAAAGGAAAGGCAGCGCACGCTTCTAGGCCTTGGCTGGGCGAAAACGCCATAGACAAGCTAATGCACGCAATTGAACAGCTACGGAAAGCCGTTCCAAAAAGTGATTATTCAAGCGAAGCAAAGCGGTGGATAAGCACGATGAACGTTGGCTACATCAACGGAGGCGACGCCACAAACAAAGTTGCCGACAACGCGGTTGCCCGCCTGGACTTCAGGTTCGCGAACGAAAAAGACAGAAAAAGAGTGATGAAAGCGCTTGCGAGCACAGGGGTTTACTATCGCTTGTTGGAAAACGAGCCGCTGATGACCAGCGACGGCAAGAATCCGCTCGTTAAACTGTTCGTAAAAACCGCCGGCAAGTCTCTGGGCAGAAAAATTGCGTTAGTAAAGGAACACGGCGCTTCCGACGTCCGTTTCTTCACGGCAAAAGGAATTCCGGGAGTAGTATTCGGGCCGCGTAACCTAAACATTCACAGTGCAGGCGAACGAGTGTTCGTTCCCGACCTCGCAAAAATAGAAGCGCTTTACTGCGAATTTGCGAAAAAAGTTTCGGCTAACTCCTGAACTGCGGCGGAAAGCGCTTCGACCAGTCGCTTAATTCGTCGAGCAAGCGCTTCGGCGTGTACGCACACAGCTCGTCGGTTAGTTTCTTTTCGTCAAGCATCTTCATTTCAAGCGGCAGGCTCAAGCCGTCAACGGTTTTCGCATCTGACATGTGCAGCGAACCCAGCGGAACTCTGCAAAGCTTTCCGGAAGGCGTTTGCGAGGGGTCGATTACTATCGCGTTGGGCGCTTTCTCGTGCCCACCGCCTACTTTGAAGCCGACTTTTTTCTGCACCGCGGCAGCCCAGCGGCCGGTGTAGTTGGCAAGCGAGTCGTTTTTCGAGTACTGAAACAGCTTTTCGTACACTAAATTCGGCTGCGGTTTTTTGAAAAATAAGTAAACGTGAAAAGAACTACCAGTCCACGCCACGAAAGGCGAGCCCTGCAGCAGCTTGCCCGTCTCTGACTTGAATTGGGAATCATCTTCAATAGTTTCAACGAATGCCTTAGCAGCTTGTTGCGCCTGGCCGAAACTCATTTTTTCTCCTCGGTCCAAGTCGAAGAACACGCGGTCAACGGGCTTTCCGGGAGACTCGCCGTTGGTTGCGTAAAAGAAGTCGTTGAGCTTGCGGGGAAGAAAGTATCCCCAGACTTTCTGCTGCACTTTCGAAAGCTTCGGCTTGGCGTCTTCCAAGTGCTCTGTTGTCCTACGAACTTCCATAAAATCAGGGGTTACGGCGTCGCACAGTTCTTGCGCCGAGAGCGGTTCTTCTTTGCTTCCGCGTTTTATCAAGTAGGGCATCGGGCCTTTGGGAAGCCAGTTTTTGGCCGCGATCAGCTTGCCTTCCAGGAATTTCTTGAGAGAGGGAGCGACCAACGCGTAAAAGAGAAGGGTTTCAGTTTGTTCAAACGGATGCAGAACGTCTTTCGACTCGGACGCAAGCTGTTGTAAAGAGGTTGTCATAAGCTGTCGTTGGAAAACGAAGTAGAAATAGGTTTTGCTTACGAGTTCAGCGCCTGAATGTCGAGCAAAGATACTTTCTTGCCTTTCTTCAAGTCTTCCATCGCCTTGGCCGCCTTTTCTTTGGCGGTCATTGCCTTAGTCTGTTCCTCGGCCTTCTTTTCGGCAACTACTTTCTCGCGCTCCGCCTCTTCAGCGGCTTTTGCTTCCCCGGCGGCTTGGTGGTAGTCTGAAGTTGCTTCCTCGAAAGCGTCTTCCTTTTCTCCGAGAATTTCCATTGCCTTCGAAATCTCTTGGCGAAGGAAGTCGATTTTCTTCGACAACTCAACGATTTTAGCGTGGTGCTCGTCGCTTTTCTTCGCGTGTTCTATCATCTGCAAGTGCGCCGCTTCCGCGTCGGACTCGACTTGCTTGAGTTGGGCGCGCGTGGACGAAAGTTCTTTGGAAGTCGAGTCGTTGACTTCAGCGGCCTTCAACTGCTTCTCCAAATCCGCCATTTCAGCAGAAATTAGTTTCTCCTTTCTGGGGGAAGAGCCTTCCACGTGCATCATGTACTCCAACTGCGAAAGACGGTGGCGCAGTTGGCCTGTTCGCAGGCCCCCTGTTTCCTTGAACTTTGCCTGCAGAACGCGCGCCTGCTCGCGGAATTCAATTGCCTTCTTGTGCAGGGCGTCGCGGCGTTCCTTGAACTCGGCAACGGCCTTGTTTTCCTTGTCGCGCTCGGTTTTCCCTTGCTTGACTTGCGACATCGACTGCCTGAAAGAAGAAATGTTTTCGCGGTTTTTCTCCCGCAAGTCGAGGAGCGCCTGGCCGGCTAGCTTGCGCTTTTGCGCGGCCTCGGTCTTTTTCGAGTCCAACTCGGTTTTTTCATCGCTGGAATCCATTCAAACACGTTACTGATTAGGCTGGCTTTCGGGAGGAACTTCTAACTCGATTTCAGTCACTATTTCGTCCAATTCCGCCCTCTGTTTTTCGAGTACTTTCTGAATCTTGCGGATGCGCTTCTGGTTCAAAGCAATTTCGCGGTACTTTCGCGCGGCTTTGTTGAAGTGCTCTACTGAAAGCGTGAAATACTCTTCCTTGTCCATAGACTGCGAAATGTCCGCAAGGATCGCAGCAAGCAACTCGTTCGCGCCGACTTTGACGTCGCGCTTCAACTGGTGCTCGTTCTTCAAGTTCTCCTTTATGATCGCAACTACTCTCGCGTTCGGGAAAGGCAGTTTCAGCGCCTCTTCCTCGCTTTCCGGAATCTCTTCCTCAGCCTGTGCAGCTTGTTCTTCCTCGGACATTACAACGCCTCCTCTCGCTAGCCAAAACTAAACATTAAGTAAAAACAGCTATGACAAGATTATGCCGAAAACGTTTTTTAAAGCCTACGCCGACCTCTGTTGCCTCTGTTTCAAAGCCTGCGATACGAGGGGACCTCTCTTATTCAGTTCCCTAAGCAAACCCTTCATTTCAGTTTCACGGGCTCTCGCGACGAGTTCTCCAGCTTCCTGAGGGTGCCGTTTAAAGGCTTCATAAAACAGCCTGCCGCCGACTTCAAACCCGTCTATGGCGCGTTTACCATGCAAATCTATTGCATTCAGTACATGGCTACCGGTTCCGATTTTATCGTATTTGCTGACTAATTGAAAAGCAGTTCCACGCTGGGTAAGAGGCAATTTGTTAATCACTTCCAAAGCCCTCCCGCCATGCCAGCGCATTATCCTTGCAGCGTTGCCGCCATACAAACTGATTGCCTCTACCGCGGGCGCGCCGTGCTGGTCTATCGCGTGCACGGCATCAAGACCGTGTTCGTGCATCGCTTTCAATGCACGGTCGCCGAACTTCCGCAGGATATTGATGTTTGAGCCGTGCTTTTCCGCCAAGTCGTCCCATAATTCGTTTCGTGCCTCACGGGTCAAGCGCCCCCACGACGGCCGCACGAGTTTTTCCTCAGGCATATTACTTCAACTTCACGTGATGAATAACTCGCGCCTAAATTAATATTGCTTGCGCAGCAGCATGAAAACCTTGCGTTTTCGGGGGTTGTCGGGGTTGTCGGTTACGAGCGTGGTTTTGAAGCCCTGCGCCCGAAATGCCTTGGCCGCAAGCATTGCCTCCTCTTCGGAGCGAGGATAAAACTGGATTACAGCAACGCCTTTGGGCGAGAGAACGCGCCAGAACTCGTTTGCTGCTTTTGCCGCGTTTTTTTTGGCGTCTTTGGCTAGAATCCACTGCAAGACGGAAACTGAGACTATTGCGTCAAACGACTTGTCTGGAAAGGGAATGCCGCGTAAGTCGCCTTCCTTTACAGTAAACCCTTTTTGCTTAGCGTGTTTCAACAGCGCGGGCACGGCGTCGAAGCCGGCGATTTTCTTGTAGCCAACTTCTTTCAGGATTTCGAGGGAAAACCCGCTTCCGCATCCCGCATCCAAAACCCTTGCTTTCAAGGGAATGCGCACCAAGTCGAGGCAGCGCAGCGTTAGTTCCCGTTGTATGCGGCGCATTGCGTTGCTTTCCGCGTACCTCTGCGCTTCTTCCTCTGAATAGTGCTCGTGAACTGGCTTGCCGTCTTCGGGCCTCACGTGAAACGTCTTCCAAGGACTGCCGTGAATCGTGCGAGGCATTGCACTCAACTCACTGGGCGGGTTATTCGGACTTTCTCGACCAAGGCGGGCGGCGTCAGGACCGGGGTTTCGACTTCCCAGCCGCGTATCTGCTGGCGGTCGCGGCCAAGAGCTTTTACTTTCTTGAGGAGGGAAACCATGTTTTCGCTTACGCGCAAGCCTTTCACCGGCTGCGTGAGTTCGCCGTCTTTAATCAGAAACGCCGCGTCGCGGGGAATCGTCGAAAAATCGCCCGAAACGTAGTTCTGGAACCTAGTGTACCACACGTTGGTGATATACAATCCGTTTCTGGCTTCCCCGAACAGTTCCTCTAGCGAGTGCTTTCCTTTATCGACGACCAAGTTCCACGGCTCTGGAGCAACTAAGCCCGCGTTGGCGGTTGTTTGCGTCTTGTGCCTCTTTGCAGTCGACGTGTTGTGCAGGAATCCTTTGAGAACGCCTCTGTCGATCAACAGGTTTTTGCGCGTTGGAACGCCTTCGTCGTCGAACGCAGTTGAGTTGAATCCTTGTTCAAGCGTTCCGTCGTCCCACATTGTGAACGCAGGGGAAGCAACGGGTGTTCCCTGTTTTCCTGTAAAGAACGAAAAGCCTGCTTCAACCGAGAAGATCGACGCGGCTTGGCCGGCTGTGTCGAGTAAACACGAGAATGACAGTGGGTCGAAGACGACGTCGTAATTTCCTGCTTTCGCGTCAACTGGATTTCGTGATTTTACTGCGAGTTCTCCCGCTTGTTCGGCCGCCTCGTTTGCTTTCAGGGCTGAAAGTTTTCGTGCTGCGGCTACTTTGTGGCCGGAGCCGTCCGCGGCCATTGCCCTGAGGGAAAAGTAAAGCGACGTTCCTTCCTGCCTTGCTTCAACCGAACGCGAAGTAACCAAGAACTCTTCTTCGGTTCCCCACTCGAATACGCCGGCAGTGCGTTCCGCGCCTTGTTCGCGGGCGGCGTTAACGCATTTCTCAACCAAGTCAACTGCCTTGTCTTCCAAAGAAGTTAGGCTAGAGTCAAAGCCAGGAACCGATGGGTACTTGAAAGAACCCTCGGCTATTCCCGCGTAAGAGGGATTGGGTTGCAGTGAAGACGTGAATTTTACCAGCTTTGCAGCAGTCTCGGTTGCCTGCTCGCGGTCGAAGCGCTTGAGCGTAGTCATGGCGGTGCGGCCGTTTTTGGCGACGAACACTATTGCACTGGCCGCGTCGTCAGTCCCCGTTTTGGCGACTTTGTTGTTCGCGAACTTTATTTGATGAAGCGAAGAAGAATGCGCGTGAACTACGGCGTCGTCCGCCCCTTTTTCCAGCAATTGCCTTAGGAGGAAAGCAGCGATTTCTTCGAGTTCGGGCTTCATTTGCTCAACAACCTAATTCCTTTGAACAGGCAGTGGGGGCCGCCCATTGAAACGTTTATTCCCTGCATTGGCTCGCCCTTTCCGCAGGAAGCCGCGTGCAACTCCACTTTCTTCGAGCAGGCGGCAACTGCGCTCCACAGCGCGGGCGTAGTGATTTCGATTACGGGCTGGAACACTGGCTCAGTTACCTCGCCGTTTTTAATCAAATAGGCTTCGCTGCCCACATACTTCTGGTTCAGGCGCTTGTCATCGATGTTCCATTCTTGGAAGTTCTTGATGAAAACGCCTTTCTTGACTTCCGCAAGCAACTCTTCCTCCGAATAGTCGCCCGGAAGCACGAAAGTGTTAGACATCCGCACGATCGGTTCCTTGTCGTACTCGCTTGCGCGCGCGCCGCCGTTGCTTTCGCACCCAAACTCGGCAGCAGTTTCGCGGTTATGTAAAAACTCAGTAATTACGCCGTTTGTCATGAGTTTCTTGCGTTTTGCGGCAACTCCCTCATCATCGTATAAATAGTATCCGAAGCCCTCGACTGTCGGGTCGTCGACCACGTTGGCCGCATCGCTTCCAATCTTCGTTCCAAGCATTTCTTTCTTTACGAACGACTCGCCGGCCTGCGCGGCCTCCCTGCCTAGGATTCGGTCTGCTTCGTAGGGGTGGCCGACGCTTTCGTGCGCCATTATTCCAACCACTTCAGGTCCCGCAATTACGTCGAGCTTTCCCGAAGGAGCGGGCTTGGCTTCGGAAAGGTTTTTGGCGATTGCGCGCGCTTCGTCCCTCAGTTTTTCCTGCAGCTGCCACCCGCCGAAGCACTCGTAGCCCTTTGACGCACCGTACTGCCAGTTGCGTTGAGCCGTCTTTCCGCCCGCTTCAACAGTAAAGGCGTAGAATACGTTGACGTAGGGAGTCAACGACTCGATTCGCGAGCCCTCCGAGTTGGAGTAATACTTGCGCACCACGTCGTCCGACAGCGAAACGTATCGCGAAACTATTTTGGCTTTTGAAGCAAGCACTGCCGAATCGAGTTCGCGCAACAGCGAAGTCTTTTCCTCTGCTGAAACGCTTTCCGGGCTCCTGCGACACTGCACGGCGTGCTTTGCTTTTTTCGCGAAGGAAGGCGCAAAAACGGTTTTTTCAGCTATTTTCGCAGAAGCCTTCGTCACTTTCAAGGCAGTTGACAGCGTTTTCTCCAGTGAAGGCCTGGTCAACTGGTTGACTGCAACAAATCCCAGCGCGCCTTGGAGCACGAACCGCGCTCCGATTCCCGCGTACGAGTCGAACGCAGCGGATTCTAGAACCCCGTTTTTCAGCAGAAAACCCGTTGAACTCCGTTCTTCCAGCCTCGCCTCGGCGTAGGAAGCGCCGTGCGAAAGCGCGAATTCGACGCAGTAGTCAGCCAAGTCCTCGTGCAAGCAACAAAACCTTGAATGGGTTGAACCGAAAAACAATATAAACATGCTCGGAGAAAATGACTTCAAGAAAGCCTACTTCTTCGGAAGCATGCTCAATAAGGTGAATTTGGAAATGAAAATAAGCGAACTCAAGCCCGGCACGGGAAACGTTGAAGTAAAAGCCGAGATTGCGGACATCGAGGCCCCCCGCGAAATCAACAAGGGCGGAAGAGTGCTCCGCGTTGCAAACGCGACGATAAAAGACGCGTCCGGAACCATTACCTTGGTTCTGTGGAATGACGACATCGACAAAGTCCAGCCCGGAACAGTCGTACACATTACAAACGGCTACGTCAACACCTGGCAGGACAAGGCACAGCTCACGCTGGGCAAGTTCGGCAAAATGGAAATAATGGAGTAAGTCACAGAAACGCGCCGGCAATCGCGCGGCGCGACTCCTCCAAGTCTTTTTCTACTTCTTTTGAAACCGGGCCGTGGCCTGGCGCCAAAACCTTGGCGCTCCCGCATTTTTTTTCAAGCTTCTGCCAAGAGCGCAGCAGGTCTGAACCGCCTTGAGAGTAAAAGACTCTTGGAACCGAACCCGTGAGCGAAGCGGGAAAAAGCGAGTCGCCCGAGAAAAGAATTTTCGACTTTTTTTCAAAGAAACACACCGAGTCTGGAACGTGGCCAGGCGTGCGCAGGCAAAGCAACTCGAATCCGCTGAACTTCAGGCACTGGCCGTCAACCACTTCCTCCGCGCGCGGAATTTCAAAAAAGCCGACTCCGAATTCGGCGAAAAACGATTCGGGGTGCTTCTTGCGCAGTTTTTCAAGAGTCTCGCGCGAAGCGCGCAGCACTGCGTTGGGAAAAAACCGGGCGTTGGAAGCGTGGTCGGCGTGCGAGTGGGTCAAGAAAATGCGTGAAAAATCTTTTCGCGACAACCCGACCGCAGTCAAAGCGGCGTCCAGTTGTCTTTCCGAACAAATGCCGGGATCGATTATCGCAGCTTCGCTGTCGCCCAATAGAACGTACGCGTTGCTGGAAGGCTCTGGAAGCTCTAGAGAGAAAATGTTGTGCGTGATTTTCTTCAAGACCACACCTAAAACTCTAATAATACGACGCAGATAATAATTGCATGCCCGTCAACGAGAAGCAGTTGATTCGAGACGAGCGGCCGCTCTTGCCGGACTACGCGCCGGAAAACGTTTTGCACAGGGAGTCGGAGCTCCGCGAGCTAGCGGAAGCGCTGAAGCCCGCTGCAGAGGGACGGAAGCCGCAGAACGTCTTCGCGTTCGGGCCTCCTGGAACGGGAAAAACCACTTGCGCAAAGCACGTGCTCAAGGAACTGATCGACTCTTCCGACAGAGTCTGCGTAGCAATTGCAAACTGCTGGCAGAACAACTCCCGTCAAGCAATTCTGTCGCGGTTAGGCGAAGCAGCGGGAATGCCCCTACCGAGAAGGGGAGTTGCAACGGACGAAGTGATAAAACGCGTTGCCGAAATGCTGAAAGCCGACAAGAAGACGGCAATAGTGTTGCTGGACGAGTTCGACGCCCTATTTCCAAGAGGCGAAGAAAAAGTTTTGTACGACTTGAGCCGCGCAAACGAGCAATACGGAGTCAACATCGGCGTAATCGCGATTACCAACGACGCAGGACTGTTGGCAAGAGCCGACGGGCGAATAAGAAGTTCCTTCGGAGGAAGACAACTCGAGTTCAAACAATACTCTCCAGTCGAATTGAAGGACATTCTGCGCGAGCGCGCCAAGAAAGCCCTTGCACCCGGCGCGTACGAAGACGAGGCGCTGGCGTTGTGCGCCGCGCACGGAGCAAAGGCAGGCGGAGACGCAAGAGTCGCAATAGAGAGCCTGCTCGCGGCGGCCAGGATCGCCGAAAGAAGGGGGGCGCAAAAACTCGAGGAATCCGACGCAGCCGTTGCAGTGAAGCAAAGCGCGGTTTCAAAGCCGGTCTCGCCTTCGTTCGAACCCGTCTTCAAGACCGCAGCGCAGTTGCACAAGGCGCGCGAAAGCCTGTCCGAAGCGGAAAAACGCGCTATGGAAATACTGGAAAAGCCGGAAAACGCAAACGGAATAACTTCCGGCGACTTGTACGCCGAACTCGAGCGCAGCGGAATCAAGGAAAGAACCGCCCGCAACTACATCGAATCGCTTGAGAAAAGAGGACTGATTAAAACCGAGGCAGTACAAGGAACGCCCGGCGCCCTTGGCGCGGGAAGAACGCGGCGAATCCGCCTGGCGTAGGTGTTGCAATTTGAATGAAACCGAGTTCAGAGGCGTTTTCGTGCGCGTGCGCAGAGGCGATTTGACTAAAACGAGTGCAGACGCCCTCGTAAATCCGGCAAATTCTTTCGGAGTAATGGGAGGCGGCGTTGCAGCCGCTCTCAAGGCCGCCGGCGGCGAGAGAATCGAGAAAGATGCAATGGCTTGCGCGCCAATTGCAGTCGGAAAAGCGGTCGGCGTTTCCGCAGGAGCGCTTCCTGCCCGTTACGTCATTCACGCGCCGACGATGACTAGACCCGCCGAAAAAATTCACGCTAAAGCAGTTGACATGGCTACTCACGCGGCGCTCCGCGAAGCAACGCGGCTCGGCTGCCAAACAATCGCGTTTCCAGGTATGGGAACCGGCGTCGGAGGAGTAAATTTAGTCGACGCGGCTCACGCGATGGTTGGCGCAATAAAGTTCTTTCTGGGAAAGGAAAAAACGAGTCTCAAGGAAATAGTGCTTGTTGCTTTCGATGAAGAACTGGAAAGGGCTTTCGACCAAGCAATTGGAAAACTATCTGGCTGAAACTATTTTCAGCACGTCGCCGTCCTTCAGCACGTAGTCGCGGCTTACTTTCATATTAGTCCTGCCGTCTATTGCGTGCAGGAAGCCCTTTGCCAAGTCGCTGTGAATTTTCTCTGCCAAGTCAAGGGCCTTGCTTCCCTTCGACAGCAAAATCGCGTCAGGCAGGACGTCGCCGAAGTGGTTGGCCCATTTTTTCTCGTCCTCGACGGGATAGACGACTATCGCATGAAGCAAGTCAAACACAATCAAGTTCAATAGCTCCTGCACGCCAGTGGAACCGTATTTATCAATTGTTTTTTTCTTTATCTGGTCAAGCGCCGAAACTATCCGCGGGTCGAGGTTTGGGGCAGTTAATTCAAACGACTCGCGGTCGTTCGCGCGAATTATTTTAACCCATCCTTTTGCAACCGCGCGTTTGAGGGAAAGTTCTGCGTCAGCCGAAACGGCGACGACAGGATAAGGGAATTTTGCCTTAATTTTCTCGATGTTTTCCGCCGCGCCTGGCAAGTCCGCCTTATTCGCCGCGATTACTAGTGGCTTTGTTTTCTTGCGTAACTCGGTTGCAATAGGCAGGTACTGCTGCAGGGATATTTGCGCGTAGTCGCCCGAAACAGCGTGCCTGAACTCTTCTTCGGGAATCCTTAGTCCGGCGAGGACTTGCTTGAACTGGTCGGGCTTGCCTCGACACTTCAACGCGTTTCGGTGCAGCACTTCCGCAAGCCAGTAGTCCACTTCCTGCTCCAAGAACTGGACGTCGCGGCATGGGTCGTGCGAACCCAGCTCGACCGGCTTTCCTTCGTCGTCAGTTCCTCCGGACGCGTCGGCTACGCAGATCAGCGCGTCTGCTTGGCTTAAGTCGCTCAGGAACTGGTTGCCCCTTCCCTTGCCTTCGTGCGCTCCCGGAACCAGTCCGGCGACGTCAATGACGTTAATTGGAACAAAGCGGGTTCCGTTGCTGCACTTGCTGTTGCGCGGAGCGCAAGGCTTTCCGAGTTCCGCGTGGGGACAGGGTTTTGCGACGAACGCCACTCCCTTGTTGGGGTCAATGGTCGTAAACGGGTAGTTGGCGACTTCCGCGTTGCCTTCGGTCAAGGCATTGAATAGAGTTGACTTTCCTTTGTTCGCCAATCCAACTAATCCAACTAGCACGATAATTCGCCGAAGGAAGTTATGTCCCCGAACT
>Ga0315286_10002384_pt1 | contig 17526 bp, 15 predicted proteins | sample YL17G10_0_MG_FD_205038 | JGI IMG/M metagenome (GOLD analysis project Ga0315286, IMG submission 205038) | Sediment microbial communities from Yellowstone Lake, YNP, Wyoming, USA - YL17G10_0 | ecosystem: Environmental > Aquatic > Freshwater > Lake > Sediment | place: USA: Wyoming | collected...
ATGCGCCCACCACAGCCATAGCCCTGGGGTAGAAGATGGGCTTAAGTTCTCCGAGTTTGTCGCGACTCAGGGTGTCCGTCATTTCCAAAAACCTCCGGGATTCACTCGGCCTTTCATACTGCTTCATACGAAAGGAGGCCGGCGTGTTCGCTGCGCTTCACCTTCCCCTCCCATCGCATGTATTCCAGATGGGCAATCGTCTCGGTAATGGCAATCCGCTGTAGCTGCGGCGGGAAATCCTCCCAGCCGATGTCTTGGATGTCCCAGGTAACCTGACAGGAGATTTCGTACGCCGTTCGGGGCAGTCCTTGCATGAGCACCAGCATCTCCTTTTTGCGCCTGTCGTGATGCTGGACTATCTGGTTTATCCTGTCCGGGAGATTGGAGAATACCTCCTGGTGGGCCGGGAGAATCTGGCTCACCGAAAGGTTCTGCAACTTCTGCAGAGAGTAGAGGAAGTCTCCCAGCGGATTGTCACCTGATTGCACATGATAGCTGACATTGGGGGTTATCTGCGGTAGTATATGATCGCCAGAAAAGAGGAGGCGATTCGTTGGCTCGTAGAGGCAGATGTGTCCGGAAGAATGACCCGGTGTCCATATCACTTCAAGATCGTATAGCCCGGTCTGTATCGTCTCACCGCCATAGACAGCATCGTCAGGCATGGTTACAGTCACAAACTCGATGACGGGCAAGGAAGCGGCTTCCATAGCTGGCAGCTTGGATTCCGGAACACCGTGCCGTTTCAGCAGGATACCCATCCGACGCTGCAAGTCGGCAAACTCTATGTAGCGCGATTCGATAAGCGCCCATTCCCACTTGTGAGCCACCAGCCGGGTACGAGGAGAGAGCTGCTTTATCTTCCCCGCCAGACCGAAGTGGTCCGGGTGGACATGCGTTACTACGATGGTGGCTATGTCAGTGAAGTCCAGACCCAGGGCGTGCAATCCGACTTCCAGGGCTTGCAGAGACTCCCGCGCGTACCATCCCGTGTCTAACATGAGCCACCCTGGCTTCCCAGCAACGAGGTAACAGTTCAGGAATTCGAGGTGACTGACTGGCAGGGGTACTTTCAGCAGATGAATGCCCGGCGCTATTTCCACCTTGGTTCTTGGCTACTCGGCAGTCTTCCTGATTGGCATAGTATTCCCAGAAGTCTACCACCAGCAAATTGCGCCTGCAACTCAGATCGAAGTCCCCGATGTGCGGTTCCATTACGGCAATCGTGTCAACTCATTTAAGAAGGTAACCCAACGGTGGCTTGTTGAATCATAAAAGATGTCACCGTACGGGGTTCGATGTGTCTATAGAGACTGGCTCCTTGGGTAGCATTCTTAGCCTCGTGAGTCTGATCGCTGAAATAAGCAGCCGTCGAAAGACAACATAGATAACATTCATCGATCCAAAATTGCACCCCATAGACTGCGAGCAATGCGGTTTCAGAGGGAGTAATGTTTTCAGTGTTCTTGCTTGTCGCGCGTATCTGCCGAATCGCCAAAAGCTGGGTCCGGTGCACTGGGCTGCAAGACAGCAAGGGGTTCCTTAGAGAGCCGAGAACTTCTTTGCATAAATACATTGAATACCAGAACGCCCACAACACCGAGTGCAGCGGCATAGCGGAACACCCAGACTATTCCCATGGAGCTCTCTATCACTCCTCCGACCATTGAGCCGATGACCAAGCCCAGGGACTGGGCCATGTTAAACACCGCCATAACTGAGCCCATTCCCATACCCCGGCCCTTCTCTACAGTGATCGCATTAACCGAAGGCATGGCCATGCTTTCAAAGATTCCCATGACCATAAAAAGTCCCAACAGCGTAGTGAAACTTCTAAGCCAAGGGATAGAGAAGGTGCCGACGGCCACCATTACCATTCCCGCGCTTGCGAGAATGACTCGGTTCCTGCGGTCCGCCAGCAGGCCGAAAGGATAGGTAAGGGTTCCATTCATTATTACTCGTGCTGACAGCACAATCCCCACCTGAGCAACGCTGGTACCAATTACCGTCGTCATCCAGATACCCACGAAAGCAAGCACTGTACCGAAGAGCAAGCCATATACCAGCTGAAACGTAACAATCCCCTGTATGGTTTCATCTCTGAGCATGGAAGCCAAGGAGCTAGAAGACGCCTTGGCTTGTGTTATTCCCGGAGAGGGGGTTACTCTGGGAGAGGACATTGTTCTTGGCAGAAAGAGGAAAACGATGAGGAAGCCGAAGAAGGCCAACATAGCCATACTGACAAAAGTGGCATTCATGCCAAGACTGTCGTGGACAACACCGCCAAGCACCGGGCCTATCCCAAAACCTGCTATCAGGGCGATATTGAACAGCCCCATATACCTGCCCTCATAGCCATGAGGTGCCAGCTCACCAACATAGGCGAAGGCAGTAGGAATAACCATTGCCCCTCCAACCCCACTGACTACACGGAAGAGCACTAGCTCACGATAACCAGGGGACCACAAGTATCCTACCGCGGCCATGGCGTAAATCAGAAGCCCAAACCAAAGGAAGAACTTCTTGCCGAACCTATCGGAGAGCCTGCCTACAACCGGCATGAGAGGGACCTGGGAAAAGGCGAAACCAGAGAAGACAAGCCCCAGCCAGATTCCGGTGGCTCCCATCTCTTCAGCAAACACGGGCAGAAGTGGGCTCACCATGCCTATCCCGGCGATGCTGATAAACAGTGCCAGCCAGACGATGATGAAGGGTTTGTTCCTGGAAAGAAATCGGGCTAGTCTAAGGCTAGAACCGACTGTCGAATCCTCTGGAACCGGTTTCTGCATGTATCAGGCTAACTCCGATAGGTATTGTCATTAGTATACCAACTCTATATGGTCTCAACAGGCAGGCCGTTGGGGACAGTCCAGCTTGTCAACATCTCGTCCACTTCTAAAGCGAAAATCATAATAAAGCTGAATAGCTTGACGTCGGTGGACTCCCAAGCAGGACTCTTCGGCTTCTCCTAGCCTGCTATCTGCTTTTCATTGGTCCAAAAACATCCGTGCTATCGATGCTTTCTATGCTTGGTAATAATCCAGCACACTCACTATACTCTTTGAGGAGTTTGGCCACTCCTTCTTGGTCAAAACCTCAGACATTGCGAACGGGATTCTCCTTCTATGATAGCCTTTACGAGTGGGCCTGGGCAAGAGGAAAATCCATGTTCGATCGGGATGAGGTTAGAGACACAATCTGACGAAGTGTGATAAGAGCCTCCATCCGGTCACCTGCGTCAGCCGGGCAATATCGAACGCTCCAAAAAGGCGACACATGGCACCAGATTGGGAAAGAGGTGCAAAAGAGTCGTGTCAAAAAGACTCCGTTTGAACAACGGACATATCACAGACTCGCAGCATCGGTTATGGGCGGTAGCCGGCCGCTTCTGGCCGGGGTCTACTTCGTCTTGCCCTGGTTGGCGACCGAGTCCATGGCCCTCTTCAGCTCCTCCGGATCGGCCAGGTAGTAGCTTCTGGTCGGTCTCAGTACCTCGTCAAGCTCGTAAATCAGCGGAATTCCGGTAGGTATGTTGAGGGCCACAATGTCGTTGTCGGCCACGTTGTCGAGGTGCTTCACCAGTGCCCTGAGGCTGTTGCCATGGGCCACGATGATGGCCCTCCTGCCCGACTTGATGGTTGGGGCTATGGTCTCATCCCAGTATGGTAGGAACCTCCGCACGGTGTCCTTGAGACACTCGGTGACGGGCAGTTGTTCTTCAGTCAGCTCTCTGTAACGGGGGTCGTTCCCGTTGTATCTTTCGTCCGTCTTCTCTAGCGAGGGCGGACGGATGTCGTAGCTTCTTCTCCACATCAGGACCTGCTCCTCACCGTACTTCTTGGCCATCTCGGCCTTGTTCAGCCCCTGCAAAGCGCCGTAGTGACGCTCGTTGAGCCGCCACGAGTTCACCAACGGTATCCACATGAGGTCCATCTCTTCCAGAACCAGCCAAAGCGTTCTGATGGCCCTTTTCAAGACGGAGGTGAAAGCTATGTCGAAGACGACTTCGGCTTCCTTGAGGCGCCTGCCGGCTTCCCTGGCCTCCGCCATCCCTTTCTCGGAGAGATCGACGTCGGTCCAGCCTTGGAAACGGTTTTCCTTGTTCCAAATGGATTCCCCGTGACGTAGAAGAACCAACTTCGTTGTCATTGTGTCCTTGCCTCTGTATCTTCAGTGCCGGCTAAGACATCAAATGGCTCATGATGCGGTTCAGTTCTGTAGCCATCATCCAGACATATGACTACTACATTGAAATGATTCCCCTTGAAGACATCCCTCTTCGGCCTGCTCCCCGGTGCGGTCCCTGTGAAGTCCGCAAGTTCAAACCTCTGCTCAATCGTCATCACATACTCCTACGTACGCTCGGCTCAGGTCATACCCTCCGGGGCATTGTCCGGCGATGGAATATCACGGCGACTGTCAGGAAAAGGACAGCAAAAGCCAGGACATCAACGGCCGTGGGGAGATATCCCCGGGAACCAATTCTCTGGCGGCGATTTCCGTTTCCTTCCCGTCTCTCAATACCGTTGCTGTAGGTGCAGCCATCTTCTTGAGAGCCTCCATGGCCCTCTCCGCCCGATATTCTTGAACAAAGCCCAAGACACATGCAAAAACTACAATAGCTAGAATGACAATTGCGTCAGCCACTTCGCCTCGAATAGCGGAGAAAACTACCGCTGCCAGCAGGATAACGATCAGAAAGCTCTTCAATTGCTCCAAGAACATTATCCATAGCGCGGTCCGTTTCTCTTTCACCAACTCATTGAAGTCAAACTCAGCCAGACGCCGCTTGGCCTCCATTTGGCTCAAGCCGTCTCGGTCGACATTCAGGGCCGCTAGTACCTGCCTGGCTTCGAGGTTATACCAGTTCTTGACCGTTGGTGTTGCCATATTGTTCATCCGCGGCCTCTTCTGACCATGAGCAGCAGGATGATAGAAGCCAGTTGCGTCACCATTGAGAATGCGATTAGCCAGGGAATCGAGATGTCATAGAGGACTCCCATCAGCGCGCTGCCCAAAAACCAGAACACTCCGTAACCCGTATTGAAAACACCGTACCCGGTGCCACGTCTCTCTACGGGGACCATCTCTGCCACAACAGCTCTCATAATAGACTCTTGTGCTCCCATGCCTACGCCCCATACCGCCATTCCCAGGAGAGCCAAGTAGAAGCCCCCCAGAAAAACCAATGGGGCAAAGAACGCCGAAATCAGAACGGCAACAATGAGAACGGGCATGCCTATTCGGTCAAACAGACGGCCAAATACCAGCGCCGCGAGGGCATCAACGCCCATCGCCACAGAATAGAAGATGGGAATCCAGCTATCCGAGGCAATGGAAGCATTCTTGAAGTGGAAGGCAATCAGGGGGAAGTCAACATAGCCAGCGGCAATCAGAGCGACAGCGGCAAGATACAGCCAGAATACTCTTGGAAAGCCCTTGCTCTCCACCTTGACTGGGCCAACTTCGAAGTCACGGGGATGTGGATGCAGCAGTCGTGCCGCCACCAGCACGCTTAGCGCCAGCACAGCCGGTACAGCCAGGATGCCAAAGGCAGCATGATAGCTCCCCCTGAAGTAGAGAACCCCCGCCACAATAAGAGGGCCAAGCATGGCTCCGACTTGGTCCATAGCCTCATGCAGTCCAAAGCCCCAACCACGGCCTATTTGCTTTGTGGCGTGGGATAGCATCGCGTCTCGAGCCGGGGTGCGAATTGCTTTGCCTATCCGCTCTCCCATCATTAGAAGAGCAGCGATCTGCCAATGGCCTGCCAGTGCCAGGAAGGGCACAGCTACCAGATTCACGAGGTAACCGACTATGGTGATGGTCCAGTACCTGCCGGTGCGGTCGCTGACGTAGCCGGAGACCAGTCGCAGACCGTAACCAATCAGCTCTCCCAATCCCGCTACAATCCCAACTGCAGTTCCACTGGCGCCGAGGATGGCTAGATACGGCCCGGTGATGCTGCGGGCACCTTCGTAGGTCATATCGGCGAAAAGGCTGACTACGCCAAGCAAGATGACGAACTTCAATGCCGCTTTGCCGGCGCTCCGCTTTTCCGCATCTGGTCCGGATGTGTGCATCACCAGCGTTCTCCCTCCGTCACGATTCCAGAGTGCCCAACAGCTTGAGTAGCGCCACTGCATAGCAGGTGTACTCGAGGGTCGGAATGCCTATCGCCCTGGCACGGGCGAAGCCGCCACCCGTGCGCTGGCAGTCCAAGACAAACGAGACTACCGGCTCCCCATCCCACGGCACTTCTCCCAGAATGGAGCGCGTGGCCTCCAGATAGTAAAGGTCTTCCAGAAAGTAGATTCTCTCCTCCTGACTCTTGAGGAATGAGAGGATGTGCTGGCAATCTCTCACGTGATAGCCGATCAAGGAGAGAATGTGAGCGGCATAGTAGGTTGTCGCCAGCGTCGAGGCACCTTGTCTCCCAAAACCCCCATCTGCATTCAACAGTGACAAGACGAAGTCGACAACTCGTGTTCGTTTGAACGGGATATCGGAGTGCACCAAGAGCGATACCGCCTCCAGTGTCTTCTCGAGTTCCGAGACAACTTCCACGTACAGCGTATCGAGGTTGCCGACTCCGTCGGCTATTTCGAAAGACTCCGCAAAGGATTGAATCCTCGGTCGCAACGCGTCTGTCGGCTGCCCTGAGATCCTCATCATCTCACTGGACAGATAGAGAGTGTGGCCATTGTTGCTCCGAGATTCCTCGACACACGACCATACAAAACGATCGAGAGAGGCGGATCGGCGGGGTTGCTGCCCCAGCACGTGGAGGGTCACGACCGCGAAGTATGAGTCTCGGAGGCTACCCGGGGGAATACGAGCAAAGAAATACCCCCCGTCTTCCGTCTGACATGAGTGTACGTAACTGGCTGCCAGCCTGGCAGCCTCCCGCACCGTATCCGCAGAAACGGACCTTTTCATGAGCATGTACTCATTGAGGCAGCCCGAGAGGGCAAATCCTGGGCGCATCAAAGCGGGAGCCTTGGTGCAGGACGTTCTACCCCGATGCCTTCCCTTCGCCACGTTGATCACCGTTGTCTTTCGTGTTATTGCCATTGAGGTCCACAACGTCCTCCGAATACACAGGCATGAACCATTTCTGCGCGATGAACGTCGGGATTACAGCGCTCGCTATGACCACCCCCACAAGCACAGAGTACTGCACCTCATCAATGAGTCCAGAGGTGAAACCAAACAGGCTGGCAATGGTGCCGAAGGTGAGTCCCGTACTCATGAGGAGAGTGGTATACATCGCTCCGCCAGGAATATACCTTTTGGCCAGGAAGTATACAGCAAAGAACTTGGTGACTGCTTTGATGAAGAACAGGATTAGAAAAATCGCTATTGCACTACCGATAAGGGGGAACGACACCCGCATGCCTCCCACGATGAAGAATATTGGGGTAATAACGGCATAGGCAACGGTGCGCAATCTGTTTCTCACGTTCTTCGTTTCCGATGACTCTACGAAGTGCTTGGACATGAAGAGCCCCAGGACGAAAGCTGGCAGGACGGCGTGGCCGTCTCCCAGATCGGCAAAATACATGAATACAAGCAGCAGCAGGAACAGGTACTTGATCTCTGGTTCAACCACCTTGGTCTTCAGAAGCGCATTGTCAAAAACAAGGTGAGAGAACTTGGTAGCCAGGAATATCACCACCAGCGAAACCAGGATGAAAAGTCCAGTGTACAGAGTAGGCTTGATAAAGAGAATGCTCAGTGCTAATGCTGTCCCCATGTCGGTGATGAATGTCGAAGCCATCAGCAGTCTCCCAATACGCGTCTTCGCCAGACCGCTTTCGACCAGGACAGAGTAGACGACAGCAAGGGACGTTGTCGAGAGGGCAGTTCCGGCAATCAATGCCGCATGTACGCCCCAGTGGGCCACGAAGTACGTGTATGCTGTGACCCCGGCAAATGGCAGGAGAAAAGACAGAGAACCGATAAGGAAGGTCTCCTTGAATTTCTCTCTCATCAACTGCGTGTCGATTTCGGTACCCGCCAGGAAGGTGAGCGTTATGCCGCCGAAGCCTGCCAGATAGGTCATCCAGTCCTGCACATGCAGGTTGAACTGTCCACCTATAGCTCCCAACACAATCTCGATAATGGCTACAGAGAGACCCAGTTTCAGCGAAATGAGGCTTGCCACCAAGATGATGCCACCCACCACCAGAGGTGTGATAGTTGCGCTCATAAACAATACTTCTCCTGACCAACGACGTCGCAGGCTGTGACCCCGTCTGGGTCTTCCCCGAGACCGTACATAAAAAAGCTCCTACCAGCTTTTGTTACCAGTAGAAGCTATCAGCTTGCAGAAGCGGTTCGTAGGCCTGTCAATAAGGCCTCAGGCGAGCTTCATCGCTCTCTTATTCTATTAACGCCAAACATTATAGCCAAAGGGCGTCAGTCCGTCAAAGGGCGACCAGGTGAAGGGCCAACTAGGGCCAACTGGCGTCGGTGAGCGGCAGAAGGGCCTGTGGCTGTGCGTGGACGATCAAAGCCCGGTCTTTGTTGGGCCGACCTGCGCAGGCGAGGACTCGGTCAACTCTATCATTGTCAGCAGTTCGCTCCATCCGCTGCACCAGCCTACAGCCGCAATAAGACAAGCCCTGTTTTCCTCCGTTGCCGTGCCATGCCATTCCCACCTGAAGGAGCGGTGTGGCTTCCGAAATACGTAGGCCATCCCTACCGAGTACGGCGGCGAAAGCCTTATCTCTGGGATTTTGGCAGCCGCGATAAGTCTCTCCAAGTCGGGCGCACTCTTTCTGCCAGGGCCTGGCCGCCAGGAAGGATGATAAAGACCTGGCATTTGACTATGCCTCTTCGGGGACCTCACCCAGTTACCACCCCCTTTTTCTTTGCTGCAGTCAGAATTGATTTCAGATTGGAGATCCCCCGACAGCAGTGCCCAATCCACAGCCTCAATCACCCGCTGCGGGCCAACCTCTTTCTCGACTTCTTCAAAAGCCTGCTTCTGCACCAAGTTCCCCCACCTTTTCCTCCCCGTCTTTTCAAAGAGATACTTTGAGGAGTTTGGCTATTCCTTCTTGGTCAGAACCCCAGCCATTGCGAACGGGATTCTCCTTCCATGATAGCCTTTACGAGTGGGCCTGGGCAAGAGGACAATCCATGTTCGATCGGGATGAGGTTAGAGACACAATCTGACGAAATGTGACCCAACAATGCGCTAGAAAGTGACATCCCTGCGTGCGCGGTGAGATACAGGCCGTTCCCCCTCTCACCAGTGGCCTACGACGTCATGACGTTTCCTCGTTGTCTCTTCGTTCTGTGACATGGACAGCCGATGCGTTGAACAAGTAAGCTATAGGCATGACTCAAACAACAAGCCCCGGTTGACTCCCGTAGGGAAGCCTGCAACTCCTTAGTGACCAAACCATGTGGTACCTCGTCAAGCGCAGCACTAAAGCGCAGCCTGTTCGCCTGGAGGTGAGTGAGGAATGCAGATGAGACATTCTAACTTCAAAGAGGTTGCCTGGCATTCACTTGCTATGATGCTTGGCGTGGTTCTTGTGGGAGTGTGCGCTCTTGGATCAACAACCCCCGCCTGCCGTTCTCTGCGAGGGGTCTCGATGCAGCTGCAATGGGTTACCCAGGCGCAGTTCGCTGGATACTACGTGGCATTGGACAAGGGATGGTACCGGGAGGAAGGCATTGACCTGACCATAAACCCTGGAGGTCCCGATCTGGCGCCTGTTGACCTGGTGGCGGCTGGAAAGAGCCAGTTCGGCACCGGTCTGCTGGCTGACCTCTGCGTTGCTGTCCAGAAGGGTAAGGAGGTCATAAGCATCGGCCAGATCCAGCAAAAGAACGGATTGCTTCTCATTGTCAAGAAGTCTTCGGGCATCGAGGAGCCCAGAGACTTCGTTGGCAAGCGAGTTGGCGTCTGGCTCGGGAGTTGGGAAGCCCAATTCGATGTGCTTATGGCCAACGAGGGCATTGCTCTACAGGATATGGAAGTGACATCTCAAGGATGGAGTATGGACCCATTTCTGGAAGGGGACCTGGATGTCGCCTCCGCGATGATCTACAACGAATACCAGACGGTACTGGAGAGCGGGCTGAAAGCAGAAGACCTGAATGTCATTGAATACGCTGCTTACGGTCTTGGCTTTCCCGGCGACACGCTTTTCACCAGCCGCAAGATGGCCGAGCAGCATCCCGACTTGTGTGTCCGCATGCTTCGCGCCAGTCTGCGGGGCTGGCAGTACGCCATAGACTACCCGGAGGAAGCTGCGGATATTGTGCTCAAGTACGATGAAACTGGCGTGCAGACCCGGCAGCATCAGATCTCGATGATGAAGGAGATCTCCAAGCTCATTCAGATGCCGGGGCGTGACATCGGATATACAGACCAGACAACCGTAAAACAGACTATCTACATCCTGCGTTATGGGGTACTCGGGGGTCCGTTGCAGCCTGAGGATGTATACACCAATGACTTCTGGAATCAAGCTCATGAAAAATAGGGGGGAGAAAGCCTCTCGATTAGGGTCATTCGGAAATCTCACCCCCTTTATCCTTTCTCCTTTGACGAAAGAGATGGGAGAGCGTGAGGATGAGCTCCTGCCAGGTAGACTCGAGCAAATGTGGACTCAAGGAGGTCTACTAGGATGAACAAGAAGCACCGTCCAAAATTCGGTATAGCCACCAAGCTTCTGGTTTCTTTCCTACTATTGTTGGTCGTCTCCTTCGTTGTTGTCGGCGTCACCGCCATTCTGAACATGAACACGATAGGGCTATTTGCCGAGGACAGCAGCACTGCCCTTGGCAGCAGGGCGGCTAGCGATAGCACTTCGGCACTGGAAGAACTGGGGGAGGCTTCAATAAAACAGAAGGCAATAGATGTCGCCAAGCAAGTAAGGATATACCTGGAAGGACATCCCGGTCTCACTGCTGAAGAAATCAGGGAAGACCCTTACCTCGCCCAAATTGGCGTGCAGCCTGTTGGGCAGACCGGTTACACCGCTGTGTACGAAAAAGGCACAGGAATTATGAGATTCCATCCTAATCCCGGCTTGATTGACTATGATATGCACAACCTGAGTGAGAAGCTGCCTTCATTTTGGATGGTATTTCAACCGAGCCTCCGCGGCTCTATTTTCAGTGGATACTACGATTGGGAAGACGCCGATGGAGGTATCCGCCAGAAGTTCATGTATATGGTTCCTGTGGAAGGTACAATCTACATGGTGGCAGCAACCACCTATATTGACGAATTCTCGCAGCCAGCGACCGTTACAAAAGACAGGATTGCTGCTGCAACTTCGCAAACAACCGAGCATATCGACAGACAAATAGCCAGTACTCGGAATGTTTTCATTGGCCTTTTCTTAGCTACACTCGTGGTGGTTGCGGGACTGGTCTTCTGGCTTTCAAGGATGATGACAGACCCCATCAAAAGACTCACCAGGGGTTCTGAAATCATAGGGGGAGGTAACCTTGACTACAAGGTAGAAGTGAAGACCGGGGATGAACTGGAGACCCTGGCAAATTCCTTCAATAAGATGGCGTCAGATCTGAAGAGCTATACAGAGGAGCTGCGTCGTACCACTGCCGAGAAGGAGCGCATGGCCAGGGAATTGGAGATTGCCAGGGGAATCCAGCAGAACTTCTTGCCTGAATCAGCCCCCCAAATAGAGGGGGCGGAGCTGGCCGCAGTTAATGTGCCGGCGCTGGAGGTGGGGGGTGACTTCTACGACTTTATCCCTGTTGCGGCAGATAAGTGGGGCTTGGTGATAGCTGATGTCTCAGGGAAGGGCGTCCCGGCGGCACTGTTTATGGCTCTATCACGGACGCTGGTGCGTGCCTATGCCATGGGCAACCCTACGGTCTCTGAGACCATCCAGAGAGCCAACTACTTGATTGCTGAGGATGACAGGTCCAGCATGTTTGTCACGCTGTTCTATGGCGTGCTGGATACCAGGAGGAGGACGCTGACCTATGTGAGCGCTGGCCATAACCCTCCTTTGATGCTCCCGGGACGCGGCGGCGGTACCATAATGCTGAAGGCCAAAGGAGTCGCCCTAGGCCTGATGCCCGATATCCAGCTAGAGGAGAAGGAGATCCATCTGGAAAAGGGCGATGTGCTAACTCTTTACACCGACGGGGTGACCGAGGCTATCAATGAGAAGCAGGAGCAGTTTGGACCGGAGAGGTTAGCCAGGGTAGTGGATAGCAACCGCAATCTCTCTGCCTCGGAGATCGTCAAGAGGGTGGAACAGGAAGTGACGGAATTCAGCCAGGGACAACCCCAATTCGATGATATTACCCTGCTGATCTTGAAAGTGGCCTGAGACAGGAAGTGGCGACGTCTGCAGAATTGGGATATCCTGTGACGGCAAACAGTGGACTGTCTAATGTCCTCTCCAAGCCCCAGTCCTTCTAGAGCACGTAATCTCCAGCTGTTGACCTGCTTGCGTGCTGCCATCCTCGTTTTGGAGCATTACCTTTAGCTGACTATGAAGGCTGACTCACGCCATTGAACATTCTGACAGAATGTTCAACCCCGATGAAGTAGTCGCCGGGACGGGGAGGCTGGACCAGAGTCGAACTCCGTCCCAAACGCGGTTTGACCCTCTGTCTAATCGGCTGGCATGGTATCTTTCGAGTACTTTGATGCAGTGACTCTCGCGAGAGCGTCGACTATATTGCTCAATATGAGGACAACATAATCATAGTGTAATTTGACGAGTGTTCAGTGTTACTGTACACTTAGTGCATAGACATGAATGTAAGTAGAGGGAGCATGGTAATAAGAGCAGAACAGGTCCAGGTAGGTGAGCGGGTGCGGAGCCTGCGTACAGCCCTTAACATGTCAGTACGAAGCCTGGCATCCCGGGCAGGATTCTCCCCAAGCTTCATCTCCCAGGTTGAGAACGGGCTGGTGTCCCCTTCTATCGCATCATTGGAACGCATTGCCTCCATCCTGGATGTGACTCTCGCCGGGTTTTTCACAGTGCAGCAACAGGGGGCTAATGTTACTCATGCTAATGACCGGCAGGAGTTGGCGAGTTCATGGTCGCAAGCACGCATCGAAGCCCTGACACCATCTGATGTAGCCAGGCAATTGGAGGCAGTGATGATTACCATGGCTCCCGGTGGGAGAAGCGGCAAGCAGCCGTCAAGTCATCATGGCGAGGAGTTCGCACTCGTCTTTGACGGGGAAGTCTCCTTGACCCTGGGAACTGATGTGCACGTCCTGCAACGACGCGATACGGCGAGCTTCAGCTCTGAAGTGCCGCACCTGTGGGAAAACCCTGGACCGTGCGACGCCCAGGTAGTCATTGTATCACCGCGTTCTACCCATTGATCACCGCCAGGTCTCCAAAATCAATCTGGCAAGGAGTTCTTCTTGTCTTCAATAACACGTGAAATCAAACCGAAGAGCCGGGATGACCTTCTGCGGGAGGTGAGCCGGCGGCGTACCTTCGCCATCATATCACATCCGGATGCCGGCAAAACCACACTGACGGAGAAGCTGCTGCTCTACGCCGGTGCCGTGGACATGGCCGGGGCTGTCCGGACGCGCGGTAACGTGCAACATACCGCTTCTGACTGGATGACCATGGAGAAGCAGAGAGGCATTTCCATATCGGCAACCGCACTGGAGATGGAGTACCGGGGATACCGCATCAATCTACTTGATACCCCCGGCCACCAGGATTTCAGTGAAGACACCTATCGGACACTGATGGCGGTGGACAGCGCCGTGATGGTGCTGGATAGTGCCAAGGGCATCGAGCCTCAGACAGAAAAACTCTTCCGCGTCTGCCGTATGCGGGGGATACCCATTCTCACCTTCATTAACAAGATGGACCATCCCGGCCGCGACCCACTGGCGCTGCTTGACGGGATCGAAAGGATACTCGGCATCGCCGCCGTGCCCATAAACTGGCCCGTTGGTGATGGGCCCACATTTATGGGAGTATATAACCTCCAGGATAAGCAGATTCTCCGGTTTCAGCGGACCGCACACGGGCAGTACCGGGCGCCTGTCGAGGTGACCGGTATGGACGACCCAGTGCTTCCAGAACTACTGGGGGAACAGGCGTGCCAGAAACTTGTCGAGGATGTGGAACTCCTGAACGGGACGGTCAGCGTATTTGACCGGGCTCGTTTCCTATCTGGCGAGATGACACCGATGTTTTTCGGCAGCGCCCTGAACAACTTCGGTGTAGAGCCTTTTCTGGATGCCGTACTTGACCTGGCACCGCCACCGGTCTCCCGGGAGACTGAGCAGGGCTTAATCGACCCGACCAGCGAGGTATTCTCTGGTTTTGTCTTCAAGGTACAGGCCAACATCGACCCGCGGCACCGGGACAGGATGGCCTTTCTCCGCGTCTGCTCCGGCCATTTCCGGAAAGACATGACCGTTCATCATCTCCGCCTGGGGCGGGACGTGCGATTATCGCGGGCATTCCGACTCTTTGCCCGGGAACGGGAGCCGATTGAGGAAGCCTTCCCCGGCGATGTTATCGGTGTGGTCAGCCCCGGCCTGTTTACCATCGGCGACGTGGTAACGACCGGGGAACCTATTCCGTTCGCCAGGATACCCCGTTTCCCGCCAGAGCATTTCGGCGTGCTGGTCAATGGAGACATCAGCCGGTACAAGCAGTTTCACAAGGGTTTGATGCAGTTGGAAGAGGAGGGAGCGGTCCAGGTGCTCCATGCTGAAGACAGCCATCGCCGGGAGCCCATTCTGGCGGCGGTGGGCGAGTTACAGTTTGACGTGGTCTTGTCGCGGCTGTGGGACGAGTATGGCGTCAAGGCGCGGATCGACCGGCTGCCTTTCACCTGTGCCAGGTGGGTAAGAGCCGACAGCCCAGCACTCGACCAGATGTCCCTGTCCCTGCGCTCCAAACGGCGGTGCCGTGACCGGCAGGGGCGCATGGTCATCCTTTTTTCGTCTGCCTGGGACCTTGAGTACTGCCAGAAGGAAAACCCGGACGTCACCTTTATTGAGATGGGCTGATCAGTAAGTAGGTAACATGAAAGCGGGGGGTAAGCGCCCTCAGGTAGAATAGCGGATATTCTTGAGAGGAGGGCGCGGTGTCATACTATGCTGGGGTTGATGTGCACAAAGGGTACCTGTTTGTGTCGGTGAAGGACGAACGAGGTAAGGTGGTACAGCTATTGGGGGCAGGGCACCCGGCTCTCGAACCGCTCCTCCACATTGCGAACTCTCGGCCGGCGTACCTCCACCGTCCCGGCCCCCAGCGTCAGCTTCCGCGGCTTGCCGTAACCGTTCCGGTAGCCAACACCGCTGTCCAAGGGTAACCAGCGTGCGCAGCGAGACCTCCCCAGAAACTCCGTGACTTCCTCCTCCAGTAATTCCTGAGTCAGCCTCTGTATCTGTTGATGCACCCACTCCTCCAGGTGCTCCCAATGAACCCTTGACTCAGCCGTGGTCCTCATGCTTTCTTTCCTCATGGCGCTGTTACCTCCTCTTTGGGGCTTCAAGCCCGTTTCCTTCAGAGGTAGGTTACACCGCCTGTCCTATTTACACACCCTTTGAGGGTACCTCTTCCAGCAGTGAAGCGACAGAAAGGACATCGGAGTGGTTATCTGCTCACTGACCGTAAAACGGGCAATTGCATTAGTCTTGCCTTTTGGGACACCGAACATGATGCTCTTGCCGACGAACAGAGCGGTCACTTCCAGGAGCGGGTAGACATGGGCAAAGAGTTGTTTCTAGCACCGCCAGTTCGTGAGCTGTACGAAGTAGACTCCAAGCATTGACATTACCTTGTTTCACCCAGCCGTTTAAACAAAAAGAAGTGGCAGCGAGTGGACTTGAACCAGTTCTTCTCTTCGTTCGATTGCGGTATGAGAAAAGAGATTGCAATCAGATGCGACCTGCAGCTCGCTATGTCAGCGTTCACCCGCTCCTGAATAGATCATGCCGGGATGTTACGAGAGGCTAAGAAGAATATCCTAATCCTCAATCTGCGTTATTTTCTGATCAGGCGACATGACATAAATATGTGAGAAGGTAGTACCTTTAGCGGCACCATGCCAGTGTTTCTCCCCCGCCGCAATGAATATGACATCCCCGGGTCTGACGGTTATTTCTTCCTTATCCGTGGCGACGATACCTTTGCCTTCAGTGACAATGAGTACTTGTTCGATAGAGTGACTGTGAAATTTGTTCCTTATCCCCTTGCTGAAGTTTACCTGTTGTATAAAGAAGTTTTTGCTCAGGTCTGTTCCAATAATCGGCTGCATGGTGACCGGACCGGTAAATAATCTATTTACCTGTGACTCTTTAGCTACCTGGGCTACTTTGATTACCTTCATGATTACCTCCTTCTCTTTTTGAGAACTGATAATACTGTTTTAATTCATGAGGCTTCCCCTGATACTACCAATTACCATTTCTATATTTGATATATTAAGCCAATTCAAGCGTTCCATGTTAACTGACCAGCCCCCAGCAATGATACCACCTGTTAAGTTAGGGTTGCTAGCGTTAGTGCTGGCTGGATAGTCTATGGAGCTGGAGGACGATACCGCAGCGTTACATTCCCAGGCTATTGCTCTCCACTTTGGCTGAACGAAAAATGAATTGTTGGATCTGGTCGTAGTCGCCTCCCTGTCTGGGGCTTACTCCGTAATCCGTGGATTAGTCCACCTGGTTCAATAGGACTGGTGGCTAATCTCCCTCACCCTGCTGGTGATGCTGTGCTGTGTCTGGGCGGAGCGGTACAGCACCATAATCCACGGATCACAAACGCCGCCGTAGCCACGAAAAGACGGTTCCCACATTGTGTCGTTCCTGCACAACATGTCCCTGCGAAAGCAGGGAGCAGGAACCCAGGAAACCCTGCTCTCGTCAATCATCTCTGGATTCCCCCTTCCCAGGAAGGGCGGGAATGACATGGGGTAAGCGAGAATCCACGGATTACGGTTACTGGCCCCGACTTGCGCTTCATCTTCACTCCGAAACACCATTCTGACATTTGTGCAGCCGTAGCCTCACAACACAAAAGTCGGTTCTGTTGATTCGATGCTCCTCTGTCTATTGCCTTGCTGCCAACAAGTCTGTCACCTCACATTGAGTTGTTCTGGGACTTGGAACCTTGCTTGAGAGGAGCTGGCATCTATCACTTGACCCGCCAAGGATCGGACTCAGTTACCAGGGAGTTGATTTTGGCTGCTCTGGTCGCTACAGCAGTGTGCCTCAGTCTTCATGTCGAGCAGAAAGGAGGGCGAACCTCAGAGAAGGTGAGTCTTGGTAATGGCTTCCTTGATCCTGGGGTCAAGGCCAGGAAATCGCTCCAGGTATTGGACCCTCTCCCGGTTCAGTTCCTGGCTCATATCCTCCCTGGTGGCAGTATCGTAGAGCCGGCGAGGCTCGAATTTGCTCATATCAAATACCTTGTCATTCTCATCATAGACACCGGCACTCACGACTCTGGTGCCGAAATCAGGGTAATCTGACCACACCGCAGTGTTGCGGAACAAGGCCCTGGTGACATAGCCAATCCC
>Ga0315286_10002385_pt1 | contig 17524 bp, 18 predicted proteins | sample YL17G10_0_MG_FD_205038 | JGI IMG/M metagenome (GOLD analysis project Ga0315286, IMG submission 205038) | Sediment microbial communities from Yellowstone Lake, YNP, Wyoming, USA - YL17G10_0 | ecosystem: Environmental > Aquatic > Freshwater > Lake > Sediment | place: USA: Wyoming | collected...
TTCTACAACCGACGCCGCCAGCACAGCGCTCTGGGCTACACCACACCCATCGAGTATGCTCTACAACGCCTGCCCCGACAGACCCGTGTGTCTCACATCTCCTGAAGCACTACAGGCTGGATCAAGGCAAGAGGTGCTGTTGGACCGGTCGCCACGCCTTCGGGGGCGCGTTCTCCATCCTCTTGGGCATCGCCCTCACCACGTGCTCAACGTGATCCTGCGCATCTTCGGGAAGTAGGCCTGAACTTGCCTTGACACGGCCCACCCGATGTGGGGAAGATGGGGCGTACTTCTGGAAAGGAGGGTACAATGCTGGCCTGCGTGAAGACGGCGATGGGCAAGGCGGAGATGCTGGATCTGCCCGTGCCCAAGGCGGGCCCAGGCGAGATCGTCATGAAGATGACGATGTGCACCGTCTGCGGCAGCGACATGCACTTCCTGGACGAGATCCCCAACGAGATCCTGGCGGCGCTTGCGCCCGGCGTGATTATACCTCAGGGCTTCCCCATGGGCCACGAAGCGGTGGGCACAGTGCACGAGGTGGGGCCGGGCGTCACCCGTTTGCAGGTGGGCGATCGGGTAATCTCTTCCTGCCTGACCGGCTGCGGTAGATGCGGCCACTGCCTACGCGGCGACTTCAGCGTCTGCACCGGCGGCGGCCGCACCCTGTTCGGCTGCCAGGCCGAGTACTTCGTGGTGCCCTTCGCCGATGTCAACGTCGCCAAGGTGCCGCCGGAGGTCAGCGACGAGAACGCCGTCCTGGCCACGGATATCATGTCTACCGGCTTCGGCGCCATCGACCGCGCGGAGCTGAAGTTCGGCGATTCGGTGGCCATCTTTGCCCAGGGGCCGGTGGGCCTGTGCGTCACCGCGGGGGCGCGCGCCCGTGGCGCCGGCCTGATCATCACGGTGGAGTCGATCCCCGAGCGCATCGAGATGAGCAAGAGGCTGGGGGCCAACGTGGTCATCAATCCCAAGGAGAAAGACCCCGTATCCGAGATCATGAGCCTTACGGGAATGCAGGGCGCGGACGTGGCAGTGGAAGCAGTGGGCACGCAAGCCACGTTCGACGGGGCAACACGCGCGGTCCGGCGAGGAGGCACCGTCTCCTCGGTCGGCTTGTACGGGCCCGTGCCCCAGATCAGCATGTTCACTATGACCCCTGCCTTCTACCACAGACGCATAGTGACCACGCTCTGCCCCTCCGGTCACGACCGCATGACCCACATGTTGGATACGGTGCGCTGGGGAAAGGTGGATCTTGGCTCCTTGTTCACTCACCGAATGAAGCTGGCCGACGCCCCCAAGGCGTACGATCTGTTCCGCAGCAAGCAAGGCGGTGTGCTGAAGATCGCCATCACGCCCTAGCAGACGCAGGGACTCTGTCCAGAAAGGGCGTTTTTCGGGACGGTTCTATTTGGCGCCGTTTCCCCTGCGCCCGCGAGATACTAAGATCGATAGGTAGACCCTACAGCAAGGCGTCGTGCGGCCAGAGGCAGAGGCTGGGAGGTGCGGTCATGATGGATGGAGACGAGTACCGGGAAAGCCTACACAGCCTAAAGCGCGACGTCTTTGCCTTCGGAGCCAGGATCGATGACGTCGTAGACCATCCCCTCACTAGACCGCACGTCAACGCGGCGGCCATGACCTATGACCTAGCCCATGACCCGCGCTATCAGGACCTGACCACCGCTACGTCTCACCTTACCGGACGGCGGATAAATCGCTTCACTCACATCCACCAGAACCCTGACGACTTGGTGCGCAAGGTGAAGATGATAAGGCTCCTGGGGCGGGAGACCGGTAGCTGCTTCCAGAGATGCGTCGGTTGCGATGGCTTGAACGCCGTCTACAATACCACCTACCTCATCGATCAGAAGCACGGCGCCGGATACCACAGCCGTCTGCGCGCCTACCTGGCATACGTTCAGGACAGCGATGTGATGGTCGACGGGGCTATGACCGACACCAAGGGCAACCGTGGCCTCGCTCCCAGCAAGCAGGCGGATCCTGACCTCTACGTTCACATCGTGGAGCGCAGAGAAGACGGCATCGTGGTGCGCGGGGCCAAGGTGCACCAGACGGGCGGCGTCAACTCCCACGAGGTTCTGGTCATGCCCACTACTGCCCTGGGGGAGGAAGACAAGGATTACGCCGTCTCCTTCGCTGTGCACGCCGACACGCCGGGGCTCACTTTCATCTTCGGGCGGCAATCCAACGACGAGCGGAAGCTGGGAGGCGACATAGACCAGGGCAATCCGCGCTTCGGGTTCGTGGGCGGCGAGGCGATGATCGTGTTTGACGACGTCTTCGTGCCCTGGGAGCGGGTGTTCATGTGTGGAGAGTACGAGTTTGCCCGCCCTCTGGTGGAGATGTTTTCCTCCTTTCACCGCCAAAACTACGGGGCCTGCAAGGTCGGCGTCGCCGACGTGCTCATCGGAGCGGCGGCTCTCGTTGCTCGCTACAACGGGGTAGAGGATGCTTCTCACATTCGCGACAAGCTGGTCGAAATGACGCACCTCGCCGAGACCCTCCACAACTGCTCCCTGGCTTGCTCCAGCGAGGGCCAGATGACGCCCTCTGGCTCCTGCTACGTGGACCCGCTGCTGGCCAATACCGTCAAACTCAACACGACCCGCTTGACCTACGAGATAGCCCGCCTAGCCCACGACATAGCAGGAGGCCTGCTCGGGACTCTGCCCTCCGAGAAGGACCTGCACCATCCTGTCGTGGGGCCGTACATGCAGAAGTACCTGCGAGGTGCGGCTGAGTACCCCACGGAGGACAGGCTCCGCGTGCTTCGCCTCATCGAGAATCTCACCGGAGTTTCCGCGCTGGTGGAGTGCATGCACGGAGCGGGTTCACCCCAGACACAGAGGATCGCTATCTACCGGCAGGCAGATCTGGCCGCGAAGATGGAATTGGCCAAGCGCCTGGCTGGCATCGCCGACGAGCCGCGCGGGCCCGCCTAGCGTTGGCGAGATGCCACAGAGATGCGCCTGGGCCGCCAACAGCACCCCACCGATGCTCGACTACCACGACCGCGAGTGGGGCGTTCCGCTGCACGATGACCGGACGCTCTTCGAGTTCCTTGTGCTGGAAGGGGCGCAGGCCGGGCTGAGCTGGGACACCATCCTGAAGAAGCGCGAGAATTACCGCCGGGCGTTCGACGAATTCGATCCGGCCCGAATCGCCCGATACGGCGAGGGAGATGTCCAGCGTCTGCTGGCCGACCCCGGCATCGTGCGCAACCGCCTGAAGGTTCAGGCGGCGATCGTGAACGCCCAAAAGCTCCTTGAGGTGCAGGAGGAGTTCGGCTCCTTCGAAAGCTATGTCTGGCAGTTCGTCGGCGGCAAGGTCATCAGGAACGCGTTCAGGTCGCTCTCCGAAATACCGGCGAAGACCCCGGAGTCCGACGCCATGAGCAAAGAGATGCGACGGCGGGGGTTCAAGTTCGTCGGCTCCACCATCTGCTACGCCTTCATGCAAGCGGTGGGACTGGTGAACGATCACACGGTCGATTGCTTTAGGTACCATGAGGTTTAGAATAGACTGAGAGTTGCTGAAACCGGCGCGCTGGAGATGGAGCCGAGGGTGGACGAGAAGCTAGAACGTCTGCGGCAGATCCTGAGCGAGATGGGATCGGTGGTCGTGGCCTATTCGGGCGGGGTCGACAGCACCTTCCTGGCGGCCGTCGCCCAAGATGTCCTGGGCGAGCGGGCGCTAGCCGTCACCGGCGTCTCGCCGGCCGTGCCGCCGTCAGAGGTGCAGGAGGCGGAAGAACTCGCCCGCCGCATCGGCATCGCCCATCTGCTCATCGAGACGCAGGAGATGGACGACGCCGACTACGTGGCCAACTCGCCCCGCCGTTGCTACCACTGCAAGAGCGAACTATACGCGAAACTGCGGGACGTGGCCGACCAGCGGGGCATTCCCTGGATTGTCGACGGCTGCAACGTGGACGACCTGGGCGACTTCCGCCCCGGCCAGGACGCAGCCCGCGAACGCGGCGCGCGCAGCCCGCTGGTGGAGGCCGGCCTCACAAAGGAGGACATCCGCACCCTCTCCCGCCAGCGCCAACTGCCCACCTGGGACAAGCCGGCCATGGCCTGTCTGGCCTCGCGCATTCCCTACGGCACGCCGGTCACGGCCGAGGCCCTGAGCAGCATCGACCAGGCGGAGGAGTTCATTCGCTCGCTGGGCGTACGCCAGATTCGCGTGCGCCACCACGACGGCATCGCCCGCATCGAGACCGACGACGCCGGGATGACCGTGCTCATGTCCAACGGGAACCGCCAGGCGGTGGTGCTGCGGTTGGAGGAGCTTGGCTATCGCTACGTGGCCCTGGACCTGGCGGGTTATCGGCAGGGCAGCCTGAACAAGCGGAGACCCGAAGGGATGCCGCCCAAACCGTGAGCCCTCAGACCGCCGCCCTCCTCTTGGCCCTCGGCGTCCTGGCCGGGACGTATGGGACCATCGTTGGAGCAGGCGGCGGCTTCGTGATCATCCCCGCCTATCTCCTCCTCTACCCCGACGATTCGGCGGCGACAGTCACCAGCATCTCCCTGGCGGTGGTGCTGTTCAACGCCTCTTCCGGCTCCGCGGCCTACGCCAGGCTCCGCCGCATCGACTATCGCACGGGGGTGGCCTTCGCCCTGGCCACCATCCCCGGCGCCGTGGCCGGCGCCCTGGCCACCCATGCTATACCCCGGAGAGCGTTCGACGGCCTGTTCGGCATCGTCCTCATCTCCGTCTCCGCCTACATCGCCCTGCGGCCGGCCCTGAGCGAAGCCGGTGGAAGATGGTGGCCGCGGCCCAACACCTACCGCAGCCTCGCCGACGTGGAGGGCAATCGCTACAGCTATGCCTTCAACTGGCAGACGGGCGTTGCCATCAGCTTTCTTGTGGGGGTGTTCGCGAGCTTCCTGGGCCTGGGCGGCGGCATCATTCACGTGCCGGTGATGATTGCGGTGCTGGGCTTCCCCGCCCACATCGCCGTGGCCACATCCCACTTCATCCTGATCTTCACCGCGCTCGCCGCGACGTTGGTGCACGTGGCCACGGGCAGCCTGGCCGGCGACTGGCCAAAAATAATCCCGCTGGCGGTGGGAGCGGTGGTGGGCGCGCAGGCCGGGGCGCGGCTGTCCCAGCGCCTGCCGGAGAAGGCCATCGTGCGGCTGCTGGCCTTCGCGCTGTTCACGGTGGGGATTAGGCTGCTGGTCGCGGCGGCAGGCGTCTAGGCCAGGCTCACGAAGGGAACGTACTCGCCGTTGGGCCTCCGCCGCGCAAGGTAGTGGCGGCCCGCCCGCAGCTCTTCGATGAGCTCGCCCTCGCTGGCCACAGCGCGCTCCAGCACAGTAATGCAGCGACCCACCTCGGTGAAGGTATGCGCGTCGCTGCCGGCCGTGCCCCGCTTGCCCAGCGCCCGCGCCACCGCGGCGGCAAGCTCGTTCTCCTTGTCGGTGCAGTTGTAGTTGAGCACCTCGATCTCATCCACCAGCTCCCAGGCGGGATGGCGGGCCATCTCCTCCGTCGTGAGGGTCGAGGAGTTGCCTTGGGGCCCGAAGAGATAGTTCGATGCGCTGGGGAAGAAGCGGAAAGGATGGGCCAGGATCAGGTAGCCGCCCGCCTCGTCCGCCAGGCGGCGCAGTTCATCCAACCGGCGGACATCCTCCAGCTTGTGGTCGAGGCCCAGGGCGATGACGTGGCCCCAGTTGGTGGGCCACTCGCGGCCGGCGCAGACAAAGAGGCCGCTCTCCTGGCGATAGCACTCCAGCCGCTCGGGGGCCCAGGACGTGTCGTGCTCGGTGACGGCGAAGCCTTGGATACCGACCTGGTGAGCGGCCTCGGAGAGGCGGGCCAGGGAGAGATGGCAATCGCTAGAGCCGATCGCGGTGTGGATGTGGAGGTCCAGCGCCATCCCGTTCGGTTGCGGAGAAAGATTCGACATTGGGCAGCGAGGCCAAGATAGCACGCATGCTGGTAAGGGGGAAGGACGTTCCATTTTCGCCCTTCGCGCGTCTTATCTATTGGCGGGTCACGGAGAGATAGCTTTCCGGATCCAGGGCCGGACCCCCTCCCGCCCTTGGCGACCCGCCTTTCTTATTGCCCTCCGCTGCTCTTTTTACTGTCCGTCTACTGCTTCTTCACCGGTTTGCTAGCAACACGGGCCGCCTCATAGTGATAACCTGCAATACAGGAGGGGTCCCGACCCACATCAGAGACAGAGGCGAGGGCCCTCAAGACGAAGAGCAGGAGGTAGGCAACCGTGGTTCGAAAGATAGCCGTCTTCTTCAAAGACCGCATCGGACTGCCGTTCCGCCGCTCTCGTGCTGACGTGCAAGAGGACCTTGCGACCTACTGGCTCGCCCTCAACCTCCATGTGATGCGCGGCAACGTGGACCCTGTAGCTCTTATCGAAGTCGGCAATGGCAACGGGCATGGCCCCATCGGCACCACTATGACCGTCCAGGCCATCCTCAGGACAGTGCAGGACGGCTGGGGCCGCTGGAACCGCCGGACGCAGACCTACTGGTGCCGCATTCTGGAGGAGGCCAACCAGAACCTGCTCCCAGAAGAGACGGCGCTACCGCTGGAACACGCCATCGTCGAGATCTAGTTCCTGCCGTAGAGACCGGCCAAGGCGGCCGGGGGGGTGCGCGCCCTCGGCCGCCTTGTATTTTGCCTCGCAGCCCCCGCTCATGGTTCGACGAGTTCACCATGAGTGGCTTCAGGAACCTGCGAAGCCTCTCGCCGCGCCCTTGCTGGCCCCCTGTCGACGGCTTACAATGGCCGCAGCATAGCCAAGTCGAGGATCCCCCATGCCTAAGATAGAGCTTTACGACACAACCCTGCGCGACGGGACACAAATGGAGGGCATCTCGCTGTCCGTGGAGGACAAGCTGAAGATCGCCCGCAAGCTGGATGAGTTGGGTGTGCACTACATCGAGGGTGGCTGGCCCGGCTCGAACCTCAAGGACGCCGAGTTCTTCGTGCGGGCACAGTCGCTGGCCCTGTGCAACGCCCGGCTGGCCGCCTTCGGCTCCACCCGGCGCGCCGGTGGCCACGCCGACAAGGACCCCAACCTCCGCGCCCTCGTCGACGCCCGCACGCCGGTGGTCACTATCGTGGGCAAGGCCAACGACGTCCACGTGCGGGACATCCTGGAGACCACCCTCGAAGAGAACCTGGAGATGATCGCCGATTCGGTGCGCTTCCTCAAGTCCCACGGGCTCACCGTCTTCTACGACGCCGAGCACTTCTTCGACGGTTTCTACTCTGACCCGAAATACACCCTCCAATGCCTGCGGGCAGCCGCCGAGGCCGGCGTCGATTGCATCATCATGTGCGACACCAATGGTGGCACGATCACCTCGCGTCTTGCTGAGCCCATCAAGATGGCGCTGGAGTCGGTGCCCACACCCTTGGGCATCCACGCCCACAACGCCGCCGATGTGGCGGTGGCCAACACGCTCTTGGCGGTGGAGTTGGGCGTGAGCCAGGTGCAGGGGTGCGTCAACGGCTACGGCGACGGCTGCGGCAACGCTGATATCATCACCGTCATCGCCAACCTGAAGCTGAAGCTGGGCATCGACTGTGTCAGTGATGAGCAGCTGGCCAAACTCACGGATGTCTCACGCTACGTGAGCGAGGTCGCCAACCTCAGCCCCAGCCCGCGCCAGCCCTACGTGGGTACCGCCGCCTTCGCCCACAAGGCCGGCCTGCACGTCGCCGCCCTCATTAAGCACAACCATTCGTACCAGCACATTGACCCCGCTCGCATCGGTAACGAGCCCCGCATGCTCGTCTCCGAGCTGGGGGGCAGCCACGGCATCCTCCAGAAGATCCGCGAGCAGGGCATCGAGCTGGACCTGGACCGCGAAGCCGCCCGCCGCCTGCTGGAGAAGGTGAAGGAACTGGAGAGCCACGGCTACCAGTACGAGGGCGCGGAGGCCTCCTTCGAGCTGCTGGTGCGACGCACGGAGGCCGGTTATCAGCCGCCCTTCGAACTGGACGACTTCATGGTAGTGGAGCGCCGTCACCCGCGGCCGGGCGGCGAAGAAGAGCGCGACGCGCTGCTCTCGGAGGCGATGGTCAAGGTGCGGGTAGGCGACGAGGTGATCCACACCGCCGCCGAGGGCAACGGTCCGGTGAACGCCCTGGACGCGGCGGTGCGCAAGGCCCTGGTCGAGTTCTATCCCACACTCCAGGCGGTGCACCTGGTGGACTTCAAGGTTCGGATCATCGATAGCGCCGCCGGCAGCGGGGCCGTGGTACGCGTCCTCATCGAGTCCACCGACGGCGAGCACCACTGGACCACGGTGGGAAGCTCCTCAGACATCATCGAGGCGTCGTGGCTAGCCCTGTCTGACAGCCTGGAGTGGTGGCTGGTGCGCCGCGGCGAAGGGGGATAGGAGTCAATCGCAATGTCAGACTACGCAGCGAAGGGATTCTGGCTGGCGTCCCAGCCGTATCAGGAGAACCCGCCCCTGGTGGGCTCCATCAGCGCCGACGTGGCCATCGTGGGCGGCGGCTTCGCCGGCATGTCCACTGCTTACTACCTGAAGAAGGCAGAGCCCAACCAGCGGGTCGTCGTGCTGGAGTCAGAGGTCGTGGGCTACGGGGCCAGCGGCCGCAACGGCGGCTTCGCCATGACCCTCATGGGCCTCATGCTATCCACAACCGCTTTGCGCTTCGGCAAGGAGAAGACGCGCATCGCCCACGACTTCGGCCATCGCGCGGTGGAACACCTGGGCGAGTTTGTGGCGGAACACAGTATCGATTGCGACTACGAGAAACCAGGCTTGCTCACCGTGGGCACCAACCCGGCCCAGGTGAAGCGCCTCCAGAGCGAGATCCGCCTGGGCGAGACCCTGGGCGTGAAGGGCCTGCGCTGGCTGGACGCCTCGGAACTGCGCGAGGAGGTGAGCTCGCCCACCTATCTGGGCGCCCGCTACGAGGACCAGTGCGCCCTGGTGAACCCGGCCAAGCTGGTGCGCGGGATGAAGACAGCGGCGGAGGGGGCCGGCGCCGAGATCTACGAGCGCACCCCCGTCCTGAGCTTTCGGCCTGGGCGCGCCCTCTGGTTGGAGACGCCTCGCGGCCAGGTAGAGGCGAAGAAGGTGGTGTTCGCCACCAACGCCTTCTCGGGCCGATTCCCGCAGCTTCAGTCCAAGGCCTTCCCCGTGTACACGTACATCGTCCTCACCGAGCCCCTGAGCCGCCAGCAGATGGCCCCCATCGGCTGGGGTGGACGCCAGGGCATCGAGGACGCCCGGAACCTGATCCACTACTACCGCCTGACGGCCGACAACCGCCTCCTCATGGGCGGCGACGACGCCCTGATCTACTTAGGCGGCCCCCTGGACAGGGACTACCACACCCCGACCTTCCGCCGACTGGAGCGCCACATCGCCAAGACGTTTCCCAGCCTGGCCAACGCCCGCATCGAGTACCGCTGGGGTGGGCCGGTGTCCGTCCCGGTGGACTTCTTCCCCGCTGTCGGCTACGTGGGGAACGACAAACGAGTGGTCTACAGCCTGGGCTGTGTGGGCCACGGCGTGGCCATGACCACCTACCAGGGCCAGATGCTGCGAGACCTGGTGCTGGAGCGCCGCACGGACCTCACCGAGCTGTTCTGGGTAAACCGGCGGGTCATACCTCTGCCGCCGGAGCCCCTCCGCTTCGCCATCGGCGACGGTCTCCGCCGCACCCTGGCCGCGCAGGACGCCTGGGAGGCGAGGAAGGCCTAGCGCTGTCGCGCGGGCCTCGACAAAGCCTGAGGCTGGCCCGCCGCACCTCGGACCAGCCCCAGTGGGAGGAGCTCGCGCGGTAAGTAGTAGGCGAGAGGAAGGCCGCCGGCCTCCTCAGCGCCAGCTGTTATCCCCTCAAGCGTTCGGCGCACGCAAGCGTCGCACCGACTAACATGCGCCTACGCGCTGAGTGTCTTCCCTACTCTAGAACGTCGCGCCGCCGTCTGCGATTCTGCGGGAGACCGCCAGTCGTGAAAAAAGTTGCCGACGCTCCACGATAACGTGGAAATTCGGGTTGCCACCGCTGCAAAGCTCTGTTATACTCGCGGCGATTACGTTCGGTTGGGAGGGTTCTCGTGGTAGTGGTGAACGGATTCCCCAAATGCCTCAAATGCCAGGTTGGTGATCTGGTACCCCTATCCGATTTCGGCAGCCAGGGGGCAGCCATCCACTTTAAGGCCTGGGCGTGTACCAACCCCACCTGCGGTTTCAACATCAAGATCCGCAACGGCGACCTGTATATCGAGGAGCCCATCAGCAACGGCGCTTTCCACACCCCTCGCGTTCGCTAGACGAACGTCCTGCGTCCGTCTGAGCAGCGAACCTTCGAACCTGGCAGGGCGTCTCCTGACCGCCGTCAGTTGTGCCTCGACACCTTTCAGGCTGTCTGCTAGAATGTGATTCCGCCAGTGGTGCTAGGGGGATGCTTCGGCGGGGTGTAGCTCAGTTAGGCTAGAGCGCACGGTTCGGGACCGTGAGGTCGGCAGTTCAAATCTGCCCACCCCGACCACCGTCGCGTCGGCCAGCGCGAGGCCAGGCGGATTCCGCATCCGTCATCGGCTGACGTTCGTATTCCCTAGTGTATGTTGGCGGTCCGGTCTCGCCGAGCGTCGATCGCAGCCCAATGGGGCGGCAAGCCGCCCTGGATGAAGCGCTATCTCGATCAGCCGCGACTCTTCACGTGGGTTCTACCGTCCCCTGGACGCAGGAGCGTAACGCCTGGGCTTTCGCAGCGTCTTTACCAGCGATACGCCAAGGCAGACACCGGGAAGCCTCGCCCAGGGCTGTCGCATAGGGCTTGCAAAAGATTGCGAAAGGCCCTAAAATTCGGCGAATCGAAGAGTGAGAAGGACTGATGGTTTTCGCAGCGGACGATCGAACTAGAATACGCCGGCAGCGTGCCCAACAGGCCATCCAGCTGGCCATCCAGGGCCAGTGGGAAGAGGCGGCAAAGGTCAACCGGATCATTATCGACGTCTTCCCCAACGATGTGGATGCTTTCAACCGCCTCGGCAAGGCCTGCACGGAGCTTGGGCGCTACGCGGAGGCCCGCGAGGCGTACGGCAAGACCCTGGGACTGGACCCCCACAACAGCATCGCCCAGAAGAACCTGGCCCGCCTCTCCAGCCTGGGCGACGTCGCAGCCCCGCGCGCAGAGGCCGGCACCAAGCTCTCGCCCCAACTGTTCATCTCAGAGACGGGCAAGACGGGCGTCACGGGCCTGGTGCGGCCGGCAGCGGAGGTGGCGGCCCGCCTCACCGCCGGCGATGAGGTCTTCCTGCGCCGTCAGAACAGTGCGCTGCTGGTAGAGAATGCTCAGGGCGAGTATCTGGGCGAGGTGGAGCTAAAGTTGAGCCTGCGGCTCATCAAGCTCATCGAGGGGGGGAACCGCTACGCGGCGGCCATCGCCACCCTGGCCCGCGACAATGTCCGAATCATAATCAAGGAGACCTACCAGCACCCCAGCCAGGCGGGCAAACTCTCCTTCCCGGCCACCACCACCGGCGAGGCCTTCCGCCCCTACATCAAGGAGGGCCTGGTGCGCACCCACGCAGATGAGGAAGAGGAGAGCTTCGAAGAAGGCGAGGACACGGAGGACTGGGGCGGCCGCGGCAAGGATCCGGGCGCCGACGTAACCCTCTACGAATTCGCCGCGCCCGCTGCGAAGGAACCGGAAGAAGAAGAGGAAGAGGAGTTCGAGGAGGAGTAGCCGATAGCCGTCGATCAGGCACTCCACCCACCGCTTTCCTAGACCCCTCACTCTGCTATCATATTCTTATGACTGAGCGCCTCATGCCCGCCGACTGGCAGCGCGGGCCCTACTTCGGCAGCCCCCAGACCTTCATGCGCGTCCCCGCTACCCGCGACCTCGCCTACGCCGACGTGGCCATCATTGGCCTGCCGATGGACATCGGCACTACCCACCGGCCCGGCGCCCGCTACGGGCCGCGCGGCATCCGCGATATCTCCTGCCAGCTCTTCCCCCACGGCTTCGACTCCCTCTTTCTGGCGCCGCCCTTCAATCAGCTGCGGGTGGTCGACTACGGAGACATCGAGACCTATCCAGGGTATATCGAGCAGTCCCTTAAGAAGTCCCAAGAGGAGCTCGTCCCCATCTTCAAAGCCGGGGTCTTCCCTGTCTGCCTGGGCGGCGACCACACGATCACCCTGTCCGTGCTCCGTGCCGCCGCTCAGCAGCACGGCACCCTGTCCCTCATCCACTTCGACGCTCACCCCGATTTTTGGGGCGGGGAAGCCGACCGCCGCTACCACCACGGCACCGTCTTCCGAATCGCCACCGAAGAGGGGCTCATCGACCCCGCCGCCTCTGCCCAGATCGGCATCCGCGGCTCCATCTCCGCCACCATCATTGGGCAGGCGCGGGCTGCCGGGTTCAACGTCATCACCGCCGACGATTTCGCCAGCCTGGGCCCCACCGCCACCCTGGAGCGCATCCGAGGCCTGGTGCGAGGGCCTATCTACGTCTCGCTCGACATCGACAGCGTCGACCCAGCCTTTGCCCCGGGCACCGGCACGCCGGAGGTGGCCGGCTTCAGCAGTCGCGACATCGTGACGCTGGTGCGCGGCCTGCGCGGCCTGCCGGTGGTCGCCTTCGACTTGGTGGAAGTGGCGCCGGTCTACGACTCGGCGGAGATCACCTGCCTGCTGGCGGCCAACCTGGTGTACGAGTTCCTCCTGACGCTGATGCCCGAATAGGGCGTCGTTGGCGCCCCACGAACGCCTCTGATACCATAACCTCGGTGTCCCCGGCCCAGCGCTATGAACGAAATCGTCCACGCCCGCAATCTGGTCAAGCGCTACGGTGACTTCACCGCGGTAGACGGCATCAGCTTCGATATTCGCGCCGGTGAGTGTTTCGGCCTGCTCGGCCCCAACGGCGCCGGGAAGACCACCACGACCCGCATGATCGCCTGCGTGTCGCCGGTGACAGCGGGCGAACTGACGGTCGATGGCCTGGACGTGCGCCGTGAGCCCAGGCGCATCAAGGCCCTGCTGGGGGTAGTGCCGCAGGAGGACAACCTGGACCCCGACCTATCGGTGCGCCAGAACCTGGCGGTCTACGCTCGCTACTACGACATGCCGCGAGCCCAGGCCGAAGAGCGCATCGACGAGAGCCTGGCCCTCTTCCAGCTCTTGGACAAGCAGCACCAGACCATCTGGGCTCTCTCCACCGGCCTCAAGAGGCGACTAGCCATCGCGCGGGGCCTCATCAACCAGCCCAAGATCCTGGTGCTGGACGAACCCACCACCGGCCTGGACCCCCAGGCCCGCCATCTGGTGTGGCAGAAGCTGCGCTACCTGCGCGGCCAGGGCGTGACGATGCTCCTGTGCACCCACTACATGGAGGAGGCCTCCCACCTCTGCGACCGGCTGGTCATCATGCATCAGGGGCACATCCTGGTGGAGGGTACGCCGGACGCGCTGGTGGAGGAGCACGCCGGCCGCGAGGTGGTGGAGCTGCACCTGCGCGGCACCGAGCGGGAGAAGGTGTTGGCCCAGCTGGCGGCGCGGCCCGGCCTGATGGTAGAGGAGGTCGAGGACCTCCTCTACGTCTACGCCCGCACCGCCGATGGCCGGGCCGATATCGCCGAACTGGCGCCCGAGAGCGAGAGGGTGGTCTACCGTCGCGCCAACCTGGAAGACGTCTTCCTGCGTCTCACGGGAAGGGGATTGGTGGAGTAGGGGCGCCATGACCATCGCGCTGCCCCGAGTCACCCTGCGCGCCCCCGACGTGTCCTACCGAGCCTACCGCGTCTGGCAGCGCAACCGCGACGTCTACCTGAGGCTATGGAAATCGGAGGCTATCTGGCCCCTGGCCGAGCCTGTCATCACCCTGCTGGCCTTGGGCCTGGGCCTGGGCTCGCTGGTGGAGCTGGAGAACGGCCAGCGCTACATCGAGTTCATCGCCCCTGGACTGCTGGCCGTCTACCCCATGTGGGCAGCCGCCGGCGAGTGCGGCTGGGGCTCCTTCTTCCGTATGGATAACCAGAAGACCTTCAACGCTATTATCGCCACGCCCGTGAGCATCGAGGACGTCATTACGGGCGAGATCCTGTGGGGTGCGACGCGCGCCATGATCAATGGCGCCTACGTCTTGGCCGTGACGGCGATGTTCGTCCTGCTGGACTCGCCGCTCGCGATTCTGGCACTGCCCATCATCTTCCTATCGGGACTGATGTTCGCCAGCATCTCGCTGTCTTACACTTCCATCGCTCGCTCCATCAGCTCGCTCAACTACTTCTTCGCTCTGTTTGTGACGCCCCAATTCTGGCTGGGAGGAGTCTTCTTTCCGTTGGATGTGCTGCCCGGCTGGGCCGAGAGGGCCTCGTGGTTCATCCCCGCCACGCACGTAGTGGCCATCTACCGCGGCCTGGTAGAGGGCAGTCCCCAATGGAGCCATCTGGGCGACCTGGCCTGGATGGTGGTGGTGACCGCAGTTTTCTACATCGTCGCCCTGTTTGCGATGCGCAGGCGCCTGATTCAGTGACATGATGCACGACGAATCCCCACCCATCGCCCTCCCTCGCTGGCGAGCGCCGCTCGGCGAGCGCAGCGACCACTATCTCGACAGCCTCCAGCACGCAGGCGCCCGCGTCCTCTACCTCGAGCCCAACCCTGAGGTGGACGCCCGGCGGGAGCTGGCTGGCATGGGCGGGCTGGTGCTCAGCGGCGGTATCGATGTCGATCCCCAGCTTTACGGGCAGGAGCGCCACCCGGAGACGCATTGGCACCACCCCTTCCGCGATCGCTACGAGCTCGCGTTGTTGGAGGAAGCGCTGCGGCGAGACCTGCCGGTCCTGGGCATCTGCCGCGGCCACCAGCTCCTCAACGTATTCATGGGGGGCAAGCTGGTCCAGCACATCGCCGGCGATGGCCACCGGGCGGAACTGGAGCCGCCCCGCCGCTCGGCCTGGCACGAAGTGACGTTGGCGACGGGCAGCCGCCTGGCGGGCATCCTGGGCGAAGGCAGGATCCGGGTCAACTCCCGTCATCACCAAGGCGTAGCGCCCGAGATGGTGGCCGATGGGCTCCGCCCGGCAGCGCTATCGCCCGACGGGTTGGTCGAGGCGATGGAAGGAGAGCGCCAGCGCTGGGTCGTGGGCGTGCAGTGGCACCCGGAGCGGCCGGAGATGGCGGAGACGATGGCCCCCCTCTTCGCCGCTTTTGTGCGGGCGTGCTGGCAGAGCCGGTAGAGGGTGGAGCTCATGCCGCTTCTGCGCTCATCCTTCGACAGCTCAGGATTAGCGGGGCTCATGGTTCGACGAGCTCACCATGAGCGGCACCGAACGCCGTACCGCTTGACCCGCTGGCACGCTTCCGCTAGAATTCCCCCATCCCTGTCGACAGGCAAGCCAGTGACGAGGTGCGCTCATGGGTCATGAGGAAGCTCTTCGAAACGTCCCGCTTTTCGCCGGCCTGGAGCCGTCAGACCTGCAACGCCTGGGCAGGATCCTGGTGCCCAGGCAGTACGAGGCGGGCGATACGATCATAAAGGAAGGCGATGAGGCAGTCGGCTTCTTCATCCTATCGTCGGGCAAGGTGCGGGTGGTAAAGGACCTGGGAGGCAACAAAGAGCAAACGCTGGCGACGCTGACGCCGGGTGAGTTCTTCGGCGAGACGGCCCTTCTGGATGGCTACCCCCGTACGGCCAGCGTCCAGGCCGTGGACAAGACGGAGTGCCTAGCCCTGACCCGCTGGGACTTCATAAGCGAGCTCAAAGGGAGCCCCACCATGGCCGTCGAGATCGTGCGAGTGCTGGCCCGCCGCCTGCGCCAGACCGACGTCAGCCTCAGCGAATAGACGGCGAACGCCTTTACGCCCTCCGGCGAAACTGATACGCTGGCCTCAGCAGTGGGTAGTTTACTGGACCGAGGCAGCCCCATAGAGGCTCCCATTCGCTACCAGCTTCTCCGGCGTGTGGTCGCACATCCGCGTTGCGGACGGGACTGCCCGTCATCGTGCTCTCCTTCTGGACTTCTTCGCGCTGGCCGAGACGGCGGGAGGTAGCCAATGCTGCTAAGGCGTCGCTCAGACAAGGCTGACGTACTGAAGAAAGTGCCGCTGTTCAGCGGGCTCAGCCGACGCTACCTCGACCTTATCGCCGCAGAAGCCGATGAGGTGAAGGAAGAGGCGGGCACCGTGTTGACAAAGCAAGGCGGGCTTGGGCTGGAGTTCCTCCTCATACTGGAGGGCGGCGCTCGCGTCGAGAGGGACGGCACGGTCATCGCTCGCTTGGGGCCCGGCGATTTCTTCGGCGAGATGTCACTCATCGATGGATTGCCTCGAAGCGCCGCCGTCATCGCGGAAAGCCCGTCCGTCCTGCTGGTCATACAGTCACGCTCTTTCCGGAGCCTCCTGGACGCGGTCCCCGGGCTACAGAGGAAACTGCTGGTTGCCCTCTGTGCGCGCCTGCGAGCGGCTGACGCGCGGCTGGCCGCCATCAACTAGTCCTGTTCCCATGACAACATCCACACCCAGCGTTTTGCTGGACGGCTTGGTCTTTCCGGAGTGCCCGCGCTGGCACCAAGGGAAGCTTTGGCTCTCCGATATGGGCGGACACAAGGTCCTGACAGTGGATGCGAAGGGACGCTCGGAAGTGATCGCGTCCGTTCAGCGACCCGCGGGCCTGGGCTTCCTTCCAGACGGGCGGCTGCTTATGGTTTCGGAAGCTGATCCATTCTTGCGCCGTCTTGACCCCGACGGCCTTCGTACCGTCGCTGATCTTAGCTCCCTAGGCAGCGTGGTGCTGAACGATATGGTCGTCGACAAGGACGGTCGCACCTACATCGGCGATGACGCCTTCGATATGGCGGCTGGGACGCCGCCGAGACCGGGTAGGCTCATCCTGGTGACACCAGACGGCGACCCGCGAGTAGTCGCTGAGGGCCTCAACTTCCCCAACGGCATGGTGATAACTCCCGACGGCAAGAGCCTGATAGTGGCCGAGACCATCGGCAGGTGCCTCACCGCCTTTGATGTTGCTACCGACGGCTCCCTGACTGACCGGCGGCTGTTCGCCGATCTCGGCGTGATTGGTGCCAGTGGGATCCTGCCCGACGGCATCTGTCTCGACGCCGAAGGGGCCGTGTGGGTGGCTTCGCTGGCGACGGGCGAGTTTGTCCGTGTGACGGAAGGCGGCGCCATCACAGACCGAATCCCCGTTCCGGGCAAGTGGGCAGTGGCCTGCACGCTGGGGGAAGAGGATCGTCGCACCCTCTTCATGTGCACGGCTCGAACAACGCCTGAAGACCTGGCCCAGGGGAAGTCGGCCGGATCGATCGAGACGATACGGGTCGATGTGGCGGGGGCCGGACTGCCCTGACCAGGCCTGCCGGCATGGCGACAAGCGATCATAACGCACAGGTTCCCGGGCTTTTTCAGAACTCTCGCCTATTCCTCTTGACAATCGGAACAAAATAGGTATGCTTGTCCAGAAGCATATCTATGTATCCGGGGGCGGGAATGCCTCC
>Ga0315286_10002386_pt1 | contig 17520 bp, 20 predicted proteins | sample YL17G10_0_MG_FD_205038 | JGI IMG/M metagenome (GOLD analysis project Ga0315286, IMG submission 205038) | Sediment microbial communities from Yellowstone Lake, YNP, Wyoming, USA - YL17G10_0 | ecosystem: Environmental > Aquatic > Freshwater > Lake > Sediment | place: USA: Wyoming | collected...
GTCCTCTCCCTCGCCGGTTTTCAGGACGCCGTAGCCCGCGGAAACGATAGCCGCTTCAATCTCGCCGGGGCTGACGATTTTCGGAGAGTAGATAACCGTCGCCCGTGCTGTGGCGAAATTCACGCCGGCGCTTTCGACGCCGCGAACGCTTTTCAACGCTTTTTCGATGTTGGCCGCGCAACCGGCGCAGTTCATCCCCGTGATCGGCAGATCAAGTCTTGGCAATTCAGTTTCCTTCGGTCGAGCCATCATTCTTCCCTCTCGGCAGGATCTTCCGCCGGTCGCCGGGAGATCGATGTCATCTCCGGCAATCTACTCTCAGAGGCCTTGTCCGGGCTTCCGCTCGTTCCGCCGCCGGCAGAAAAAGAGATAATCCAGGACCCCGATCGCCAGCACCACGCCGATTTCGGCGCCCAGCGTCTTTTGATTCAGCTCATAATAATCCCGGCGGCGGTCCTGGATATCCCGGATAACGCCATTGGCCGCCCGGGCCTTGAGAAATCTCGGAAGGAACATGTAGCCCCGCCCCTTGGTCGTCGTCCGGAAGACAAGGACCGAGCTTCGTTCTCTTTGTTCGAGCACATGCCGCGAGGTATAGGGAACGAAGAGGATCACGAGGAGAAGAATGCCGCCCAGGATGACAACGATTTTTTTCAGGCAGGCGTTCATCCGCAGATTATGGCCGCTTTGCCGCGAATCTGTCAAATCTCTCTGAGTTCCGGGTTGACGGCCGGACGGGGCAAAGCATAGAATAATCAGCCCAGCGGGCGGGCGGCCCTTTGTCCGGGCCGCCGGACTTCGAGATAAGGAAACGCAGATGAAATCGGAACATATCCCGGGCTGGCTGCTGATGACTGCCGTCGGCTGTCTGGCGATGCTCCTCTCCAATCTTATCACGGCCGGGGGGAAACATCCCCTGGAGGCTACCGCCCTCGCGGTCGTGATCGGAATCCTCGCCCGGAACCTCGGCCTCGTTCCCGGCCTCTTCCACGCAGGCATTAAGACCTTCGAGAAGTTCCTTATCTGGGGCGTGATCCTGATCGGAGCGACACTGAATTTCAAGGACATCGGAACCCAGGGGCCGAAAATGCTGGCCATTATCCTCGTGACCATGCTCGTCAGCTATTTCGTTATCTACGGCCTCGGTCGTTTATTCAAACTGCCCTGGTCGCTCTCGACGCTCCTCTCGGTCGGGACGACGATCTGCGGAGGCTCGGCCATAGCCGTCACCGCGCCGCTGATCAAGGCCAAGGAAGAGGAGACGAGCTATGCCATCGGGACGATCACGCTGTGGGGACTGGCCGCGATCCTCCTCTATCCCAAAATCGCCCAGCTCCTGGGGGTGAGCGACATCGCCTTCGGCGTCTTCGCCGGCACGGCGATCCATGCCACGCCCCAGGTCGTCGGCGCGGGGTTCATCTTCTCCGACCTGGCTGGGAAAACGGCCACGGCGGTCAAGCTCGTCCGCAACTGCTTCATGGCTCCCCTCGCCTTTTTCATCGCCGCCTGGTATGCGAAAACATCCATCGACGAAGCCCGGACCGAGAAACGTCGGATGAACTTCACCAAGGCCTTTCCCTGGTTTCTCTTCGGCTATTTCCTGATGGCCGGCCTGAATACGGCAGGCTATTTCACCAAGGCCGGCATCGACGGGCTCACCTGGTTCGGCCGGTTTCTCATCACAATCTCCATGGCCGGGATTGGGCTGAACACGGTCTTCGCCACATTTAAAAAGGTCGGAATCAAACCGCTTCTCGTCGGCCTGCTCGGAGCAGTCGTCGTCGCCGGCGTCAGCATCGTCATGATCTCGCTTCTCCTTTAATCAACCCATTTGACTCCCCGGGCTGAAGCCCGGGGTATGCTCAGGGTTAATACTGAGCGGCGCTTTTTACCCCGATTTAAAAATCGGGGTTTGGCGCCGTCGAACGTATCACGAAGGCCTTGACACACCCCGGAAATCGCGATATTCTCATTATCCTATAGATAAAATAGTATTTAACGGAAGATCATCTCCGAAGGAGGACTGTGATGAGAAAAACATTTGTGAGCCTGCTCACGATCGGCCTCGCCGTCAGCCTGGCCGCGGCCGGCCAGACGACGGGTAATGTCGTCAATTTCAAAACCCTTCAGACATACCTGCCGAAAATCGATTTGGCCGGTTTCACCAAGGGAAAAGTCGAAGGCTCGAGCTCGACCATGATGGGGATGTCCACGTCCGAGGCGTCTCTCAGGTACAGAAAAGAAAGCGGCGACGAGACCATCTCCATCGAAGTCAAAATCGTGGACGGAGCCGGAACTCCCTTTCTTTCCATGGGCGCGGCGATGATGGGCATGACCCAATTTTCGAATGAAACCGAGAACGGCTACGAGAAATCCGTCAAGTATCAAGGCTTTTCGGGAACGGAAAAGGTCGAGAAGGGCGAAGGAGCCAACGCCGAGATCACCCTCTTCGTCGCCAACCGGTTCGTGGTGACGCTGGAGGCCAACGGAACGGGCGACATCGCTCTCCTCAAGAAGCTCCTCGACAGCATGAACCTCGGCGAGCTCGTCAAGGCGAAATAAAAGAGATCAGTCTTCGCTGCGGTCGATCGTCCCCCCGCCGACCACGGTTTCGCCGTCATAGAAGACGACGGCCTGGCCGGGGGCTACGGCGCGTTGGGGTTTTTCGAACTCCACGCTAACGGAGCGAGCCGATATCGGGGTGACGAGAGCTCTGGCCTCGGAGTGCTTGTAACGGATTTTCGCCCGAACGGCTAACGGCTCGACGAGCTTTTCGATCGATATCCAATTCAAACCTGAAGCACGGAGCCGCCGCCGGTAGAGGTCTTCGTTCCTGCCCGCGAGGACGGTGTTCCTTTCGGCATCGATATCAACCACATACAGCGGATGGAGAGCGGCGACGCCCATCCCTTTCCTTTGACCGATAGTAAAATGGGCGATCCCTTGATGCCTGCCGATGACCTTTCCTCCGAGGTCGAGAATCGGACCGGCACGGAAGGCCTCCGGGCATCTCTCTTTGAGAAACCGCGCGTAGTCTTTGTCGGGGACGAAGCAAATTTCCTGGCTTTCGGGTTTTTCCGCCACCGGGAGCCGATATTCCGCCGCCAGCCGGCGGACTTCGCCCTTGCTATATCTCCCGACCGGGAAGTCGGCGCGGGCGAGCTCGTCCTGGGTTAAAGGATAGAGAAAGTAAGACTGATCTTTTTCGGCGTCGCGGCCTTTTTTCAGGAGATACCGCCCGGATTCCCTGTCGAACTCGACCCGGGCATAATGTCCCGTCGCTATTCTTTCGGCTCCCAAATGGCGGACCCGCTCGAGGAGAAGCCCGAATTTGACGAATTGGTTGCACCGGATGCAGGGATTCGGTGTCCGGCCCAGCCTGTATTCGCGGCAGAAATCGGCGACGACCCTCCGCTCGAACTCCCGCCGGAAATCGACGATGAAATGCGGTATCCCGAGGGCGATCGCCACACGGTTCGCGTCTTCCTGGGCTTTCCAGCCGCAGCAGCTTCTGAGATTTTCGGAAGCGCATGCTTCGCGGGGAAGGGAGAACAGGTTCATCGTGACGCCGATGACGTCGCGGCCCTCGGCCTTGAGGAGAGCGGCGGCCACTGACGAATCTACGCCGCCGCTCATGGCCGCCACGACGGCCGTTTCACTTTCTGATTTCCGAATCATTCCCGCCTCCGCGCCGGGAAATTGCCGAAGAAACTCGCCTCTTTCCACAAAAGGAGAGAGTGCCTACGGCTTCAGGATGTCCCGGCTTTTTTCCTCGTTGAGAATTTGAACGGCACGTAGAGCGGACAGAGTCCGGCCACGGCGGTGACGAACAATATCACCGCGAGTATGCCTAAGATAATAGCCCACCTGCCCGTAAGGATTTTAGTCAAAAAGAGGATGGCAATCCCCAGGGCGATGATCAGCCGGAACAGTCGATCCCAGGCGCTCATGTTCAACGCCATGACAAGCCTCCATGTCAGTCCGAATGCCCGCCGGCATTTCCTACCCCGACGGGGAATGAGGATGATAGTCCAGAATCCGTTCTGACTGCAAATCTCCTCCGTCAGAAGGCTCTGTCCCAAAATCGCTATCAGAATCTTAACGGAATCGGAGGCCCGGTGAGGGGATTGCCCTGAGACCCCATAGCGGGGGCCGAAGCAGGGAACCGCCGGGACTGGTTCCGAGGGGCTCGGGCAATCCCCGCACCGAGCCGGGTCCTCAATTGGCGATTTCGCGTCCGTCCTGAATTTGCCTGGACCCGTCTTTTATGTTAGAATTTTCAATCATCTTTTCCGAAGGAGACCCAGATGTCCGGACATTCCAAATGGAGTTCTATTAAACATAAAAAAGCCGCGACGGATTCCAAGCGCGGCAAGATTTTCACCAAGATTCTCCGCGAAATCTCGGTTGCCGCGCGCGCGGGCGGGAGCGACACCGACGCCAACCCCCGCCTACGGAAGGCCGTCCAGGACGCCCGCGCGGTGAATATGCCCGCCGACAACGTCAAGCGGGCCATCATGAAGGGCACCGGCCAACTCGAGGGAACCCAGTACGAAGAGGTGACCTACGAAGGCTACGGGCCGGGCGGCGCGGCCATTTTTATCCAGGTCGTCTCCGACAACAAGAACAGGACGATTTCCGAGATCCGCCATATTTTCACCAAGAACGGCGGCCGGATCGGCGAGTCCGGATGCGTCGCCTGGATGTTCAAGCGGATGGGATATATCGACGTCGAAAAGACCAAGGCATCGGAAGACCAGCTCATGGAAGTCGCGCTGAACGCCGGGGCCGAGGACATCAAGGACGACGGCTCCAACTGGGAAATCGTCACCACTCCGGAAGCCTATGAAAAGGTCCTTGAGGCGGTGAAAAACGCCGGGATCGAGATTCTCGACTCGAACGTCGGTTATCTGCCTCAAAATTACATCAAGCTCGAAGGCAAGGAAGCCCACCAAGCCCTGAGACTCGTCGAAGAGCTCGAGGACCACGAAGATATTCAGACCGTCTCCTCGAATTTCGACATCGACGAAGAGGAAATCGCCAGATACGGCGCCGCCTGAAACTCGAGCCGGCCGCGATGCGGGTTCTCGGAATCGATCCCAGCAGCCAGTCCACGGGATTCGGGATCATCGAATATTCCGGCAACGCCTACGCCGTCCTGAGCTACGGGACGATCAAACCCAAACGGCGGGCCGAGCTCAAAGATAAGCTTATCGAGATAAAGCGCGGCTTGGACGACCTGATCCGAACATACCTGCCCGAGGAAATCGCCGTCGAGAATCCCTTCTATGCCCGGAATATCAAAACGGCCATCACCCTGGGACAGGTCCGGGGAGCAGTCCTGGTCGCTGTCGCGGAAAACAATCGCCCGCTCTTCGAGTACTCGCCCCTCGAAGTCAAGAAAGCCGTCACGGGATATGGGCAAGCCGAAAAAGGCCAAGTCCAAACGATGGTCAGAACATTATTGAAAATCGAGGGGGCGCTCGAAGAGGACGCCTCCGACGCGCTGGCCTGCGCCTTCTGTCACCTGAACACACGATTGTATCAGAAGCGGCTGGAGGAATAATCCATGAAAGGCTGGAAGAGATCCGGGCCGCGCGATCAATAAAGCATTGGGTATTGTGTCCCCGATTTTTATGATTTAAAATGCGAGTGACATGATCGCCTATCTCAAGGGAACGATCCTCCACAAAACTCCCGGCCAGGTCACCATCGACTGCCACGGCGTGGGCTACTCGGCCGCCGTCGCCCTCTCGACATTTTTCAAGATAGGCAAAGACGGCGAACCCGTCGAGCTTTTCATCTACACCCACGTGACGGAGAACGCCCTGGCCCTCTTCGGGTTCAACACCCGCGACGAGCGGGAGCTTTTCCTGAAGCTCATCAACATATCGGGCATCGGCCCCAAAATCGCGATGAGCGTCCTTTCCGGGATGACGACGGATGAGCTTGTCGACGCCGTCCAGAAGAGCGACGTAGCCCGCATCGCCCTCATCCCGGGGATCGGCAAAAAAACCGCTCTCCGCATCGCCATGGAGCTTCAAGACAAACTCGAGCGCAAGGAATCGCTCCTCGCCAAGAAAGCCTCCAAGGAAGCCGAGGACCTGATCTCAACCCTGATGAACATGGGCTTCCGCCGCAAAGAAGTCGAGCGGGTCGTGGAGGAAACGCTCCGCGCCCATAAAGCGGACGGGTTCGAAAAACAGCTCCGCGAATGCCTCAAGACGTTGGCCAAGGTGTGACGGGAAGACAATGCCTGAAAAAGGCGTGAAACTGACCGCGGTTTTGACTCCGACCCGGACAAGAGAAGACCTTATCTTCGAGGACAGCCTCAGACCGAGGACCTTCGACGAATTCATCGGCCAGGAGACCGTCAAGGCGAACCTGAAGATCTTCATCGAGGCGGCCCGGAAGCGGGAAGAGCACCTCGACCACGTCCTTCTTTACGGACCGCCCGGCCTGGGCAAGACGAGCCTCGCCTATCTCATCTCCAAGGAGATGGGCGTAGGGATCAGGCCGACGGCGGGCCCGGTCATCGAGCGGACCGGAGACCTGTCCGCCATTCTCTCGAGCCTGCAATCGAAGGAAATCCTTTTTATCGACGAAATCCACCGGCTCCATCCGTCGGTCGAAGAGATCCTGTACTCGGCCATGGAGGATTTCAGCCTGGACATCGTCATCGGGCAGGGGCCGAGCGCCCGGAGCCACAAGCTGGCCCTCAAGAAATTCACCCTGATCGGAGCGACGACGAGAGCGGGACGGATCACGGCGCCCCTCCGGGGACGGTTCGGGATCATCCACCGCCTGGATTACTACCGCGACGAAGACATCAAGAAGGTGATTCTGCGCTCCGCGGCCCTGATGAAAGTGAAGATCGACGAGTCCGGAGCCGAACAGATCGCGACGCGGTCGCGAGGGACGCCGCGGGTCGCGAACCGTCTCCTCCGGCGGGTCCGGGATTATGTCGAGGTCAAGGGGAGGGGCGTCATCACCGCCGCCGAGGCGCGGGCGGCCCTGGACATGATGGAGGTCGATTCCATCGGCCTCGACGACGTCGACCGGAAGATCCTGACCACGATCATCGAAAATTTCGGCGGCGGGCCGGTCGGGATCGGGACGATCGCGGCGGCCATCGACGAAGAAAAGGACACGATCGAATCCATCTACGAGCCTTTTTTGATGCGCATCGGCTTCCTCGAACGGACGTTCCGCGGCCGGAAACTGACCTCCAAGGCTTACGATCACCTGGGACGCCGCTATCCGAAGCCCGGTTCTCCTCACCAGAAAAAACTCTTCAGAGATTAAGGGAATTTGACGTCGTGTCCCGGAATTCTCTCTTTAGGCCCGCGTCCCCGACTTCGAGACAACGATAAATCGCGATGCGGATCGACGACTTCGACTACGCCCTTCCGCCCGAACTGATCGCCCAAGTCCCTCTTCCCCGTCGCGACACTTCGCGGATGATGATTGTTCACCGCAAGGAGAAACGGATCATCCACGGCCGGTTCAAGAATTTTACGGATTACCTGAAGGCCGGCGACCTCCTCGTTCTCAACGAGGCCAAGGTCATCCCGGCCAAAGCCTATGGGAAAAAAGCGGATAAGGCCATCGAGTTCCTGTTCGTCAAGGAAAGAGATAAGGGTGTGTGGGACGTCCTTTGCCGGCCGGCACGCCAAGTCCGCCCGAATGACCGGATCCGGTTCGGACCCGATTTCGAGGCCGATGTCATCGCCGCCGGCGAGGAAGGCCGCCGAACGCTCCGCTTTTTAGCGCCGGATATGGCGACGAAGTTGGAGGCCGTTGGGTTTGCCCCTCTCCCCCCCTATATCAAACGGAAGAAAATGGATTTTCGGCGGCGGGCCGAAGACCTTGGCCGCTATCAGACGGTTTTCGCGAAAAATGCGGGATCCATCGCCGCGCCTACGGCCGGGTTTCATTTTACTAAGCCGGTCCTCGAAGGGATCGAAGGCAATGGCGTCCATATCGCCAGGGTCACCCTTGACGTCGGCCTGGCGACGTTTCAGCCGGTGCGGGCCGCGCGTCTCGAGGACCATAAGATGCTCGAGGAATCCTACGCGATTTCCGGCGCAACCGCTGGCGCGATCAACCGGGCTAAGACAGAATCGCGGCCGGTCGTGGCGGTCGGAACGACGGTCGTCCGCGCCTTGGAGAGCGCGTGGAAAGAGGGCGCGGTGCGCGCCGGAACGGCCGCGACCTCACTTTTCATCTATCCCGGCTTCGAGTTCAAGGTCATCGACCGGCTCCTGACGAATTTCCATCTGCCGAAATCGACCCTACTCGTGCTGGTTTCAGCCTTCGCCGGCCGCGACCTCATTCTTGATGCTTACCGCGAAGCCGTCCGGGAGAAATACCGGTTCTTTTCTTACGGCGACTGTATGCTGATTCTCTGAACGTATTTATGCCGTGATAATGCCGAGGGGTGGGTTGGTTTTCCACTTCCCCCGGGTAAAATCTGGGATTGCGACGGGCTTGCCTTTTCCGGCGACACTTAGGCAGCTCGCGTCGACAATCGCGCTCCAGGCCGCCGCGTCGTAGACATCCTGGTCGAGCGGCTCGCCATGGCGCAAGGACCAGATCAGCCGGTAGTCCTCAATGAAGTCCATGCCGCCGTGGCCGCGCCCCTCTCCTTTCGCCGCGATCGCTTTCCACAGGGGGTGTTCGAACTCCGCGCCGAACTTCGCAAAATCGTCCCATTGATGAGGCGTGTCCGCCCGGCCCTCGATATAAATCCGGTCGGGCCACTTGTGGGCGATCCCTTTCGTCCCCTGGACGAGGTTGATCCTGGTGTAGGGCCGCGGCAGGTTGGTGTCATGGATGAGGGTGATTGTCTTGCCCAGCTTCGTTTTGATCAGGCTCGTGTTGACGTCCCCCAGAACGTATTTCTCCTGCGCCTGCGAAGAATCGGCGCCGAACTTCTCCACGGCGTACTCGTGCAGCCCGCGCGTCGGACTGCTGAGGGAGACGAGAAAATCGAAGGCGTCGCCGCGGTTGACGTTCAGGCATTGAGCCACGGGCCCTAGGCCGTGGGTCGGGTATAGGTTGCCGTTGAGCTTTTGGGCCCAGGCCCGCCGCCACAACCCTTCGCCCTGGCTCGAAAACTTCACTTCGCGTAGGTCGTGGAGATAACCCGCCTCGGCGTGGAGGATTTCGCCCAGCACGCCCTGCCGGACGATGTTGAGGGTCATGAGCTCGATCCGGTCGTAGCAGCAGTTCTCCATCATCTGGCAGTGCTTACCGTATTTTTCGGCCGTTTCGACCAGCTTCCAACAGTCGTCGAGCGACATCGCCGCCGGAACTTCGGTCACGGCGTGCTTGCCGTTCTCCATGGCTGCGACACAGACCGGGACGTGCCATTCCCAGGGCGTGGCGGTCATGATCAGGTCCAACTCCTCCGTTTCGCACATCCGCTTGAAATCCAGGGAGCCGTTGGAATATCCGTTGGGTCGCGGCTGTCCGGCCTTTTCCACCCAATTCTGGGCGCGTTCCACTTTTTCCGGGACGATATCGCAAATGGCCTTGACCTGGACGCCGTCGATATTCAAGTAATTCTGGACGTGGGCCGAACCCATGCCTCCGACGCCGACGAATCCGACCCGGACGGGATCGACGGGCGCCGTCTTGAACTGGCTCCGGGCTTCGCCTTTGCCCTGAGCGGCGGCGGCCGGCTTGAGAGCCAGGCTCCCGATCGCCGCTCCAATTCCGGCCAGGGCCCCGGCTTTCAGGAAATCGCGTCGGCTTGCGTTTATCGGTTTATCGCTCATGGGACCTCCTCATAATTTCACCTAACTTATACTGAAATCCGGGTTTAAATCAAATATCGCCAGGAGCGCAGAAAGGAAATGTCCCTCCAATATCGTCGACTGACTTATGTGTTCTTCGAGGAGGCGGGGATTAAAAAATAGCGCGGAATTCCGCCCCTTGACAATAAAGCCCCAAGAGGCTATTCAATCCATATCCGGGTTTATCCGGACTCGGGAGGAATCGAACGATGAGAAATCTGTCAAAATCCACGGCCATGATCGGACTCGCCGGCCTGGCCCTCGGGCTTTTTCTTTTAGCGCCCGCGTGCAAAAAACAGTCGTCCGCCGACCCGACCGCTATCGAGGAGGAAGTACAGGAAGAGGCGGCCGCCGAGGAAGCCGCTCCGAAGCCCGCGGCTCCGGCCCCGAAAATCGACGACAATAAGTACGTCGAATTCACCGCCCGATCGGCGCTCATCCACGAAAAATACGCGGAGGACCCGGCGGCGGCTGAAAAAGAGATCGAGGCCCTCTATGACAAATTCGGTTTCGTGTTCAATGACTATAAGGAGTTCCAAGCCAAGTTGACCCCGGCGAAGTCCGCCGAGCTCCAAAAACGCGTTCAGGAATTCATGCAGAAAATCCTGCACGAATACCGCTGAGCGCCGCGTTTCGCGCCCGGTTCACCTCCGCAACCCGGCTTTATCGAAAAGATAGGCCGGCACGGCGACATCGAATTCGATTGTGTCGATCTTGAACTCCGTCCCCTGTCCTTCCTTGAGGGCATCCTTGAAGACAACGTGATTCGGCACCCAACGGTCCTGGGCGCGGATGACGCTTTTTACGTCCAGCGTCTTGAGGAGCTTTCCGCTCTTGGCGAATCTCTCCTCGCGGAGAATCAAGTCTCTCTCCTTGTCCACCCAGAGCTTCCGCGTATAGTAGGCGGCTTCGCCCTTGTTCGCGACAAGCTCCAAAACCCAGCAGTCGCGCTCCAGAAATTTTTCCTCGCCGTTGACCTTCGCCGTATAGACCTCGCGGAGCTTCTTGTTCTCCATCATGTCCTCGTAGGACAGGTCCGACCCCATGACCGACTGGCGGAGCATATGTCCGGAGATGCTTATCGTCCTGTCCGTCGCCGGTGAATATGTCCATAGCTGGTCTCCAAGCTTGAGCATTTTGATCCCCTGCTCACGGGGAGGATAGAGATATTCGGTGAACGCCTTGTCCTCGCCCTCAATCCAGGATTTGATCTTGATTGAACGGCTGTCCCGTCGGCCGTGAATGATCATTTCGCTCATGACAATCTTATTCCCCGGAACGGCGTTTCGGTCCACCCTATCAAGAATTGTCTCGGCCGACGGTGCCTGGCTCAGGACCGGAAACACCGGGAGAACCGCCGCGAGTATGATAAGCGCCAAAATCTTTTTCATGTTTCAAGCTCCTTGAACAGCTGCGCCGTCTGGCGTTTGTAGACCCCCCGGCCGGCGATGGCCGTCCCGAGAAATGTGGCCAACAATCCCGGAATGAATCCGATGAAGTAGCTGAACGGCGTGATCTTGGCGTGTAAAACGGTCGGAATCAGGATCGTGGCATTTCTTAGGACGCCGGAAATGTCAATCCCTTTGGTTTGCAGCCAGTACGCTACGGCTAATCCGAGGATCGTTCCGACGACCGACCCCAGGACGCCGATTATCAAAGATTCGGCCAGCATGGACTTGTAGACATGCCTCTTGTCCTCGCCGATGGCCAGCCGGACTCCGATTTCTCCATAGCGGCGGAGGCTCCCCAGCAAGCCGGCGTTCCAGAGGACGAGCGACATCGGAAGAAGAAAAATGGCGATGATGGCGGCCTGGGCGGCTTCGAACATAGCGAAATACGCATCCAGGCTGTTCTGCTCCGTCAGAGTAAGCATTGTCGGGAGAAAATCGTCTTCCCGTCCTTCGTAGAGGGCATTGAACGCGCGCGCCGTGGCCGTGGCTTTCTCCCGGTCGAAGAGCGAATTTTTATAAAAACCGAGGACCTCGCCGGCCGCGTCCGGCATGTCGAGCGCTTCCCGGATATCCGCCCCGTCGGCGATGACCCCCATCCGGTCAAGCGACTGGACCCCGAAGCGGACGGTGCCCGAAAGGATGAAGTTCGACATGGTCATCGATCCGTCCATCGAAACACCGATGAACGTCGCCGTGTCTCCCGGCCCGATGCCGAGTTTCCGCGACAATTCCTCGCTGATCAGGATCTCCTTGGACTTTGAAGGAAGACGGCCGCGGATAAGCCCTTTTTCAAGGGCGAGACGTCCCGGTTCCTTGCTTCCCGGCGTGAGAATATCCGCCGCGATGCCGGCGACGGGCCCTTGTGAGCGCGTTTCGCCCTTCTCGTCGGGAACGTCGAGAAGGCCGCCGAAGAGGATCCGGGCCGCCCAGTCAAACTCCGGATATTTCTCCTGAAGCCCGCCGATGAGAGCTCCGACGCCGGTGAGAGCGGCGTCGTTGGGAAACTGATCGGCCTCCTTGGCATAAGCCCGGGTCATGACTTTGACGTGGCCCGTGCCCATGTTGGCGCTGTAGCGGGTGATGTCGAACTCCGCACCCTTCATATAGCAGTAAAACCCGACCGTCAGAAAAACCCCCGCGACGACGGTCAGAAAGGGAAAAAGGCTCCGCGACCGGTCGCGGATGATACCCTTGAACAGAAAGGAGATCATGTGGTCCTCCCGCGCAGCGCTTCGGTCGGCTTGAGCTTGACAATCTGGCGCGTCGGAAGGAAGCTGATAATGGTTGTCACGATAAAAATCAGAGCTGCCGTTCCGACGATGAGACCCATGCTATACGCCGGATACAGGGTGTTTCCAATCGAGAGACCGAAGCTGTCCGCCTGTCCGCTGGGAAGCTTCCAGCCTTCTTTTCCGAACCAACCCAGGAAGGGAATGCCGTAGATTGCCCCGACGAGGAGGGCCAGGACCGACTGCATCGCCCCTTCCAGGGTAAAAAGCCAGATGACGCGACCCCGGGTCAGGCCGAGGGCCATCATTGTCCCGATCTCTTTCCGGCGGCGGAAAACGGACAGGACCTGGGTGTTGAAGATCGCCAGCATGGCCAGAAAAAAGAGAAGGACGTAAAAGATCGACACACCGAACGACTTCATCCGGATGAGCTCCCGGGTGTCGCGATTGAGGAACGAGAGGTCTTTGAAGCTCCATCCCGGCAGGGATTCCACCGGCCCGAAGTCCTTTTCCGCAACGACGATCGTCGCTTCGCCGGGCATCGCAGCCATGCGCCGCAAGTCGTCCAAACGGATCCATATTTGTCCGGCATCGACGCTCTGAGCGTCCGTCTGGAAGATATCGGTGATCACGAGCTCCCTGGCATCGAACGTTCCCTTGGAATCGCGCCAGCGGGCCGTCACCGTGTCGCCTTTTTCAAGCCCGGCGCTTCGGGCCATGCGGGCCCCGATCAACGCCGGAATTTCAGAGTCCTGGGCCCGGAGGACGCGGGACGGGAGGGTCAGGATTTTCTGGCCGGGATCGATGCCTTTGAGAAGGACCGGGAGGATGCGGCCGCCGGGATAGATCGTCCCCTGGACGATAAGAATCGGAGTCGCCCGGCCGCTTCCGACCAGGGCATGGACCGGTCCCATGACGGGGGCGTGAGCATCCTGAATCGAAAACGGATCGAGCGGATCATAACCTTGAACCCAATATTGCCCGCCGCCGAATTCCGCGTCGGACATCGTCCGCGCCGTCTCCTCGCCAAACCCCTTGAAAAGGCTCTGGCCCCAGAGGATCGCGACGAACGAAAAGGAGAGGACGATGGCATTGAGCCACGTTTTCGTCCCGGCGCCCAGCATATTGCGAACGGCAAGTCTGGGGATGATCATGACGCCCTTCCTTCCGCTCGAGATCCCGTGACCTCGTCCCTGGCGACGCGGCCGTCGACGAGGACGATCTTGCGCCGAATGTGGGCGATGACCTTCTCGTCGTGCGTCGCAAAGATGAAGGTCGTGCCGAGATTTTCGTTCAGGGAAACCATCGTGTCCAGGATGTGGTGGGAATTTTCAGCGTCGAGATTAGCCGTAGGCTCGTCGGCCAGGACGAGCTCCGGCCTTTTGACCACCGCTCTGGCGATGGCCACGCGCTGGGATTGACCGCCGGAGAGCTGGTTCGGCTTGGATTTTGCCCGGTCGGAAAGGCCGACCCAATCCAGAGCATCCATGACGGCCTTCCGCCTTTCCGCGCTGGTCAGGCCAAGGAGAAGGAGCGGAAATTCAACATTTTCATAGGCGGTGTAAACAGGCAGGAGGTTGAATGTCTGGAAGATGAATCCGATGTGCTTGTTCCGGAGAGCCGCGGCTGCTCTGTGGCCGAGTTGTTCGACGAAAGCTCCCAAGACCTCGGCGCTTCCTTCCGTGGGGACATCGAGCGATCCGATGATGTTCAGGAGCGTCGTCTTGCCCGATCCGCTCGGGCCGACCAATCCGGCGAACTCGCCCTTTTGGAAGGTCAGGCTGACGCGGTCCAGGGCTCTGATCTCCGTCTTTCCCATGGGATAGGTTTTGACCAAATCCCGCGTTTTTACGATAGCATTGTTGTCCATGGCGACCTCCGTCGTCCTTCGTCCTTCTCGTCTTCGTTGCCGCGCAAATTCCGGACTCGAGACATTATCTCAACGGCTTTCGGATCCGTCCATAGGCGTCAATAATTGAGAACGGCCATCACCTGAAAGCCTTTTCCGCCGAAAAAATTATTGCCCTGAACCGCCTGAATGATCCGCCCGCTCTCGGGATTCAAGAATCCTATGATAAAAAATTGCCAGTGGTCATACGTCCGCCGCCAGCTTAAGAAATTGAAGACATCGCGATTTTTCCAATCATAGAAAAAAATGCCGGAAAGGCTGTCGAGCAGGCCCAAAGGACAGCTCGTCATCAGCGCCGTGAAATCCCCTCCGCTTCCGTTCCCCCAAGCGCTGCGCCCGCTCCGCTGGACGAGGTGCTCGACGAGGAGATGAAGCCCGCTGCCGATGGCGAAGGTATAATCGGCGCCGATATTGAGCAGCCGTTGATAGGGATAAGTCAAATTTTCGTTCTGTTGATGGATCAGGGCTCCCTCGGCCCAAATCCCAATCCCGATGTCCCATTTGCCGTCCATGGCAAAGCGGTCTTCGGGGACGATCGGATCCCGGAGCGCTATTTCATAGACCAAGCCGCGGCTGAGGTCGGCCCGGCGGTGATGGTAGGTCAGGCCGAGCTCCCCATGGAACAGTGGTATCTGGACCCGCCCCCCGAATTCCGGGGAACGGCGCGCGGTCGGACTGGATTCCCAGCCTTTCAGGTCATCGTTGCCATAGAGTCCCCAAGCCCAGATATTCGCGTTCCCGGGAAAATAGTAGCGGAGCAGCACGGCCGTAACCCCGTCCGTGATTTGAAGGGGATCGCGCGGGTCGATCCGGTCGAACCACATCAGAGGACGGAGGATGGCCGACGAGCCGAAATTGATTTTCTGGATACCAAGCCGAGCTTCGAATCGCGGCGTAGACATTCGCAGCCAGAGGCGATAGGGTTTGATCCGTCCGTCGGCTGAAAGGTTTTTCCATCCGGAAGCCTGCCCGGAGGCGTAGGCATTTGCCGAAACTTCGCCATCAACGCTGAGATTATTCCCGATGGGTTTTATCAAAGACAGGGATGGGATATAGCGCAGCCCGAAACGGGGCGTGGATGGCCGGGCGTCATTCAAGGAAAACCAGACCGAAACCTGGTTCAGGAAATCAAGCTTCTGGGAGGTAAGGGATAGGACCGCGTTCAACATCAGCGCGGCGCCCAGGGTCGTCTTTTGGACGGAAGATCTCTTAAGCCCCATGATTAGATGCCGGGATAGATTATACCCCAAAACATTTCTCAACGGCACGTTACAAGAGCCAGCCTGGTTATTCCCCTTTATTCGGGTTTCTTCGTCGCCAGGCGGTCTTCTGATAAAAACCTGCCGCAAAGAGGGACGTGAATTAAAACAGACGTGAATTAAAACAAATGAAGCGATATCCTAGATTTTTTTCCTGGCGAATTCCAACGTTCCCGCGCCTCCGGCTTGGTGCTCCCAGATGCCGGTCATCTTGTCGCCTTCGAGATTCAGCTTGAACTTGACCGCGGCCCCGTCCGCAAGATTGAAAGAAGCGGTCATCTCGTTTCCGGTCGTTTGGACGTCACGAAGCTCGGTCTCGGGAGTGAGCATCCCCAGCGTATCCGTCAGCTTTCCCTTAAATCCGGATTCCGTTTTTTCCATGACGAGCGTCAGTTCATCGACGCCGACGTCCGGAATCTCGGTCTTGCCCAGCCATGTGCCGGCGAAATCCGCCGCCTGGGCCATCAGCCCGACGGCAAGCGCCAGAAACAAGAAGACCAGCGATGCAGGGGTGATTCTTCCTTTGATCATCATCTCTCCTTCTTTCTTCTGCCCGGTTTTTCTCCGGGCCTGCGAATCTTTCTCGGATTCCACGACTATGAATACCGGCTTGAAACCCGTCCTTATCTCATGACGAGGATTTTACCTAAAAAGTTGCCTCCCGCGGATAAACAACAATGATCCTGATGGTCTTTCTCACCGCTCAAGTTGGAGAACGTAAATCATCGCTTCCGGGTTGAATTCCCGGTAATCGGCGAGCTTGTAACCGGCTTGTTCGGCAAAAGCGGTCACCCGCTCTTTACTGATCTGGGTGTGCGACGAATGCCTCTCGATCAAAACGAGAGAAGCCCCCGGCTTCAGATAGGCTTTGGCATTGTTCAGCCACTCGACCTTCCGTTCGAAATCATGAAAGGCATGGAGGGCGACGATCATGTCCAAGTCCAGGGCCGGGAAGAGCGGGTCCTCGACCTCGCCGACGACGGTCGTGATGTTTTGGATATTCTCTTTGAGGCTGCGGTCGCTGATCACCTGGAGAGCCCGGGCGTCGATATCGTTGGCGTAGACATGGCCTTTCATGCCGACGCGGCCGGCCAACTTGAAGGTGAAATATCCGGTTCCCACGCCGGCTTCGCCGAGGACCATCCCCGGCCTCACGCCGATCAGGGTCATCACCTCTTCGGGGCGAAATCGTTCGTCCCGACGTCGTTCGGCGCTGTCGACCTGGAGACCGCAGCCATAGCTCAAAGACAGGCCCAAGAGCGTCGCGAGGATTCCAAGGGCAACATTTCGCCGAAGATCGTTCATGTGATGACTCCGGTTATTGCGAGATCTCTGTTCGATACGAATTCTGGAAAACGGACCTGAGGTGCCGGCCGCCGGCCCGCTTCGAAATCAACCCCGGCCCGAATCAGGGAGCCGTGTCCGGGTGATTTTTGCGACGAGATTAGAGGTGGGGTCCGGGCAGCGGACATATTCGGTCGTGACTCCGTTGGGATCGATCACTTTTTCATACGGCGTCTTTTCATACATCCAAGGCAGAGTTCCGCCGAACTCCAAGATCCGGACGAAATCGTTCAAGCTGCCGCGCAACCATGGGCAGATTTTTCCCCAATCCTGGGGATAAACAAATTTATCGCCTTTCTTGTGGCACCATGTATCGGGCCGGGCTTCAAAGATTTCGATCTCGATCTTGTAGCGGGCCCGCTTGGGAGGCGGGGCCTGCTCCTGAGCGGCGTCGAAAGCCAGGGGGGAAACCACGAGGCCGGCGAGACCGCAACCGGCTTTGCCAAGGAAATCGCGTCTTTCCATGAATCCTCCTTTGGTGATGCCTGGGAATGAAGCTACGTCATCGTTATAAAGAATGTAATCCTT
>Ga0315286_10002387_pt1 | contig 17520 bp, 16 predicted proteins | sample YL17G10_0_MG_FD_205038 | JGI IMG/M metagenome (GOLD analysis project Ga0315286, IMG submission 205038) | Sediment microbial communities from Yellowstone Lake, YNP, Wyoming, USA - YL17G10_0 | ecosystem: Environmental > Aquatic > Freshwater > Lake > Sediment | place: USA: Wyoming | collected...
TATGCATCCGTTCATAATTATAATTATTCTATTTTAAAAATAAATAATGTTCATAAATTACATCACAAATATATAAAAATCAATTATGGTCCTGACATACTAGATATAATATTTAAAACAAAACATCCGTCAGAAAGTAAAGTAGAAAATACAGACCATTATATTAATAATATAATATTATTTACACTTGTTGTTTTAGTAATAAAAAAGTATATCAATATAGATATATTAATTATTTTATTTGAAATATTGTTTCTTTTTTTATTTATTATATCTATTATGTTATGGTTAGATTTTACACGTGAAAATAATAAAGAATGGTATGATGGTATCATTTAAACCGGCTTTTAATCAATGACCAATGTTCTTTCTGGATTAAAAGTTGGACAAGCAAAATTATAGAAAAAATAGGCTGATGGACTCACTATTTCCGCCTTTGTTTTGAGAGAAATATTGTCTATCAATTTCCAATTATGCGATATGCGTTCAATGGCAGCGAATCCGAATTTGTGCTGATTTGCGACATTCCAAAACGCTATTTTAAATCCTTGAATAAAGAGTTCGTCGTTGCATTCGTCTTTATTTTCACTTTGAATAGAACCAAAACAAGAGAGAACCTCCTTGTCTCTCTCAATAAATGTATTGGATTTCTTCAAAAAATATACAGCAATAATTTTGTCTTTGATTGCAGAAACAATCATATGAATAAATATATTCTCCGTTTTTACTAATTCTACAATGTTGGCAGTTTCAGGCATAATAAATATGTCAAACTGATGCAGGTTTTCTTTGATAAAATCGAGTAATAAATACGTGTTTTTTGTTCCGATTTCTACCACAGAATGTGTTGCGATCAATGGAGCAGGTTTTCTCCACGAATCTACTGAAAAACCATATGTTTTATAAATACACATTGGCATAATTCCTGTTAATTCGTCTTCTTTCTTAAAGAGAGAAACGACAATGTTTTTGTTCATATGCCGTTGATTGTATTCGTGTGTTTGAATAATTTGTGGGGCAATGCCTTGTTTTCTTTTAGATTTGTCTACACATAAATAATCTGCATAATAGACGGGAAAGTCTAGTCTTTCATTTGATTTTGATTTTGACGCCTCTTGTTTGATAGAAACCAACAGAGGACGTGTTGTCATTGTTCCAATGAGTTTGTCTTGTTCAATAATTTGTGAATTTTTCTCGTCATTCAATAATTCCTGCTCAGTGTAAAAAGAAATAAAACAAGGATGGTTGTGTCCTATAAAATATGATATTACATTTTTTTCTTTTGGAGAGAAAACATTGTCCCCATTTCTTAAATAATTCGATTTAATAATATTCATAAATTTACCGAGTTTATTTTTATCTATTTGAGAAACAATACTCGTTGTAATATCTTTAAAATTGGTGTATTTATTTTTTTGTGGTAATTCGTGCATTATTATACCTGGCGGAAATATCATGTAATATATATCATAACAATGAAATACGGGTTGATATATCCAAAATCCGTATTTCATACGAAAATAAGCGAATATGGTTGCAACAACAATGAAACACACAAATAATGCGTAATAATACATTGGATTAATGTGATAAAAAAGAGGGAGGAGTTTTACGAATAATTCGGAAAAATTGAAATGCTTTTCTCTTGACTGGCAACATACAACTACCACATACAACTAACCCAAATATGACACAACGACAACAACAGATTATTGAAGAATATTTATTTGATGTCTTTGTCAAATTAGAAGGTAATGGAGAGAAAAGTAAGAATTGGTGGAACAATGTCTTTATATTAGAAGCGATTACAAGCATGGGACAGCGCGATTACACTATTGCTACTTTTTGTGAACCAGACAAATTCTTTCAATTGGATGCAGAAGACAATGAGGACGAAGACGCACCTGAAGAAACTAATGACGATGAAGACGATGAAGACGATGAAGACGATGAAGATGATGAGAATGATGACGACGACGACAGTTTTAGTAACTTTACAATTACAAGAAGACACAAAGCAGTTGATAATTATTTGGAGAATTATTATCAACACGAAGATTATTATTATTATTTTATGATAGCAACAACAGGGGAAAGAGGAAAATCAAGCGAACAAGAACAAGTGTTACAGCAACAATATTTGTATGTGTATACGCTTGAAAATTCCGAATATTTTATGAATAAGTTTATTTATGGAGATGATGTAATGTTAAAATAATTAACCATTTTTCTGTTTTTATATTTGTTTTCTGTATTGCATTAACAAAAATACAAAAAATTGAAATGCTTTTTCTCATTCATTGAACCATTAACTTATCAATTTTCACCAAGTAAATGGCATCTTATTGCGACGAATTCAGTTTTGACGAAGTGTTTGAAGATCCGTCTTATGTTCAAGTTTGTGTGAACAAATCAAGCCCATATCCATTGCAAGAAGAAAACGAAGACGAAGAAGATGAAGAAGACGACCATGATTACGAAAAAATAAAATTTTCTAAAGAACAAGACTTATTCGAAATGAATTTGAATGAATTGGAATTTATCAAAGAATCAATGACAGAAGAACAAATGGACCATTTTTGGAAAAAAATGTCTGATAGTAGATGTAGATATAGTTGCGACAATAAAATGAATATATATCCTATTTATAATTTAGTTCAAGAAGATGAAGAAGATGAAGAAGATGAAGAGGATTCAACTAAACAGAAGTTCGATTTGTATTTTCATAGAGAAATAATGACGGTTTAATTTTAAGGGATTTGATTGAGATAGATTGGGTTTAACTAACTAACTAACTAACTAACTAACAACTTTTTTCTCTCTTTTTCTTAAAGTTCGTATCTAATATTTTCATCTCTAATATTAATATAACTAGAATCAGAAGCAGAAGCAGACGGTGATGTTGCATCCGATGGCATTGCATTAATGGAATATCTTGAAGAACTGTTTGAAAGAGGAACAAGAGTCAACTGAGAAGATGGAGATGATGAAAAAGAAAAAGGAGAATTAAACATATATCGTGAAATGGAAGGAGAATTTACTATAGTAGAACTAGAAGTAGAACTGGAAGTATTGTCAACTGTTATCAATGGCACAAGTCTATCATTTATTTCTTTATTCATCAATTGAGACCCTTCAAATAATTTACAATAAACAGAATATTTGTCATCTAAAAATGTTTTTCCATCAATACTACGATGATTTCTATTTAGTAATAATATTTTGTAAATATCAATACTTAATATATAAAAATCCTTTGAAGTTGTCAATTCTTGTTCCATTGTGCTTTGAATTGCCAAGAACAATTCAACTGAATTAATAATTCCGACAAATAATGCAATTATACACGTAATGAGAGAAATCGTTTCTTGTTGCATATATGGCTGCAGCCCTACACTAAAAACACTATTTGCGGCAGAAAATATAATGGTTGGAATACGAAAGTATTTCAATAAACTTTTGAAATTATAATAACGCATTTTATGATAATTACTCATCAATATACAATTTTCTCTAATTTTTCCCAACACATTTTCAATGTCATTGCTCCATTGTGTAGGATTGGAGGTCTCTCTATCTTCTTCTTCTAGCATATATATATCATACATTATTACAAACAATAACACCCTCATCTATTATTTTTATCGGAACACCTAATTATTTGAGAGAACCGGCACACATTGAATACAACAATCTATTTGTAAAATATCCAACAAAAATGGTAACAAGCAAATTCAATTGAATTAGCATGGTTCCATCTGACTTTCTACGAATTAGATTAAAAAATAAATTGCCTAATACAACGACAAAAGAGAGAAACATAATGATAGCCATAATATAATAATAAAGGCAGTATTTCACAGGCAAGGGTCCGTATAACAAATTCATCAAATCCGACATTTATGTTATAACAAGAGATAAAATTATGCGGGTTTTCTTAATATATATAAAAATTGAGAATCATATCCACATTTTAATAAATCTATTTTTCCGTCAATAATAAATCCACATTGTTGCGCAATTGTCAATATATCGTCATCCGTTTCAATGTATAGAATATGCTGATTTTTACGAACACCTGAACCATTAGTAAATTTGAACTTTTCATTAAAAATAGCAATGTTTTTACTGCTATTCAAATCAAAATCGGCACTATATACGAAATCGTGAAAATGAACCTTTGTTTTAGTAATTCTTTTTTTTGCATATTTTTGAGGACTTACAATGAGAAACCCTTGCCCAGCAGGAAGAATTGGGTCAAAATTATCTCTGTCTACCAAATGTAAAATAAAATATCCACCTGGCATTAACCAATTCATAACATTGGTAAAAAATCGCTCCTTATTTTTTATATGATAAATAGTAAAATACATACATAAAATATGTGTAAAATAATTAAATTGGAAATTTAATGCACCCGTTGCATCGCCTACTATGAATTCTGATGAGGGAAATGTTTCCTTTGCCTTTTTTACCATTGCTTCAGAAGCATCTAATCCAATCGCGTGATATCCTTGTTCTTCTAATTTAGACACGTGGTGTCCTATACCTGACCCAATGTCTAATATGCGACTTTCACTTGTTGGTTCGGTTTTATTGATAATTTGTCCGATTTCATAATCGTCCTTCATACTACTATAAAATAAATCGTCGTAAATGCTAATATAAAAATCGTCATAAATGTCATTTCCTTCTTTCAATATAAATTTTTCTCCTTTTTCTTCATTGTCTCGTTGTTCATATCCTTCTTTCAATTTTCGTCTCATTGAAACTGTATTTAACAAAACAACCAATATTAAAAACAATAAACAAAACAATAATATTTTTCCCCAATTTGACATTGCATTGTATATTTTCATATATGTATTATTATATTTTTTTTTGTATAATTTAATAATATGTCTTTTACTAGTGTTTCTGAAATAAATGATATCAGAGAACCCAAAATGTTTAAAGGGATTTCCTTTTCCAAATTCAAAAAATCTGATGTGAAAAAAGAACTGCTTAATAGTTTATTCAAATCAAAAATAGAACCTGCTTGTTATTGGAGTGCAGAATTAATTTGCGCCGGACATTATAGTGATTTGTGGGACATTATTTTACATTTTTATAGTAAAAATATACATATTGGTAATGCTAAACTCGCGATTTTTTTGGATTTAAGAATACAGCATTTTAAAGAAATTATTAATGTAGGATATCTTGGAGGTAATGAATTAAAATTGCGAAATAATTTGAAAATTCGCAAATTATTCTGTGAAATCATATGCATTTTATGTGTATGTAAAAGACAACACAGCTTTAATGATATCGTTATTAAAGCGGATGATTTTGATTTGACAAACATTACAGATAAATTTAAAGCTCCGTCATCACACTATGCGGATGATGTTATTTTAAAGGATGACCCAAAAGAATTGTCTATTTCTACGAATGAATTGTTGTATAATTTATCGTCTGATTGTAAAAATAATATTAATGCGTGTTATTGGATTGAATGGATGGTTGAGTTTGAACTCATTTGTAAAAACAAAAAGATGAAATTAAAATGTGAGAGAAGAAGTTATTTTAAAGTAGACACGAAATATCAAATGGATATTATTTGGATTATTTGGGATGTATTATTGAAAGAAAGTGAAACTCATTGTAAATTAACACAGAAAATCGTGAAAAGTTTGTTGAATTTATTTTGTTTGAAATATAGTGGAAATTGTTGCAAAAAACGGAAATATATATTGTATTTTGTTGTTTCTTTATTGACCGAAAATGTGAATTTAAAAGACGAAATTCTTCGCGAAGTACAAAAAGAAATGATTTCTCTCGTTGTTGAACGAGTAGACAATATATACAAACAAATTAAACAACAAGAAGAATCTCCTGGAATGGATTATTTGTTTAAAAATGTCAAGAATACCAATTTTGAAAAGACCATTGAAAAACTGGACAAGATGAATTCATTCAATGAAGAGTTTGTTCCTAGAAATTAGTGTCATCGTCGGAATTATAATATTTGGTTCCAAGTGTTAAAAATATTTGTTTGTGTTCCAAAATAAAATGCGGGAAACGCCATTCCAGACAAGGTTCGTTGAAAATGATTTGCAAAAAATGAAGATATATACATATATAAAAAAGCTATTACTAACCCAACTACCGCGACTTGAATAATAGATAATAAAACCTTGTGTTTTTTATATTTTTTTGCTAATTTTGTAAAGAATGTGTCTATCAATCTTCCGAGTATTAATCCGACCAATCCAAAAATAAGTGTTTCTACCACTATTAAAAAACTAGTATGTGGCTCAGTATAATCAGTCGGAGTAACAAAGACACCTTTAAAAAGCATATATATTATATATATATAAAAGTATGAAAGGTCAACCACTCTTTTCATTAAATAATGCAGAATTATCTATTGAACAATGAATTATATAATTTTTGCAATCCTGGGAACGTTTCTTTTTTTTTTTTCCGTGCATCATTCTTTTCGATTTCATTTATTATATGTGTATATTATATATGAAAAGAGAGACGCGTCAACGACGAACTAATACATCGAGACAAAGAAACCGAACGAAAAGGTCGTCGCACCAGGTTTTCTCGTCTTCTGCATCAAAATTCCAACAAGAAATAACAGTGAAATTTATGGAAATATTAATGATGATAAAATTATATCATTGGAAGACACATAGTTATTCAACTCATAAAGCAACAGATGATTTGTATTCAAAATTAAATGAAAACATTGACAAATTTATGGAAGTCCTATTAGGAAAAACAGAAATTCGCACGAATTTATTAAATTGCCGAAAAATATCATTGATTGATTTGACTTCTCACGAACAATTAAAGAGAGAAATTGAAAAATGTAAATCCTATTTAATAAATTTGTCAGAGAATTCATTCTTGTTAAAAATGGCAAACACTGATTTATTAAACATTCGTGATGAAATTTTAGGCGATTTAAACCAATTTTTGTATTTATTAACCTTCAAATAATATATTTTAGTGTATTATATGAACAACAATATTGAAAGTATAGAAGAAATCTTTAATCAACACTTGGAACCGATTGTGTCTGATTCGTCTTTCTCTTTGTCATCTTCATCTTCGTCATCTTCTTATTTTTCCGATTTTTCCGATTTTATCTTAAACTTAAGCTGGACCACTTGGTTGATTGTTGTGTTAGTTTTGGCATTTTTAGGAATTAATGTATTTGTATATTTAGCAAAAGGAACACAACTAGCAAGTGATATTTTCACACCGCTTTTAGCAAAAATCGCGGCACTCTTTGGAACAAGTGTGAAACAAACTGTCAATGTATCCGCTCAAGGAACGCAAGAATTAGTCAATGTTTCTGCTGGAACCGCAACGGCTGGATTGTCTGAAATACAAAATATTACAGATGGAATACCTGGAAACGCCGCGCAACAACCCGACATTATGATAAATAATTCATTAAATCGTTCATTAAATACATCTACACAACAAAAACAACAGCAAAATGGCGAGGATTATGTTGCAGATGATTCGGCGAGTCCTATTCAACAAGGCAAAATGGGATGGTGCTTTATCGGAGAAGACCGCGGATTTCGCAGTTGCGAACAAGTCGGCGTAAATGACCAATGCATGTCTGGTGACATTTTTCCTACAAAAGATGTATGTATGAACCCGAATTTGAGGGCATAATGATGATGATGAGGAGGAGGTGTCGTTTAAATTATAGATTCGATTCCATTTGCAGATACCAAATTCTTTACACCTTTTGGAAATCCATTGGTGCTTGTGTTCATTATTGTATTTTCTCTCGGATAATAAGTAGACAATGTATCATCATAACATATGTCAATAATAGGACCCGGAACATCGGAGGATGATGTTGGGACACATTTTATTGCCGGAGAAGCACAAATTAATGTATTTCCTACTCTTGTTAAATTGTGTGTATTTGGATTTGTGTAATCAGAGGAGGTTGACATTACAGGTGTGTTATTTTTAGTTGCAGATGCACCTTGTGTCGCCCACGTTTTCGTTCTATTTATCCATTTGCCTTGTGCGATTAAAGAATACTGTTGTTGTTTTGTCAAGTTAGAACTGTTTGCTTTATACTGTAAAATATTTCCCTTTCTTCGCATTTGTACTGCAATAACTTCTACATTTGTTATTGGTATTGGTATTGTCGGTATAACGAGAGAACAACTCGATTGAACTCTAGACCACGTCTTTGTTGGATTTGGATTATAATCTGGTGCTAAACACGACATTATATAATTCTTGTACATTTTTAATTTAATGAAAAAAAGTTGATTAAGTTAAGTTAATTTTATTTAATTAAGCGAACGCATAAATTCATTCATATTTTTTGTCCCCATGCTTGAATTACAATTCTGACAGATCGGTTTTAAATTTGAAACAATTGTTTCACCTCCATTGGCTTCTGCTATAACGTGTCCACAGTTAAAAGACATTTGTGTAATATCGGTTGATTTACAACAAACGCATTTTGTTTTTCCAATTTCTTCGCCTATATTGACATTCCAAACCAGTTTTTTAATAGTAGATGAAATAGTCTTTTTCTTTTTTTTAACTGGTTTCGTTGTTGTTGCTGCTACTTCAATTGTCGGTATCATTGTCAGTGTTGTCGTTTTTGTTGTTACTGATTCTGATTCTACTGCTTCTAAATCAGGGTGACAAGAATTACGACCTTTAACGCCTTTGTTAATTTTTCCATTTTTAGTCCAAATGTGTTTCATTATTTATTATTTGTTGAAGATGTCACTACTGAGCAAAGCATTTCAATTTTATTTAAAAATTTTAGAATATGTAAGTTGGATGTTTCTTTATATTCTATTATTTATTTTTTTGGTATGCCTTTTTGTTTTCTTATGCCTTTTTGTTTTCTTATTCCTTTTCTTACGCCCTTTTGTTTTATTTTTCTTTCCACCTAGTGGACCATCAAACATCGTCAAGCTTCTATAATTAGCAGAAATACTTTCCTGTAAATGTTGTTCTGCTTGTATTTCAGCGTTTTTTGCTTCTATTCTTTCATTTTCTATAAATCTATGAACCCGTTCAGCTTCTTCATTGTATATTCTTTCTTTTTCTATTCTCACTCTTTCTGCTTCTTCTCTTGCTTTTCTTTTTTTAATTATCTCTTCTCTTGGTATTGACGAAAAGGATTCAATAAAACTACTGCGTTGAGATGGATCCATTTGCATTGCGCTTTCAATAAAATATTCAGTTAATATATTTTTATTTATATCTTTCATCTCAATAGTATTCTCTATCAAATTTTCTTCATTAACACACACAAAAAGAGGTATATTTTTTGATTCTATTTGAATACCAGTATAATATAATTTACTATGAGAAGATAAAATAGTTTCAAATTCTTGTTCTTTATGTTCAAAACCTCTACCAATTAAAGGTATTATTTTAGTTCCTTTTGGAATTAAAATACATACAATTAAATCTCCTTTTTCATCTAGATTTCTATCTGGCTGTCTTGCCATTTCATCTTGAAACTCATATGATGGTTTATTACCCGGTACGTGTTTTTTACACCAAAAATCTGCATAAGATGCTCTAATTGTTACGGATGAAATTACTCCATTATTAGGATTTGCTTGTAAATCTGCAATGCTAACATTATTTCTATAACATCTATATGCATAAAATGAATGTTTAAGTGGAGGTATTTTACGAAATACACCTTCTATAAGTTCATTATCTTGAGTAGTTCTGTCTCCACTTGGTTCTTTAAGTGCAATTCTTTCAAATACATTTAAACGTTCTATAAATGTTATATATTCTTCATATTGTTCTCGTAATATATCTCGTAAATAAGCACGATAAGTATCAGTATCAGGTAGCATTTTGGAAAAAGAGGTTTTTCTTTTTATTATAGATTTGGCAATTGGCATTTCTTGTTGACCTATTATTTCATCTGTAGTTAGACCTTTCAAATTTGATTTAATTTTAGTTAGGTCTTCTTCGTTTTGTTGTTGTTGTTGTTTATTTTTACTCTTAAAGAATGAAGTAAATTTCTTTATCATATAATATATGCATAAGAAATTTCGGACAATGGAAGAGAGAAAAGAAAATGAAAGATTACAAGTATTAGTTGAAACCAATGAACGAACTCATTTTTTGGAAAAAAGCAAAATTACAAGAACAACTTGAAACACAATCCGAAATTCACGCTTTAAAATTGCAATTATTACAAAATAAGAATTAGACGATAGACCAGGTGCAGTTTAATAATAATAATAATATTTTTCCATTATTATTATTATTGAAGTTAAAATTGTAGTCCATAGTTATTAATATTATTATACATTGCTTGGGTTATCACAACAGGAATAGCAACAAAATAATTGGCTCTTGGTAGAGTTATAGGATATAAATATACACCAGTCTGAATATTTAGATGTCTTGTGATACGCAATATAATATTATTAAGTCGTTGTACTAGAAGATTTTGTACTATACCAGGTTGTCCTGTATCTGTCAATTCATGAAGTAATACATGCAAGTTATTTGCTCCTGCTAAAGTTTGGGAATTAGCAGCAACTGTATTGTCAACAATATCGGCATTATAAACTCCATTTTCTCGAGGATTATCGTCAGTTACTATACAAACTTCTATCAATCGATGTATAGCGGCATACATATTACCGCTATCTCCAAAACCTAAAAATGGTTGGTTTATATTATATGCTCTATCCATAATTCCCTGGTTACTATAATAAGTGTTAATTCTTTTTAACATATTATATAAAAGAACAGAACCGGTTCTTCCATATCCACCTGCACAATGAACTAGTCCTCTATTAACTTCAAAATTAAATTCATTTATTTGTCTCCATATATTTGTTGTTCCACACGTCATATCTGGTATTTCGCGAGGGGAATATCTAATATTACCATCATTTGCAGTTAATTGTAATGAGCTTTTGATTCCTTCCCAAGCTCTTCGTTCACTATCATAATCTCCATCCGCAATACGAGGAATTGGATTAAGCAGCCCTTGATGCTGAACAAAAAAAGGATCCTCTGTAGTACCATTAGGTGGTGAAATATTGTTTGGTATTATAAAATTTCTATTATTTACAACAACTCCATTACACGATCGTTGGGAACCTGGTGGTAGACACGTGTGTAATGAAATTAATTGTTTTATATCTTTCATAAACATATAAAAACTTAATGTATAAAAAGTGTTTATTACATTATTAGAATTAACATCTCTATCTGCAGGATTTAGAATTATTAATGGTAATGATGTTCCATATAATAATAATGGAGGTTCACCTATTATTCCTAGTTGATTGTCTAACCCTTGTGTATCTATTTTAACTAATTTATTCCATGTCCATTTTGGTTTCATATATTCATACGCGTTATCAATAGTTGAATATAAACTTGCATTTAATCCTCCTTCTTGTATTTTAACTCTAGATGTTTTGGATCTAGCACTACTGGATGTTTTGGGTCTATTTTTACTGGATGTTTTGGATCTAGCTCTACTGGATGTTTTGGGTCTTGAAAAAAGAGGATTGAATCGACTCGACGGTTTAGTTTTTGAAAAAAGAGGATTGAATCGACTCGTCGGTTTAGTTTTTGAAAAAAGAGTATTGATTCGACTCGACGTTTGAGCTTTTGTTGAAATAAGAGCACTATTGTTGTTTTCAATTATTATTTTAAAATCAATTTCTGCATTTTCATCAGTTTCATATAATCCAAAAATATTTGTTGTATAGTTAATATGACAATATTTATTCCATAAATTATCTATTCCTATATCACCCATAATATCTAATTCTATACTCTCCATTTCTTTTGTTAACATTTTTAATGTTATTTCAGGAGGACATTTTTTTGAAGATATGGGTTGATTATTTGCTCTTAACCTTTCTACAATTTTATGAATTATTGACATAAATAATATATATCAATATAATATTTATTATTAGGTAGTTGTGAATAATAATATTTATTATTATGTAGTAATACCTACATTCTTATGAAAGAGAAACAACAAATGAGGTTTCTCGTCTTAAAACCGAGATTATTGTCTTGAAATTGAAGCATCAATTGGAAGTCCAAGAAGAAAAATTTCGGACAATGGAAGAGAAAAAAGAAAAGGAAAGATTACAAGTATTATTTGAAATGAATGAACGAATTCACTTTTTGGAAAAACAATTATAAAGTAAATTAAAAAAATTGATTTACATTTAGTTTGAATAAAGAACCATCAAATAATAATAACCATGACAAATCTTCCAACATCGTTCTCAATTGATTCGAGCAATAAAATGTATTATAACGCGAAAGAAATATATTCTAATAATCCAGAATTATTTAAAGGATACAAGACAAAACACCGTCAAATAATTCAAAAACGAAATATTCCTAATAATGAGTATGTTTATGCGTGTTTTAATATTAAATTTAACCGTTGGGATGTAAGTAGCGAAGTTTCTTTAAAAGCACAATTGTTAATTACCAAAGAATGGGTTGATATTCATATGTTTAATATTTCTCCCATCGTTGATCCTGTTATTATTTCTATTACTGCTCCTGCTATTATTCCTATTACTGCTCCTGCAGTTTCTCCCATTGTTGTTCCTCCGGTTTCTCCCATTGTTGTTTCATTTGCTCCTCCGGTTTCTCCCATTGTTGTTCCTGTTGTTCCTCCGGTTTCTCCCATTGTTGTTCCTGTTGCTCATGCTGATACTTTTGGAAAAAAAGTTGAAGATAAAAAACAATCACAAGAACCACCAATTAAAAAAAAATTTAAATTCAGAATAATTGATACACCTCAAATAGAAGACATTGAAGAAGATAGAAAAGACGACCAACCAGAAATAGAAAATGCTCCTCCAATCTTGGAATTGGAAGATGAAGAAAAATTTCACGATACTGACGGAAACATTCTTGAGATTGAAACGAGGGGAGAGAGAGATAGAAATAAAATATATTTCAAGGTGAAAGATGTAATGAAGGCATTTAATATGGAATATTTAGATTTAATTATCACTCGCAAAGAAAGTGGGTACGATATTGAATTACATTATAAATGTTTTACTCGATATACTAACTGTATATCGGGTAAAAATAACACTAAAAAAGCAGTAAAAGCACTATACTTGACATACACCGGATTATTACGAGTATTATTTGTTTCAAGAAATAAAAATGCCGAGAAATTCACAATCTGGGCAATAACCAAATTATTCACGATGCAAATGGGAACAAAAGAAAATAAGGAGGTTCTAGGCACAGAGATTTTAAACATTAAACTGGAGAATTACAGAGCAGTTTTTGGAAAATGTCCCCAAAACTTTCCGTGTATTTATTTGGTGGAATTAGGAAAAGTAGGAGCATTGAGAGAAACATTTGGAATTTCCGAAACAATAAATGATGAACTGATTGTATATAAATATGGTTTTACTTGTGACCTTAAACGCAGATTATCAGAACATGAGCGTGATTATGGTAAACAGAAAAATGTAAATTTAGATTTGGTATTGTTTCATTATATTGATTTGAAATACACATCAGAAGCAGAGGCGGACATTCGCGATATATTTGATTCGTATGATATTAGTTTAAATGTTTCTGGCAGAACTGAATTAATTGTGCTAACCAAAAAACAATTTGAGAGAACCAAAAAAGAATACATACGAACAGGAAATGCCTTTGCCGGAGCAACACGAGAACTGCAGGAGGAAATCGCGCGCCTAAAAACAGAGATCATTGAGATGAGATTGAAGCATCAATTGGAAGTGCAAGAATACAAGCATCGTGCGGAACACGCAGAATTTGTCAATAATTTAAAAGAGCAACATTATCAAGAAATTCGTGTGTTGATTGATAAGATGAACCGTTAATATTTTCGTTTAATAATAATAATTTTTTCAATTGTTATTATTTAATTTAAATACTTTTCTCTCACATTATGGATTATATCCATCACCCTCCGTAAAAAACCATCTTAAAGATAAGTATTTTGAAAATTTTTCACCAAGCGATGAGTTTCCCACAATTTTAGTATTGGGTCCAGAATTTACTAAATTATTTATTTGTGCCGTCCCAAGTGCGTAATTGTAATACCATAGATTCGACAAAAACCCATCGTATCCACCAGCCGCGCAAACAAAAATATCTCCGTAATTTTGTTTGGGCACGCCAGCCAATTCGGTCGAGCGAGTTATGGTTCCATTGATATAAACATTCAATTTATTGTTTTGACAACGAATGATGACATTGACCCATTTATTCAATGGAATATTTGGAATAGTAATTTCCTCATTTATTTCATTAAACGAATTCATGATTACAATGAGAGAATTCGTATTTGGCGCGATATATAAACCCGGTGCATTATTGGGGAAATTTTTTCCCATAGAGTCTAATTGATAGTTTCCTTTATGAAAAACGTGTCTATATTGTCCATCTAAATACTGTAAATTATCAATAAAAATCCATACAGACCAGGTGAATTCAATACCGTCCGTGGCATTTACAGAACGATAAATTGTGGCAGCATTGTTTAAACTCGGGTCTTGTGGAAAAACAATCATTTGTTTGGCATCAATCATTCCATTAATTAATTTTGGCGAATTGCTAGATGACAATAACCACCCAATAAATGACATTCCTAAACGTAGTAATATAACAAAAAGAAATAAAATTAAAAATAAAAATGACACTTTGGCAATAATGCTATTTGATTGTAAAAATTCTTTTGTTCCATATACTACTTTAGTTTCACTCATTCTATATAATAAATAAAAATATTATATTTTGATGCTACTTGTTGTTGTTCCATTTTCTAAAACAGAGACTTGCACTTCATAACTTCCAAATAAATTTCCGAGAATGCTACCTCCATACCCTTGTGTATATATATTCCATGCATCTTGAGGATTTAATGAATTTGCCCAATATTGGAATTTAGATGTCCAACCAGAGAAACCTCCTTTTGGTGTAATAAATACATCAGCGTTTTGATTGACCATTGCGATTCCAGGCAATAAACATGTCTTGACTAATTTGCCATCAATATATACATCCAATGTTCGTCCATATACGCTAATTAATAGATTCACCCATTTTTGAATAGGCACATTTGCTACATTACATGTATGAACAACAGATGTGGCTTGTCCAGTTATGGGTGTAGCAGTTGTGTTTGAATCAAGACCAGGATAGCAACCCAATGCAATAGACAAATTATTTTCAATTGCGCCTAATACTACAGCTGGACAAGGGTCTAGTCCATTAATATTATCAATCGATCCGCCGCCATTAGCACTAGATTTACCCATTCTTCCATAAATAACCTTTGGTTCACCGTAACGATAATTCCAATCATTTACATAAAACCAAATTGAATATGCAAAATTATTCGTTGCCGCAGTTGTGCCATTTGTTGCTAAAGTGGAGGCTTGTATTGTGGTTAAATTTTGTCCATTGACTACATTTTGTTGTAAAGTATTAATGTCTTGAAACATATATCTAAATAAAATGTAAATAACAAGTATCACAACTACTATAAAAATAATTGATTTCAATTCCATTTATATATTAATCATATATTTTCTACATTTCTCTCATATTTATAATTACAATGTTTTGATAAAAGGAGGAGTTGTATTTTTCAATGTTTCATATAAATAATAGACATTAGTAATTGTCAATGGATTTGTAAAATATACTAAATTACATATTCCTCCATCTATTCCGTGATTTGTTCCTACTATTAAATTGTCCAATGTAATATATGGGATTACCTCAATGTCAGATTTTACTAATTTTCCATTAACAAATATGTCCAGTGTGCCGCCGGTATAATTCAATGTAATATTGTTCCATTTTTGAAGAAGAACATTTTTTTCTTTATATAAAATTCTATTATTATTATCATCTACATCTGTTAATTTATTTTGTAAACCATTGTTTTTCATAGTTATCATCAATGTGTTTGTGCTTCCATTATATAAAATATTTGGTTTATCACCATAATTTAATAATGAAGTGAATTTATTGTAATTGGAATTTGTGCTAGGAGAAAACGCATTGATAAAAACCCAAAATGACATTCCATATTGATATTGTAAATCATTATTTCCATTTAATTTTTCATATGATGCAACTACTGATTCATTATTTGTAGATATTGGATTTGATATGATTTGTGTTCCTCCTTGTAAATTCACTCTTTTTTCTATAAATGGCAAAATAAGTGATAGTATCCACAATATAATAATCATTACAAATAAAACAAATGCGTTTTTAATTGTAGGGGTATATTCATATACTATTTTTGGTTTTGTAGTTGATGATGAAGTGGCGGATGTGGATGAGAAAAAATCAAATGGCGATGTAATTAAACACGGAATGTAAAATATGACACTTAGAACAAAGTCAATGCCTTGTTGAAATTTTGTAGGAGTTTTAATATAATTTGTTCCAATTGTTAAAATTTTATATACAAGACTTAACACAAAAATAATCATTAATGTGTTTAATATTCCTGCTGCTATAGTAGAACGACTAGTAAAATTTTGAAATGTTCCAATTAACCATACAATTAACAAGGACGAAAATATCAGTCCAAATACCATTATAAGAATCCGTTTCATTGCGTCGGATTTATTCGAGAAGGATGTTAATGATGGCACCAAGTTTTCCGTTTCATTTGTAAATATTTTAATTCCGAAAAATAGCACCCATCCTGTGAAAATTATCAATAATAATATAATTATTAATATAGACATTGGATTATTTTCAAATCCACCTGGAAAATATACGATGCCTGCTACTACAATGATTATAAAAATGATAAATACTAATATGTTGTATATGACGAATTTGTCTCTATTAAATACGCTTATAAGTGAAGAGGTCTTGGTGCTAGTGCTAGTGCTAGTGCTAGTGCTATCTGATAAATTGATTGAAAATACCAAAAATAAAAATCCGAATACCATCATTGCAATCGCAACTGAAAATGTTTGACCAAAATATTTCGTCATATATCCACCTGGATTTATTGTGTAAAAAATGATAATGATGGTAATTAGAGACAACAATAAAATAAAATACTTTATTCTTTCATAGTTGACATTAATTTTTGAACCGAAAAAAGTCGATTGTTTAAAAGAATACATGAAAGAAGCCATTCCCAACAAAATTAATACTGGAAATATAATAGCGGCATATGTGTTTTGAGTATCTTTTGAAGTTAAATAGAAAAAGATTATTAAGAATATGATATATATGATGACATATAAGACATTGGAAATTTGATATAGACCTTCAAATAATTCTTTGAATTCTGACATGCTCAATAAAAACCAGCATATGCAGCCTAATACTATTAAAAACGCAATGATTGAAAACACTATTTCTGAATTTGTTTGATTTTCTTGGGCTGAAAATTCGCCTGGCATCGGAGTTGTTGGAAAACTACCATTATTTAATAATAATATTAATGCACATATTGACATAAAAATC
>Ga0315286_10002388_pt1 | contig 17512 bp, 17 predicted proteins | sample YL17G10_0_MG_FD_205038 | JGI IMG/M metagenome (GOLD analysis project Ga0315286, IMG submission 205038) | Sediment microbial communities from Yellowstone Lake, YNP, Wyoming, USA - YL17G10_0 | ecosystem: Environmental > Aquatic > Freshwater > Lake > Sediment | place: USA: Wyoming | collected...
GCCCGTAGTCGCGCCGCAGCCCCTCAAAGTCGTCCAGGCAGTCACCACCCAGCGCCGACAACAGTACAAACGACTCCACCATCTGATCCTGCCCCAGCCCCTTCGCCGACTTCTTCGGCGGCAGATACTTCGCCGCCGCCGCCATCACCCCACTGCGCCGCCCTAGCTCCACCAGCAGCGCCACCCCCGCATGGGGCGTCACTTCCTCCGTTAGCCCGCCCGCCAGGTCGATGTCCAGGGCGTTAGGTAGCGGTCTCCTCATGTGCACACCTCCCTGTGTCTCCTCACAGCAGAGTCTGCACCCGCCGGGTGTGCATCGCAAACCTGAATCCACGGATCAGGGGCCTGGGATCAGCGGCAGGCCTGTGGCGCGAGGCCCGCGGCCGGACGTCGGCCGTACCACCCTGGCGCCGCCGCGGATCTCGAGTAGCTGCGCGGGCCGATGCGAACCAGGAACTCGTCCAGAACGAGCTATTGGGGGGCGCCAATAGGTGAAGCGAGTGTTGGCGGTCTCACGGGCACCCGTCTAGAGACTGCTCACCTCACCGGACAAAGGAGAATGTAACATTCTGCCGGTCTGGTTGTTATTGTTAATTGGAGGGGGCCACCACACATAACGCGGCCTGGATTGGCGCCCAACTGAAGACTCAGCCCTGTAACCAGGGGTTGCCAATGGCCAAGTCAAACACCCGGGCAGCCAGCGATCAAACGCTGGTCGATCGGGCCAGCGGGCGCGATCGGGAAGCCTTTGGCGAACTGTACGATCAGTACGTTATGTCCGTATGCGAGCATATGTATTGTTTGGTCAACGATCGGCAGCTGGCAGAAGATCTAACTGCCCAGACGTTTCTCCAGGCCCTCCAGGCGTGCTCTCAGGCGGGCACTAGAGGATGGTGACCTTTGGCCGCGATAGTCCTGGCGCTGGCTGATTGTCTTGATGCTCTAGAGAAGGACCCAGAAAGACTGGAGGCTTGCCTCACGGAGCACGCGGAATACCAGGAGGAGCTAGGCCCCTTACTGCAACTAGCAGCGGCCCTGAAACGGCTGCCGGAGGGGGCCACGCCCAGGGACGCTTTCCTGCACGATTTGAAGTCGAGGCTTTTGAAGAAATTCTCGGCCGGAAACGACAGGAGAGGAGGAAACGGCGAATAGAGCGAAGACGTACACGGAAAGGTTCGCCGGCCAGGAGTTTACCGACAGGAATCGCACGCATGACCACTCACCTGCTACTCGTCAGCAGTGACGACGATACCACCCAGTTGCTCGAGGGCATGTTCGCCGCTGAGGGCTTTACATTCTCTCACGCTGACTGCCGGCGGGCTCTCGCCTATGCGAGGGACACTCAGACCCAGGTATTCCTTATCGACACGCCGCTAAGGGGCGGCGACGGCCTGGAGCTCTGCCGGGAGTTGCGAGACATCACAGACGCCCCAATCGTGCTGATCGCCTCAGAGGGACGCGAGGCTGACATTGTGCGCGCCTTTGAGCTGGGCGCCGATGAGTACGTGCTAAGGCCCCTCCGGCCAAGGGAGCTGGCCGCTCGCGTGCGAGCACTGCTGCGCAGGAGCAACGGCGTACCCGACGGCCGATTGAGCCTCGGCGACCTGGAGGCAAACCTGGACGAGCGTCGGGTGTACAGGCACGGCCAGTTGGTGGAGCTCTCACCCATCGAGTTCCGCCTTCTCGTATGTCTGCTGCGGGAAGCCGGTCGGGTGGTGAACCAAAAAGAGTTGATGGCCCAGGTCTGGGGCACGCAATATATCGACTGCCGGCACTACCTTCGACTCTACATCGGCTACCTGCGCTCGAAGCTGGAGGATGACCCCCGGAACCCCAAGCTGATCCTCAACGAATGGGGCGTCGGATACCGCCTAGTAGCTCCCTCATCCTCCGCCCCGCACGCGTCTTCCCCAATTAGTAAACCCCGTCTCACCGTGAAAGGGCTGACGCGTAGGTCACACCGCGGAGTTCAGCCGGGCACCGGAGTAACCGATACCAAGCTGTGGTACGCAATGCGGTCACCCCATGAGCGTCGGCCTCACAGTCGCCGCCGGCCTCTGAATCGCGGTCCGCGTCGTGGCCCCTGAGCTCGCCATGTGCCAGCTACTACTCGTCGACAACGACTCCTACCAGGCGAAGGCGACTGCCGCTCAACTGCGCCAGATGGGCTACGTTGTCGTTCTGGCGCCTGACGGCCCGACAGCCCTTCGCGAGCTCTATCAGAGCCGTCCAGACCTGGTCATCCTCGACCTGCTGCTACCGGGCATCGACGGCTTCGAGACCTGCCGTCTTATACGCTTCATTTGCGATGTGCCCATCCTGATCCTGACAAGCCTCCGGGGCGAGCAGGACGTTGTCCGCAGCCTGGACCTGGGTGCCGACCGTTACCTCGTGAAGCCGGTGGGGATCAGGGAGCTGATGTTCCGCGTTCAAGCGGTGTTGCGACGCTGTCGACGGCCCAGAACGCCCGCTACCGTGTGCGTGGGCGACGTGGAGTTCGACATCGAGCGCCGTCTGGTGACGAAAGCCGGGGCGCCCGTTTCGCTCACTCCTACGGAGTTCCGCCTCCTGCAAGCGCTGGCGGAGAGAGCAGGCCGCCTCTGCACCCACGAGTACCTCCTGGACAGGGTCTGGGGCCCCGACTGGAGGGACGCCACGCACAACCTCCGGCTGTACGTGTGCTACCTCCGGCAGAAACTGGAGGACGACCCGAGGAGTCCGCGACACATCGTCAATGAGCGGGGAGCCGGCTACCGTCTTCTGGCCGAGATTCCCCGGTCCGTACCGGCGGCTCAGAGCTCCGTCGCCTGAAAATGGAGAGGTTGCATGGAGGCTGTCCACGGAAAGCGCATCATTGTCGTGGAAGGCGCCGCCGGTGACGCGGCGTCGGCGGCCGACTGTCTGCGACTCGGCGGCCATCAGGTAGACGTCGCGCCCCACCTGCGCGTGGCACGCGACCGGCTCGCCGCGCAGCTAGCGGACTTGCTGCTCTGCGACCTCGGCAGCATGCTGGCAGTCCGCCCGTCGCCGAAAGACCGCCCGGCCGCTTGGAGAGCAGCTCTGGCCAGGCTGGCGCACGAACTGCGCAACCTGCTGGACACCCTCTCGGAGTCTATCGACGAGCCGTGCCAGCTCACCTCCGCCACACCGTTCGTGGGCCGCGCCGAGGCGCTGGCCCGCGGTCGTCGCCGGATCGCGCGGATCCAGGAGGTCATGGATGACCTCCTGGCGCAAGTTGGGACCGGCGCCGCACAAGAGCTTCGGGTCCAGGAAGCGGACCTCGAGGACCTGGTGGAAGGCGCGGCCATCACGGTCTACGGCGAGGCCTGCCGCAAGAACCAGCGGCTCATAATCAACATCGAGCAGGAGGCGTCCCGGGTGCGGGCCGACCGTGCGAAGCTCAAGCGACTGCTGGCGAACCTCCTGGAAAGCGCCATTAGGCATGCCCCCGTGGCCGGGACCGTCGCCGTGGAAGCGAGGCGAGAGAACTCGGACTGCCTGATCGCGGTTTGGGACTCAGGCGAAGACACCTCGCCCGGCGCAGTCGGTTACGCGGCCCCGACCGCCCCGACCGGCGATGGGGCGCGCCGGATGCCGGCCCTCTCCCGCTTGAACGTCGCGAAGGCTCTAGTCGAACTGCACGGGGGAGGCGTTTGGGTGGAGAGCCACCCGGGCCGGGGGACGACGGTCTTCGTCTCGCTGCCGCAGCCGGCGACGCCACAGGAGGAGGCCTGGGCCGGAGGCTACGGTGCTCGGTGAACCCCGGGGATACACATCATGAGCCGGTCACCCATCCTGCTCGTTAGTCTGCTCCTAGTCCTCTGTTGGGCACTAAAGCCGGGGCCCGCTTCGCTCCAGGGCACCTTAGAGGCCCGGCTGGACGAGCTGAACGACTCAGACTTCCCCGTCCTTCGCGCATCAGTCACGGTGACGGACGCCTTCGGCCGCCCGGTCGCCGGCCTCCAGAGTGAGCAGTTCGCCGCGAACCTGGGAGGGATGCCCCTGACAGTGACTCAGGTGCAGAGCGCGGCCGACAACGACATACCGATGGGGCTCGTGCTGGCCTTCGACGAGAGCGGGAGCATGGAGGGCCCGCCCCTCGAGCAGGCCCGCGAGGCCGGCCGCGCTCTCATCGACCAGCTACTGCCCATCGACCAGGTGGCAGTCCTCTCGTTCGCGACCGGCGTGCAGGTGGTCCAGCCCTTCACGGCTGACCGCGCTCTGCTGCTTCAGGCCATCGACGGCCTGAGGGCCGGCGGCGACACCGCCCTCTACGGCGCCGTTGCCGAGAGCAGCTCCCTGGCGGCGGGGAGCACCCTGGCCCGAAGGGCCGTGGTCCTCCTCTCCGACGGCTATGACTACGGAGGCCGGAGCACCGTAGACCGAGCCACGTCGCTGGAGGCGGTCGGCCGGGCAGGGATACCCGTCTTCGTGGTCGGCCTGGGCAGCCAGATAGACCAGCCCTACCTGGAGGAACTGGCGGCGGCGGCCCGCACGCCCCTGATGCTGGCGCCTTCGCCGGAAGACCTGCACGCCCTCTACAGCCGCATCGGCCAGAGCCTGCGCTACCAGTACGTGGTCACGGTCAACGCCTCGACGGCGCCCCCCGGGGAAGCCCTCCTGCGGCTGTCCGTCACCTACGATGGCTCCGTCGTCGTCGCCGAACGCCCCTTTACCGTCCCAGCGCCGCCGGAGCCGCCGGCGCCCCTGGAAACGCCGCCACCCTCCACGCCGCCTCCCCCTCCCGTCGAGGCTCTCCCGGCGCCGACCCCCGCGACAAGTGACCGAGGCATATCCACCTTCGCTCCGGTGATTGCCGGCGTGGCCGTAGCGCTGGCAGCGCTGGCGGCGGCCGTTCCCCTCACGCTCCGCCATCGCCGACGCCAGCGGCGCCAGGCCGAAGCGGGCCTGGAGCAACGCGTGCAGTCGCTGGCTCCCCCGGACACGCCGCCGGTGCCCGCGCCCGCCACGGAGGAGCCCGTGGCCGCCGACGTGGTGGCGGAACTGCTGGTGGTGAACGAGGCTGCCGGAGCCGGCCGCTACTGGTTGACCGGCGCTCCCGCCACCATCGGCTTCACGCCGGACTGCACCGTAGTCCTGGGGCACGACGACCATCTCACAGGGGAGGAGAGGGTGCGCATCTGGCGGCGCGAAGGCAAATTCATGCTCCACCGGCTGTCGCGCCGCGGCCGTGTGGCCGTGGGCGGCCGCCCCGTCGCCTGGGCGGTGCTGGAGGACGGCGACGAGATCGAGGTCGGCCCCTGGCGGCTCCGGTTTTCGCTCCGCCCGGAGGCGGCGCCGCCCGTGCCCCGTCACCACGCGCGAGGCTGAGACTGAACCCACCCCGACTATTCTGGGTCCGCCCGGCCGGCCCCACCCTACTATCCTCCGCTTTCGGCCGGACGGGTGGAACGGACGCCACTTCTGAGTGCCGTGTGTGTACATCTATGGCAAGCCCCAGTCGGGCTAACCCATCGGCGCTAACTCTAACAGTTTTCAGCCGTTCTTCATGCGCAATTCTTGCGATTTGGCGCGTAACATAACTCAAGGACTTTCGTCGCCGTTTCGACAGCATCGGAGGTCTTCGCTCCGGCCGGGGTGACGCGGGGAGTCGCGGTCGCCCGGACGGGTTAGCCCGGGGAGTGCGAGGACTCTTGGCCGTTGAAACGGAGCTAGCCCAAGGCGATTAGCGCCGCAAGGCAGAGAAGGACAGGTCATTCCCCGCCCTGAGCTCCGGACCTCGGAACTCGAGCCCTCGATGGTCCGACAGGCTCACCGTCAAGGAAGGGGGTGAGGCGGGCAGCGTCAACCGCAGAACGAAGGAACGCACGAAGCAGCCGGGTGGGCTGCGGCCCACCCCACCCGAGGGAGATCGTAGCTCCTTTGGGAGAAGTAAGCAACAAAAGGGAGGGATAAAGTGATCCGATACGCAATTGAGTACCTGCGCAGCCTGGTGAAGAGCGAGCGCGGCCAGGACCTGACGGAGTACGCCCTCATAACCGGGCTCGTCGCCATTTTGGCCATCGTCGGGGTGACCGCGCTCGGGACGGCGTTCGGCCTCTGGTTCACCGACATGGGTGGGTGGATCACCGGCCTGTCACCGTAGCACAGGCGCGCGTCTTCGGCGGGGCGGGTGACACCGCCCCGCCGAACGCACGGCGAGCGAGGAAGGGTGCAATGATGCGGCATGTCACACGTCACCTGCTGTCAGCAAGAGGCCAGACGCTGGTCGAGTTTGCCCTCATCGCCCCCATCTTCGTCATTCTCCTTGCCGGCATCATCGATTTCGCGATGGCCATGGACCGGCGCATCACCGTTCAACACGCGATCCGAGAGGGAGCGCGCTATGCGGCCGTGACGGATGACGTTGGGCTCGTCTGTGACCGGGTGATCGAGCAGGCGCAGGGCATTGTCACCGGCTCTGACATAACGATCTCCTACGAAGACATGGACGACCCTCCCAACAGCCGGGACACCGATGTCGGCGACAGCGTGAAGGTGACGGCGCATTTTACGTACGACCTTCCCATAATTGGCCCGGCGATAAGCGGCCTGTCTGGCACCGATATCGGAACTATTGACATGAGCCCGTGGGGCGACGCCAGGTTGGAGCGCTCGGTATCCGGCGCGACGGTGTGTCCATGAGGGGGTGTCCGCCATGAGATCTACGCGGCGGCTTAGTGAAGAGCGCGGTCAAGCCCTCATCATGTTCGCGGCCGTGTTCACGGTTCTTCTCATCGTGGGCGCGGTCGCAGTAGACGTGGGCCTCTGGCTGAGCGAGCGGCGTGGGGCGCAGACAGACGCTGACCTGCCCGCACTCGCCGGTGCGGCCGAATTGACGGTCATGGAACCGGGGTCGGCCGAGGCCGCCGCAGCGGTGGCCTTCGCTGAGGACTTCGTGGAGCGAAATGACGAATCGGGCAACGCGTCGCTGTCTGAGCCGGTGCTCGTCGATGATTCCTGCTTTTCGGACGACCCGAGGGACAAGCCCGGCCTGCCGGACTCGGTGACGGTCCACGTCCGCCACGACACAAGGGCACTCTTCGGACAGTTCTTTGACCTAGCGGTGCCCGACATCGGCGCGCACGCCAAGGCCTGCGCCGGGTCCCTGTGGGAGGCGCACGGCCTCTTCCCCATCGCCGTGCCCATGGTCGGGAACAACAGCGACTGCTTCGACACGGACGCCTACGGTGATCCCATTCCCATCTACGGATCCACTTGTGGGATGGCAATCGGCGCCAGCCAGGGCTCGTCTGGCGAGACCGGGACGATCAGGCTGTTCAACGATGGGGAGCTCACCTGCAGCGTCCGAAACACAGGTGGCGGCCGCACCGTCCTAGATCAAGTCGAGGCGGGCGGTGCCAACACATGGTGCTCAATCGGCGACCTTGTGTACCCCAAGACGGGCGTAGGCTCCCACCCTCTGCGCCAGTCCATCCAGACCCTGCTGGCCAAAGAGGCCGAGCCCGAATACCTGTGTGACGAAACCTTCGGCGACAGCAGCGGGCAGGACGAGTTTCTGGAAGTAGTGGAGCAGGAGAAGGGCGACCCCTGGCCTTCGGCGACCGCCCAATTTGCCCTGCGAGAGTGTGAGAGCCCACGGCTGGTGACGCTGATAATCATCGACGCCTATGACGTGCAAGGGAACGATCCATCCGAGATCATAGCGTTCGCCAACTTCTTCATCGAGGGCTGCGACCTTGTCGACGACACAGTGGTACCACGCGTCGTGCTTCAGTTCAGCAACACGTGTGACATTCAAGGACATCAGGGTCAGGTTCGGGTCCGGGGGTACTTCGTCAACATTCTCGACACCGATGGGCCCATCGGCCCGAGGAACAACTTTGGCACGCCGGCAGTGGCGCTGGTGGAGTAGGGGAGGCCAAACATGGCAACTAACAAGACTAAAGTGGAGCGCCTGCGGTCTACTCGGGCCCTTCTTTACCTCGCGCTGGTCTTCGCGGTGGTGGCAGGCGTCTTCGTGTTCGTCGCCCTCAACCAGAGCGGCGACGATGAGAAAGAGGCCGTTACCCCCGGCGTCACCACCTCCTCCCGGCAGGTAGTGGTCGCCGGCGAGGACATTCACATCCGCACCGAGGTCACCGAGGGCATGCTCACCACGAAGACGGTCCCGGAGGATGAGGCCCTGCAGGGCGCTTACTCGGACTATGAGCCCGTCGTCGGCCAGGTCACCCGCCAGGACATCCTCAAGGGCGAGCAGGTCACGCGCAGCAAGGTTGGGCCCCAGACCGACGAGGAGATCGAGCAGGGCCTCTCCTTCGTCATCGCGGCCGGCATGCGCGGCTTCTCCATCAAAGTCGATGAGACCAGTGCCGTGGGCGGGCTGTTGTTGCCCGGCGACCTGGTGGACGTCATCGGCGTCTTCGACGACGAGGACGATTTCGACGTCGACAAGGCGGTGACCCTGCTCCAGAACATCGAGGTGCTCGCCGTGGCCCAGGAGTCGCAGGAGGCCATCCCGGCCCCTGCCGCCGCGGACGAGGAAGCGACGCCCGTGGCCGAAGACGGAGCGACCGCAGAGGCGGCTTCCCAGCAGGACTCGCTGGGGACCCGCCCCGAGGATGTGGAGACCAAGCCGAAGGCTAAGACGGTGACCCTGGCCGTCACGCCGGAACAGGCGCAGCTCCTGGCCCTGAGCCAGGCCCAGGGCGAACTCGTCCTGGCCCTGCGCCCCTTTGGGGACGCCGCCGAGGTCGGTCTGAACGAGACGACGCTCCTCCCCATGGGCGCGCGGCCGGGGGGGCAGTAGGGAGCGCATCTGTCATTCAGAGTCCGCCGGAGGCGGGCGAAGAATCCGGAGCGATGAGACCCTTCGCTTCGGTCAGGGTGACAGCGCAGGGAGACGGTTGAAGGAGAGGACAGATGGCCAAGGCTCCGGAGGTACTCATAGTCGGTCAGGACGTGCAGCCCCGCTTCGAAGTGAAGCGGCTGGTCCGGCAGTCCCAGTTCAACGTCTGCGGCGAGTCCGGCTTCGGCACCGAGGCGGTGACCCTGGCCCTGGACCTTAAGCCGGACCTGGTGCTCTGCGCTATAGCGGAGCCCGTCGCCCGCTCCCTCCAGACCGTGAACTCCCTCCTCAACGCCCTCCCGGAGACTCCGGTCATCGTGTATTCGTCCTCCCGCGACATCGATCTGGCCCGGCAGGCCATGCTGGCCGGGGCCCGCGACTTCCTGATCATCCCCAGCACCTCGGAAGAGCTGACCCGCTCCATTCTGTCCGTTCTAGAGGCAGAGGAGCGCCGGCGCATGCGGGCCAGCGGGCAGACATCGGGCTGGAGGCCGGAAGGGAGCGTCATCACCGTCTTCGGCGCCAAGGGGGGCGTGGGCAAGACCACCATCGCCGTCAACCTGGCGGTGGCCCTGGCCCGCGAGACCACGCAGTCAGTGGTCCTGGTCGACGGCGACACCGGCTTCGGCGACGTGGCCGGCATGCTGGACGTCGCCCCGGAGCGGGACATCATGGACCTGATACGGGACCTGGGGAAGGTCAGCCGCGAAACGCTCGCCAAGTACCTGGTCCGGCACAGCAGCGGGCTGAACGTGCTGGGCGCTCCGGCCGACACGCTGAACTGGCGGGGCGTCGAACCGGCAGCGTTCGGCCAGGTGCTGGACCTCCTGTCCAAGAGCCACGACATCGTGGTGGTGGACACCGCCGGGCTCCTGGGCGACGTCACGGTCTCGGCTCTGGAGAAGTCCTCGCTGATACTCTTCGTAGTGGCCACGGAGTTCTCCTGCGTGAAGGACTCCCTTCGGGCCATCGAGTCTCTCAGGGTGCTGTCGCTGCCCGAAGAGCGGATCCACCTCATCATCAACGACACTTCCAACGTCGACGGCGTGCGGCCCCACACCATCGAGGACTTGCTCCAGCGAAAGGCCTTCTCGCGCATCCCCTTCGACAAGAAGGTGCGGCACGGCTCCCAGGTGGGCCTGCCGGCCGTCGTGAGCGACTCCTCTTCGCCGGGCGTGCGTCGGCTGGTGGAGCTGGCGAGGTCAGTGGCGGGCGTCAGGCCGCAGCGACGGGGCGTCTTTTCGGTTCTCGGACGTATTTCGAGCAATGGTCAACGGAAGCGAGAGCCGGCAATTGTGGCGGAGGAGAGTGAGACACAATGACTCGGTACGAATTTGGACCGGAAGCTACGAGCGGCAACGGCGAGCAGGAAGCCGTAGCAGCGGCCGCGCCCTCCGAAGACCTGGAGCTAATCTTCAGGTTGCACCAGCGGGTCCTCCAGGACATTGACCTGGAAGCGGTCGAGAAGCTGGAGCCGGAGCGCGCCCGGGAAGCGGTGGAAGGTGTGGCACGCAGCTTGGTCAACGAGGTGGCGCCCGGCGTCTACGGGGAAGAGCGCGAGCTGCTGGTGCAGCGCGTAGTAGACGAAGCCCTGGAGCTGGGCCCCATCGAGCCTCTGGTCAAAGACGCCTCCATCTCCGAGGTCATGGTCAACGCTCCCGACGAGGTCTACTACGAAAGGGACGGCGTGATCTACTTGTCCGGCATCCGCTTCCGGGACAGCGTTCACATCATGCGCATCATCGACCGCATCATCTCGCCCCTGGGCAGGAGGGTCGACGAGACTTCCCCCTTCGTGGACGCCCGCCTCGCCGACGGCTCCCGCGTGAACGTGGTCATCCCGCCGCTGATCCCCAGGAGCCCCGTCCTCACTATCAGGAAGTTCCGGCCGGACAAGTACACCATCGACCAACTGATGGCGAACGGCACTCTATCGGAGGAGACGGCCGAGTTCCTCCAGGCCTGCGTGCGGCTTCGCCTGAACATCGTGATTTCCGGAGGTTCCGGCACCGGCAAGACGACACTCCTCAACGCTGTTTCCGCTTTCATTCCGAGCAGCGAGCGCATCATCACCATCGAGGACCCCATAGAACTGAAGCTCCAGCAGGGCCACGTCCTCTCCATGGAGGCCAGGCCGCCGAACATCGAAGGGCGCAACCAGGTCACCCCGCGCGACCTGGTGCGAAACGCCCTGCGTATGCGACCGGACCGCATCATCGTGGGTGAGGTGCGCGGCGCCGAGGCCTTCGACATGATGCAGGCCATGAACACCGGGCACGAGGGCTCCCTGACCACCGTGCACGCCAACGCCACGCGGGACGCGCTGGCCCGCATCGAGAACATGGTGCTCATGGCCGGCCTCGACCTGCCCATCCGGGCCATCCGAGAGCAAATGTCCTCGGCCCTGCACCTCGTGATCCAGCTGGCGCGCTTCAGCGACGGCCAGCGGCGGGTCACCGTCGTTAGCGAGATCACGGGCATGGAGTCGCAGATCATCACCATGCAGGACTTGTACCGTTTCGAACAGTTGGGAGTCGGAGAGGACGGCCGGATCCTGGGAGCGTTGGAAGCCACAGGGATAGTGCCTACCTTCGCCGACCGGTTCGCCAGGAGCGGAATACCGTTCAGGTGGGAACTACCGGCATCGCTGCGCCGGTAAGGGGGAGCCATGGCTGCCGCTATAGCCGCCGTTCTCGTGTTTCTTGCACTGTCGTGCTTCGCTCTGGCCCTGTCCCAGCGTAGCGGCAAAGGGTCGGTTGAGCAGCGACTCCGAGAGCTCCGCAGGGCACAGGAGAAGCAAGGGGTATCCGGTGGGTCCCTGCCTCTCCGCCGCCAGACTTCGAGCATCCCCGCTTTGCGGGACCGCTTGACTAACAGCGCCTGGGCCCAGGCAAGCGCCCTAGAACTGGCCCGGGCGGGGATCAATCTGAGACTGAGCGAGTACCTGCTGCTGCGCGTGCTCCTAGCGCTTGGAGGACTTATCATCCCTATTTTGGTCTCAGGCGCCTCGCCGGTTGGGCTCATCGTCGGTCTGGCGATGGCCGGGGCAGGCTTCATGGTGCCGGCCCTGTACGTGAACATGCGGAAACGGAAGCGCCTGCACGCGCTGGAGGCGCAACTAGGGGAGGCCCTGACGCATATCGCAAATGCTATGAGGGCCGGATTCGCCCTGCTCCAGGCCGTCGACTCAGCGGCCCGACGCCTTCAGCCTCCTCTCGCAGAGGAGTTTGCGCGTCTGGTGGCGGACGTGAACCTGGGACAGACCTTGGAGGATGCCCTGCAAGACCTGAACCAGCGGGTGGGCAGCCGTGATCTGGATATGGTCGTGACGGCCATCCTCATCCAGCGCCGCACGGGCGGGAATCTGTCGGAAATCCTCGACAACGTGGCGGAGACCATGCGAGAGCGGGACCGCGTCCGAGGGCAGATTCGGGTGCTCACGGCGCAGCAGCGCTTCTCGGCCCTTGTGCTATCTGTCTGGCCCGTTTTGGTGGCCGCCGTCTTCGTTCTGCTGAACCCGGACATGATGTCGAACCTATGGAGCACGACCGCGGGCGTTGCCCTTCTCATCGCCGCCGTGTTCCTCCAGCTACTGGGGTTCCTAACTCTTCGGCGCATAATCGCGATCGATTACTAGGGGGCGGAGATGACTTTCAGTGTGCTCAGCGCTCTATCGGCCCTTCTTGCGGCAGGATGCTTGGGCCTATGGTTCGCCCGTCGCTCCAGCGAGCAGCTCGAGGCCAGACTGAGGGCCCTAGCCGGCGAACGTCGAGGTTCCCTTCCCATGCGAGAGGCCCCTTTCGCCTACCGAGTGCTCGTGCCGCTGGCCGAGGGGGTGGGCGGCCTGGCCCTCAACCTCGTCCCGCCGACCTGGGTCAGCCGGATTAGGCGTCGGTTGATAGCCGCAGGCCAGCCCATGAGCCTGGCCGCGTTCCTAACCATGGTCGTAATAACCGGAACTCTGGCACCGTTGGCTCTTTTCGCTGCGGCCTGGGCGGTGACCGACGGCGCTCCTGCGGCCGGGGTCTACCTGCTCATGCCTGTGTTCGCCGTGTTGGGGGTCCTTCTCCCCTTGCTCTGGCTTTTGAGACGCGCCAAGAGGAGGCAGCTGGCCATCTGGAAGAGCCTGCCGGACGCCTTTGATCTCATGACCACTTGCGTCGAGGCGGGATTAGGCTTGGATGGTGCTTTCCGCCTGGTCTCCGAAAAGCTGTCCGGGCCGATAAGCGCCGAGTTTGCAGAGATGCTCCGGGAAATCGGGATGGGGAAGGCGCGCCGAGACGCCCTCAGCGACATGGCCGAGCGCACCGGCGTTCCCGACCTGCAGACCTTTGCCCATGCCATCGTGCAGGCAGAAGAACTGGGCACGAGCCTGGGAGCGGTGCTGCGTGTTCAAGCGAAACAAATAAGGATAAGGCGCACTCAGCGCGCGGAGGAGGAAGCACGCCGCGCGCCCATCAAGATGGTATTCCCCTTGGTCTTCTTCATCATGCCTTCGTTATTCGTAGTCATCCTCGGTCCGTTGGCAATCGAGGTCGTCGAGCTCCTCGGAGAATAGGTGAGAAGATGGAGTCGGAGCGCCCGACAGGGGGAACGCAGACGGCGACCGAGCCCCCCGACTTCTACCGGCTTCTCCGTGTGGACCCCGATGCTCCCCAGGACGCCATTGCTGAAGCGTATTGGCGCCTGGCTCAGGAGTTGCGAATGAATCGGCCACGACAGTCCGGCACCCGTGCGCAGTTGGCCGTGCTGAACGAGGCCTACGCAACGCTCGTAAGCCCAGCACGGCGCAAAGCGCATGACGTAGATCTCCCGTACCTGAAAGTTCTGCGCCAGCAGCGAGCGAAGATGCTGAAAAGCGCCAAGCGCCACTTGCGCCTTCCTTTCATCGGCCGCACACGGGGGTCGTTAGCGTCAGCCGCGGAGCGCGATGTCTACGCCGTTCCGCACGCGCACCCTCCGGCCGGTCTGGCCGGAATGAACCGCGGCCTTGCGGCATTGCGAGAGCCTCAAGGCGGCGGCCCGGCGCCCGCGACCGGTCACACGGAGGAATATCCCTTGCTGGCGGACTCGGCCAGCCGGGCCGCTTATGACGCACTCGTATTGAGATTGGCGGAGACCGGCTCACAAAGACCTACATACCCGACGGTGCCGTCCCCCGCTGCCGAGGCGACGGCCTCAGCCGCGCAGCCTCGCGACCCCGTCCAGCATCGCGGCGCCGGTGCACTTCTGGGGAAAGGAACGTGCGCCCCCGGACGGTGCTTACTGAGCTTTGTACGCTTCGGGTGGCCAGTGGTCAGGAGATGGAGCCGCCGGCTGGGCTTTTGGGCCTGGCGGACAGGCCGACTGCTGGCCCGAGCGGCGCGGCGCTTCGCTGCATGGGCCTGGCCGAGAGTGGTGGCTTACGCTCGACGGTTCGCGGCTTCGACTTGGGCGGCCACGAGGGCATCTGCCATCTGGATCGCGGCAAGGCTGTGGCTCATGACGAAGGCCGCCTGCCGCCTGATCGCAGGGGGCGCCGGGACTGCCATGGCCCGCTACCACGAACGAAGAGCCAGTGCGGATCTCCTGGACGACTCCACTATACGGTCGCGCCTGGCGAGGTCGCCTGCGGAGCGCAGCCGGGCGACGCGGCCGGACTCCGGCGGGCGTTCGAACACTGGCCCGCACCCGACCGCCAGGATCGTAGTGGAAGCCGGGCCTCAGGCGGGCGAGGTGCTGGAGTTGCGGGAGGGGCCGGTGACCGTGGGGGCGGACGACTGCTGTGAGTTGCGACTTACGGATGAGAGAGGTCGCGTGGCGGGCGAGCACGCTCGCATCTGGTGCAGACAGGGGCGGTTCGTCATCGGCCAGTTGGCTGGGAGCTATCCCCACATCGTGATCGCGGGTCGGCCCATACCCTGGGCATTACTGGAGGACGGCGACCGCATCGAAATCGGCGAGCATGCATTACGGTTCCAGCTCCTGGAACCGGGCGCCGGACACAAGTGCCCGGGCGCAGATGGGGCGTGAGCAGATGGTGACAAAAGAGCGCGCACAGGAAACGCCGCCTCTTGAACCGGAGACCGGCTTCGTACCCGAACCTATGACCATAGCAGAAACGGGGCTGGACATAGGTCTCCTGGCGGACCTGGCACTGAAGGCCCTGTACTACGAGGGCACGACCACGGCGGGGCAACTGGGGTCCTTGCTGGCGCTGTCGCAGCCGGTGATGCAAGAAGTGATGGAGTTCTTGAACCGCGGCAAGCTGTGCGAAGTCTTGGGAAGCGAAGGCCACGGCCCCACCAGCTATAGATATAGTCTCACGGGCAGCGGCGTAGCGCGCGCGGCCGCCGCCTTCGAGAGGAACATGTACGTTGGTCCTGCGCCGGTCCCTATCGCGGACTACGTGAACCAGGTGCGCCAGCAATCCATTTCCCACGTGCGGTTCGACCCACCGGCGGTGGAGGAGGCGCTCGCAAAGCTGGTGTTGAGCCCAGAGACGCGCAAGCGGATTGGAAAGGCCGTCGCATCCAGGCGCTCCACGCTCATCTATGGCGCCAGTGGAAACGGGAAGAGCACAGTGGCCCGGCGCCTCGGAGAGGCCCTTTCGGGCTGCGTGCTCATTCCGCACGCCATCGACGTATATGGCCACATCGTACGGCTGTTCGACCCGTCGAAACACCAGCAGGCACAGGACGCCGACCGACCATCGCCGGCGCCGCGCAGGCGCGATCGGCGCTGGCGACCTGCGGCCAGGCCGGCTGTTGTGGCCGGAGGCGAGCTGACCCACTACAGTCTGGAGCTCGTCTTCAACGACCAATCGAAGGTCTACGAGGCGCCGCTGCAAATGAAAGCGAACGGCGGCATCCTGATAATCGACGATTTGGGTCGGCAGCAGATGTCGGCCGTGGCGCTGCTCAACAGGTGGATCGTCGCCCTGGAAGGCGGCGTAGACCACCTGACCTTGCACACGGGCCAGACCATTGAGGTTCCCTTCGACGTCATACCCATCTTCTCCACCAACCTCAACCCGGAGGACCTGGCCGACGAGGCCTTCCTCCGCCGCATTCGGTACAAGGTGGAGATACCCAACCCGACCGAGGATGAGTTCCGGGCCATCTTTGACCGAGTGGGCAGGGAGTACGGCCTTTACATCGAGGGACCGGTGGTGGATCACCTGCTCACGCGGTGGTACCGGTCTGTGAACCGCGAGCTCCGGGGCTGTCATCCGCGTGACCTGGTGGAGGCCGTGGTCGACGCGGCGGGCTACGAAGGAAGCCGGGCTGCGTTTACGCACGAGACTCTGGACGAAGCCTGCCGCACCTACTTCCTGGGCGCAGTCGACGAGAAATCAGGCAGGCAGGCAGGCAAACCATGATTCCAAGAACAGGTGACAGGAGGTCTGCGTCAAGGATGCTTTCCAGGGGCTCGAGCCTAGTGAGGAACGCAGGGGACGAACGCCCAGCGGGCGTCACCCAAATAGAACTGTCGCCGAAGGAGTGGCAGATCCTTGAAGAGCTGTCGAATGGCGCTACGAATCCGGAGATCGCCGAAAAGATGGCGGTCTCCGTGCACACGATCAAGACTCGGGTGAAACTAATACTCCTGAAGCTGGGTGTAGCGAACCGGACCGCCGCGGCGGCGTGGTTTGAAAGGTGCCGCAGTGGCAAGGGCTCGCCCGACCCCGAAGACCCGACTCCCGGCGGGCGAGCGAGGCCTTCCGCCCGGTCGAGGCGGGCTGGCCCATCAAAACCTTCGGATGGCCGCCGGTCAAGCGGCGCCTCTACACCGCCCATAACCAGGGCGTTGGTCAGGGCCTCGGGGCGCGATCTATGTCTCGTGGAGGTGGCGGACAGTCATGTGGCAAGATTCGTGGGACTCCTGGGGCGGAATGAACTGCCCATGGGCCACGGGATGTGGATCAAGCCCTCCAAGTCCATACACACGTTCTTCCTGAAGTTCGCCATCGATGTCGTCTACATCGACGCCGAAGGCACGGTGGTGAAGACGTGCGCGCACCTTCGTCCGTTTCGGATCTCGATTGGCGGACCACGGGCGCAGAGCGCGCTTGAACTGCCGCCTGGGTTCTTGGAGTTGGCGCGCCTCCAGCCGGGCGACAAGCTCACCTTCTCGCCTTCAGGCTAGCCCGTTCAACCATTGACCGTCAGCCGGCGGCCCGGGTCTGGCGGGAAGGTGAGAAGCTTGCGTTGAGGCGGACGTGGTCCGAACGCGGCCGGTCTGACTCACGAGGGCAGCGCTCGCCGTGAGATCGATTGCTCCCAAACCGGCAGGTGCTAAGAGGCAACCATCCCAGCGCCTGCACTGCCGCTCGTTGGTGCGGGTATCGCACCAGCAAAGGACGTGCCGACCTTGGTGCGGTGCGTTCTCAGGCCGTAGCGGTTGTTCGTCAGCATGTCAAGCTACAGGGCTGCCACCCGCGCGACCTCGTGGAGGGCGTCGTGGATGCGGCCCGCTATGACGCAGGACCGATGGAACTCTCTCCCCAGACCATAGACGAGGCCTGCCGCACCTACTTCCTCGCCCCATTCGACGATTCACTCCCCTCCGGGCTGCCAAGCACGGGGGAGGCTCGTTAGCCTTCGGCAACCGTGGATCTCTGCGGAGGCGCACTTCGTTCGCCGGTCCGAGTCTCCGGCGACGTGAGCCCAGAGGCTGAAACCACACAGGCCTTCGCGGGCCTGCTCTGCCAGTGGAGCAGGG
>Ga0315286_10002390_pt1 | contig 17505 bp, 21 predicted proteins | sample YL17G10_0_MG_FD_205038 | JGI IMG/M metagenome (GOLD analysis project Ga0315286, IMG submission 205038) | Sediment microbial communities from Yellowstone Lake, YNP, Wyoming, USA - YL17G10_0 | ecosystem: Environmental > Aquatic > Freshwater > Lake > Sediment | place: USA: Wyoming | collected...
GGGGGCGGAGATCCGAGAGATGGTGGGCCGGTTGCGGCAGGGGGCACGGCCGCTCTTGCTGGCAGCCACCGGGACCGGAGGCCCGGCGGGAGCACAGACGAGTAGCCACACGGGGCTACCCCTACTAGGCCGGCTGCGGCTGGTCAAATCACGCTAGATAGGAATCAGACATGGGGATGGAGCGGACGTCTCCTTGAACGGAGCTGTGCCGTGCTGACGTTTGAGATCTTGAGCTAGACGCTGGAGAAGATTGAACCGATGGAGTTTGGATTGCTTTGGTACGACAGCGACCCCCAGCGTGCGCTGGAGGAAAAGATAGAGCAGGCAGCACGACGCTACCAGCAAAAGTTCGGACGGCCACCCAACCTGTGCTACGTTCACCCCAAAGCAGTGGCGAGCCGGCCAGACCCGGGACGAGCCATGGATTGTCCGCTGGAGAACCCCAAGACGACGATTCGCGTAATCCCGGCTCCCAATATCCTGATCCATCATCTCTGGCTTGGTGAGGGCAGCGCCATTGCGGGTCTCAGATAGGAAAGGGACGTGCACAAGGCCAAAGCTGGAAAGAGACGGCACGCCGGCGCGATGACCTCAGTCACGGGTCAGATCCACAACCAGCAGATCGAGAGCCAGGACGTCCTCCATCTGCCCCGTCTTGATGCTTCGGTCCGTCTCGACCAGGAGTTGGTGGGCAGCTTCCAGATCGGCCATGGAAAAGTTCTGCGCTTGAGCAAGAAGCCTCCTCGGCAGCCACGGCTGCAATCCCAGCCGCCTCGCCATGTCACCTTCGACCAGCCCCAGCGTACGCAACGCGCTCACTTGGATGAGCAAACGAACCTGGCGGGCCACCATGCTCAGTATCACCAGCGCGGGCTCACCGTCGTCCAACAGCCCATGGAGCAGCTTCAAGGCGCGGTCGGTTTGGCGTCGGCCGAGGCATCCCACGAGGTCAAAGACATTGGTCTCACGGGCGCGACTGACGAGGATCTCCACATCCGTTTTCGTGACGGGCCGACCATTCACATACGATAGCAACTTGTCAACCTCTGATTCGAGCAACCTCAGATCGCTGCCCACCAACTCAGCCAGGAAAAGTGCGCCATCCTGGCTGATCCGGCCGCCTTTCTCCTCCACTTGTTGCTGGATCCAGTCTGGTAGGTCCTTTTCCTCCGGCGCCTGGTACAGCCTGATGTACGCGCCTTTGCCTTCGCCTTGGGACTCCGCGAATTTGACAACGGGGTGGGAGTCGTCGAGTGCCTTGTTCTCGACAAACAGCAGGCGGGTGGTTTCAGGCAGCTTGGGTAGGTAGTCCAGCAATTCCTTCACAAAGCCCCGTTTCCACGACGGTTCCTCGCCCTGCGACTGCTCCTGATCCTTGCCCCGGCGTTCCGTGGCCAGCCGGCTCAGCAAGCCATGGACAATGACCATGCGGCGATCGGCGAAGAAGGGGCTGGAGTCGCACACGTGGCGGAGTTCGCCCATGCTCACTTGCCGGCCATCGAACACACTGGTGTTGAGATCCCCCACGGCAGCATCTCCTCTGAGATCACCCCGCATCTGATCGAGGAGCCGGGTGCGGCGTAGCTCATCGGACCCGTGGATGATATAGTACTTGCCGGCCTGCCCCACTTGGATTACCCCCGTCCCACTTCGACCTTGTGCAAGATCATTCCACCTAACTGGCGGCGCGTAATACTGGCGATATAGCTCCCTTCCACCCTAGCCGTGGTGGTGATGCGTTCCTGCACCGTGTGGGCCACGGGCTGGGCGGCAATGGCGGCAAGGGTGGCAGCCACCAGTGCCAGGGGCAGCCGATCAAGCCTGGATCGGGTGCCGCCCAGGCTTGCCACAAAGCCAGCCGTACCTGCCATGACCCCAGTCACGACCAGGTTTGTGCCGCAACGCGGGTGGATGGCCAGGTGTCTTTCGCCCCTCTGCAGACGAAGGATGGCTTCTGTCGCTGCATCCGCCAACTCCTCTGTGTCTACCCGGCCATAGATCGAAAAGCCCGCCGGTGTCGTACGCCCCACCAGTCGCAAAAAGGGGTTACGGTGGCTCAACAGATGGATCGTGGCATGTTCCAGGGCGTGATTTTGTCTGACGGCGTTCACTATTCCCCACATGGGCGCTATGTGTCCTTTCGGGATGGATGCCGGGTCATTATAACACAGCCAATGGCTACGGGCAATTCCGATGTCCCTGGTTTGACGGATTCCATCTTTCGCGGTATGATGTTCGTCTGAGAGGGAACAGCGAGGCAATCTTGATACCGGGGGCACGTAGCGATCGAGGCTGGATGATCGGCCTGTTCGTCTTTGCTTTTGTTCTGGGCATTGGGTATGTGGTGTGGTTGTCAGCCAGTGCCTCTTCTAGTACCCCGTCTCAGCTCACGCCCGGGACCAGCCTCCCGACCAGGGTCAAAGCGACCCGCACCCCGCGCCCTACGCGCACACCCCGCCCCACCCAAACTCCGATCCCCACGATCACCCCCAGCCCCGCACCTGTCCATTGGAAGGTGGGCATCGTAGCGGGTCACTGGCAGAACGATCCAGGTGCGGTTTGTCCAGACGGGCTGCAAGAAGCCACTATCAACCTGGACGTGGCTTCGCGCGTGGTAGCGATCCTGCAAGCGAATGGGATCGAAGCCGAACTCCTGGCCGAATTCGCCGAGCAATTGGGTGGCTACAGGGCCGACGCTTTTGTCTCGATTCACACCGACTCGTGCGAGTTTCCCGACCTGTCGGGGTTCAAAGTCGCACGTGTCGCCAGCAGTGCGATCCCGACGGTAGAGGATCGCCTGGTCGGCTGCCTGATCCAGGGCTACGCCCAGGCCACGGACCTTGCCTTTCACAAGGACACAATCACTTTCGACATGACCGAGTATCACGCGTTCTGGGAGATCGACCCTGCAACGCCAGGCGCGATCATCGAGCTGGGTTTCATGGATGCCGACCGCGCATTGCTGACCGAGCATAGCGACCTAGCTGCTTTCGGTATTGCACGGGGGATCCTCTCCTTCCTGTCAGGAGAGTTGGGGAATCACTAACGCTTGCCTGGCGGACGGAATTGGACGATAGCACCCGCGCAGCCCAGAGCCAACCACAACACGACCAGCACAAATGGCGATGTGCGGGCCTCCTGCCAGGACATAGGGTGGCGCAAGATCTCCCCGAGAGCCAGCTCCTGCCCGGCGAGCAGAGTCGCACCGCCGATGAGGGTTGCCCACGCTCCGCTGAAGGCGGTGGCCAGGACAACGAACGCCCTCCGAAAGACCAGGGCCACGATGCCGACGACCACAGCGCCCACGAGTATGCCCCCGGTCGGCATGTCAAAGCCCAGCACCGGACCGATCAGGCTCGCCACAAACCCTCCAGCCACGGCTCCCACTACGAACACGCCGACATGATACAGGGCCAGCATCAGGCCTGCACCAAACAGACCTGCGATAAGCGCCACTGCCAGCGTAACAAGCCCCTGATCAGCGAGCAACTTGCTGGCCAGCGCAACTCCGAGGATGGCACCCAACGCAAAACCGTAGACGGCCAGCATGAACCGAAATAGGCGATAGCCCAAGAAGCAACTGAGCAGCCCAACGACAATGAAACCGAGCGCCCCCAGCACGGAAGCGCCTGTGTCCAGAGACAGCACGTTTCCGAGATCCATGTTCCCAACTCCTTTTGCCACTCACTTCGCCGCGAGTCCGCCCCGTCTCCCAGCGAGCTTGGGACTTGAAGCAGGCCAACACCTCCCTGGGGTCCAGCCGCTGACCTGCCTTGGCCAATACCGGGGAGGTGCCCACGTGGGATTATCGACAGATCAGGATTCTTGTCCCCAGCTCGCTATTGGCTGTGGCTTTCAGCGTGCGGCGCACTTTTCCGTAAGAGGGCAGGTCCGCCGGTTCGCCCCCTAAGCGAGCCAGGACCTGTTACATTGCCGCTCGACGCCGGTGCCAACGCAAGTCCTCCAGTGCTGTGAAATCGCTCATGCCAATTCGCGATTCGTCAGTGATTCGGCGCTCGGCCTGCAGCCCAGGCAGGCATCCTGCGGGACCGCCACTATGACGCGATAGCACGCATTGCCTGGAGCGCCGCATCCACCTCATCCTGGGTATTCATGGCACTCAGTCCAAAGCGCACTGTGCCTTCAGGAAACGTGCCAAGAGTCCTGTGCGCCGCAGGAGCGCAGTGCAGCCCAACACGGCACAGGATGCCATAGTCGTCGTCCAGTCGCAGCCCAACTTCTGAGGCCTCCAGCCCGAGGATTCGGAACGACACGGTGGCCGTCCGCCGATCAGTGCGAAGCGGACCCAACACCGTAATGCGTGAGATGTCCTGAAGGCCGTCGATCAGAGTCTGGGTCATTTCCATCTCGGCTTGGTGGATGGCCTCGACACCCTGGTCCAACACCCAGCGTACCCCGGCGGCTAACCCAGCCAGGCCGACCGCGTTTGCCGTGCCACTTTCGTACCGGTCGGGCAGGAAATCGGGCTGTTCTTCCCACTCAGAGCGGCTTCCGGTTCCGCCCCGCTTCAGGGGCATCAGCCTCCCCACATCCACCCGCTCGCCGATGACAAGCCCTCCTGTGCCCATGGGCCCGCAGAGCGACTTGTGCCCGGTGAATGCCAGCAGGTCTATCTGATCCGCTTGCAGGTCGATCGGCCAGGCCCCCGCTGTCTGGGCCGCATCCACCAGGAGCAAGCAGCCCTGGCGGCGCGCGATGGCACCCACCTCCCGAACCGGGAGCAGCGTGCCGCACACGTTAGACGCATGGTTGAGCACGATCAATGCCGTCTCGGGCCGCAGAGCCGCCTCCACGTCCTGCGGGTTCAGCACACCTTCCAGCGAGCAGGCCACGACGGTCAACTCTGTGACCCCATCCCCTTCGCCAGCCGCCAGGGCACGCAGGGGCCGCATTACCGAGTTGTGCTCCATGCTGCTCGTGACCACGTGATCGCCCGGGCGCAGGTACCCCCGCAGTGCCAGATTCAGCGCCTCCGTCCCGTTGGCCCCGAAGACCACCCGCAGCGGATCTGCGGCGTTCACTAGCTCTGCCACCGCCTCTCGTGCAGCGTACACAATCCGCCCTGCCTCGGCCGACAAGCGATGGCCCGATCGTCCTGGGTTGGCCCCGACATCGTTGAGGAAATGGAGCATGGCCTCTGCCACTCCTGGCGGCTTGGGCCACGAAGTAGCCGCGTTGTCGAAGTAGATCATCTCGCCGCGTGCAAGGCCGCCCCCAGCGCGCCCACAATCTGCGGGTCCGCAGGAACGCTGATGGCGACGCCAACAGCCTGAGCAAACAACTGCTGAAGGCAGGGATTGCGGGCCACGCCCCCGGCAAAGACAAAGCGCTCATGCACCCCCACGCGACGGATCATTGCGCCGACTCGATCCACGATGGCTTGGTGCAAGCCCAGGGCCACGCGACGGCTGTCTTCGCCCCGCGCGATCAGCGACACCACCTCCGACTCGGCAAACACCGTGCACATGCTGGAGACGCGCACCACCTGGCCCCCGGCGTTTAGGGCATGGGGACCAAACTGGTCCACATCCATCCCCAGCGTGCGAGCCATGTTTTCCAGAAAGCGACCGGTGCCGGCGGCACACCGATCGTTCATCTCAAAGCGGAGCACACGCCCTGTCGGTCCCACCTGAATGACTTTGCTATCCTGGCCACCGATGTCCAGCACGGTACCCACGTCTGGATAGAGATGGAACGCCCCAAGGCCATACGCCTTGATCTCCGAAATGACCTCGTCAGCCAGTTCGCGCTCAGCAGCCAGGTGGCGACCATAGCCAGTGGCAACCAGCCGCGCGTAGGCACGCCCTGCCATCAGCGCACGGGCGTTGCCCAGGGGATCGGTACCGGTGTCGACTACTTCACAGCGGGCAGCGCGCCCTCCATCCCACTCTACCAGCGCGATGGTCCGCGAACCGATGTCAAGACCGGCCACCAACGGTTGCGGTCTCCGGCTTTCGGCATGCGGATTCGCCGGGTACGATTCGCTGTTGGGTCTTGTCGCCGGCATCAGCGTCCCTCGGCTTCAGTCAGAGAAAGATAGATGGTCAGAGTGGGGAAGACCAGGCGGACGGGTTCTTCACCAGCCAGCACTGTGCTTTCGCCCTGGCTGACGCGGGTGATGTGGCCCGCAGCACTGTGCACGTCGGCAAAGCCGTCCAGGATCCAGATGAGGCGATCCGCCGGGCAGGACTGGGGTTGGGGGCTCATGTCCCCATAGCCGGCGCGGATGCTGGCGCGGGCGCCCCGCATCTCGCCCAAGTCCAGGCAAACTTCCGCTCCCCCGCCGGTCAGCACTTGGGCGGCAGCCAGCTTGCGTGCCTTCTTCTTCAGTATTTCGACGTCGGTCACCCTTGGCGCCACAGCCTACCTCACTGAACGATCATTCGAACGTGCCTTTGATACAGGCCGGTCCTCTGGCCGCCTCTCCAGCGGGTTAAGAACCCGCCAGCGGCATAGTGCGCACCCATTATACTGCAAAAAGCAGACAAAGGCAAGTTGGTTGGTTTTGCACCCACTGTACCCGGCACGAGCAGCTCTCGATTTGACGGCCCCAGAAGAAGCTGCCATAATGAATTGTGCAGGATGAAGTAAGGCTCCGAGTTCATAGCCGACAAGCGTGTGCCCGGACTTACCAGTCCGGGTGTTTTCTTTTCGGTGTGCCTCGGTCCTTGCCTCTGCGAAGCATCCGTATTGCAGGAAGGGAAACGAAAGTGAGCGCGAGAGAACTGGGGACTGTCAAGTGGCTCAATGAGTCCAAGGGGTACGGCTTTATCCAGCGCGATGGGGCCGACGATGTGTTCGTCCATTGCACAGCCATACAGGCGGCGGGTTTCAAGACCCTACAGGAAGGGCAGCGAGTAGAGTTTTCCCTCGAGCAGGGCCGCAAGGGCCTGCGAGCGGTCGATGTGCGACCGGCGTAACTGGCGACGCAGGTTACTACCACGGAGTCACCAAATGGGCCGTTCAACTATTCGAACGGCCCATCCTTTTTTGCCCTGCTACCTCAACCCTAGAGCGTCTCCACAAACGCCTCAATCCTTGTCTTGAGCTGTCCGGCTTGCTCCTCTGAATACCCCTCTCCCTCGAGCAGAAGCACATGCACCCCCACTGCCTGCAATGCCTTCTGGACTCTTACTCCCTCCAGGTTGTAGGGCCGGCAAAACGACAGCGCGAAATGGATGACGCCGTCGGCTTCATACTCCTTTGCCATGCGCAGGATGTCGTCGATCCGCGGCGCGTTGGGCGTGAAGCAGGCGCAGTTGGCCTGCAACTGGCGATCAGCAATGGCGGCCAGCTGGCCGTCAATGCCGTCGTGCGGGATGGCAGTCTGACCACCCGCGAGCAATCGCGAGCCGGTGCAGCTCTCTTCGGCCACCACCACCGCGCCCGTCCCCTCGATAATCGACGGGATGGTCCAGAGGGGAATGGGCATCGGCGTGCCTGCGTAGAGGATGCGCTTGGCCTGGCTTGGGGACACGCCCTCGCCGGCCTTTACACGCCCCTGTACTTGGTCGCACAGCTCGTTCGTCTTGAGCGTAAAGCGCGCTGGATCGTCGTAGAAACTGATCTGCACCAGGGGCAGGGCATCGAGCCCACTGATGGGGGCCGGGCGCGCCTTGCGCAGATCGAACAGTTGCTGCAGGGCTGCGCGCTTGCCATTGATGAGCTGCGTGGCTTCGGCCAGCCGGGCCGGCGTAATCGCGTTGCCCGTGGTTGCCTCCGCCAGACTCACGAACCGCTGCAACTCGCTGAACCAAAGATCGCGGTCGGCCGCCGAGCGGCTGTTGGGCAAGTTCATTACGTAGGTGGGGGCATACTCGTCCAGGATTTCCCACGTTGTCTTCTTTCCATCACACGTCGTCTCGCCAAGGGATGAGATCGGCGACCTGGAAATAGGGGCAGATGTTGCCGACCTTGAACCCTACGGCGCTCTTGATCAAGGCGCACAGGTTTCGTGGCAGGATCTGCTCGCCAGTGGGTACCGAGAAATCCGCCCCGCCGCACAGTCCAACTGCAATGCCCCCTGCGGCAACAATGATCTCCTCGGGGACGTACACACAGAAGGTCCCGAAAACCTTGCCGCCCTTGTCCTTATGATCCACGAGCTCTTTCACCCGCAGTCCGTGGATCTCAGACACGACAAAATCGCAAAAAAACCGTTGCTGGGGCCGACCCTTCTGACCCAGATGGACTTGCTCGTAGATTGCCGGGAGCGCCCCCATCAGGGCATCATGACGGCGCATGTTGATCCCCGGCCTCTCCCACATGGCCCGATTGTCTGCACTCATCATCTTCTCTCCTTGTCGTTGAATGACGGTTCGATTTGCCTCTAGCTCGATTCTGGGGTATAATGGAACATATATAACCTGTGGTCATATCTCCCATGTGCAGAAGGAATTATCACTGAAACGGGAAAGGTTGTCAAATGAACCTGGAAGACTTGCGCACCCTGGTAAGCATTGTCGAGCATGGAAGCCTATCCGCAGCAGCGCGGGTCAAAGGCGTGAGCCAGCCATCCGTGACGAAACAAGTGCAGCGCATGGAAGCAGAATTGGGGCTGACCCTGCTCGTGCGGGGTCCCAAGCATCCTGCAGAACTCACCCCGGCCGGAGAGCAGGTCGTTGCGTTTGCACGAGAGACGCTGTCTCGCCTTGAGGCGCTTCAACGTGGGCTAGCGGCGATGAAGACCGTCGGGCGGGGCACGTTGGTCCTGGCCGCAAGCACCATACCCGGCGAATATCTACTGCCCGGGCTATTGTCGTCCTTCAGAGCTGAATACCCCCAGATCCAGGTAGAGGTGACGGTCACCGACACGGCAGAGGTGGTCGACAGGGTACTGTCGGACGAGGCGGATGTGGGCCTCATTGGCTCGGCGATCCAGAGGCCGGGACTGCGCCTGGAGCGCTTGGTGGGCGACGAAATCCTACTGATTACGCCGCCAAAGCATCCCTTTTCCAGGAGAGAACGCGTGACCATCGGGGAATTGAGCGGCCAGGCTGTCATCTTGCGCGAAGCCGGATCGGGCACGCGTCGCAGCGTGGAGGCTGCGTTGGCCGCAGCCGGTTTGGCCTTGCCGCAGGCTCAGGTTTCGCTTACCCTGGGAAGCACCCAGGCCATTCTACAGGCCGTAGAGCAGGGGCTGGGCTTGGGGTTCGTTTCGGCGCGGGCTTCGGCCCAGGCTCAGGCCGATGGCCACGTGGCTTGTGTCCGCCTGGCCGGGGTTGATCTGCACCGCGACCTCTACCTTGCCTACTTGTCCAGGCGCATTAGCGACCCGCTGCTCGCCCGCTTCCTCGACTTTTCGCACGCGCGGTTCGCCGAGGAGGCCGCTCAATAGGCAGTCGTGAGCGTGCGGTGATACGGAAGGTCGTCTGGCGACTTGTGCTGCCCAGCTTCCCACAACCAGTAGTCCACGTGGGCTGCTGTCAATGAGGCGACTTTCCCTTCGGAAGCACCCGGCGCCTCAATCGCCTGCCGGACAAGCTCGCACGCCCACACCGTGGCCGCCCGGATTTCGACCTCCATCCGGCTCCCGGCGGGGACTGGCGTCTTGTTCTCGATCCACCTCGTCAGCTCCCCATCGTAGAGCAGGATCCCCAACTTGCGGAGCACCTGGGGCAGCTTATAGTCGGCGTAGACGGTCAGGTGGCCGAAATCGTCGAAAGCGCCCCAGTCCCGCCCACCAAATGCCTGGTAGAGCATTCCTGCCGCCAACTGCGCCCGTTTGTAAAAGGCCACCTGCCGCCCCTCAAACGTGGCTACGTCGTCGAACGACGGAAAGCGTTCGACAAGGAGCTTCACCAGCCGCACGGCACTCCCTGCAGCGCTGCAGACAACTTGGTGCCAACGCCCTCCAAACTCGCGAACCAGCACCGGGCCAACTTCATGCCAGATGGCCAGCCGTTCAGACTCGAGCGGGATGGGTACGTTTCCTCGAAGGATGTGACGGAATCCGCCTGCGCCCATACGGCCCAGGTAGGCCCCATCCAGCACAGCCTCGCCTTCTTCCAGGGCGCGGGTCAGCGCTGCCATCATGCCGAACGCGCCGTCGTATGGCTGGCCGCGGAACAGGATCGTCCATTTCGGCTCGCCCCAGTAGCAGAAATTGATGGTGGTGAAGAGGAGGATCCAATCCACCAGGCGCTCGTCTCGCCATGGAGGCACGACTGGGATTCGCCAATCTGGCAGGCGCAAGTGGCTTGGTTCCGCTTCACCACACACTCTCACCAAACGCTCCTGATCGATTTGCACGTGGCGGCTGCGCCCTACCACCCACCGTACGCCGTCGAGAATCATCAGGTTGACCCTCCTGCCAACCGCTCATGCGCAGCAACCGGACCAAAGGACAGCCGATGAACCGCGCTTGGCCCCAGCCTTGCCAGCGCTGCCTGGTGCTGCGCCGTGCCATAGCCCTTGTGCCGTGCAAAGCCATAGCCGGGAAACCGGTCTTCTAGGGCGACCATCATCCGGTCGCGCGTCACCTTGGCGACGATAGAGGCCGCGGCGATGGACAGAACCCAGACATCCCCTTTGGCCAGGCTGTGCTGGGGCAGCGGCACCTCAGGCAATACCAGGTAGTCCACAAGCAGAGCATCGGCCTGCAGTGACAGGTTTTGCAGGGCCAGAGCCATGGCCTGTCGCGTGGCCGGAACGATCCCCAGGGCATCGATCCTGCCGGAGGCTACAGCGCCAACACCGCACGCCAGGGCTTTCTCCAGGACGACCTCTAGCAGCGCTTCGCGCCGAGCCGGAGTCATTTGCTTGGAATCGCGGACGCCCTGGAGGTGCTGCAACAACTCGGGATCGTCCGGTGACAGGACCACTGCGGCGGCCACCACCGGCCCCGCCCATGCTCCTCGCCCCGCCTCGTCCAGCCCCGCCACTCGGCGGTAGCCTGTTGCCCACAGGCGTGCCTCGAACTCCAGGGTTGGGGTGTGAATCGTCCCGCTCCCTTCCATAAACACAACGAGGGCCACGCGATGGACTCGCAGTCCCTTCGCACGCCCCTCGTTGGCATATTGACCCGACCTCTGGGAGGTCTCCCGGCTACCGGCCTGTGGAGCGCTTCTCCTTGAGGCGCGTCGACTTGCCCTGCCGGTTGCGCAGGAAATAGAGCTTGGCGCGCCGCACGTAGCCGTGGCGCAGCACCTCGATCTTTTCGATGCGCGGAGAGTGCAGGGGGAACGTCCTCTCAACGCCCACGCCATGCACGGCAATGCGGCGCACGGTGAACTTGGCGTTGGCCCCGCCACCTCGGCTCATGCGCATCACGGTTCCACGAACCAACTGGATACGCTCGCGGTCACCCTCGACGATGCGGTAATGGACCTGGACGTCATCGCCTACGCTCAGCCGGGGGCGATCTGACTTGAGACCGATGTCTTCTTTCTGCTGCTGTAGTTCTACTGACCGTAATAGATCGCTACTCATGATGTCTTGCCGTCCTTCCTTAAGTCACAAGAGGCCATTATACTACAGCCGACTTACCACAGCAAATCCAACCCTGGCAAAGGTGGTACAGCTTCCGAGGCCACGCCTTCGAGATGCCTTGCATCGAGCAGGCGTTTGGTTACCACCGCCAACTGTGTTATACTTTGGCAGGCTTGGACTGGGTTCGATACCCTGCCACTGCTTGAGCAAGCGCGAGGACTTGGCCATGCAAATCCTGGCTGTAGATGTGGGAACTGGCACGCAAGACGTCCTGCTGTTTGACACCGAGCGGGAGCCAGAGAACGCCCTGAAGATGGTCATGCCGTCACCCACCGTGCTTCTGGCACAGGCGATCCGTGCCTCCACCCAAGCGGGTGAAGGCCTGTTGCTGACAGGGGTGACGATGGGTGGTGGGCCCTGCGCCTGGGCCGCCGAAGACCACTTGAAGGCCGGCTATCGCGTGTTTGCCACGCCCGACGCTGCCCGCACCTTTAACGACGATATCGACGAAGTAGCTGCCATGGGCGTCAGAGTCGTAAGCGACGACGAAGCCAACAGCCTCTCGGGCGTCCGCCGACTCACCATGCTAGATTTCGACTATGCAGCCCTGGACCGCGCGTTCGGTGCCTTTGGCGTGAACCTGGACAGGGTCGACCTGCTGGCCTTGGCAGTTTTCGATCACGGGGCGGCACCTCCCGGGATCAGCGACCGCCTCTTCCGCTTCGAATATCTGGCTGATCGCATCCGCAGCGGGGCGGGACTGGCAGGATTTGCCTTTTCCAGCGATGCCATCCCATCCAGCATGACCCGACTCCGCGCAGTCGCCTCCACTTCCCGTACCGGCCATCCTCTTTTGGTAATGGATACCGCCCCGGCAGCCGTCCTCGGTGCGCTGGAGGATCCATGGGTACATGCACCGCCAAGAGCCATCGTCGTGAACGTGGGCAACTTTCACACGCTGGCCTTCCACCTGCGGAACGGCTCAATCGCCGGCTTGTTCGAGCACCACACGGGGCTGCTCAACCGGGGCCGACTGGAAGAGCTGCTGGCACAGCTTGCGGCTGGCACCCTGTCACATGAAGAGCTGTTTGCTGAACACGGGCATGGAGCGCTTGTGCTGGATCCCACACCAGCGCCACTCGCTTTCGTAGCCGTGACAGGTCCCCGCCGAGGAATGTTGGCTGGCTCAGCCCTCAATCCGTACCTTGCCGTTCCCTACGGCGACATGATGATGGCCGGCTGCTGGGGTCTCGTCCGGGCCGCCGCTGAGGTCCTGCCGTGGGCCAGACAAGCCATCGAGCATGCCCTGCCTGGCCCTACGGCAGAGGCGGTCTTGTGAGGACCTCCAGCCCTGCTGCAGGCACCAAGGAACCGTGCGTCAAGTGTCATGTTTCACATTCCCTCCAGGGCACGACGTTTGACGGATGATTTCGTACACCAGCGCCGCTGTCGCCGCCGACACGTTGAGAGAGGTGGCCCGGCCCGCCATGGGCAAACGCACGAGGATATCTGCGGCTTCGCGCAGGCGCTGCGAGAGGCCCGTCCGCTCGTTACCCACCAGTAGCACAAGAGGACGGCAATAGCCCACGTCGAAATGCACCTGCTTTCCGTGGGCTGAAGAGGCGACCACCTGTAGCGGCAAGCCGGTCGCCCGTACCTGCGCAAACCATGCTATCAGCGCCGGCTCGTCTGGCACGCGGACGATGGGCAATGCAAACAGCGAGCCCATCGTCGCCCGGACTGTCTCCGGGTCGTAGAGGTCGACCGATGGCTCCACTACGACGACCCCTGTCGCAGCAACTGCATCGGCCGTGCGGATGATCGCCCCCAGGTTGCCCGGATTGCGGATTTGACAGGCGGTTATGACCAGCGAGTCTCGAGCCAGGGGAATGGCAGTTAGGGGTCGATCCTCAATCCGCACCACGGCCGCAATGCCCTGGGGATCCTCCCGCTCCGACAGGGTGCGAAAGACCTCCCCGGAAAGCGCCAGGCGCCGGGCGGCATCGACCCGTTCCACCAGCGCCTTAGCTCGCTCGCTCTCCAGAAGTTCAGGGGCGTAGGCTAACGTTTCCAGGGGGGCGCCAAGATCAAGCGCTTCCTCCACGATGCGGATGCCCTCCACCAGGAAGCGCCCTGCCCGCTCCCGATACTTGCGCAGGCGGAGCGAACGAATGCCCTTGACCCTCTGGTTTTGCGCGCTCGTGACTAGCATCGTCTCTCTTTCAGGAGAGGCTCGTCGGAGTGCCCCGAATGCAGTCCTGCGCGCAAAGGCATACGGGTTGAGGTGAATGTAGCTCTACCGGTCTGCCACCAGCCCGTTATAGTCCGCCTCCATGCACTCACAGGAGCTCCGCTCTTCGTTGTCCCACGTGGCGGTTCCCTCGTACGACTTGCCGCTGGAATGGAAGCGCCACCCAGATAGGATGAGGGGCAGCGGCCCATCGGCGGCAATCCACTCGCCGTTGTAGCGGCGGGCAAAATGCAGGTGGGTGGCGTTGCCAATGCCCCCTTCACAGGAGGGATGCCCGATCGGTTCGCCCTGCTCTACGCGTGCGCCAGCCTCGGCGCGGCCGTCACTGGCCAGGTGGAGGTAAAAGAGCACCCAGCCCGTTTGCTCGTAGCCATCCCCGTCCAGGTCGATCAACACCTGACCCTTGTTACTATAGATGACCAACCCTGGTGCGGCCGCCGTGGCCCACGACGAGGCCACCTGGCAACCCAGATAACCTTCATCAGGGACCACGTCTATCGCGCTCCACGCACTGCCCTCAGCCCAGCCACCGTGGGGGCCACTGGTGAAGTACCACATCTGGCCTTTGGCCCAGGGCAAGGCTAGAGACGGAAGTGGCGTGTTGACTGAGACCACAGGCTCGATCGCGTACTGGGCAGGATCACCGAACAGTCCGCGGTAGGTGGCGATCAAGCTTTCCGGGCCAGTGCCGATCCAGGTCTGCCATTGGGCCTTGGTGGCACCCAACGAGTAGAAGTACTGCAAGCCGGCCGTTGCAGCGCTCAGGCTGGGGTCATAGCCGGTCGCGGTGCCATCTCCCCAGGCGATAGCCGTCATGCCACGCCCGCGCCAATCATAGTACCCCTGGTTGAGCTGGTCGGCGGCCCAGGCCAGTTGTCGCCGCAAAGACCCGTAGCCACCACGCCGATAGCCCAACGGATACGTGAGCGTCGCCCCGTCTGGGTTGGGATCTGTCACCCAACCGCTCTTCGACTCCAAAACCGCCAGCAGGAGACGCGGACCTACGCTATACTCGTGCACGATGAGGTCCACAATCGCCGATCCGCTGAGCAGTTGACCGTCGACGTCCTCAGAGTACTGCGACAGGTAACCGCCCTGCTGGGCAGCAAAGGCAGTCACATCGAACCCCACCGCTGCCGGCCCGTTGACAAACTCGCTATCGGGAAGAAGCTGGACGGATGGGCCGGTTTCAGCCTGGAATGTCGGGATTCTTAGCTCTTGACCCACCTGGAGAGCATTGGGGTCAGAGATTCCATTGGCCGTGACGAGGGCATCCAGCGCAAGGCCAAAGCGTGCCGCAATGCTGCTCAACGTGTCACCCCGCTGGACGGTGTACGTCTGGGGCAGCGAGGTGGTCTTGGCCGGCGCTCCAAGGTTGGGTAGCCCGGTAGGACTGGCACTCCTGTCGTTAGGGACTGTCAGTTCTGCCGGATCGGCCTGGGGGGTCTCGGACCTCGTGGGCTCGCCAGCCCCTCGCGTCGGCAGCTCCTTCCGCGCGCAGCCGGCTAGCCCCGCCACCAGCAACAAGACAACGACAGCAAGAATCGACCGTTTCATGCCACGCTCGACGCGATCCCACTCTTCTGTTTAGGACTGGCGGCCCTGTCGTTCAGGGCAGCCGGTCTTTCTGGCAGAAGATTATACCACGGATTGGGCGCAGAAGGCAAGATTTCACCCTATAGCCAAGAGGACCACGTGACCCTCGTAGAGATGGGCGAACCGCTCCCCGTCGTCTCCGCTGCCGATACCCGAGCCATAGTGCATGGGGACCGCAATCTGGGGGTTCAGGATGCGGGCTGCCTCCGCCGCCTCTTCGGTCGTCATGGTATAGGTTCCACTCACAGGCAAGAGCGCGACGTCGCAGCGGATATCCTTCATCTCCGGGATGGAATCCGTGTCGCCGGCGAAGTAAAGTCGCACGCCATCCACTGCAACGACGTATCCGACGTGCCCGGACTGGCGGGGATGGAAAGGCACGCCGGGAGAGCGGAATTTCGTCAGATTGTAGGCATGTACAGCTTCGATCTGCACCCCACTCAGTTCTAGTTGGTCACCTGGTTTGACGATCCGCGCCCCCGGCAGTCTGTCGGCGCAGCCAGCGCTGGCCACCAGCACCGTCTTTGGCCCTCGGATCTTCTGCACGTCCTCCGGGGAGCAGTGATCGTAGTGCTCATGGCTCACTAGCACCAGGTCGGCAACCGGCAACCGCCCACTGAGCTTCCAGGGATCGAAATAGATGACCGGCGGCCCGTCCAGCCGAAAGCTGTCGTGACCCAGCCAGTGCAGCGTGTTCACCAGTTCCTTTGCGTTCATCGTTTCCTCCTTAGAGAAACGTTCGTCCAGCTCAGGGTGGACCAGAGTCCCCCTTTTGCGTGATGAAGAGCGTTTTCTGCCCTAGACTCTCGGAGCCGCTGCCAAGGGCGTGACTCCGAAGCCTCCACTACACGCGCCAAAACTGCACCCTTGGAGCCGTAAAGCGGAGGGTGCTCCCTTTCCCTTCCTGGTTCTCCGCCCAGATGCGGCCAACCTGGGCTTCTACCAGGCTTCGGGCGACGGAGAGACCCAACCCTGTCCCTCACGCCGACCGATCGCCGCGTGCACGAGACCGCCCGGCACGCCAGAAGCGGTCAAGGCACGGGGCGGATCCCCGGCCGTGATGCCTTCTCCCGTGTCGACCACAGCAACTCCCACAGCATCGGCGCGAGCCGTGGCCAATGCCGTCACCGATCCTCCATGCGTGTGTCCGCTCACTCGCCAATGTGCCGCTTGAAATAGTCACACAGGTCCCGGAGAACACAATCTGAGCAGCACGGGCTACGGCTAGCACACACTTGCCGGCCGTGGCGGATCACATTCAGGTGAAGGGCATAGTACGCTTCAGGTTCTATCAACTGCTCCAGCTTGTCGTGGGCCTCTTCCCGCGATGCCTCGCCGCCGATCAGGCCCAGCCGCTTCGTCACACGATGCACATGGGTATCCACAGGAAAGGCGGGCCGGCGGAACGAGAACAGCAGGACAATGGCCGCAGTCTTGGGTCCCACGCCGTTCATCGCCTGCAACCAGGCCTTTGCCTGCGGCACCGGCCACTCGGCCAGAAAGTCGAGGCACAACTCACCGCGCTCGCGGGTGATGGTTCGCAGAGCCGCCTGGATGTGCGCGCCCTTCTGGTTTGCCAGGCCGGCGGGACGAATGGCTTCGACTACCGTCTCCAGGTCGGCATCACGTACCTGCTCCCATGCAGGCAGACAAGCCCGCAGCCGTTCATAGGCCACGTCTCGATTCGAGTCGTTGGTGTTCTGGCTCAGGATGGTGCTCACCAACTCTGATACCGGGTCGAGGTCAGAGCGCCAGTCTGGCTCCCCGTAGGCCTTCAGCAATCGCCGCTGCACCTCCGCTGCCTTGGCCCTCCCTGCTGCGCATTCGTCGTCCACGGACTTGATGCCGCTCTCACCTCCGGTATCCAACCACCAACCTCCGCTCTCCAGCTTCACACTGGATTGTACACGACCCGCGCCATTCAGTCAAATGGTGGTGTCGGCTGCCTCCTGGGGAGTAGTGGGTTTCATCCCCCAAATACTCCCTGCGGCCTATTGCAAGCCAAGCCCGTACGTGCTACACTGCTTCTTGCTGCTTTGACACCATCTGTTCTGTTTCTGGCAGAGAGCAGTGAATCCGGGTATCATCTCAATAACTTGGGGGAAAGTTAGGCAAGTGACCATGAAGCGCCGAGCCGCAGCTCGTTGGCACACGCTTCGATGAGGCTCGCCAATGATGGAATCTGGTTCGCCTTGGAAATCCGATCG
>Ga0315286_10002391_pt1 | contig 17504 bp, 12 predicted proteins | sample YL17G10_0_MG_FD_205038 | JGI IMG/M metagenome (GOLD analysis project Ga0315286, IMG submission 205038) | Sediment microbial communities from Yellowstone Lake, YNP, Wyoming, USA - YL17G10_0 | ecosystem: Environmental > Aquatic > Freshwater > Lake > Sediment | place: USA: Wyoming | collected...
TTCGCGGAATCCGGCCGGTATCACCACGGCACCCTTCGCACCCTGCTCGCCGGCGGCCTGGATTACGCCGGGCACCGCCTTCGCCGGTGTCACCACGACGACGACATCGACGGGTTTGCCGATAGCTTCAATCGACGGGTAGCACGGTTTGCCCCGCATCTCTTCGTACTTCGGGTTGACGGGGTAGAGCTCACCCGAGAAACCCGCTTCGAGCATGTTCCGGAATACACGATCACCGACCGAGTCTTCCCGTGTCGTTGCCCCGATGACGGCGACCGATTCGGGTGCGAAGATCCTGGACAAATAATGCGGACCCATGATTTCCTCCGTTTTTCTTGTCACGGCCTGGACCCAGCGCCTGTGGCTCTCATCGTCCTTTTGAACAAGCTCATCGCGGGATGACAAACCATCAGAGAGACGTCGCATGTCGTGGGAATCCCGGTCGAGCGTTTAGAGTACCACAAACGCCGCGCTCGCACCACCGAGAGCGGATGCAGGATCCTCCTGTTTTTCAAAAGTTTACACTCGCACCGCCGGAGGCATCTGCCTTCGCGACCATTCAGTGCGAATGGTGTGTCGCGATTCCGGCATTGAGCAACTCCGGCAAACAACCTATTATCGTGGAAAGAAATCGCACTGATACCGACACGTCTTCAGCACTTCGATTGCCATGACACGATGTCTTTTTGTCTCCGACCTCCACGGGAGGCCGGACCGTTACGAGAAACTCTTCCGCGCGATCGAGCGGATCGAGCCCGCCGGCGTATTCATCGGTGGGGACTTGCTTCCCCATGCGTTTCTCCACCGGTCATCCGGGGCCGCGGGACCCGACAACTTCATAAGCGGATTTGTCGCCTCGCGGCTTCGCGCGCTCAGGAAAGAGCTCGCCGATCGGTACCCCGCCATTTTCGTCATCCTTGGAAACGATGATCCGAAAGTGGACGAGCTTCCCTGCGAGGAGCTCACCCGCGAGCGGCTATGGCAATACATCCACAACAAGCGGGTCGATTTTCATCCTTACCCCGTGTACGGCTACGCGTGCGTCCCTCCCACGCCTTTCAGCCTCAAAGACTGGGAACGCTACGATGTCTCCCGTTACGTTCCACACGGGTGTTCCTCACCCGAGGAAGGCTGGCGAACCCAGGAGGTCGAACCGAACGTGGTCAAGTATGCGACGATGAAAGAGGACATCGACCGTCTTGTCGGGAGCGATCCGCTCGAGAGAGCGATCTTCCTTTTTCACACACCACCGCACGACACAGCGCTCGACCGCGTGGCACTCGATGGCAAGATGATCGACGGCGTCCCGCTGGACATCCACGTCGGGAGCATCGCCGTACAACGATTCATCGAGTCGCGTCAGCCCTTGCTCACACTCCACGGCCACATCCACGAATCGGCCCGTTTGACGGGGCGTTGGCGCGATAAGATCGGGCAGACGCACCTGTTCACCGCCGCCCACGACGGACCGGAACTCGCGCTGGTCCAGTTCGATCCTGATGAATTGGAAAACGCCGAGCGAGACTTGCTGTAGGCTGAGTCCACAGCCGCGCGGGTGGCGGCCACGGGCGCCCGCTCACGCGCGCAGCGTTAGCGAGCACGAAAGCGGGCGGATGGCCGACAGGACCCGCAGCTACTCGCGCTAGCGCGCTCCTGTGGAAGGCTTGCCAAGCGGGAGCGACCGCGCGGGGTCCGTTACCGCGTCGATCTTCGCCGCGAAGCTCGTCCGGTTGGCGATGTCCTCATCGGTGACGTAGTGGATATCGAGGAGACCGTCCATCCGATACCCGGTCCGGAGATAGTTCACCTCGGCGAGCGCCCGGCTCCAGCCCTCGAGCCACAGCGCGAGTTCCTCCCTCTGCTCCTCGCTCCCCGTGAAGTGGATGATGATATCGAGATCGCTCCCCGGTCCCGCCGTGGTGTTCTTGGTGCTCCCGAACACATAGAACGCTCTCACACCGAACCGCGCGGAATCGAGGTGTTGGGCAATCTTCTCCGCCATCCGGAGCCGCCACCGCCAGTGGTCTTCGCGTTTGGCTTCGACGCGATACACTTGGAAATGGTCTTCTCCTGCGTCCTCGATTGGAAAATCGAGAACACCCACCGCCTCGTCGAGATCGGCGTTCATCAACACACGAAGAATCTGCCCCTCGGTTTCCTGGGGCACATCGATCACGCGGACCGTTCCCGCGAGATCGGCAAACTCGGGCGCCACGTCGGGCAGGATGTTTCTCGCGCGGCGGAGAAACAGCTCGTTGAAAATGATGTTCGGATTATCCGGATACAAGGGGATGTAACGGATATTCGCTTCGACGAGATCCTGGAAGAAGTGCGTCCCGAAAGAAAGTTCGGGGAGGTAGTTCCCTTTTTTTCGTGCGATCTCGAGAAGAACCGCCGTGTTGTTGATGTCCGAGTACGTGACCTCCACGCCGAGCTTGATATCTCCGCGGCTGCCCCAGCGTCCCGGACCGAGGAGGATGAACTGCCGCTTTGGGAGAATGGCGTTCAACCGGCCGACGGCGCGACCCACTTGTTTGAGCGTATCCCAGTCCTCGATCTGGCTGTACGCTTCGGGATCGACGTACACGATGTGTGTGATGTCGGGGACGCGTCCGTTCGAGATATGACGGTTCGCAGAAAACACGATCCTGTCTCGCGGGAGATTACGGGGTATCGGCGCCGGCGCGGACGCTTCCGAATAGCTCTGCGCGCGGCACTGGAGGAGATAGAAATCCTTTCCGTCGCAAGCGAACTCGATGTCCACCGGCATGCTGAGTTTTTCACGAAGAATCGACATCAGAGTCCGGATTTGCGGCACGAAACGGGTGTCTCCGAAGAGACCCTGGAACGTTACGACGAAATCGTCCTTTTCCCAATCCGGTTCGAGTCCCACGGGCTTTCGCACGCGATCTTCTTCGACGAGCGAGATGATCTGCCGGACCGCCGGGTAATGCTCGCCGTACGCTCTCAGAAGCTCGGTGATTTCGATCGTGTCGAACGCGTTGGTCTCGAGATTGATGGCGTCCATTTTTCTCGGGGAGTAACGGATGACTTCGTCGGCGGTCACGTTGACCCTCAGCCCCGGCTGGCCCGGCGCCATGAGGACGGGATAGTCGTCACCCACGCGGTCGACGGCCCGCGTCCCCAACCCCGCCACCATCCGCACGAGGCCGTCATCCCGCTTGATCCTCGCGGACCACCGGAATTCGTTGTTGCTGTAAGCCACCCCCGAGTAAGCGGGCAGGAAGTACTTGCCGACACGCGAACCAACCACCTCCTGAATCATGATCCCCATTTCCTCGTGAACGTCGATGAGACCTTTTTCGGCGCGGTATTCGATGGGATCGGGACCGAACACGGACGCATACACTTCGGCGATGGCGTCCTGGAGAGCGTCCAGCCGTTCCTTCTTCTTGCCCTGGTTGGCGAGAAAGAGGCTCTTGTATTTCCCCGAGAACGCGGCGCCCACCCGATCCTCCAGGAGACTCGAGCTTCGAACGATCAACGGGCGGTTCTCGAAATCGTCCAGCGCGGACGACAGCTGTTTGACGATTTCGGGTGGAAACTTGGAGTTCTTGAACAACTGCACGATATGGGGATAATCCTGCCGGACCTTCTCGATCTCGGTGTACTTCCTGTCGTAGATGTCCTCGAGGTTGTTGAAATGCATGAAGAGCCTCAGAGTGTCCGAGCTGACGAACCACGTCTTCGGGACCTTGAGGTTGTTGAAAAGCTCGGCGTGTTCGGTCGATTTCTTCACCACGAGCGACGCGAGGAACAAACCGGCGCTCTTCCCCCCGAGCTTGCCGTGGCTTTGCGACGGATGAATGACATGGCGGAGAAGATCGAAAAAGTCCCTGACCTCGACGTAGTTCTTCGCCTGGTTGATGAACGTCACCTGGTCGCTGAAAAGACGCCGGAGGAGGGACACGCGCAGAACCTTCTGGACGGCCACGGGGAGCTCGAACTCGTTCACGCCCGCCGACTCGAACCGCTGAACGGCGTCGACGATCTCGGCGAGACCGCTGTCGGGGTTCTCGAGCGTATCGACGAGGGGGGCCGTCTTGTCTTCGTCGATCCACGTGTGGAGGAAGAGAAGAAGCTCTTCCTCGCTGTAATGCTGAAGCGCGATGGAAAACGTTTTGTCGGTAAGCCCCGCAAGGTTTTTGAAATGCGAACGTTTGAGCGGGCGGTTCTCATCCTCCACGCGGAGACTCCCGCCCACCGAGAGGAATTGCTGAAGGAGCTCCTGAGCTTCGCTCACCCCCGCCCAGCAGAGGTGGTTGATCATTTTTCGCGTAATGCGTGTGAGCAGCTTCCGGTCGGTCCGCCGTATGAAATCCAGAATGACCGACCAATCGTCGTGCGACGGATCCGCGATTTTCTCGACGACGTCCTCCCAACTCTTGTGCGCCGAGCGGAGCCTTCTCTGCAGGATGAAAAGACCGAGCCTCTCCGCCACCGCGTTGATGAGCCGTCGCTCATCCTTGAGAAATGGCCCCTCGTCGGCCTTGGGCTTTTCCACGCCGTAGAAAACCTCTACTTCACCGACCAGATCGTCCTGGACGGATATGTCGGCCGCCTGACGCCACTCGGATTCGACGAAATCCTCCCGCTCATACACTTTTCCGAGAAGCGTGAGCCTGGCCCGGCAAACGTCCACATGCTGATAGCCTTTGGGGAGCACCTCCACGATCTGCCGCCCCACGTCGTCGACCGAGTCATCGGTACGGCTGAGGATCTCTTCGACTTGATAGAGACAGTTCAGCTCCTTCGCTCGTTCCTGGAGCGAGTGGAGTATATGTTCGCTGGGTTTATCCTGTTTTGTCATGAGGTTTGCCTTCTTGGGAAAACGGTGAACGGGCGACGCGTCCGCTACAGCTTCGATGGGTCAACCGCGGGAACGTCCGAAAGCGTTTTCCCTACGGGAACGCGCCGACATCAGTGCCATATCGCGCCGCGGCTCGTCCGGCCGTCCACCTTGACACGCAGAGGAGAACGCAGCCGTACGTGACGGACAAACTCGGTCTCTGCGACGGTCTCCTGCGCGCCGAGCCAATCCCAATCGATTTTCCTGTCCCGATCGTAACGAACCGAGAAGTAGCTCACTTTGAAACTCGAAATGTTGTGAAAGAAATGCGAGCCCTGACTCGGATCGACGTTCATGTTTGGAAGCGTGGCTTCCACGATGACCTTCGCGCCGCAGATCTGTCCCCAGTCAACGGGTATTCCCAGCCAGGGATCGGCGCTCCCCCACCGCCCGAACCCGATGAGGAGATACGGCCGGCCTTCGCTCTGAAGAGGTTCGTTCAGCTGCTCCAGTTGACCCGCGATTTGACGCGTATGCCGCGCCTCGAAACGGTCCGGTTTCACATAGACGATATCGCCAATCCCCTCCACAATCCCGTTGCCCATCACGCGGCTCGACGCCGCAAGAAGGTGCGGCGCGTCGAATTCTTCGTCGCTTATATCGACCGCCTCGTCGGAGACGACCATCGGCCGCACCTGGAGAAATCCAAAACGCGCCGGTGAGGGCCCGCCGCGAGGCCATGTCAAGGCGAACTCGATCTCGACCTTCGCCCCCACGGCGTTCTCACACGCCGCGAGCAGGGCCTTGATGAGATTGTTGAGCGGGATCTCCTCGGCCACGAGAATAGAGTTGAAGTCGAGGATCCTCGGTCCGTCGGCACCCGTCCCCGGAACGACCCGTTCGGAGCGCGCGTCGAAGGTCGAGGCGAGAAGCCGGAGAGTATCGTCGTACTCGGCTTCCTGAAGATCCGCTTTGATGAGATACTCCGTCTCGGCCGTTGGGTCGTACGCCGGCGGCTTTCCCATGTTGACCGCCCAGAACTCCACCTGCGTTTTCTTGAGAAGATCGGAAACACCCGCGAGCGGCGGCGGCGCTTTGGGATGTGCCGGCGAGTAGGTCCACGTGACGCCCCCGTCGACGACGGTCTTCCCCAACCCCAGGGCGAGGTTTACAACTCCTTCGTCCGGTTTGGCCGCGCCTACGGGGTAGAAGTTGTACGACCGCGCCACACCGGAGAGCTGCGGGTAGAAACGGCCGTTCCAGCGCTCCCCCACGACTTCCTGGATGAGCACCGCCATCTTCTCGTCACGGATCGTTTTGTCGGTCGTACGGATGTAGCTCTTTGCGGACTTCGAATACACCGAGGAGTAGACGAACTTGATCGCCTCGACGAGTCTCTTGAAACGAACCGTCGGGTCGGGCTGGTTGTTCGGGATCATCTTCGTCTCGTAGATCCCGGCAAACGGACGAAAGAGCGCGTCTTCGAGGAGGCTCGACGATCGGACGGCCAGAGGCAGGTGCACCCCTTCGACGAGGGCTCTCAAGTCCCCGACGATTTCGACGGGGAGATCGGCCTCTTGGAAAGCCAATGCGATCCGGTCGTCCGGCATATCCGAGAGCGCAACGTCAAAGAGACGGTTCTGTTCCATGAACGCGTCGAAAATGTCCGTCGCCAGGACGACCGATCTGGGGATATCGATCTGGATCCCGGGGAAACGGCCGGAATCGAACTCGGACCGGACGACGTCCTTTATGAAAATGAGCCCCCGCGCCTTCCCGCCGAACTCTCCGTCTCCAATCCGGCTGAACGACTCGCCGGTGCCGAAAAACGCCCGGCCGAAAACGGGGACGTCCTGATGGCCGAATCCGCCGGTGCCGCCGGAGTGCCGGTTCTTGCCCGCATCTTGCGAACGCGCGTCGATCACTCGGATTCTCCTTCGCCGACGGGGAGGCCGCTACACCCAGCCTCTATCCCTGCACGCTTTGGCGACGCGATCCACCGCGATGACGTACGCCGCGTCGCGCATCGAAAGGTTTTTCTTTCTGGCTAGTTCGCTCACCGCGACGAACGCGGACGTCATCTTGACGTCGAGCCGTCCCAACACATCATCCCGTTCCCAGTAGTAGTTCATGTTGCTCTGAACCTGTTCGAAATAGCTGCACGTGACACCGCCGGCGTTGGCGAGGAAGTCGGGGATCGTAAAGATCTTCCGCTCGCGAAGACGCGCGTCCGCCTCGGGCGTCGTCGGACCGTTCGCTCCTTCCGCGATGATCTTCACCCGATCGTGGATCCGGTGCTCCGTGTCGGCGTTGATCTGATTTTCGAGCGCGGCCGGGATCAGTATATCCACTTCCTGTGCGATCCACTCGTCTCCGGGGAGAATCTCGTACCCGAGATCACGCACTTTTTTCTTGTCCACCCCGCCAAAACGGTCGGTGATCTTGAGAAGCGCTTCCAGATTGATCCCGTCTTTCTTGCGGTACGCATACGATGTCTGATCCTCCTGATCCCAGGAGGACACGCAGATGACCTTTCCACCCAAACGCTGATAGAGCTCGATCGCGTATTGAGAGACATTGCCGAACCCTTGCACGCTCGCCAGGGTATCGGAGGCCCGAATACCGAGCTCTTTCAAAGCTTCGCGGAGGGTGAACACCACGCCGTATCCCGTGGCTTCGGCGCGCCCCAGCGACCCGCCCATTCCCACCGGTTTTCCCGTGATGAAACCGGGGAGCTTGCTCCCGTGGATGACCTCGAACTCGTCGAGCATCCAGAGCATGTGCTGCGCCGTTGTCATCACATCGGGAGCGGGAACGTCGAGAGTCGGCCCCACGTTCCGCGCCACTTGACGCACCCACCCGCGGCAGAGTCTTTCCTGTTCGCGCATGCTCAAGTTGTGCGGGTCACACACCACGCCACCCTTGGCGCCGCCGAGCGGAATATCCACGACCGCGCATTTCCACGTCATCCACATCGAAAGCGCGCGGACGGTGTCGAGCGTTTCCTGTGGGTGGAAACGTATGCCACCCTTGCTGGGCCCGCGGGCGTCGTTGTGTTGAACGCGGAAGCCCCGAAAAACTTGGATGCTCCCGTCATCCATTCTCACCGGGATGGCGAACGCGTACTCGCGCAAGGGGTGACGGAGCAACTGCCGGGTCCCGTCGTCGAGGTTGAGGATCGCGGCAACGCGGTCGAACTGGGCCTGCGCCATTTCGAACGAGTTGAACGGCTTGTATCGACTGGATTCGGGTGTCATTTCATGGGTAGCCATAACGATCGTGTGTCGCCTCCTCTTCAGAAAAAGAGCCAACCCGGCGGTAACCGCAAGTCATGCCCCAAAGGAAATCGTACCTTGGCAGGCGGACGGCCGTGGACGGAACGAAAGCCAGACGAAATGCCTGACTTATGTTCGCATATCATACGCGGTCCGCCGGCGTTTCGGGTAGCCTTTTCTTGCATCGGCACAAGCTAAAACACTGCAACTGGTTGGAAAACAACGTCTCCGGTGTCAGGCACCAGGGCCCTCTACCGTCAAAGCGCCGTCTCTTTCCCCGTCAGTGTCTCGATGAGACGGAGGAAATCGTCGGGATACGGCGCGATAAGATGAACGATTTGGCCCGCGGTGGGGTGGACAAAACGGAGCTCACGGCAGTGGAGCGCGTGTCTGTTGATGATCGGAGCCTGTGGCTTCTGCGGCCCCTGGGTTTCAGGCGCCCCTGGTTCCAGCTCCCTGATTTCAGCAACCCTGGGCTCCAACCCCCGGGGTTTGTAGACCTTGTCACCGACGATCGGGTGGCCGACGTGGTCGAGATGAACGCGAATCTGGTTCGTCCTCCCCGAGAGGGGAATCGCTCGCAGGAGCGTGCAACCGCCCATGATCCTCTCGACCTCGAAACGCGTGACCGCCCGTTTCCCATGTTCGAAATCGACACGCCGCCGCGGCACGTAGCGCGGTCTGTCTTCGATGAGGTCGCCGTCGATCTCGGCGTAGGGCCGGTCGGTGAGTTCCTCCATCGTCTTGCCGATCGGCGCATCGACTTCGAATGACGGTTCGCGGACCCGTCCGTGCACGACGGCCGCGTACAGCTTCCACACGTCTCCCTGGGCGAACATCCGGCCCAGCGCGCGAGACGTATTCGGGTCCTTCGTGAGCAGCGTGAGCCCGCTCGTTTCGCGATCGAGCCGATGCGCGAGGTTGAGGTTCTCACCGTAGATGTTTTTGAGAGTGGCGATGAGCGTGTTGCGTATGTAGACGCCGCACGCGTGCACCGGTATGTTTCCCGACTTCGAGATGGCCAGCAGGTAGTCGTCCTCGTAGATCACGTCGTAACGAAAATCGACCTCGGGTTCCGCGTGGAAAATCGTGTATGTCACGACGTCTCCTTTTTTCACGGTATGATCCGTGGAAACGTCGGACCCGTTGACCTGCACGAACCCGTCCGTCACGCGCGCCGTCCATCGCTCCGGCGGGTGGTACTTGAACCGATGCGAGAGAAAACGCACGATCGTCCAGCCCGAACGATACGAATCGACCTCACAGGCAAGTGTGATTTTTTGTTTCTCGGTGGACATCGATGGTGAAAACGTCGTCGGGGTTCGGGAGGATGGGGTGTTGACGACCCGCGCTCCACTACGCTCGGCTTCCTGCCGCGGGTGGCGCCGATGGGGCCCCCGGGCCGCGCGCAGCTTGCGAGCACGGACGGGGAAATCGGCGACAGGACCCGCGGCAGGCGATCCTAGCTAGTTCCGCGGGTGGGTCGTCAACACCCCATCCTCCACGACCCGCCCGTCTTGAGAAAATGTTCTCCTATTTGCTCGCTCTGCTCGCTGTCGAAGCCTCCGGGAACAGCTTCACGAGGTCTTCGGGCCTGGGCTTGGGCGTGAGCAGGCTCACTACGATCAGCGTCCCGATCGACATGATGCCGGCCGGATAGATACTTGGCACTCCCCACGGATCGCCCCCCTGCATCACGTGCGGCATGACGCGCGGCACGATGAGATCGAAGAAGACAACCATGAACGCGCCCGACACGATCGACGCCACACCGCCAGCGCGCGTCGCTCGTTTCCATGCGAGGGCGGCGAGAAGCGCCGGCGTGATCGCGACCCCGTACAGGGTGTAGGCGAAATACGAGTAGCGCAGAACCGAGATCTGGAGCCCGAAATAGGTCGGGATGAAGATCATGAGAAACGCGCACACGCCGAGAATACAGATAAAGACCTTCTGCAGCGCGATCATCTGCTTCTCAGTGGCATCGGGCTTCAAGAATCGCTGGTAGATGTCGCGCATGATGTTCGTGGAGGGGGAGAGGAGATAGTTCATCCCCGTCGAGAGGACGACCGCGCACGCGGCGCCGAGGAGAAGCACTCCGAAGATGAGACCGAAGAAACTACCGCGGGAAATGTCCCTTCCCGCCTGGAGCACGACGGACGCGGGATCGACGCCGACGCGCAGATTCTTGACCGCTTCCGCGGTCGTAAGGCCGGTGAACGCCGTGCCGAGCTCCGTCCGGAGCGATTCGACCTGTTCCGGCTTGACGTTACCAGCGGCCAGCCTCTCGCTCGCGAGCTCCATCGCACGATCCGCCGCCGATCCCGGGACGAGCGTCCCGGCGGCCACCTCCCGTTTCACTGTTCCGGCGATCTCGAACGCGTTGATCTCGCTCCAGTGGATCGCCGCGGCGTAGATCGCGATGGCCACGACGACGACCTCGACGACGATCGTGCCGATGATCCAGAGGGAAACGGCCCGCTTCGCCTCGGCCGGCGTCTTGGCCGAGTAGAATTTCTGATACATAGATTGGATGCCCATGAGGAGGAGAAACGTCGCGAGAAAGTATCCCCCCGCCTTGAGCGCCGGATGCGCGCCGAAATCGGCGGCGAAAACCTGGAAGTGCCCCGCTGGGAGGGCCGCGGAAGCGGCGTGCGGCCCGCCAGCGGCGGCGACCGTGAACGGCACGGCGATGCAGCTCGCCAGCACGATGATGATCCCGTTCGGAAGGTCCGTATGCGCCACCGCGACCATGCCGCCGATCGCCGTGAAGAGGATCACGAATAGCGCCGCGATCGCCTGGCCGGTATACACCGAGATGCCGCCGTTCGTGAGCACGTTGAGAATGTAGCCGCCGGCGCGGAACTGGTACGAGACGATCGTCGTGAAGGCGATGATGAGCGCGATCGCGCCGAAGACGCGCGCGAACTTGCCGTAGCGCACCTCAAGGATGTCGCCCACCGTGTATTGTCCGAAGGTGCGGATCTTCGCCGCGAGGAAGTAAATCACGGCGATGCCGAACCACGCGCCCGCGGGGAGCCAGAGCGACGACCAGCCGGCGCGCGCGGCGTATTCGGCGCCCGCGATGAAGGTGCCGGAGCCGATCCACGTGCACACGAGCGTGAAGACCATCTTCGTGAGCGACAGGCTCCGACCCGCGACCATGAAGTCTTCCTGGCTTTTGATTTTTTTGGATTTGTAGAAATTGAAGGCCGTGAGGACGAGGAGGTACGCGAGAATGATCCAGAGGAAATAACTCATTCAAGACCCCTTTCGCTGTGAATGTTGCGGCGCGCGGCCGCGAGCGACACCCTCCGGTGCGTTTCGCGGGCCGCGACCACGAGCGCTCTTACGCTTTTACCCTCACGAGCTCCATCTGCTCGTCGCCGGCCACCACGACCTTGCCGTCGAGTGTGATGAAGCAGTCGATCTCCGTACGCACCGCCATTTCGCCCTTGAGGTAGATACCTGGTTCGATGGAGAAACAGATGCCCGGCACGATCATCCGCTCGTCCTTCGTCTCGAGATTGTCGATGTTGACGCCGTTCCCATGCACCTCCTCGCCGATCGAGTGCCCCGTGCGGTGGACGAAGAAGTCGCCGTAGCCGGCGTCCACGACGACCTTGCGGCACGCGTCATCGACCTCCCAGCCGAAGCAGGGTTTCCCGGAAGCGAAGCTCTTGCGGACGAAGTTCACCGCAGCGATGCGCGCGTCGCGCACCACACGGAATATCTCCTGGTATTTCGCGGGCGGCTCGTCCCCGACGAAACCGGCCCACGTGATATCGTAGTAGATCGAGCCCGGCTCCTTCAACTTCGCCCAGAGATCGATGATGAAGGCGTCTCCCTTTTTGAAAGTATACGTCCCCTCTTGTTTCGGCTCGAAATGCGGATCGGCCGGGTGATCGTTGATGCCGACGATGGGAGACTCCCCGCCGCTATCGAGCCCCTCCTCGTCGAAGCGCCTCAAAATGAACCGCGCCAGCTCGTACTCCGTGAGCTTCCGCTTCTGCGCCAAGGCCTTGCCGATCTCGGCGAAAGCCTCGTCCTTTATGCGTTGGACCTTTTCCCCCGCCTTGAGATGGCTCTCGTAGCCCTTCTCGCCGATGATCGCCTCGAACTGCTGGACCAGGTCGGCGGAGGAAACGATCTCGTGCCCGAAGCTCCTGATGATCTCGATCGTTCCCGCGTCAACGATCGCAACGTACGGGATATTGTTGAGCGGCGAATACTGCATGGCGAGCTTCTTCGGCTTGCCGAGCATTTTCTTGAGAGACGCGTGGAGCTCCTCCCAGGTCCGGTAGAACCTCTTCTCGCCGGGGAGGACGTCGAGCCGCGCGGGCTCGACCGCGGACAGGAGGCGCACCGGCTCCCCCTTCACCGGAATGAAGTAGAACCAGCGTCTCGACGTCATCTTCTTGAAATCGAGGCCGAGCACGCGGTACGCGAGATGATCGCGGTTGTGGAAATCGCACATGAGCCAGCCGTCGAAACCCTTCTCCTCGAGAGCAGCCTGAATCTTCTTGATGTCCATCGTTCGATCCTCTCCGTATTCGAGAGCACGCAGCAAGGGCGGAAAAATCCGTGGATTGAACGCTATCACACGGTTTTCGGTAATGTCAAGCAGTGGGCCGGCGCACGGCCCTGCGGCCCGCGCGCGATCCTGAACGAGCTGTTGGAGGAAGTGGTTCTATCCATCCTCGGCTCGACGGGCGCGATGACCGTCACGGCGCAAGGGATCTCGAACGCGTTGGGAATCATGCTTGCGGCAATCGCGGTGGGAACTTTCCTATGGATTTTCATGGCGGGCGAATGGGCCGCTGATGATGGGGGTTTGGTTTCTCTCCCTGGCCGTCGGCAATTACGTGGGCGGTCGGCTGGCGAGTTTCTACGAGACTCTTCCTCTGACAAGGCTCTTCCTCATCGTGGCAATGATTCCGATCACCGCCGCAGTGCTCCTCGTGTTGTTCATCAAACCGGTCAAGCGGTTGATGGGGGACGTGAACTAGCCTCGGCTCCGGCGTCGCCTGGATACCGATTTTCGACCCGCATCCGAATACTTTCTGCAAAACCGTTCAGTGATGGTCCAGAGCTCGTCTGTCAGCAGGGCCCTGACCTTGTCACGCACATGTCCCGGCACGGGACCATAGAATGCCTCGGCGATCCCCCCAGTGATGCAGGCGAGGGTGTCGCTATCGCCTCCGAGTGAAACGGCGTTCCTTACCGCGTCCTCCCACGACTCGGATTCCAGGAACGCGATAATCGCTTCCGGAACGGTCCCCTGGCATGTCTCGTCAAAACCATAGTTCGGCCGAATCGCAGCCATTGTCCGGTCAAGATCATAACCGAAGGTCTTCGCGATTTCCCTTCGGATGCGCCCCTTCGTTGTCCCACTCCGCGCCAGGTAGACCGCCAGCGCCGTCGCCTGGGCGCCCTTGATGCCCTCGGGATGGTTGTGGCTGAACTCCGCACTCCTGGCCGCCTCGCGCAGAACGTCCCGCCTTCGAGTGAAAGCAAATCCAACCGGGCTCACGCGCATAGCAGAACCGTTGCCGTAGCTGTTGTAGGGCTCGGGGCTCCCGGAGTCCAGCCAGTCCAGGAACATAATGCCGTAGCCCGCCTCCGGGTACCGGCGACCAAATTCACGAACTGGTTTGAAATACGGCTCGCCGTCGAGTATGGCCTTCGCCACCGCAACGGTAAGAACGGAATCATCCGTAAACGTGCAGTCGGGATGAAACAGAGGGAAATCCTTGGTCTTGATCGGACTGAATTCATAAACCGACCCGATAATGTCTCCCGCGATCGCCCCTATCACAGACTACCTCCCAGGGATCGAACGGCTTGGGAATGAACCGAACACGGGCGATCCTATGCGCCGGAACGACCACATGTCAAGTATGCGCCGGCCGGCCCTCCGAAGAGCGGCCGCAGATTCCGCCGGCTACTCGTCCCGGCAATCACTCGTCGTATCGTTGATTTCAGCGTGCCGCCGCGCTATAATAGAGCCAGCGGACGCCCCGAATCCCCACAGAGAATCGCGCGCGAAGGAGACCTATCGTGACCCGGACGGGTGTTACTGTTTCTCTCCTGGCTGTTTTGTTTTTCGTTTTTCCCTCCGGCAGTCTGTCGCGCACGTGGCACGTGACTGCAGACGGAACGGGAGATGCCCCGACCATCCAGGCCGCGGTCGATTCCGCCGGGATGAACGACACGCTCCTCGTGGGCCCCGGGACCTACAGCTGGTCCAACCAGGGGACGGGAGACGAGTACGGGATGATCCACGTGATGCGCGGAGCACCGGCGTTGACGATCGCGAGCGAGATGGGTGCGGGGATGACGATTCTCGACGGCGAAGAGCAGGGCCGGATCTTTTTCTACCAGGGCTACACGGGGACGCTCGGCGGACTCACTATCGATGGCTTCACGTTCACGCGCGGGATCCCCACACAAGTGGACAACCTCGTTGGAGGAGCGTTCACGGCGCACCTCTCGTCGCCGATCCTTCGGAACTGCGTGTTCACATCGAACACCGCTGACCAGGGCGGCGCGTGCTGGTTTGGCGGTCAAGGTCGGCCGGAGTTCGTGAACTGTTTGTTCGAAAACAACACGGCGGTCTACGGCGGGGCCGTGTTTGCGGTGAACACACCGTTCACCGTATCGCTCTCCGGGTGCGTGCTCCAGAGCAACGGCGCCACGAGGGGCGGTGGGTTTTATGGATACAATGTACCGCTCGTGGCAGAAAACTGCATCATCATTGGCAACTACGGCTCGTCGGACGGCGGAGGGATGTTTCTCAACAGATGCTATCCGTCAACGGTTTCCCGCTGCACGTTTTATCAGAACGAGGCCTCGTCGGGGGGCGGGATCTCGCTCCTCGCCGGTACGAACCTCACTGTCGACCATACGATCATCACCGCGTGCATAAACGGCGGTGCTGCGGCCGTCCCGGAGACCGCGATGCTGACGTTCACCTGTAGCGATCTTTTCGGAAACGTCGGCGGCGACTGGGCGGGTCCGATCGCGGGTCAGTACGGCGCAAACGGCAACTTCTCCGCTGATCCATTGTTCTGCGGCGTGTCGCGCCTCGATCTTCTCCTTCGAGCAGACTCTCCGTGCGCCCCGGGGAACCACCCCGCCGGCGCCGGCTGCGCTCTCGTCGGAGCGCGTCCGGTGGGTTGCGGCGGCGTTCCCATCGAAGAGCGTTCGTGGGGCGCGATCAAGGCGATGTTCGCCGAGTGACGGCTTTGTCTGTATTTCCCGTTTGAACCCCGGTATGATGCCGGTGTATCATTCGCCGCGCCTCGGCGGTTTCCCTTGTATCTCGCCCGGCACTGCCGGGACGGCGTGGGGCTCCGACACGTACCACTTTACGCAAACCCGTGCGAAAGGCGCGCGATGCCGCGAATCGTTTCCACACAGAAGTTGACCGACCGCATCTTCGCTTTCGAGATCGAGGTCCCGGAAATCGCCTCCGCTGCCGAAGCAGGACAGATCGTGCTTGCCCGTTTCGATTACCTCGCCGGCTGGACGCCGAAGGCGATCTCCGACATGGACCGCGCCGCGGGGACGGTGACCTTCCTCTCTCGCGGCGCCGTGGGAACTCACCCGACCGGAGGTTCGCCCGCCGCGGCAATCACCGATGTCGAGATCACTGGTCCCCTCGGTGTTCGAAAAACCCTCGACAAGGCAAGCAAAGTCCTCTTCGTCGCGGAGGGAGTGGGGATCGGCGCCATTCTCGCTCGGCTCCGCGCACTCAAGGAAAAAGGATGCTACACGATGGTGATCGCTGGCTACCCGTCGAAGGACAGCCTCTTCTGGGTGGATCGGTTGGACGATCTCAGCGACGAGCTCTATGTCGTTACCGAAGACGGGAGCTACGGGATCAAGGGTCCGCTCCGGCACACGTTGAGAGCGGTGTGCGAGCAGATCGGCGACATCGATGGGGCCCACGCCGCGGGTCCTCTCAAGCTCTTGAAAACGATTGCGGATGTGACGCGAAACTTCGACATCCCGACAACGGTAAGTCTCGCATCGGTCCTCGACGATGCGGAGAGCGGAACACCCCAAGACCCCGCAACGGCGGATCACGCCGCTAAAACAAGAGCCGGAACAACAGAAGGTTTCGATTGGGCGCGCGCGATCGATCTCGACGCTCACGATCTCGATTTCGACGGTCTTTCCCGGACGCTCGGGATTCCACTCACAAGATGAAAAATCCAAAGAAACCACCCTCGCCAAAAAAAGCAAAGCCGCAAAACACACAGGGGCCGAAAAAATTCTCCATCACGAAGTCCGATGTGGTCCGGATCTTCGACGACATGGCGAGCATCCTCGACATCCTCGGCGAGAATCCCTTCAAGATCCGCTCGTACGAGAACGCCGCCCGGGCCATCGATGGCTTGACGGGAGACCTCGGCGAGATGGTCGCATCCGGAGAGCTCTTGAACGTCAAGGGAATCGGCAGATCGCTTTTCGCTCATATCGAGGAGCTCCACGACACGGGGCGTCTCGAAATCTACGAACAGGCGAGGGCGAAAATTCCTGAGGGGCTTCTCGACATGCTTCGCATCCCCGGGATGGGACCAAAGAAGGTCAAGGCGGTATACGAGAAGCTAGGCGTCAAAACGATCGATGAGCTCGAACAGGCGGCGAACGAAAACAGAGTCGCCGCGCTCGACGGTTTCGGTACGAGGACGCAGATCAAGATTCTCTACGGGATCCAATCCGTCAAGAAGTTCAGCGAAAGACATCTCTTCCACACCGCGATGGAAGAAGCCCGCGGGATCTACGACGAGATCGTCAAGCACCCCGACGTCAAACGCGCCCTGATCGGAGGGAGTCTCTGCCGCCACAGAGAAACGATAAGGGACATCGACATTCTCGTGAGCGCGTCCGCATCCGACGCCGTCATGGAGCGATTCACCACACTTCCCCGTGTGGCTTCCATCGTCGCAAAAGGGAAAACCAAATCCAGCGTGGTCTTCAAGTCGGGGATCGCCGCGGATCTTCGCGTCGTCGGTGACAAGGAGTTCCCCTTTGCCGCGAACTACTTCACGGGGAGCAAAGAGCACAATACCGAGCTCCGCGCCCGGGCGAAGAAGATGGGGTACAAACTCAACGAGTACGGTCTTTTCCAGGGAGAGAAACTCATCCCGTGCAAGGACGAGGCGGCGATCTACGAAAAACTCGGGCTCGATTACATCCCACCCGAACTCCGCGAGGCCCAGGGAGAAATCGAGGCCGCCGAAAAACACGAACTCCCCGATCTCATCACCGAAGCGGACGTCCGTGGACTTTTCCACGTCCACACGACCTACAGCGATGGGACGGTGACCGCCGAAGAAATGGCGAAGGGCGCCCAGGCGATGGGGTTCGAGTATCTCGGGATCGCCGATCACAGCCGGAGCGCCGGGTACGCC
>Ga0315286_10002392_pt1 | contig 17503 bp, 17 predicted proteins | sample YL17G10_0_MG_FD_205038 | JGI IMG/M metagenome (GOLD analysis project Ga0315286, IMG submission 205038) | Sediment microbial communities from Yellowstone Lake, YNP, Wyoming, USA - YL17G10_0 | ecosystem: Environmental > Aquatic > Freshwater > Lake > Sediment | place: USA: Wyoming | collected...
CGCCTTTGTCGTATCAACACTTGACCTATCCTCTAGCCGCATACCCACAATGCGTATGTGGGACAAACACTCCAATGAGATGATTCAAGTTACTCAATATGAAGCGTCTATGGTTGAAGCATGCGGTCTTGTTAAGGCTGATATCCTTGGCGTCACAACCATCAACATGGTTTCTGAGTGCCTGGCAACATTAAAAGAGCGCACCGGTATAGATTATATGGAAGAAGATGAGCATGGCGTAGCATTGATTTACCGTCTTCCAGAAGATAGCGATGTTTATATAGACTTTTATAAGAAGAAGACAGACTCCTCATTTCAATTTAACTCTTCTATTATTAAGAATGTAGTCTCAGACTTCATGCCCACCACTAAAGAGCACCTGTCCATCATGACCGCCCTTATGCGTCCTGGTGCAATGGATGCTCAGATGGATATTGGCATAGTTAAGAATAAAGATGTAATTAAGAGAAATGCAGAGCACGAGGCACACCTTATGTCTGCATCAGATTTCTATATCTCTGTTCGTAAAGGCGTGAATGAGCCATTCTATATCCACCCAGACCTAAGGCCTATCCTTAGTGAAACATACGGCGTAATCGTATTCCAAGAGCAAGTTATGTCGATCCTGGTCGAGATATGTGGATATTCTCTTGAAGAAACAGACTCCATTAGAAGTGCTATTGCAAAGAAAAAGCACGATGTAATGATGGCATGCTTTACGCGTGTTAGAGAGGCTTGTGCCAAGCGTGAATGGCATCCAAAGCAGGCAGATACCCTATGTGACCAAATCATGGCATTCTCTAGATACTCATTTAACAGATCCCACTCTAGGTGTTATGCAGAATTAGGGTACATCACCATGTATCTTAAGCATCACCACAAACTAGAGTGGTGGTCAGCAGTTCTTAATAATACTGATAAAGAAGATAAGCTGCGTAACTTCATTTACTTGTTGGGCCCAATAATTAACCCTCCCTCACTAGCTGTGCCCACAGATAAGTTCGCTATTGTTGGTACTAAGATTGTTGCACCACTATCTGTAATCAAGAATATTGGACCAAGCTCAATACAGGAGCTCGTTACTAAAGGTCCATTTACTAGTTTACAAGAATATATCACTAAAGTAATGCATAATAAAGTAAATGTTGGACATTTTGTTGCCCTTATTCATGCAAGAGCAGCAGATAGCTTTATGGATCCGACGCTTCCATATGGAGAGGCAAGAAAGAAACTATTTGCCGATTACACTAAAATACGCAAGATAAAGCGCGAATCAGCTGAACTCAACAACACAGATCCTATCCACATATTCTTAATGGAGCGCGAATACAACAAATGCTTTAATAAGACCGTGATAGAAGATGGCGCTGTACAGGCTCTGATCCAAAAGATTATGCCGGGATTTGCCCCAACCCATCGCTCTGGTATTCCCTTCTATATGGGGCGCAACCTTCCGATTATCTCTGGTGCCAAAATAGCAGAAGGTTTAGCTGCTAAAGAATATGATAAGCACGTTGGTATGGTTCTTTTATATGAGGCTTCTTCACACAAAAGTGGTGTTTCTAAAAAAACAAATCGTAAGTATAATTTTATCACTGTAGATCTATCCGATGGTAGTACTACGATTGAGTGCACCTGGTGGGATCAAGAAAAAGCTCTTAAATGGCCAAAAAATAGTGTTGTCTTTGTTAAGGGGAAGCTATCTAAGGGTTGGCGAGGTTCTATCAGATTAACAGTTGAAGAAATGGAGAAATTAGATGTCAAAGTTCTTAACAATGAAGACGGCGCCAGAAAACTTACAGGATCATGAGTTTGTCATTGGTGCCCCTGATTTTTATGCACAGATCGACCAATGCAAAGCAAAGAAGCCTAAATCTGCTCAAATGACCCTACATTACCTGCGAGAAGTAATCGCAGCAGTAGGTCAAAAATACCTTGGCAATGATTTTGATACGCTACTAGCTATTAACATTAGTCGGTATGTAGGCGTACCATGTGCTACAAATAAGGAGGTTCATGATGTACTTGTTAAAGCGTTTGAAAGCCAATATCCAAAACTTCTACTGGCATATGTCCACAACTGCTTCAAACAGCGCCCATCTGGAACAAATCTTATTTTTTATACTGGTAATCCTAGGTATGTTACTACCCTAGTTGAATCTGGCTGGGAACAAGTGAATGAAAAACACCTAGAGGACCTTAGGTCCGGTAAGCCTAAAAAGATAGTTGGGAAACCAGCTATTACAGCAGAAAATGCTGCTATCCAGCAATCCCTGGATACCTCGAATAAAAAATAATTGGTATAAATCTAAGGTAGATCAACAACCGCCAAATATGGCACACAAGGAGAATGGAATGGCTAAGATAACGATTAATATGGATTCTCTTAAATCTAGTCGTGATTGGGTTCGTCATAAGGTAAATGAAGGCCCTAACATCTATAGGATCATGCCTCCCTTTGGTAACCCAGAACAACATAATAACTATCCATACCATCGTTGGAGTATTGCCTGGCTTGTAGACCCCAAATCTAACGGTCGTCGTCCATTCGCAACCCCCCTAACTGAAGGGGAGGCCTGCCCTGTTCAAGAATATAACGACGCATTGAATCTTTTTATTGAAGAACGTAAGAGTCAATTAAAAGCAGAAGGATATTCTGATGCCGACTCTAAGACTGAACTAGAAGGACTGCGTACCGTTCAATGGGGCATGCGCCTACAACACGTTTATGCGTACAATGCCTGTAACCAAGCAGGTAGCGTGGGGATTCTAGAATTGAAATCTACTGCCCACAAAGCAATGAAAAAAATGATGAATCAGTATATTAAAGAACATGGTCAAGACCCAACTTCTTTAGGTTCTGAAGAAGAAGATTCTGGCGTGTGGTTTAATATCTCTAAAGAAGGCAAGGGTAAAGAGACCGAGTACAACGTGGCCTTCAATCAGACTCGTCAAAAAATGAATGGAACGCTAGTTAAAATCGACGACCGTTCTCCTCTACCTGAGCAAGTTGTCGCTAACTACGACAACCTCGCATATGACCTAAATAGCATTTACATCCGTAAAGACTACAATGAGCTCAAGGCTATTCTGATGTTCAATTTGGCTCTGATTGCAAAAGATACACCTGAAGCAGCTATTCCAGGTTATGAAGTTGAAGATGCAGCGCCTGTTAAAAAGGTTGTTGCCCCAGCACCTGTGGCTGCAACTAAAAAACCTGCGTCTAAAGTAATGTTAAACCTAGATGATGAAGATGAAGTGGTTTCAGCACCAGTTCGTAAAGCACAACCTACTGCAAGTAGGCCAACACCTGTACCCACTCCTTCAAATGGAGCATTGGTTAAGAAATCTGTTGCTGCAACACAGCAATTCGATGATGATGAATTGAACGCACTAACCAACGAAATCCTGGGAGACTAAAATGTCTCAAGACCTTGCCAAGGTCGAGGAGGGACTTCGGTCCCTCCGTCTCGATCGTTTAGCTGAATTTACTAAAAAGATCGAGGATATCTCTAAGGGGTTTAATACCATGTTGGCCCCTACTTATCTTCGTGACTTTATCATGGCGTATGACTTTACAAACACCATGCTTGCCTCTGCTATGAGGATGCATGGCATTGCTGATTCAGCACTCAGGAATGCAGAGGCGATTGCATATTTTGAGAATGCTCCAGAATATCTGCAAAGCAAGGGTGTAAAAGAAAGTGATGCTGCACGCAAGCGCTACATACCTCTTGATCCAGATGTGCAGCATGCTGATAAGGTGAAAGCTCAAGCCGAAGCAATGGTTGCGTTCTTAAAGAACAAGCTACAAGCCTTCCGTTTGGCACACGATGATACTAAGAAAATAGCATATGCCAACGAGTACAATGACTCATCAAATGAGGGAATGTAGTATTTCCTCATAACAAAACCTGCACTACGGTGCTTGTCTACGGACGTAAAAAGGGAGAAATGTTATGGCTAAGAATAAATGGATGTCTCAACTCACTAAGGGTGTAGCCCAAGCTGCAGCTGATCTTCCAAAACCATCTGATCATGTTGTCAAGCTTCCATCACCATCTCTTAACTGGGTGGTGGGTAATGGTGGTTTAACACTAGGTAAGGCTGTTTGCTTTTACGGACCTGAATCGGGCGGTAAGAGCTTTCTTGCACAACTACTAATGATTCAGCTACAGAAGGACTTTCCAGAGGGAATCTGCATTTGGTTTGATGCTGAGTTCTCATTTAATCCAGAGTGGTTTGCTAAACTTGGCGGTGATCTAGATCGAATGATCGTAAAGCAGACAAATGATCCTCTAGAAATATTTGATTATATTGAAAAGGATTTACAAGTATTGCTTGAGGATGGTTGCCCAGTTGTGGGTATGGCAATTGACTCCGTTAAATCTATTAGGTATCCTAAAGATATTAAAGAGAAGTCGACAAAACTCACTATGGGCGGTGGTGGCGCATCTTACCTAGGATCTGCTCTCAAGGGGGTCCTTCCTGTTATTCGTAAATATAGCATCACTACTGCCCTTGTGCAACAAGTGTATGAGGAGATGGACGAATATAAGAAGAAGAATAATCCATATCTAGTACCAGATGGTAGGGCATTAAAGCATTTCTGCGACTACATGCTAGAAGTAGTTCGTATTGATACGAAAGATGGTCGTGTTGAGAAAGGTATGAATATCTACGGTGGAGCTGCACAGGTTGGTCACAAAGTGCGAGTCCGTGGCAAAAAGAATCGTGTAGGCGCTCCTTTTCGTGCATCTGAGTTCACTTTGACTTACACTAGTGGCATCACCAATATCGGTGAAGAAGTATATGATCTAGCGAAGAGCCTTAAGGTAATCAAGCACCCTATAAATCCAGACACAGGACGCGAAAGCCCCATGTTGTGGCAGTTAGGCGATGACGGCAGGACTACAACAAAGGGTGAACCAGCTTTTCAAGCAATGTTTATTTCTAGACCAGATCTGTGGGATACGGCTATGGCTTTATGTAGCAAGATAGAAGATAGTGATGACGTAATTCTTGAACGTAATAAGGGCCTTGGTTATATTGACGCTGAAATTGGAGTCCCAGAGCTTGACTAAGCTAGTTATCACAGTGGATAAGATGGACGAAATGTGTACTGCACTGTGTACCAGCTATGGTATTCAAGAGTTTACCGCAGTACATATTTCTCCTTCAGCCTATGATAAACTACGGAAAGAGATGGACTGTTCAGCACTATATGCTCTGCCAGCTATAAAAAGCTACCAACAGTTAGCTATAGTCGTATGTCAAGGCTATTTATCCATTAGGATTAACAGAGATATATCTGATAATGATTTTCTGCTAGAAGATAAGCAAGGAGTAATGTACTCCTATGAACACGACTTTCTAAATACCCTTGTAGAGCGCATCCTTCTAGGGGGAAAATAATGAAAATACTACTCTGTGGCGACCCACACCTCAAGATCTCAAATCTAACTGCAGCCAAGGTATTCTTGAACTGGGTAAATAAAATTGTAGTTGAAACTAAGCCGGATATGTTTATTAACCTTGGTGATACGTTCGATACTCACGCTGTAGTTAGATCAGAGCTTCTATCTGAGTTTAAAAAACACCTACAATCAGTAACGCCGCATTGTCCGTACTTCTATATACTGGGCAATCACGATTTTTTCAAGCCAAATGACAATACCTACCACGCATTACAAGCTTTTGCAGGTAACTACGACAATCTCACTGTGATTGATTCTGTGGTCCATAGAGAAGATCTAGGGATAACGTTTGTACCATTCCAGTCAGACCATAAAGCATTTCCAAATCAAACACTCCCGATCTGCATTGCGCATCAAACATTTGTAGGGTGTGACTTTGGCGGATATAGGCCAGATGATGGCGTAGATCCAGATAAGATTTCAGCAGACATAATCATCAGCGGCCACATCCATATGAAGCAGGCATTCGGCAAGGTCTTCTATCCTGGAAGCCCGTATTCTCAAAGTATGAAGGATATCGGCCAAATAAAAGGCTTATCTCTACTAGATACAGAGACACTAAAGATAGAGTTCATACAGTGCCCGCTGCCTTCTTGGCATAGTCTCGAAGTAGCAGTGTCAGATATTAAGTCTACAATAGCGACAATCAGGAATTCTATAAATCAAAATGACAATTGGGTCGTGGTGTTTACAGGTCCTCGTAAAGAAATCACGGCAGTATTTGACTCCAAAGAGTGGAAGAATTTGTGTGAGAAATCTAGAATCTCTACTCGTACCAAGTATACAGATTCAAATCGGGTAGAAAGAATTCAGATTAAGGCTCACACTGTTGCAGACGTTGTTGAAGAGTATGTAGATCGAGTGTATTCCGGCGGTATAAGTAAGAGTTTAATAAAGAAAACAATGCGGCAATTATTTGATAATTATGATAAAAGTAGTACTTAATCATAGTTACCAACCTTCACTCTAAGCGAGAGATATGACTCTTCCTGTAGAAGAACATCTAGAACATCAGCGGTGGCTCATGAATAATGGGCTGCTAAATGACTTACATAAAGATACCTTGTACTTATATGGCACGCTAATTCATAGGGGCGTTCAAGCTGTTGAATTAGACATTGACATAGAAAATAAAACTCTCAACTATATCATCTACATAGATTCAAAATTGTTCAATAGCTATTTACTTTATAATGAACTACGTGCCACTACTAGTATAATTGGGCTATGGCGACTCAAGCGTTTACTTAAGAAAAAGGGAAATCTTAACTTTATGGCAATCTTGAGTAGCTTTGTTAAAGATTATTGCGGCCCTAAGTGGAATGTAAAGCTGGAAATTAAGGATTTTAGTACTTATGAGGAAGGTTTTAAAGAGATTGACAGTGGACCAAGAAATGGTCCACAGGTTGATCTTAGTCTTGACAAAAAATGAAGACCTAAGACAAGATCTTTGGGTTTCATATTTGTCTGGCGAAATTACTTCAACTTTCTGTAGCAAACTTAAGCAATTATCTTTACATCAAGATGTAGAAAAAACAGCCGCCAACTCCCTCCAGCATATCCTCGACCTAGATATCCCCCAAGATGCCCTAAACCAGCTCTCAGACCTACAATGCTCAATCCTATTCATGTTGTGTCTAGGCTACAATCTAGAACAAGTGGGTAGGTATAATGCTATCAAGCAGACCACAGTTGATAAAGAAGCAATAGATCTATCTAAGCATCCAGTGTGGGCACGTAGGTAATACTAATAAAGGGGGTCGAAATGGCTCTTAAGCGTCATTTCTCTCAAGATGAGAAATTCGGTTTAACTGAAGAAGAAATTAAGATTTCTGAAAGGTTTCTACGAAAGAACAAAACTGCAGGAGCAGTTGCTGATTCTGAGTCGATGAAGCTCTACGAGCTATTCATGCTCGGATACTCCTTTAATGATATCCAGCAGCAGTATCCGCAATACTCGGTACCACAGATCATTCTTACTGCTGCTTTGCGTGGTTGGTGTAAAGATCGTGAGAAGATGAATGGCTCATTGCGCGATCGTATTCAAGCTAAAGTGGTTAAGAGTATTATTGAGCAGGTTGATTTCTTAACCACCATGCTGTCTGTTACTAATGTCCAACATATGGATGTTATGCGCAAATATATCCTGGACCCAGCCAATAACCCTATTCCGGCAATTATTGTTCAAAATATAAAAGAATATAAAGAAGTTGCAGAAACCTTACACAAACTGGTAGCGGGTGTATCTCCTGGTACTACCGGTAAAAAGAATGCGATGATGGATGTGCTGGCCATCCCACCTAAAGCAGAAAAACAAAATGCATATAAGCCGCAAGTAGAAGTTATAGATATTCGCGAGCTTGATCGTGCAAATGCAGAAGATGATGAATAAGAAAACAAAAGCAACTGCATCAAAAACAGTTGTGTCAAAAACAGCTAAACCAAAAGTTAAAGTAAATGTTCTTAAAACTCTTACTTTAGACCAGCGAACAGAGTTGTTTTTTCGTATTTGTAAGACTAGGGAAGAACTAAAAGCCTGGATCAGGTTGTTCCTAAACCTTGATCTACCCGACAAAACAGTATCTCGTTATGCTGACACTAATCCACTAGATATTGTCCGACTTATATACGAAATATGTGTACTAGAGAATAACCCTGAGAATATAGAAGAGCTCCTATGTGTGGCTGGAAGGGGTTCCGGTAAAACACTTGCTGTCGCTGTTGCTGAATTCATGCTTCTATTTCATGATCAGCGTGACGTTGCTCATGTCGGCGCTATTCTTTCACAAGCAAAGCGCTGCTATCAGTATCAGCAAGGCTTTATGCTTAATGAGCGAGTCAAGCCGATTCTAAATCAGTCAATAGATGGCTTTCCTATTATGGAAAAGACCACGCAAGAAAAGAGCTCTTTTAATGTCAGAGACAGAAAGAATGGAGACCTAATAAAGATCGACCTAGAAGTTCTTCCTTGCACGCTTAAGTCTGTGAACGGCTTCCATGGCGCCTTCGTATCTGTAGATGAGATCGATACAGTTCAAGGAGAAGGTGTTCGTGCATTCCAGGATATATCCGGTATGTTAGACTCCAAGAGAGGCCGCAAGTCTCTCCGTGTTGGTATATCGACACGGAAAACACGATATGGGTTGATGAATCAGCAAATCGAAGATGCTGCAGCTCAAGGACGAACTGTTAAGAAGTGGACTGTTCTAGAATTTAGTGAGCGTTGTCCAGATGAACGATCTGGCACTACTCCAACAACAGGCTACTATCTACAGGATACAATGGAGGTCTTAAGTGAGGAGCAGTGGTCTAAAAAAGACTCCAAAAAACAAACAGAATATACTAAGCATGAGTTTGCTGGTGAAAATTGCCTAGTATGTCCTATGGCTGCTCTATGCCTATCTGATGCAAAATTGCAAACGTCAAAATCAGCAATGTTGAAACCAATATCAGATGCTATTAAGAAAACCAGAGAAAACGGTGCAGATTGGGCCATCTCCCAGCTGTACAACCTAAAGCCTTCTGTTGAAGGTGTAGTATATAAAGAGTTTGATGAGAAAGAGCATGTCAAAAACTGGAACCAGATGTGGCTAATACTTACCAACCAGGAATATCCTGGCGAATGTACTCATGATATCTTCGTTAAGAAGTGTCATGGAATGGGTCTGACATGCTATGCTGGTATTGACTGGGGCTGGTCAAACCCCAGTACGGTAGTTTACCTCTTTGTAGATAAGCGTGAGAATGTTTATGTTGTTCGCTGTGAAGGTAGGACCTATATAAACAACCCTACTTGGGCGCAAACAATTAAAAGCAAATGGCATCATATGTACCGTTGCCAGCTATACCTGCCCGACTTAGCAAACCCAGGTGATGCGCAAACCATGCGCACAGAAGGTCTTCCTTGCCCGTCGGAACAAATAAAGGATACACCTGGTGGAATTCAAGTTGTAAAGAAGTGGCTGAAAAGCCTCGCATCTGTAAACCCTAAGATATTCTTTGCTAAAGAAACGTGTGGACCAATTATTACTGAATTTGGTCTATACCACTTTAAGACCGATGCTTCAGGTAAAATCACTGATGACGTTGAAAAAGAACATGACCACTGGCTTGACGGACTTAGGTATGCGTTGTATCACTTGTTTGGCAAGAGCTCAGCGGTAATAATAGACCAAGATTATGACAACAGGACTACATTAACCGATAGACAGGGCAACTATTCTCGTATGCCTTCTACTGAAGAGTTTGCTGCATCCAAGAATATAAAAATCAATCCAGATATTAATCAGGATAAGAGTAAGCTAGGGCAAATTGGTAAAAAGAGCGAGTTAGAATCCGATGACCTAGAGATAGGCGGAGATGCTAGTTTTTTATGGTCTTTTTAGTTAAGTCCTCATGGTACAATCTGAAAATAGAGCTAAAGGAAATATTATAATGGGCATATTTGATGATATTACTAATGGTATAAAGAACGCCTTATTGAGCGATATTGGCAGTTTGTCTAAAGGAGACGGTGATAACGTACCTGATAGACCGCAGCAACTTGCTCAAAACGAAGGTGCAATTGGTCAAAAAGCCATTATTGACGACCCGTTTTTTGATCAAGTTCATCAACACTTTATCTTTCGTAATAAACTATCTCGTCTATCCAATAAAACTCTAAAAGATGTCTCTGTTAGAGACTGGGTTGTTTCGGCGGCTATTCAAGCCCGATGCGATACCATGCTTCGTTTCGCCCGTCCCCAGCACAAGATGTTCGATATGGGCTTTAAAATACGCAAGAAGAATCGTGCGGAAGATCTCACTGCAGAAGATCGTAAGATCATAGCCGATACGGAAGATTTCATCTATCACTGCGGCCGTAAAGACAAAGTTCCTCCTGGCGAAGAGATGAATTTTGGTGAGTTTCTAAAACTGTGTACTCGTGATGCTTTAACATTCGGCCATGTGGCTACTGAAAAGGTGTTGACTCGCCGAGGTAGCTTACATCGTTTCAGACCAGTCCCAGCAGAAGCCGTCTACAATATCAATCCTAAAACTAATAAAGACATCATCGCTAAAGAAATAGTTAATGCCCGTAAAACGTACCAGATGAAACAATCCTCGTATGGTGGCAACAACCCAGAGTCTGTCCAATCATTCCATGAACCGTCTATAGACTATTACAAGTATGTACAAATGTCTTATGATAACCGTGTGTTGGCTGCATTCGGTGATGAAGATATGATATTCAAATTATTCAATCCACAAAACTTTGCTGACTCTATGGGGTACTGCTATTCGCCTCTTGAACTTGCTATTATCAACGTTACTAATCATTTGAATGTTGAAAACTATAACTCTAATTTCTTTACACATGGTTATGCAGCACGAGGCATTCTGCACTTAAAAGGTACAGTTACTCAGTCGCAGCTTGCTTCATTTCGTCGTCAATTCTACAATACAATATCTGGTACGCAGAATGCATGGCGCACACCAATTATTGCTGGCATGGATGATGTGCAGTGGGTCCCAATGTCTGGATCTGCCAAAGAGATGGAATACCTAAACTATAATAGTCATGTTATTCGTGCAATATGTACACAGTTCCAGATTGACCCCGTTGAGCTTGGTTTAGACTATTTGATTAGCGGCACTGGTCGCGGACCAGCGCAGCAAGCAAACAACGAATACAAGATTAACTATTCTCGCGAGCGCGGCCTAATCCCTATCCTCATGCTCTTTGAAGATATGATGAATGGAGGCGTTCTGCCGGCCATCGATCCTGAGATTGCTAAACACTTTGAGTTTAAATTCACAGGTATCGACGATGAATCGCCTCAAACCAATATTGCTCTACAGCAAGCCCAGATGACTGTCTTCTCAACCATGAATGATCTTCTTCGTGGTGAAGGCAAAGAGCCAATTAAGCATGACGTAGCAAACCTACCTTTAAATCAGTCTTTCTGGTCTTTAGTTGAAAAGAATATGACACGCGGAGAAATTCGCGCAACATTCTTTGGCGATAAAGCAGCAGCTAAGAAACGAGAACTAGCATACATACCTGCAGATCCGGCTTTTATGGGTTGGCAGCAGCTTCTTCTTACAATTGATAGATCTCGTAAGCAGGATGAGCAATTAAAGCAGCAGCAGGCTCAGCAAGAACAGCAGGCTCAACAGCAACAGCAAGCTCAACAGCATGATCAGCAGATGGAAGTTGGTCAACATAATCGTGAACAAGAAATGCACGATCTTCAAGTTGATGACCATAAGAACCGTCAAGCTCATGCAGCAGTCAATCCGTCGCTTAAAGATACTGCAAAAGAATTTGGTGCTGGTTCAAAAGCTCTGCATATAGAGGGTCAAAATACCGCTAATCCAATTAATTCTGACATTGCTGACGAATAAAATTCGTATAATACATATGTGTGGCGGCGTGGGAAGCTGGGTGCCGGGTAAAGTAGGTCAACTCAACCGGCTGAAAACTGAGACATATTTGCTCTCGACAATCGTCCCTGGGAATGGGGCGGCCCTGGAGACACGCAGGCTGAAGGTGAATGGTTAACGGCTCACGAAAGACACGCGGTCCTCTGTGAGCCGGCCGACCCGGAAGGTTGGCACTAGTAACTTGAAAGCCGAAGGCTTAAAATGCAGGTTGGAGTAGCGCCCGACCCACACACCTCTTGGTTATTCATACTTTGGTAGTTAACAGATACGGAGAATGAATGAGTTGGATAGTCTGCGAAGGAATAGATAGATCAGGCAAATCTACTGTAGCTGAGTTGTATAGGCAACAAGGTTATGAGGTCGTCCACATGTCCGCCCCTGATAAGAAATATCAGGAAGATGGTTATGTTGGTCCATCATATGTAGATGATATGCTAGATATGTATATGGAATACAATGACAAAGATGTTGTCTTTGATCGCTCAATATATGGCGAGTTTGTATGGTCCCATGTATATGGTAGAAAACCCCTGATATCAGATGATGATATTGAAATATTTCAAGAGTTTGAAGAGCGCAATCAGACAATCAGAATCCTAATGATTGACCCCGATGCTTCTGCTCACTGGAAGCGCTGTGTCGACAACAATGAACCGCTGACATCTCCTCAATTTCGTTTAGCAACAAGTCTATATACTAAACTTGCGCATAAGTATAACTTTGCGCCCAAACAATTGAGTGATTATGTCAATAAACTTGATAAACCTAAGACAGAAAATGATAACACGACTAGTAGTACTAACACTCAGGCACCGACGCCGCCGATTAAACTGGAAAGAAAAAACGTCGATGCTACTAGTGCTAGTGGTACTTCGATCAATAAAGCCACTAATGAAAAAGGTTCGGGTCTCGACAGACTCGAAAAAGCCAACGCAATTTCAGCAATCCTCAGCAAGCGCCTTATTAAGCAGCGAGGAGACACGTTTGATGAACTCGAAGGAGAAGTTACCAACTTCCTTAAGGGACGACTGGAAGAACTTTTAGGATCTAAAAAGATATCGGCTCCAGTTTTTGCAGATGAGGAGGTTCAAATACTTAAAGTGTTTTGTCAGCGTTTGAAGGAAAAAGAAGCACAAAGTGCACCAACTTCTATTAATAAAAAACCAGTTAATCAACAACCAGTTAGGAGATAATTATGACTGTTCGCGGTAATAAAACTAAAGTACAGCGTTTTCAAGAAGCAGAATCTGGCGTTAAGCAACTACAGATGGCTACACGCGTTAGCCAGATGCTTATCCAGCAGATGGGGCAATCTGTAACAGGTATGTCTAAAGATATGAACGAGCTAACGGCTCGTCAGCGAGAATTGCAATACACAGTCCTAGCAATGCAAGAACTCCTCAACCTTAATCCTGTTGACGTTTCTACCCGAGCAGAAACTCTTCAAATTAAAGACTTTGAAGAAGCATCAGCAAAACAGGATGTTGAGGTTGGCGCTGTTGATGCTGATGTAGTTACAGAGGATTGTGCCATTGTACTCACCTCTAAAGTGGGGGCTGGCGGTGGAATTCTTCGTACACGACTGAATGTTGCAGAAATTGGTTTTCCACAGTTAAAGCAAGATCTTCTCAATAAGAAGGTTGGCGATACCTTTGACGCTGATGTAAATGGCACTACTCATAGTATAACCCTTCTAGGAATTAAGCGGTTACCTCCAAAGGTTCAAGATGTTGAGCAGTCAGAGACTGTTGTTTCAGCTGTAAATTAAAACGTCTACATACTCACGAGGCCAACCTATAGCTTAGACTAGGGTTGGCCTTTTTCTATTTGTTGCAGAATATCACGGAAACAACATTATGTCAGAAAAACCCAAAAATATAATGGATAAGCGCTGCCCGCGGAACTTAGAGACTCTCCCCGAGACTTTTTGTGCCTTAGCTGTACAACGGCTTAAAGCTTTGCGGCATGCAAGTAAAGAGCTTTCTGAAGAAGAAGAGGCAAAACTTCCTGGCTGCCCTTACGCAGTGAACCACCAACTTGCTAATTATTGTTTTTTCAGACTAGCCGAAAACTATATACCTGATAATCGTAGTTTCACAGATATGGAGATAGCACACTTTCTCAATATATCTGTAGATACTGTTAAGAAAACCGAAAAGAAAGCAATATCACATATACGCAGCTCCTCCTCTTTCAAAGAGATCATAAGTACATATGATGGCGACCAAATTATGGAAGATGCTGCTGATTTTAAAGAATCAGATTAAGTCTAAACTAGTGTTGTGATAAGATTGTTGTATGGCGAAAAAACCTCTAGAAATCGACATGATAGCGGGGAGTCAACTTAGAGATACTCAGGGCGAAATGCTGAGTGTCGAAGGTGCAGATATCTCTGAACTTATTTCTGGTAACGGCAGACTTAATGACAATCACGGAAAGGGTTTTTTTAATAGTATCGGTCGAGTGACTGGTGCTAAAAAAATAATGAAATCAGAAGATTGCGACAGTGATAGGCATAAATACTATTGGGAAAAAGTCAAAGCACCCTTTATCTATGTCTCTGGCGTCCTATATGACGATGACGATCATCCTAATGCAAAAGCCGCCGCTGCTATACTTAGAAATATCCACAAATCTGATACACCATTAAAGCTTAAAGCTTCCGTAGAAGGTGGTGTTATAGCCCGTGGGATTAGTGATACCAATCTGTTGGCACGCACCAAGATCCACTCAGTAGCACTAACCTTTACTCCTGCTAACAACGCCACTCTAGTTGAGCCTACTAGTTTTGAAAAGACCGCCTCTTGGAAACAAGATAAAGCCCTAATCAAATCAGTAATGCACCTAGCTAAAACCGATATTCCTTCGTTTAGACATATTGCTAGGTATGCTTCTGCAGAAAAGATTGTTGATAACTTCAATAAAATACGGGCTATTGCTCAAGAAACTGGTTTAAAAAGCCAACTGCCGGACTATAGTGTTGACGAATTAATCCGCAGCACTGTTATGGAAAAAGTATCTAGTAATATTGTTAAAATCAATGACTTGATTAGCACAGTTGCTAAATCAAGAGTGATGGATGCAGGTCACCCCTCTTTTACTCCGCCTAAGGAAGCACGCCCTTCTTTTAAACCAAATGAAGGCAGCGCACTATACATACAATCAGGCAAGTATAACGTGGATCCTGAGCATTCTAGGGATATGCTTGCTAGGATAGGTAAGCCGCCTACCGCAGCTAATTTGAATAATGCTATTAATACCACTGATATACATGAGACTCAACACTCTAAAAATACTAATATTGCTAATCAATTGAAAAACCAGCAAGGTGGCCCAATTGATGCAGATCAATTTTCTAGACATGTTATTCATAATGCCAACCTTGATCCTCACGAGCGCCATTTCTTAGAGCACTTTGTTCCGGCCTATACTGGCGATTACACCATAGGCGACCCTGATGAAGTGATGTCTACTGTAGCAGAATCTCTATCTGGCAGAGACGCTCTTAGAGGGCCTGCTCTTAAGGCTTTACAAGAGAAACTTCCAGAAGAAACAAAAGAATCTATGCTAGCCAGACTTAAAGATATTCATGGCAAGCTTAAGAATACTTACGGTCAATACGAAGCCGGCCAACGACTCGATATTCCCACTCATGAAGAGTATACCGATAAAAACTTCCCTGATGAAGAACTAAAAGACTATAAACCTAGAAAACTAAATAAAGCACTAACTGCTGGCTATGGCGGGGCGAGTGCACCTGGGGCTAGAACAGGCGGCTCAGTACTTCAAGCAGAAAAGCTTGATGATGGTAGAGGTGGCATGAAATACATCAACTGCAATGAGTGCGGTAAAAGTGAGGTGTATATGAAGCATCAAGTAAAGTGTAGAAATTGCGGACAACACTATCCTTTTACTAGCTTATACGGTATAATGACTAGCAAGTAGGTATTTTGTTGTTCTTTATTTCGTTTTCTTTTTTGGTTATAACTTGCAAATTCCATGGCACATGTAGTCCACAAGATTGATGGCCATTCAGCGGCTCTATGTGGTCTACTACATGCTTTACACCTGTTTTACGACTAAGGTGTTGAGCTCTCTTATAGAATTTATTAATTTCATTTTTTATTTTTTGAATTTGTAGGCATTTTGGTGTACGATTCTTGAAAAGACTACCGTGTCTTTCTAGTGTTTTTATAGCATGAATAGCATTCTGAGCCTGACTATTCCACTCTAGATTATCTATACTACAGTCACTCTTTATCCCATTTAGATGATTAACCACTTCATAATTGTTTGGATTTGGAATAAAGGCTATTGCCACAATACGATGTAAATAGACAGTTTTATCATTACCCATACCGTCACTTAATCCTAAATAGCAATAACCTGACTGTCTATTTATTGGGGTACTTTTAAGCTTAAATCCACTGCGTATAGATCTAATTCTAGAAAAATTAGACACTTCATATTTCCCCTCGTAACCTCGAACGCTAAGCCATACTTCTTTTGGAAAATCTATCCAAGCTTTAATACTTTGTGTTGTCTTATTTTGTTTTTTAAGTAATTGATCTCGTTTCTTTTTTTTAATTAAAGCTGGATACATGCATCTCTTACACCAACCGCTTTTTCCATCAGACCTGCTTGAATTATTGTGAAATTCTGTTAGTATTTTTTTTATATGGCATTTTCCACAAATCTTCATAATACCCTCCTAACCTTTATTATACAGGTGGTTGGGTTAAACAATGTGTTATAGTAATTACTGCATTACGCAGTTTTGCAAAAACTTAGAAATAACGGAGAATAAGATGGCTAACAAAGAAGCGATGCTAGACAAGATTGCCCGGAATTTGGGGCAGCGTGGAGTTACGGCAGTTCGTACTGCAACTAGTGTAACGGTCACCAAAACTGGTGGCGACGTACTTACTATTTCGTATGTTGACAAATCGGTCCAATCCCCAATGGGTGGAGTAAGCCCAACCGCATCGCCTTACCTTGGAATCGGAGTTGCTGCTCCTGGTTCACTAAAAGTTAAAGGCGCTGCTGCTGAAACCACGATTGCTGCAGTACTTGATACTACTGAAGCTCTTAATGTCATGGCTGAACTTACCAGTTTCGGTAACGATGTCATCGTCGAATCCGGTGGTTCTACTACTGAGCTAGCTCGTATTCGCGGTACTGCTGATAGCATCGGTTTAGGTTCGTAATCCAGCCTATAGTATGCAGTGGATGGTCTGCTGTATACTATAGATTAAAAGAAAGGAAACACAGATGAATGAGGAAATGATGAAATCCCTCGCGTCTCTGATCGACGAGTCCCTAGCGGAACTCGAAGTGATGAAGAAGTCTGATCGTTTTTCTGCTTCTGAGATTAAGCTGGGTGGACCTGGTGCAGGTATCGCTGGCAAAGATCCCCAAGGTAGTCTTGGTAAAGATGAAGAAGAAGATGACGAAGACGAAGATGACGAAGAAGGCGAAGAAGGCGAAGAAGGCGAAGAAGGCGAAGAAGACAAAAAAGAAGACAAGAAGCCAGTTATTGGTAAAGCTGATGGCGTAAACGAAAAAGCTGAAAAAGCTGATGGCGTAAACGACAAAGCTGA
>Ga0315286_10002394_pt1 | contig 17497 bp, 10 predicted proteins | sample YL17G10_0_MG_FD_205038 | JGI IMG/M metagenome (GOLD analysis project Ga0315286, IMG submission 205038) | Sediment microbial communities from Yellowstone Lake, YNP, Wyoming, USA - YL17G10_0 | ecosystem: Environmental > Aquatic > Freshwater > Lake > Sediment | place: USA: Wyoming | collected...
GGGACTCGTACTTCTGGGCGAGGACCTCCTCGACCTCCCTCTTCTTATCCTCATGGGCCTTTACCTCGGCCTCCTTATCCGTGAGCTGGGTGCCAATCTTCTCGAGCTCGTCCCGGTAGCGCTTCAGCTCGTTCTCTTTCTCGTCGAGCTCCTTCTTTCTCTGGTTGAGCTGCTCTTCGTAGGTTTTCAGCTCACCGAACAGCTTGTCAAGGATGCTCCCCTGCATCCCGCCACCACTCTGTCCGTCCATCGTTTTCCCCCCGGTTACCATGAAACTAGGTCAATACATATCAGGTATTGCGTTTACCTGAACCACATAAACCTTTAAAACATTTCTGTTGGTCTTAATTTACCCACGGGCCTCAGCGGCCGCCTTTCGCACCGGCATTGGAGCCCTTGCTCGAGGGTCCCTTCCGGGAGCTCTTCACCTTGGAGCCGCAGACCGGGCATTCGTCGACCTTCTCGTCGAAGGACCTCCTGCAGCCCACGCAGCGATAGGACCAGTGGAGCTCCTCCTTGATGCCCTTTTCGCGAATGGGCACGAACCGGATGCCCAGGTGGTGGGCGAGGTTCTGGATGGAATAGTCGTCTGTCAGGATGGGCAGCCCGAGCTCCAGGGCCAGGGCCAGGACCTCGATGTCCGCCCGGGACAGCCGCGCATCGTCCCCGGTCCGCCGGGCCCCGTCCTGGACCGTCTTGAGGCTGTCGCCCGACGGGGCGACGACATTGACGGTCGAGGCCCTAAGCAGATCCATGCCCTTGAGCCCCTCGATCTCCTCCTCGATGAGGGGCGTGGTGTAGAGCTTGAGCTCGCCCGAGAACGGCAGGCCCTGGATGAAAGCCGATGCGTCGGCCACGGCGGCCTCGGGCCGGGCCTGCACTTTCGTCTCCTTGCTCATCGGCCATCTCCATGGCGTCTTTGGATTTGAGAATTTCCCTTCTCGGCCCTTCAGGCGGGGAAAAGAGGCGGTCCGGTAACATCCCATGGCCAAAGATGACTTTTCCGTTCTAATGGCATCCCCAAGCGTCCTATGCGCAATTGCGGGGGGAAGATGAGGGGGTTTTGGCAGACAATCCTGCCCGACCATTCAAGTATATATAATTTTTCTATTCCTTATTAACTATTATACTTTAATAATTTATATATATATAAAATGTAATCACCCAATATCACCTTGTAACACTACAGAAAATGTCTAGGAGGGTGATGTCATGGGCAAGGAACCAGAGCCTGACAGCTCCCAGAAGAAGCAACTCACGAGGTCGTCCAGCTACCAGGCGGACGACATCAAGATCATGAGGGGCCTCGAGGCCGTGCGCCGCAGGCCCGGCATGTATATCGGCGACACGGACGCCCGCGGCCTCCATCACCTGGTCCACGAGGTCGTCGACAACAGCATCGACGAGACCTTGGCGGGCTACTGCGATAAAATCGAGGTCATCATAAACAAGGACGGGACCGTCACCGTCATAGACAATGGCCGTGGCATCCCCGTCGAGATCCACCCGGACCCGGACTTCAAGGCCAGGGGCATGACGGCCCTGGAGGTGGTCATGACCCAGCTCCACGCCGGGGCCAAGTTCGAGAAGGCGGCCTACAAGGTCTCCGGCGGCCTCCACGGCGTCGGTGTCCACGTGGTCAACGCGCTGTCCGAATGGCTCGAGGTCCGCTCCATGCGGGACGGTCACATCCACATGCAGAGGTACGAGCGCGGCATCCCCAAGACCAAGGTGGAGGTCATCGGGGATACCAATGAGACAGGGACCACGGTCACATTCATGCCGGACCCGACCATCTTCTCGACGCTGACCTTCGATTTCGAGCTCCTGTCGTCGCGCATGAAGGAGCTGGCCTTCCTGAACAAGGGCGTCAGGATCGTCCTGAAGGACGACCGGACCGGCAAGACCGAGGAGTACCATTACGAAGGCGGCCTCACCCAGTTCGTGAAGTACATCAACGAAGGCAAGGAGCCGGCCCACGAAGGTGTCATCTACATCATGGACGAAAAGGACGATGTGGTCGTAGAGGTGGCCATGCAGTACACGAACGACTACCTCGAGCGCATCCACACTTTCGTCAACAACATAAACACCATGGACGGCGGGACGCACCTCACCGGCCTCAAGTCCGCATTGACGCGAGTCATCAACGATTACGGAAAGAGCAGGCCATCCTTCAAGGACACGTTCAAGGAGGAATCCTCGCTCAGCGGCGAGGACGTCCGCGAGGGCCTCACGGCCATCCTGAGCGTCAAGGTCCCGGAGCCGCAGTTCGAGAGCCAGACCAAAATCAGGCTCGGCAACACCGAGGTCCGGGGCATCGTCGAGACCATAGTGTCCGAAAAGCTCTACAACTACATGAGCGAGAACCCGCGCGAGGGAGACAAGATACTCAGCAAGATCATCATCGCCATGCAGGCCCGCGTGGCGGCCCGCAAGGCCAAGGACCTGACCCGAAGGAAGGGCCTGTTAGGCAGCGCCGGCCTCCCGGGCAAGCTGGCCGACTGCCAGAGCAACGACCCGGCCGTGTCCGAGATATTCCTCGTCGAAGGCGACTCGGCCGGCGGCTCCGCGAAGCAGGGCCGGGACAGGTACTTCCAGGCCATATTGCCCCTCCGAGGCAAGATACTCAACGTCGAAAAGGCCAGGATAGACACCATTCTCAGGAACAACGAGATACTGGCCATGATTACGGCCTTCGGCACGGGCATCAGCGAGGAGTTCGACATCACGGGCATCCGATATCACAAGATCATCATCATGACCGATGCCGACGTCGACGGGAGCCACATACGGACCCTTTTGCTGACCTTCCTTTACCGATACATGAAACAGGTCATCGAGGGCGGCTACGTCTACATCGCCCAGCCTCCGCTCTACAAGCTGACGAAGGGAAAGGCGCTCCAGTACGCCTACAGCGAACAAGAGAAGGACATCATGGTAAAGGAGCTCGGCTCCAAGGGCATCGGCGTATCCCGCTACAAGGGCCTCGGTGAGATGAACCCGGTCCAGCTATGGGAGACGACCATGGACCCCAAGACCCGGACCGTCAAGAGGGTGACCATCGAGGACGGGGTCGAGGCGGACCGGCTGTTCAGCATCCTGATGGGCGACCAGGTGGAGCCCAGGAAGGAGTTCATCGAGCAGCACGCCAAAGAGGTCGTGAACCTCGACATTTAATGACAATCATGGGGGCAATCGAATGAAGCGCAAGGCGGACAAGGGCGGAGAGGAAAAGGGGCCCGAAGGTCCCAAGGAGGTCCCGGTCCTGCTGGAGGGCAAGGAGAAGCCCTCCGAGGGTGGCCCAGCCCCGGCCGCGCCCGGCGGCAGCGGCGGGGAGGGCCCTGGGCCCGAGCAGGTCGCCGTCGCGAGGAGGGTTATAAACCAGAGCATAAGCGACGAGATGTCGCGCTCCTACATCGATTACGCCATGAGCGTCATCATCGGCAGGGCCCTGCCCGACGTGCGCGATGGCCTCAAGCCGGTCCACCGCCGGATACTCTATGGCATGAACGAGCTCGGATGCCCCCACGACAAGCCCTACAAGAAGTCGGCGAGGATCGTCGGAGAGGTCCTGGGCAAGTTCCACCCCCACGGAGACATAGCAGTCTACGACACATTGGTCAGGATGGCCCAGACATTCTCGCTCAGGTACACACTCATCGACGGCCAGGGGAACTTCGGCTCGGTCGACGGCGACTCCGCGGCGCACATGCGATATACCGAGGCAAGGATGGCCAAGATAACCAAGGAGATGCTCGATGACATCGAGAAGGCTACGATTCCCTGGACCAAGAACTTCGATGAGACGCTGGACGAGCCCTGCGTGCTCCCGGCCCGGCTGCCCAACCTGCTGGTCAACGGCTCCCAGGGCATAGCCGTCGGCATGGCCACGAACATGCCTCCCCACAACCTGGGCGAGGTCGTGGACGCGCTCAACCTGGTCATTGAGAACCAGGATGTCTGCCTTGCAGACATCATGAAGGTCCTGCCGGGCCCAGACTTCCCGACGGGAGGCATCATCTACGGCCAGGGCGGCATCATCGAGGCCTACACCACGGGCCGTGGGCCAATACCCGTAAGGGCCAAGACATCCATCGAGGAGCGCAAGGGCGGCGGCTTCAGGATCATAGTCACCGAGATACCCTACATGGTCAACAAGTCCACATTGCTGGAGACCATAGCGCACCTGGTCAAGAACAAGGTCATCGAGGGCATCGTGGACCTACGGGACGAGTCGGACCGGGAAGGCATGCGCGTCGTCATCGAGCTGTCGCGTGAGAAGGTGGACTCCGACAAGATGGCCGAGGTCGTCTTGAACCAGCTCTTCAAGCACACGTCCTTGCAGACCACCTTCGGGGTCATCAACATAGCCATCGTCGACGGTGCGCCAAAGGTTCTACCCCTGAAAGAGCTTCTCATCATCTACATCAACTTCCGACGCGGGGTCGTGCGCAAGAGGACCCAGTGGGAGCTGAACAGGGCCCAGGAACGGGAGCACATCCTGGCAGGGCTCATCATCGCCCAGAACAACCTGGACGAGGTCATCAAGACCATCAGGAAGTCCAAGGACGCGGCCGAGGCATGCGACAAGCTGATGAACCGGTTCAAGCTGTCCGAGGTCCAGGCCAAGGCCATCCTGGACATGAGGCTGCAGAAGCTGACCAGCCTCGAGGTCGAGAGCCTGTATAAGGAGGAGAAGGAGGTCAAGGCCTTCATAGAAAAGCTCCAGAAGATACTGGCCGACGAAAAGGAGATCCTGGCCATCATCAAGAAGGAGCTGGGCGAGCTCAAGGAGGCCTACGGGGATGCTCGGAGGACCCTCATCGAGCAGCATACACTGGACCTGGACATCGAGCACCTGGTGCCCAACGAGAAGGTCGTCGTCCAGATCACCAACGACGATTATGTCAAAAGGATACCGGTCAGCGCCTTCAGGGCCCAGCACCGGGGCGGCGTGGGCCTCATCGGGACGAGGACCAAGGAAGAGGACTTCGTGGTGGACCTGTTCGCCACCATGACCCACGACTACATCATGTTCTTCACCAACAAGGGGCGGACCTACTGGCTCAAGGCCTACCGCATACCCGAAAGGTCGCGCTACGCCAGGGGCGTCCCACTAGTCCAGAAGATCGAGGGCCTGCAGCCCGACGAGTACATCAACGCGACCATACCCGTGCACGAGTTTGACGCCAGGCACTTCGTGGTCTTCATCACGAAGCGCGGACGCATCAAGAAGACCCCGCTGCTGGACTACAGCCACATACGCAGGACCGGGGTCCAGGCCATCAAGCTCTACGAAGGCGACGAGGTTGTGGCGACGAAGCTCACTGATGGCAACAAGGACATCATCATCGCCACCAAGGCCGGCAAGGCCATCCGGTTCAACGAGACCGACGTCCGGTCCATGGGCCGCGTCTCCCACGGCGTGCGGGGCGTGAGGCTCCGGGGCGACGACCTGGTCGTGGCCATGGCAGTGGCCGAGCCCGAGGACATCCTCCTGACGATAACCGAGAACGGCTACGGCAAGAGGACGCAGGTCAAGGCCTACAGGAAGACCCGCCGGGGCGGCCTTGGCGTGGCCAACATCAAGATCACCGAAAAGAACGGCAAGGTCGTGACATCGGTGGTGGTCCAGGATGACGAGGAGCTCCTGGTGACGAGCAAGAACGGCATGATCATCAGGATGCCCATCAAGGACATCCCCGTCAAGAAGGGCAGGGCCGTGATGGGCGTGCGCATCATGCGGTGCAAGGCCGGGGACAAGGTCATGGCCGTGGCAAAGCTCGTCAGCGAGGAGGAGGCCGTCAAGGCCACCGAGACACCGCTGGCCTGCGAGCAGCCCGGTGTGACCGTGCCGAAGTACAAGCCGGTCGAGGTCGAAGGCCCCGAGGAAGAGGGTGTGCTCCCGGAGGATGAGGAGGAAGAGGCGGAGGAAAAGGAGGAGGCGGAGGACGAGGCGGCGCCCAAGAGGAAGCGGGGCCGGCCGAGGAAAGAGGTAAAGGACCGCAAGAAGGACTCCGAAGAAGAGGAGTAGGGCCTAGACGCAGAACCTCACAATACTTATTTTATTCTCATTTATTGATTGATAAGAGAAGCGCATTTATATTTTTCCCGTCGGTGGAGGCCGGTTCCAACGAGGTCTACATTTCATCTTGTGTATGAAACCTACACAAGACACTATTTAATACTTGTGGTCGGGTGCCAAAGCCGGAAACCAATGGAAAAATCGTTACGAGACAATACCTAAATCATATTATAGAGATTATTTGATATATATTGAACGGGGAGGGGAATCCAATGCGAGGCACCCTATCTTTGATTCTAGTATCGATAATGCTTTTGCAATGTGTACCGTTGTCTGCGACCGCGGCCCAACAGGCCCCATCGCCCACGAACGCGCCCGACCCCGCCGTGGACCCATCGGATTTCAGCCCCGGCGGCGCCAAGCTGAACACCCTGTGGCTGAAGGGCCCGCGCACGACGGGCGTCCCGCTCTCGTACGACGATGTCATGCTCGTCATCAACGACGCATCGCAATTGTCCAAGGACATCGGCAGCTACTTCCTGGCCCACAGGCCCATCCCCCAGGCGAACGTCTGCAACTTCACCACGAGCACGAGCGAGCACATCAACCGGAACACATTCAACACCCAGGTCAGACCCCAGGTCGAGGCCTGCCTGAAAAAGAACGGCCTCAAGGACAAAATCAACTTCATCGTCACTACGAAAGGCATACCTCTTGGCGTCCAGGACTCAGGGAGCAGTTACGCCAGCGTCGACAGCGAGCTCTCCCTCATACTGGGCAAGTTCAACACCTCTATCGGCAACGGCGGCTGGGAAGACAACCCGTACTTCGGCAAGAACGAGCCCTTCACCCATGCCAAATTCGGGACCTACCTTGTGACGCGCCTCACGGCCTACACGCTCAACGAGGTCAAGCAGCTCATCGACCTTGCTGACAACAGCACTGGCAAGAGGGGCCTGTTCCTCATCGATGAGGGGGCCAAGGGCGGCGGCTACGCCATCGGGGACACCTGGATGCGCAACGCCAACACGACCCTCGTCAACAAGGGCTACAACGTCAGCCATGACACGTCCGGGACCTTCCAGATGTTCTACCATAACCTCTCCGGCTACGTCAGCTGGGGCAGCAACGACGGCAACTACTGGAGCGACAACCTGACGAACTCCTGGATGGACACCGACGCGAACACCGACAACCTGCCAGACGGGTGGTCCTTCCAGAGCGACGGCGCGACCTGGCTGCGCGTCAGCAATACCACCTTCAACAAGAAGTACGGCGGTGGCTACGTCACCCAGATAGTCAGGCCGTCGGTCACAGCGGGCTCCACCCTTTTCTACCAGGACATCTCTGTCAGCCTCGGCGTGCGCTACTGGCTGGACGGCAGGCTCAACCTCACCAGCGTGTCTAACGACGGCGGGGTGCGGTTCTTCGTGTCCGCCTACGACAAATCCAACAACCTTCTGGGGACCACCAATGGGAACACCCTGATCGGCAACCAGAACTGGCCCTGGATACCGCAGCTGCACTACGAGCCCTACGCGGGCGCGACGAAGCTCCGGGTCGGCGTGGAGTTCTACAAGTCCACCGGGACCCTGATGGTGGACAACATGACCTTCCACATGATCAAGCCCAACAACACCTACGTCCCGGGCGCCATCGGGGAGACCTACGTCTCCACCGGCGGCCGCTCGTTTATGTCCCCGACGGACTACGGCCAGTCCCTGGTCGTGGACCTAGTCCGTGAGGGAATATCGGGCGTCTCGGGCCATGTCTACGAGCCGTATCTGGACGCCTGCGGGCACCCGGACATACTCTTCGACAGGTACACATCGTCCTACACCATGGCCGAGAGCTTCTGGATGGCCCTGGCCTTCGTGGGCTGGCAGGAGGTCGTTGTCGGCGACCCCAAGATGGTCCCCTACTGGAATATACCGGACCCCATGATCGATGCCACTAACATAACCGTCACGCCGTCGGACCCGGCCGTCGGGGACAACGTCACGATCAAGGCCCGGATATTCAACAGGGGCGAGACCGTCCCGAACGTCGAGGTCGAGTTCTACAACGGCATCAAGAGCCCTGCGAACAAGATCGGCCAGACCATCAACATCCCGTCGCTGGTCCGGGGCAAGGAGAAGTGGGTCGAGCTCAACTACACCTTCAAGGACGTCAAGTCCACCACGGTCATGGTCTCCGTGGACCCGGCCAACAAGATCCGCGAGCAGAACGAGAAGAACAACGACGGCAGCATCAGCTTCGAGGTCGGCTACCAGCCGGACCTGCAGGTCCTTCCCATGGACATCAAGTTCGCTAAATCCAACATAGTCCAGGGCGACAAGGTGGGCGCGACCGTCACTGTCGAGAACCTGGGCGGGGTCGCGACCAACCTCACGGGCATAGCGAACCTGACCCTAGACAATGGGACGGTCGTGGCCTCGTTCCCCCTGCACCGGGACCCCATGGGCCCGAGCTCGTCGTTCATGATACTATCGACCACCATCGACACCGCCGACATCAACGGCTCCGCCTGCATCAATGTCACGCTCCGCTCCAGCAGGGCCGAGGCCAACCTATCCAACAACGATGCCGGGGCCTGCTTCTTCGTAAAGCACTACGAGTTCTCGGTCCATCAGCTGTCCCACGAGCTCACGGTGCCCCCGCAAACATCCGTCGACCATTCATTCAACATAACGAACCTGGCCAACGTGGCCGACACCTTCACGGTGGCCCACGACGCCTCCGACTCGCGATGGGGCGTCCAGTCCTCGTCCGATTCCGTCTCGCTCCAGCCCGATGGCACGGCTACGGTGAGCATCAGCACGCTCTCCGTCGCGGGCATCGGGACGGGGGACAGGCTCACCGTGAACGTCACGGTGACCTCGGGGCTGAGCAAACTGTCCAAGGTCATGACCTTCGTCTCGGTGGCCGGCTCGACCTATGAGGTCCACCTGGACCTGTCGGATGACCAGGCAGAGGCCCTGTCAGGGGCCTCCGTTGAGATATCCATGAATGTGATCAACCTCGGCAGTGACACGGATAGCGTACTGCTTAAGGCAGAGGCGCCGACCAACTGGACCGTGAAGTTCGACCAAGCGACCACATTGCTCGGGCCCATGACGCATGCCGAAAGGAAGGCCACGGTGACCGTGCCCATGGGCACCGAGGCGGGCTACATAGCCGATATCCAGTTCTCGGCCTGGTCGAAGAAGGGCACATCGAACGTCAGCAGGCTGGCCTACGTCACTGTTCTGCAGGCCTACAACCTGAGCATCACGCTGGACCCGGCCGGCCCGAAGGACATCGTCGCGGGCTCTTACCTCGAGGTGTCCGTCAAGGTCACCAACGCAGGCAACGGTCCCGACAAGGTCGCTCTCGAGGCCATCGCGCCCAACGGCATCACGGCCAACCTCGTGATCACCACGGCGGACATCGGCAAGGGTGAAAGCACCTCCGGCATACAACTGGGAATCTCCGTCGGCAAGAACGTAGCGCCCGGGACCTATACGGTCTCGGTCAAGGCCACAAGCAAGGGCGGCAGTGCGTTCAGCGCCGGGATCGTTCTGAACGTCAAGAAGCCAGACCTGGCCATGGCCATCTTCCAGAAACCAACGGGAACGGTGAAGGAGGGCGACGAGGTCACGGTCATCGTCGAGGTCACCAATGTGGGCAGCATCCCGGTCTCCGGCAGCAACGTGTCCCTTACCGTCGGGGCGACCTCTATCGGCCTCAAGCCGGTGCAGGCCATGGACCCGGCCGCGAAGCAGCAGGTGACCTTCGTGTGGAAGGCCACCAGGGGCACCTGGGACGTGGTCGCCACCGTCGACCCCGGCAATGTCCTGCCCGAGCTGAACGAGACGAACAACGCGGCCTCCTTCCAGCTCAAGGTCGAGGCCAAGTCCGGCCCAGGCGTCGGTGGCTCGTCCGTTCCGATCTGGGCGATTGTGGTCATCATAATCCTTGTGGCCGTGGGCTACATCGGTCTCAAGACCTTCATCTGGTCGAAGCGGCTCAAGGCCGCCGCCCGTGATGGCGAGGCGAAGAGGAAGGCCAAGGCGGAACAGGAGAGCACGGACTATTCCAAGCTCGACGATAAGTCACCGAAGACGAAGAAGGAAGAGGCCCCGCCCAAAGAGGAACCGAAGAAGGCCCCAAAAGAAGAGCCTCAGAAGGAAGTGCCCAAGGAGGAGCCTGGGCCACCCAAGAAGCCAGCGCCTATGGTAGCCCCGAAGGAGGAGACGGTCCCCAAGGAGGAACCCAAACCCGAGGAGCCCGTGAAGGAAGAGGCCCCGCCCAAGGTCGAGCCAAAGCCGGCCAAGGGGCCGGCGCCCAAGGAGACCCCGAAGGTCGAAGAGCCCCCGAAGACGCCCGACACGCCCAGGACCGATCTGGACGATCTCCTGGACCTGCTCAGCAAAAACGAGTGAGTTCGAAGGTCCGGCTCAGCCGGTCACCTGGACGTTCCTGAACCACACCGACGGTATGTAATAGGCCGTCCCCCCGGCGACGCATCGCGTGTCGTCCCCGAGCGCCCCGACCCGCATGAACATCTCGCCCAGGTTCCCGCTTATCATGGCGCTCTGGACCGGGTAGGCAACCTCGCCATCCTCGATCATGAACAGCACCGGCGAGTTCACCGAGAAGTCCGTGCTGGCCGGGTTGGCCGTGTGGGCCCCCATGATGTCATGGACCAGGACGCCCCGGTCGATGGACGCGATTATCTTTTCCATGGCCCTCGTCCTACCATGGATGCTGACGTTCCTGGAGCCCGTCATCGGGACCCCGCGGAAGCCGGGCCGGAGGCCGTTGCCCGTGCTCGATGGCGGGTCCCGGTCCTCGTTCTTGGCCCCGTAGCGGCTTGCCGAGGCCATGTCGTAGAGGAACCCCTTTAGGACGCCGTCCTTCATGAGCACAGTCCTCTTCGACGGTGATCCTTCCTCATCGCAGCGCGCGGACCCGAGGCCCGAGGGCCGCAGGCCGTCGTCCTCGATGTCCATGCCCTTGCACGCTATGCGCTTCCCGAGCCGGCCCTTCAGGTAGGACTCCCCGGTGGCCACACGGTCGCCGAAGAAGGCGGGCACCAGCGTGTGCCCCATGAGCTCGGCCAGGGCCGGCGGCGTGAACACGACGTCCATCTTGCCGCCTTTCAGCCCTTTCCCGCCCTGGAGCCTGACCGCCAGGTCGGCGGCCTTTCTACCGACCTCGAACATGTCGATGTCCAGGGCCCTGGAGGTGACGCTCTCGTAGGCCGAGGTCTTGTCCCCCTCGCCGGCCACGGCGTTGGCCGAGGCCGAGGCTACTGTGCCGACATGGTCCACCTCGAGGCCGTTGGTGTTGACGATTGCGAACCTCTCGATGCCGTAGTAGAGCCCGCCCGACGGCACATGGATGTCCTTGCTTACGGACCTGGCCCCCTCGAGGACCTCCCGGGTGAGCTCGAAGCCCCGCTCGGTCTCGATGTGCATGACCTCGTCGTGGATGAGCCCTCGGACGTCCGGGAGCTTCGTCATTGACGGGAGCGGGTTGTCGACCCTGACGCCCAGCCTCGATGCCGAGAGGGCGTTCCTGACGGTCCTCGGAATGTCCTTTGGCACGGAGGTATAGGCGAACCCGAGCCTTTTGTCCTTTATGACGCGGACCCCGACCCCGAAGTCCATGGATTCTGCGCCTATGGTGATGTTCGAGCCGTCGATCTCGGTCTCCACCTCCCAGGCCATGGACGCAAAGGCCTCGGCCTCGACGCCCAGCCGCTGGGCCTCCTTCACGGCCCGCCGGCAAAGCGGGACGAGGTCCCTGCCGGGCACCTTGGGCCTGGCCATCCTATCCACCCCCCACGACGGCGCGGCTGACCAGCATGTGCGGCCCGCCGTCGCCCACCGGGACCCACTGGCCCTTGCCGCAATAGCCCGGGTCGCCGACCCGCGAGTCGTTTGCCAGGGCCACCACGTCCGACAGCATTTTCAGCGTTTCCCCCGATAGCGACAGGTCCCTAAGCGGGACCGTGATCCTCCCCTTCTCGATGAGGAAGGCCTCCTGGGCGTTGAACTGGAATGTTCCCTTGGCCGTGTCCACCTGGCCGCCCCTGCTACCCATCGCATAGACGCCTAGCTTGATGCCCTCGAGGAGCTCCTCGAGCTTCCGGTCCCCGCCGCCCATGAATGTGTTGCTCATACGGACCAGCGGCCGGGCCGAGTAGCTCTCGGCCCTGGCGGAGCCATTGGGGGACATGCCAAGCCGCTGGGCCGTCGTCCGCGAGTGCAGGAACTCCCTCAGGACGCCCTTCTCGACGAGGACCTTCCTCCGGGACCTGACGCCCTCGTCATCGAACGGATAGGACCCGAAGGCTCCCCTCTTGGTCGGGTCGTCGTATATGGTCACAAGCTCCGACGCGATCTTCTTCCCCATCGAGCCGTCGAGTATGGAATCCCCGCCAAGGATGGCGTCGGCCTCGCAGGCGTGGCCCAGGGCCTCGTGCACGAGGACGCCCGTCAGGTCCGGGTCCGCCACCAGCGGCAGCCTGCCGCTAGGTGGTTTCTTGGCCGTAAGGACCCGCACGACCCGCTCGGCCATGTCCTTGGCGCCCTCGACCGGGTCCGACCGGTCCAGGACCTCGAGACCCTCGGTCCCGCCGAACCTGAGCCTCATGGACGATATCTTGCCATGGCCTTTTCCCACGATGTTGGCCTGCAGGCTCGTTATGACGGTATGGTGGACGATGCTCGTCCCTTCCGTGGAGAAAAACCGGCACTCGATCTTGGTATCGTAGTAGCCCACCGAGACGGCGCTGATGCCCTTGACCGACCTGGCCGACCTGTCCACCGCGGCGAGGATGGCCACCTTGTCCTCAAGGTCCGTGTCCATGGGGTCCTTCCTCGGGGCCCAATCGATTTTGGCCCTCTCGACCTTGACCTGGGCCAGCACCTCGGGCTCCTTGACGCTCAACGAGCAGAGCTTGGCGATCTTGACGGCCTTGGCCACCGCGTCCTTGAGCCTGCCCTTCGTAAGGTCGTTGGTGGACGCGAAGCCCCAGGCCCCCTTGTAGAGCGCCCGGATGCCGACGCCGTCGTCGCTGCTGGTCACGGCCTCCTTGAGCTCCTTGTCCCGGTAGTCGAGGCCCGAGCCCACGGTGCCCTCGAACCTCACGTCCGCGTACTCGGCCCCGTGCCTTCGGGCCAGCTCCAGCATCATCCGGGCCAGGTCCTCCAAGCTTCCGCACCTCGCATTCCGTTCCACGGGTCAATGGCCCATCGTGCTTCCAGATAAAAAACCATCCCTCGAGGGGCTCCGCTCCTGTCCATCTTCGTTAATTAAATTTCCGAAAACCTTATCTGTCCGGTCCTCCTAAACGCAACATCGAGCAGGTAACCATTCCCGGTCCTTCCCCGACCGGAGGCATTCGTCGACGAGAACGCGCGCGAGGGCTTGACAAGGGATCAAAAGGCCTTTGAACGAACAGAAGGGCGAGCGGGGGTCCGTATGGATAATTACGCCATTCTATCTGTCCTCATCCTGCTCCTCACACTTTTGCTGATAGTGTCCGAGAAGGTGCACAGGACCGTAGCCACCATGATCGGGGCCACGCTCGTGGTCGTCACGGGCGTCCTTTCCCCATCGCAGTTTCTCCAGGCGAATGGGCCCATCCACTGGGAGGCCCTCGGGCTCATCTTCGGCATGTTCGTCATGATAACGGTCCTCATGGAATGCGGGTTCTTCAAGTGGGTCGGGCTCCATGTCCTAATGGCCGCCCGCTTCGAGGTCCTCAGGATATTCTTCTTTTTCAGCCTCACGGCCGGTTTCCTGGCGGCCTTCATGGACAGCGTGACCGTGCTGCTCTTCATGGGGGCCATGACGATGGAGATCACGCGGATACTCAGGATATCCCCGGTACCATTCATCATGGCCGAGATCACATCGGCCAACATCGGCGGAGGGGCCACCATGGTCGGGGACCCGCCGAACATCATCATAGGGACGACCTTCAACTTCAACTTCGTGGACTTCGTCGTCAACATCGCCCCCATCTCGATACTCATCCTGTTCATCAACCTGGCATTCTTCTTGGCCTACTACAAAAAGTTCCTTACGGGTACCAAGGTCAACTCGCAGGAGTTCTACAAGGTCTACAAGTGGCTCAAGCCCCCGCCAAAGGCGGCCATCAAGAACCAGCGGATGATGCTCATCGTGCTGACGATCTTCATGTTCACGTTGGTCCTGTTGATATTCTCCCACGTCCTCCACCTGTCCGTGGCCCTCATCGGCATAGGCGGGGCCATCCTCTGCATGATATTCGGGGGTAGGGAGATACCCGGGACCATAGACCGCATCGACTGGAGGACCATCCTGTTCTTCGGCTGCTTCTTCATAATAGTCGGCGGACTGGCCGCCCACGGGGTCATCCAGTTCCTGGCCGATGGCATCGGGTCGGTCTCCGGTGGGAACCCCATCATCGTGATAACGCTCATCCTGTGGCTCGGGGCCTTCCTGGCCTGCTTCGTGGACAACGTCCCGGTGGTGGCCATGTTCATTCCTATCATCAGGTCCTTGCATGAAACGTACCATATCGACATCGGCATCCTGGCATGGACCACTTGCCTGGCCTGCGACGTTGGCGGGAACGCGAGCCCCATCGGCGGGTCCGCCAATGTGGTCGGCATCTCGTTCCAGGAGAAGGGAGGGGGCACGACGAGCTGGTACGAGTACTGCAAGGTCGCCGTGCCCGTGACCATGGTCAGCCTGGCGGTCGTGAACGTGCTGCTAATCCTGAAGTTCATCGTTTGGGGCGGTTGAGTGGAAAAGACGGATGGCCGATGCCAATGATGGTCCCGGCCCTTATTTTTGTACAAACCTCTTCCTGAGGCCCACCGCGAGGACGGCCATCAGGGCGAGGATGAACATGCTCCCCTCGTAGCCTGGCACCGACAGTGGGCCACTGGCGCCGCACTTGTCGCCGGGCCTGTAGATGACCACATCGGTGGACGCCTGCGAGGTCGAGGCCCGGTTGTCGAGGACGGCCCAGTACTTGCCCGAGGTCAATATCGCATGGCCCCCTCCGTACTGGCCCTGTTTGCTGGAGTTGTAGATGCATGTGAAGTTCTTCCCCGCTGTAAAGTTCGACATCTCCTTGTCCGCGATGATGAACAGCCCCGCACCCACGACCCGGTCGATATACACGCTCTCGGTCTGCTTGTCCACCTTGAATTCCTTCGAGGTATATTGTCCGGCTGGTACCGTCATGTTCTGGTCCAGGTAGACCTTGCCACTGTCGCCACCCACGCAGGCCTGGGCGCAGTTGCAGGTCATCAATATCGCAAGTATCAGCGGTATGGCGAGCAATCCGACAATCGCGTTCTTCATATTGGTCCCTCTATTCGTTTATTCATCTTACCATATATAAACTGCATCAGAATGTTTGGAAAAAGACAAACGGTCATGGCCTGCGAACGATGATCGTCACCCCGGTGGCGAGGCAGATGGCCAGGGCCACGAGGCCCGTCTGGAAACCATAGACCATGTAGAAGGGCCGGGGCGGCGCGATGCACTGCGCCTGCGGGGCCTGGGACTCGACCATGACACTGTCGGTGATGTCCGCCGTCTCCTTGGTGGCGTCCAGGACGACCCAGTACCTGCCGCTCGTCATGGTCCCGATGTAACGGGACTCTTCCTTGGAATCATAAACGCTCGTAAAGTTGCGGCCGGCCGTGAAGTTATCGATCTGCCCGTCGGGTATCACGATGACCCTGGCACCCGTGTTGCTTCGGACCGTGACATGGGACGCGTTGCCGTTGACGGTGAACCCCTGCACGCCGTAGTTACCGGCGGTGGCGTTCATGGTCCCGCTGAAGTATATCTCGTCGTGGTAGTTGCCGCCCCCGCAGGCTGAAACCTGGCCCGACATGTAGATCAGCGCGATCACGAACGGTATTGCGAGCAGCCCCACCAGCGAGTTCTTCAACATCATCACCTTCTGGATACCTCTTTGGTCGGCCGGCCTTATATACCTCGCATTATTGTTTGGTAAAGGGCAACCCTCCCCCGTGAGCAAGGGTTAATGGCCCACTAGCACGATTTAGGCCAGGATGAGGCTCGGGGAGATCTTCTTCGGCGGTGGTATTGGCCGAGCGGCCAAGGGCCAAACAGTGGGCCCTCGCGGGTGGGAACCCGCGAACAAGGTCGGCTTCGGTATAGCCCTGGGGGTCGTGGCGGTCACGATCGTCCTTCTTTTGGCCACGGTGGCCGGCCTCGTGCCAAGATACACGCAGCGGCCGGCCCAGCTCACCGATGGGCCCTACGTCATAGTCCGTGGCCAAGACACGGTCCGCATGAGCGGCGACATGGTGCTCTACTCCAGGGCCGGGAAGACCATGGTCAATGTGAACGGTACAAACCTCGTGGAACCCGCCTGGGACAACGGGACCTACGCCTACGACATCGCGGACCGCCGCGAGTACAAGGTCGCCCCCGAGACTTTGGACGCGAGCGTGAGCCAGAACATCGTAGCCTGGCGCGACGGCAACCGGATAGTCATCAAGAACTTCTTCAATGGCTCCGAGACGGCATTGCCCGTCAAGGGCGCAAGGCCCGTCTACCGGCCCGAGATCGAGGGCGACCGGCTGGTCTGGGCGGACCACAGGAACGACCAGGACCCGCAAGACGGCCTGTTCCAGACGGACATCTACATGTACAACTTCACGACGCTCACCGAGGCCAGGCTCACCACCCAGGCCAACGCATCATGGAAGGGTCAGCCGTACATCCGGGGCGACATGGTCGTCTGGGCCGATGCCAAGAACGGCTCGGCCATACACGCCTACTACATCTCAAACGGGACCGAGGTCTCCCTGACATCGGGCGACAGCAACAAGTACACGCCCAAGGCATCATCGAGGGCCGTAGCCTGGCTCGACGACAGAAAGGACCGGGGGCAGGGCCAGCTCGACCTCTACTGCCTGGATATCCAGACCATGAACGAGACCAGGGTCACCGCCGGGCGGACGGTCGAATCCTTCGACATCTGGGGCGGCAGGATCGTCTGGTCGGACACGACTCGAAAAGAGGCACCCGGGAACAGCGGCGACATCCGGGTCTTCGACCTAGCGAAGAACGCGACCTCGGTCTATTTCGCCAGCCAGTGGAGCCAGTACTCGCCGGCCATCTGGGGCGACCGCATCGTCTGGGTCGACGGCTCCAAGGCCGGCGGGGAGCTCTTCATAATGCGAAAGGCCGATACGCGGTTTTTGGGCATGGACCTCATGACGCTCCTGTTCATCCTATCGGTCGCTGCCATCGCGGGGGCGGCACTAGGTGTCTTCCGGCTCATGCGGCTCAAGGACGATGAGGAAAGGGAGGACTACGAGCGCAAGGCCCAGCAGAGGAAGAGGGGCAAGGGCCCCAGGCCTTCCTAGGGCCGCATGCCCAATAATCTTATAAATGTCAAGGCCTTTCCGACCAACCATGAGGCTCGCACCTACGGAT
>Ga0315286_10002395_pt1 | contig 17495 bp, 16 predicted proteins | sample YL17G10_0_MG_FD_205038 | JGI IMG/M metagenome (GOLD analysis project Ga0315286, IMG submission 205038) | Sediment microbial communities from Yellowstone Lake, YNP, Wyoming, USA - YL17G10_0 | ecosystem: Environmental > Aquatic > Freshwater > Lake > Sediment | place: USA: Wyoming | collected...
CCGGTTCCACGACCTCCGGCACACGTTCGCCTCGCGGCTCGCCAGCCGCGGGATCAGCCTCCAGGTCATCGCGAAGGCCCTCGGGCACACGTCGGCACGGATGGCGGAGCGGTACGCCCGGCCGTCGGAAGAGGCCATGCGGGAGGTCGCCGAGGCGCTCGAAGCGGACCGGAAACCGGACCCCGTGAACTCTCTCCGTGAACTCTCGAGGGGGGTAGTAGGAGCTAAGTTGGAGCGGGTGATGGGGATCGAACCCACGACATTCAGCTTGGGAAGCTGACGTTCTGCCGCTGAACTACACCCGCCCGCGGGAGAGCGATTCTCGCCGGGCGCGATCCGGCGCGTCAAGGCCCGGATTGCTGCGCCGCCTCCTCCTTGTGCCGCGCGATGCCGTGCGACGAACGAAGGATGTAGTGGAGCCCCGACGCGAGGGTCAGGGCCAGGACGACCCAGAAGAACGCCTGCGCAATCGCCGCCGGAAGGACCTCGACGTTCGTCAGCAGGATGGCGACGATCGTGCAGACCTCCGAGAAGGTCGTCAGCTTCCCGAGGACGGACGGTGGAAATTCGCGGACGCCGAGAGCCAAGTACATCACGAGAGCGATGACCAGGATCAGGACGTCCCGGAAGATCGTGAGGACCAGGAGCCAGATCGGGATGTGGATGGCCGTCGGCGTCCCCGGCAGAGCGAAGACGACGAAACTCGAGACGAGGAAGAGCTTGTCCGCGATCGGGTCGAGATAGGCGCCGAGCGGCGACCCCATCCCGAAGTGGCGGGCGAGGTAACCGTCCACGATGTCGGTGATCGCGGCGACGAGGAAGATCACGAGCGCCGTGCCGTGCCGCCCTTCCAGGATCGCCACGACGAGGAACGGGAGCGCGACCAGCCGGAGGAACGTCAGCAGATTCGGAAGGGTCCAGGGCCTGAGATACATGGAGCGGGCGTCAGCGGGGCGGGACCCCGGGGGCCGGCGACCCCTCCCCCGCGTCGATCTTGACGTAGACCACCCGGCCCTTCGGGACGATGAGCTGCTGGTCGGCCATCTGCGACATCGTGCGCGAGACGGTCTCCCGGCTGGAGCCGATCGTGTCGGCGATCTCGCGCTGCGACGGCCGGACGACGACCGACCAGCCGCCCCCCGCCTTGCGGCCCCGCGTGGCGGCCAGCTCGCGGAAATACCGGGCGAGCCGGCTCTTCACGTCCAGGGCGGCCAGCCCTTCGATCGTCGAGTTCGCGCGCCGGAGCCGCCGCGAGAAGCAGCGGAGGAGCCCCTTCGTCAGGACGAAATTGGAGCGAAGGAGTTCGAAGAAGACGTCGCGGGAGAGAATGGCGAGCTCCGATCGTTCCTGCGCCACGACGCTCGCCGAGCGCGGCTCCTCGTCGAGGAGGGCCATCTCCCCGAAGTGGTCTCCCTCGCCGAGCGTGTTCAGAACGACCTCGCGCCCCTCCGGCGAGAGGACCGTGACGGCGACGCGCCCGCGGACGATCACGAAGAAGGTCTCGCCGGTCTGCCCCTGCCGCACGATGACCTCGCCCCGCCGGTAGGTCCGGAACTGCGCGGCCTTGGATACCGCGGCCCGCTCGGCGGCGGAGATCCCCTCGAAGAGCGGCACCCTCTGGAACAGGTCCGTCCCGATCATCGAGCGTCACCTCCCCGACCCGCGCGGGCCGCCGCCTGGAGTCCCTCGACGGCTTCGCGCCCGGTCACCGTGCGCGACGTCGTCGCCGGGAGTATCCCGCACTTCTCAAGGGAGGACGGGGCCGGCCGCTCCTCCGAAAGGCATTCGGGCAGATCGCCTCCCCCCCCGACCAGGAGGGCCACCCGCCGAAGCACCACGGCGGCTTCGGCCCGGGTGACGGGCTGATCTGCTCCGACCCGGTGCGTCTCCCGGGCGACCCCGAAGAACCCGACCGCGATGGCGCGCACGAGCGCCTGGCTCTCCGGGCGGTCGACGGCGTCCATCGCGACCTCCGGGACGGCCGGAACGCGCGACTCGCGAACTTCGGGGACCAGCCACCAGGCGAGGACGGCGAACTGGGCGCGCGTCACCCGGGGCGAGACGGCGGCGCGGCGCGCGACCTCCGGGAGGTTCTGCACCTGAAACTGGAAGCGCGCCTCCTCGAGCGACGACGCGGCGGACGGGTCGCGCTTCACGAGCTCCGCGGTGATCGCGACGGCCTCCGCGTACCGGCCGGTCTTCATCGCGAGCGCCGCCGTCACCTTCGACCACCCGTCGTCGCCGCGGTCGAGAGCGTGCGCCTTCGACGCCGCGGCCCACGCGTCCTCGAGACGTCCCTCCGCCTCCGCGGCGCGAGCGAGGAACCGGTACCCGGTCGGAGACGTCGGATCGAGCTCGACGAGGGAGAGCGCGGCCCGGCGGGCCGCCGGAAGGTCCCCGGCCGCGAGGGCCGCCTCCGCGTCGGCCGAGCCCCGTCCGGCGAGCGACGAGAGCGTCGCCGCCTCGCGGGCCGACAGGCGCGGATCTCCGGGCACGGCGGCGCGGAGCGCGCGGTAACGGTCCAGCGCCTCGCGCAGCCGCCCCTCCGCCGCGTCCAGGTCGGCGAGCGCCTCGGCCGCGGGAACGTAGGCCGGGTTCTCCTGAACGAGCGGCCCGAGGATCTCCCGGGCCGGGCCGTATCGCGACGTGACGAGGTCGGCGTAGGCGAGGCCGAGACGGAAGGGGGCCGGGCTCACGGCGCGGGCCGCTCCCGACGAGAACCTCTTCCGGGCCGCGGTGACCTCTCCCGCGCGAAGCTCGTCCATCCCGCGACCGAGCCGCTCCGCGTCTCCCTCCGAGAGCGTTCCGCGCCGCAGCGAGACAGCCGGATCGCGCAGCGCGAAGGGGCCGACCAGCGGCGGCGCCTCGCGGCGGGGCGCGGTCGCGCACCCCCAGAGGAGAAGAGCCCCCCCGACGAGGGCCGCGGAGGCTCCGACTCGAAGCGGTGTTCTCAAACCGGCGGCCTGGGACCCGGAGAGACCGCCGCCGCCGTTCCTCCGCCGAGGATCGCGACGGACGCGATGGCGTGCTTGTAGATCATCTCCTCGCGTCCGTCGACCTCGAGCACGACGGCGTACTTGTCGAACCGGCGAATCCGCCCGACCCGCTTCTTCTCGGACAGAAGGGTCACCTCGACCGGCGTGTTGTCCTTCCGGAGCTGGTAGAAGAACCCGTCCTGGACGTTGATGGGAGGCTTGACGTTCATCCCGGACCCCCTTTAAAGGGAAAGAGAAAAAAGAGGTCGCGCAAGCGCGACGACGAGATCGGGAAGGTCTTCACGGTCGGCCTCGAGCGGAACCAGATCGGCCTCGCGCCGGAACCACGTCTCCTGCCGTTTCGCGAAGCGTCGGGTCTCTCTCAGAATCCGCTCCTCCCACTCCGCCTCTTCGATCCGTCCGGACACGAAATCGGCCGTCGCGCGGTATCCGATTGCCGTGAAGGCGGGCGCGTCGACGGGCACGCCCGCGGCGAGAAGGGCGCGGACTTCAGCAGGAAGGCGGGGCGCAATCGAGTCTCTGAACCTTCGCTCGATTCTTCCATACAGCACCGGGCGCGGCAACGCGAGGAGGAGACGGACGGAAGGTTCCACCCAACGTTCTCCCGGCCGCTCGACGAACAGCTCCGTCGGCTTCCGCCCGGTCACGAAGGCGATCTCGAGAAGCCGGATCGCCCGCGCCGCGTCGTTCGGCAGGACACGCTCCGCCGCGATCGGGTCGAGGACGCCCAGAACCTTCCGGAGGTGGCGGGCGCCACGGCGCGCCGCAAGGCGCGCGAGGGCGGACCGGAGCACGTCGTCGCGGCGGGGACCTTCGAAGAGCCCTTCGAAGAACGTCCGGACGTAGAACCCGGTGCCGCCGCAAAGGATCGGGAGCCGCCCGCGGCCGAGGATCTCCCGCGCGAGCCGCCGGGCCTCGGAAGCGAACTCGCCGGCGCTCCAGGGCTCCGACGGGTCGCGGACGTCGATCAGATGGTGCGGGACGCGCGCCCGCTCCCCGGGCGACGGCTTCGCGGTCCCGGCGTCGAATCCGCGGTAGGCGGCGAAGGCGTCGGCCGAGATCACCTCGCCGTTCAGGCGTTCGGCCACCGCGATGGCGAGCGCCGACTTCCCCGTCGCCGTCGGGCCGACCAGGACGAGGACGCCGGCGGGCCGGCTCATGGCGGCCTCCCGGGAAACGCTTCGGGAAACAGGGGGAAGATCATCCCCCGGCGGACGAGGAGAGTCACGTCGCCGTCGCGATCCGTCCGGAGCGTCCGGACATGCGCCTCGCCGAGCCGGTCCAGAACGTCGGCCGAGGGATGGCCGAAGCGGTTGTGACGGCCGACGCCGACGAGGGCCACCCGCGGCGAGACCGCCCGGAGCAGCTCCGGGGTCGTGGAGGTCGAGCTCCCGTGGTGGGCCACCTTGAGGATGTCCGCCTTGAGCGGCCGGCCGGCGTCGAGGAGGTCCCGTTCCGCCGGGGCCTCGACGTCGCCCGTCAGGAGTAGCGTCCGCCCCGGCAGCGCCGTCCGGAGAACGAGCGACCCGTTGTTCTCCGGCGAGCGGACGTAGGCGTGCCCGGCCGGATGGAGGACGTCGAAGGTGAAGCCGCCCGCCGAAAAGCGGTCGCCGGCCGCGAGGCGGCGAAGGGGGAGGCTCCGCCGTCTCGCTGCCTCGAGGAACTCGTCCAGGACCTCGTTTCTCGGGGCCGTCGCCGGGAGGACGACCTCTCCCACCGGCAGCAGGGTCAGCACCGCGAGAAGCCCGCGTGCGTGGTCCGGGTGAGGGTGCGTCAGGACGACGGCGTCGAGCGACACGGCGCCGCGGTCGCAGAGCTTCGGCAGGAGGCGGAGGCGTCCGGCCTCGTAGGCCCGGTCCCAGCTCCCGCCACCGTCCACGAGGACCCGGCCCGCCGGAGAGACGAGGAGCCACGCGTCCCCCTGCCCGACGTCGAGCGCCTCCACCCGTGCCGTCCCGTCCTCCGCCAACGGTGTCCGGCGGACGAGGACGAACAGCATCGCCAGGAGCGCCCCGGCGAGCGTCGCCCGTCGTTCGAGCGTCCGGCGTGCCGTCCCGGCAACGAAGAGAAGAAGCGCCGTACCCGCCGCCAGAAGAAACGGGGGCGTCGGGACGACGCGAAAGGCCGACAGCCCGTCGAGGGCCGACAGCAGGCCGACCATCGCGTCCGCGAGAAGGCGGAGCGGCACCACGGCCGCGGCGGCCGTGACCGGCGAGATCAGGAGAAGCGGCGCGAGGACGAGCGCGGCGTAGAGAAAGACGATCGAGAGCGGCACGACGACCGGGTTCGAAAGGAGGCCGACGAACGGCACGACGTTGAAGACGAACGCCTGAATCGGGAAGACGGCGACCTCCGCTCCCACGGTGGCCGCGGCGGCGTCCACGGCGAATCCGGGCCGCACGCCCGCCTGCCGGAGCCGGCGCGCGAGCGGCGCGCCGAAGGCCGAGAGACCGAACACGGCGGCGAAGGTCAGGAGGAAACCGATGTCGAACAGGTCCTCCGGCCCGAGGAGGAGGAGCACGAGCGCCGCGAAGCCGACGACCTGTCCGGGGGAGGTCGGCCGCCCGAGGAGACGCGCGAGGAGATAGAGACCGATCATCAGCGCGGCGCGGACGACGGGGGGTCGGCCGCCCGCGAAGACGGCGAAGAGAAACGTCGCGACGAGAAGCATCGCGTCGCGCGTCGCGACCGGCAGGCGTAGGCGCCCGAGGAGAAAGGCGAGCCCCGTCGCGACGAGGGCCACCTGCAGCCCGGAGATGGCGACGACGTGGGCGACGCCGCCGTCGCGAAAGGCGGCGACGGTCTCCGCGGGAAGGTCGGCGGTCTCCCCCATCAGGAACGCGAGGAGGAGAGCCACCGCCCGCCGGTCGCCCTCGGAGGCGCCCGCGAGGTTCGACCTGAGCCGCCTCTTCGCGGCGGCATGCAGCGACTGGACGGGGCCGAACAGGCCGGCGGGGCCTCCGAGCCTCTCGATCTGCCCAGCGCTCTTCAGGACGAGGCGCGGTTCCGCCGGAAACCGGAAGGGCGATCGGGCCGACGGGGGCCCCTCCGGAAGGCGGAGGGGGCCGCGGACGCGGACCCTCTCGCCGATCTCCGCGGTCTCCGAGGGGTCGTCGCTTCCCGCCACGACGAGAGCGAGCGGCCTCTCGAGCCCGAGGGGACGTCCCCCGAAGGACGCCGTCTCGACTTCGATCCGCGCCCGGAAGAGCGACCCGCTCCGGCTCCAGAGGCGGTCCAGCCGTCCGGTGACCTCCACGACCGCGTCCTCGCCGAGCGGACGGACGGCCACCTCGGTGCGGCGCGCCGGAGCGAGGAAGGAGTCGAGAAAGCGGGCCCCGCCCGCGAGCGCGAGGAGGACGACCGCCCCCAGGACGCGGAGTCTCCGGTCGCCACGGAAGGAGACGGCGAGGCCGAGGATGGAGGCCACGGCGAGAAGCCCGACGAGGACCGGCGGTGGCGGAAGGGGAAGCCGGGCTGACACGACGATGCCGGCGGCCACGGCGAATGCCGCGGGGACGGCCGGAGCGCCAGCCTCATGCGACCACGACCGGATCATCGAGGCGCGTACTTTACGTGCGGCGGACGAGGAGCGCGACCGCCTCGACGTGGTGCGTTCCCGGGAAGAGATCGAGAAGCGTCAGCCGGTCGACCCGGTAGGCCCCGCGAAACGCGGCCAGATCCCGTCCCAGCGTCGGCGGATCGCACGAGACCATCACGATCGCTGGCGGCCGGATTCGGAGGAGCCCCCTCCGGACGGCCGGTGACAGCCCGGCGCGCGGCGGGTCGGCCACGACGACGTCGAAAATGCCGGGCTTTTCCGTGGGGGATCCCGGCGCCAGGAACGCCTCGGCCGTCATGGCGGCGCCACGCGCGGGCGGAAGTCCGCCCGCTTCCCACCGCCTGAGGTTTGCCGAAAGGTCGTCCGACGACGACGCGTCGACCTCCACGGCAACGACCTCGCCCCCGCGCTCCGCCGCCGCCTCGAGGATCGGTCGGGTGAGGAAGCCGACTCCGGCGTAGAGATCGAGCGCCCGGATCGGCCCGGTCGCCGATCCCTCCCCGCGAAAGGCTTCGTGAAGCGCGGAGCGGACCTCGTCCAGAAAAGCGTCGAGCAGGAAGCGGTTCCCCTGGAAGAACGACGAGACGGAGACGCGGAACGTCGCCCTCGCCGTCTCCAGCTCGAGAGCCGACGGCCCGTCCTCGAAAAGAATGTAGCCCTCCGGATGCCGGAGACGGAAGCCGTCGAAAGGACCCCTGTTCACATTCGACGAAACGCCCCGGATCTTTCCCAAGGCGAGCCGGAACTCGCCGAGAAGGACGTTTCCGTTCCGGTCTTCCAGCGTGGCCAGTTCCCCTTTCGCGGGTCCGAGCCGCCGGAACGACTCCCGGATCGCGGGGAGACGGGCGAGAAGGGCCTCGGAGACGATCTCGCAAGACGAAAGGTCGGCTGCGACCCGGTTCGAGTGCGGGGCGAAGAACCCGAGCCGGCCGTCCGAGCCCCGGTGAAGCCGGTTCCGCAGGCGGTAGTTGGGAGGCGACGGGATAAACGAAGGGAAAGGGAGCTCCGACGCCCCCAGCCCACCGACCCGCCGGAGCGCGTCGAGGACCAGCTCCGTCTTGAGCGCCTTCGCGGAGTCCTTCCGCACCCGGGGCCAATCGCACCCGCCACAGGAGCCGTCCGCCGCGCGCGGGCAGACCTCGCCGGGCGACCGCCCGTGCGGGCCCGGAGAGAGCACCTCGACGGCGCGGCCCCGCAAGAGACTCGGGCTTTCCACGGTCAGCGAGGCGATCACCCGGTCGCCCGGTGTGCCGCCCTGAACGAGCGCCACGATCCCGTCCACGCGGCCGAGCCCCTCGCCTCCCGGCACCATGCGGTCGATCACCACTTCGCGGGAGAAGGCTTCGGGTGGCGTCACGCGGCGACCCCGGCGCCGAAGAGCGTGAGCGACGGAATTCCCAGCCGCCGCCTCACCTCGCGCCGGGTCAGGGCGCGCCGCATCCGCTCGACGACCTCGGACGACACGCCCGCCGTGTCGCCCAGTCCCTCCGCGACCGCGGTCTCCACGGCGACCGATCCCTCCGTCGAGAGTCCTTTCAGCAGGCTCCGGACGAGCGACGCCTCGATCGCCGACAGCTCCTCCTCGATCTCTTCGAAGGCCCCTTCCGGCGGCAGGGCTTCGAGTTTAGAGAGGGCTTTTTCGATCCCTTTCCGCAGGTCCTCCGGGTCGATTTCCCCCGGCGCCCCGCGCTCTGCCGACCGAAGCGCGGCGGCGAGGAGTTCGAGGCGAGGGCCGATCTCGGGCGGCTTCTCGTCGCGCCGTCCCTCTCCCTTCCCCACGAGGCCCCGGCGCTCCATCTGCCAGCGCTCCTCGACGGCGTTCGCGCAGTAGGAGATGGAGCTGATCTTCCCGGCGGCGCCCCGGGCGCGGCGCCTTTCGAACGTCTCCCGGACGGCGCGGATCACCGTGTCGACCGGAACTCCCCCTTCCCGCCAGCCGCGGATCAGCTGCCAGTCCTTCGCCGAGAGGAGAAACGGGGTGCCCCGCTCCGCGATGAACGCTTCTTCGACCCGGGTGGCGTAGGACGCCTCGTCGAGGGGCTCGCCGGTCCCGGCGCTCATCGGGTCAGAAGGGGGCGATGTCGCCCGACACCACCGTCTCCTCGCCGCCGGAAGTGCCGAGCCGGAGGAAGCCGTCCGCCGTCACACCGAGGTAGGTGCCCGTCGTCCGGCGTTCCCCGTCGACCAGGGTCAGCGCCTCTCCGGTCCGGTGCGCCGATACGGCCTCGAACGCGGTCGTGAGGTCGAACGCCGGCGCCGAGAGGCCCACGTCGAGCTCCTCCAGAACGGCCACGAGGACGGCGTCGCCCTCGAGGGCGGCCGGAGCGGCGCCCGCATCCGCCAGCGAGGTCGCCTCCCGGAGCCCGGCCGCGTCGAGCGCCGGACGAGTCGTGGATACGTTGAGCCCGATCCCCGCGACCGCGTACCCGTCCCCGTCCGATCCGGCACGCGCCTCGACGAGGATGCCGCCCACTTTCCTCCGGCCGGCGAGGAGGTCGTTCGGCCACTTCAGGCGGACCTCCACGTCGAACCGCCGCGTGAGCCCCCGCGCCAGGATCACGCCGAGCCGGAGCGGAAGGCGGACGCGTTCCGGCCCTTCGGGCCAGGGAAGGACGAGGGAGAGCGAGAGGCCCGTGTCGCCCGGCGAGATCCAGCTCCGCGAGAGGCGGCCGCGCCCGGCGGTCTGCCGCCGCGCGACGAGAACCGTCGGCGGAATCTCGGTGCCGTCCGTGAGGAGCTGCTCCGCGATCGACTTTCCGAGGTCGTTCGTGGATCCGACGACGTCGAAGAAGATGACGTTCGAGAGGTAGCCGAACCGCCGGCCGGCCAGCGGGGCGCGCGCGCCGAGCGGGGAGGCCGCGAAGGCGCTCATCTCGCCGCGCCGAGGTTGCCGGCGAGCCGGGCGCGACGCTCCGCGAGCTCCCCCAGCTGTTTCCGGCTCTTCTCGACCACGGCCGGGGGCGCCTTCGCGAGGAAGGCGTCGTCACCCAGCTTCCGCGTGAGGGCGGCGGCCTCGCGCTCCAGCCCCGCCAGCTCCTTCTCGATCTTCTGCCGCTCCTCCGCCGTCATCTCCCTCACGGGAAGGGCGACGACGAGCCCCACGGGCCCGATCGCGTCGTGGAAGGCGCCCGGCAGATCCACCTTCGGAGCGACCGTGAGTGTCTTGAGCCGCGCGAGGTGGACGAGAAGCGGCCCGTGCCGCTTCAGCGAGGCGGCGAGGGGGCCTTCGGCCTCGAGGCCGGCCGCGAGCGTCTCGGTCTGTGGAAGGCCCCGTTCGGCCTTCAGGTTCCGGATCCGCGTCGCGGCGGCCCGGATGGTCTCCACGGTCTCCACGGCGAGCGGGTCGTCCCAGGCCGGCTCCGCCGTCGGAAACGGCGCCACGGGGAGCCGGTCCCCGTCCCCGGCGAGCGCGTCACGGATCTCGCAGGAGACGAACGGCATGAAGGGATGGAGCAGCGCGAGGGAGTCGAGGAGGACACGGTGGAGGACGGCGCGGGTCTTCGCCTTCTCGGTCTCCGGGAGATGCGGATCGCGGAACGCCGGCTTGACCATCTCGACGTAGCCGTCGCAGAACTCCGACCAGAAGAAGGCGTAGAGGGCGTTCGCCGCCTCGTCGAACCGGTAGCTCTCGAGCGAGGCGTTGACCTTCGCCACGACCGTCGAGAGCCGCGCGAGGATCCACCGGTCGACGGTCCCGAGCGCGCCGAAGTCGATCGACGCCGCCTCGGGCTTTCCTTCGTGGAGCATTCCGAGCGTGAAGCGCGCCGCGTTCCAGACCTTCGTCGCGAAGGACCGCGCCGGCGCGATGCGCGAGGTGCCGAAGGGAATGTCCCGCCCGGTGCCGGACTGGACGGCCAGGGCGAACCGGACCGCGTCCGCCCCGTACTCGTCGCACATCTCGAGCGGGTCGATGACGTTTCCCTTCGTCTTCGACATCTTCTGCCCGCCCTCGTCGCGGACGAGGCCGTGGATGACGACGTCGGCGTACGGCGCCCGGCCGTCGAACCAGACGCCGGCCATGATCATCCGGGCGACCCAGAAGAAGAGGATGTCGAAGGCCGTGACGAGGACCGTCGTCGGGTAGAAGCGCGCGTAGTCGGCCCCCCCGTCCGGCCAGCCGACCACCGAGAGTGGCATGAGCCAGGAGGAGAACCAGGTGTCGAAGACGTCGGCATCCTGCTCGAGGGCCGACGTGCCGCACGTGCCGCAGGCCGCGGGGTCGTCCGCTCCCGGCTTCGGCACGGTGACGTGGCCGTCCGGGCAGGTCCAGGCCGGGATCGGGTGGCCCCACCAGAGCTGTCGCGACACGCACCAGTCGCGGATGTTCCGCATCCACTCGTCGTAGGTCTTCTTCCAGAGTTCCGGGACGAACCGAGTCTCGCCGGCGTCGGTCGCGGCGACGGCCTTCTCGGCGAGCGGTCCGACCTTCACGAACCACTGGAGCGAGACGAGCGGCTCGAGAACGGTGTCGCACCGCTGGCATCGGCCGATCGGCGAGACGTGCGGCTTCTCCCCGCGGCGGAGCCGCTGTGTCTCGAGGTCGCGGAGGACCCGGCGCCGGGCCTCGGTCCGGTCGAGCCCCGCGTAGGCGGAGCCGGACGCCGCCGTCATCTTCCCGTCGAAGCCGATGACGGCCACCGAATCGAGGCCGTGACGCCTCGCGGCCTCGAAGTCGTTCGGGTCGTGGGCCGGAGTGATCTTCACCGCGCCCGTTCCGAACTTCGGGTCGACGAGCGGGTCGGCGACGACGGGAATCGTCCGCTCCGTCAGCGGGAGCCTCACCCGCTTCCCGACGAGCCCCCGATACCGCTCGTCGTCCGGGTGGACGGCCACCGCGGTGTCGCCGAGCATCGTCTCCGGCCGCGTCGTGGCGACGACCACCTCGCCGGGGCCGTCTGCGAACGGGTAGGCGATCGACCAGAGAAGACCGGACTGCTCGACGTGGTTCACCTCGAGGTCAGAGAGAACGGTCGCGCAGCGCGCGCACCAGTTCACCATCCGTTCCGCCCGGTAGGCGAGCCCCTGGTGGTAGAGCGTCGTGAAGGCGAAGCGGACCGCCTTCGAGCGCGGCTCGTCGAGCGTGTAGTAGTCGCGCGAGAAGTCGCATGAGGAGCCGAGGCGTCGGATCTGGTTCAGGATGTCGCCCCGTCGGGCCGCCGCCCACTCGCGGCAGATCGCGAGGAACGCCTCGCGCCCCACGTCGTGCCGCGACCGGCCCGTTCGCTCCACAAGATCCCGCTCGACGACCATCTGGGTCGCGATGCCGGCGTGGTCGACGCCGGGGAGCCAGAGGACCGCGCGTCCCTGCATCCGCCGCCAGCGACAGAGGATGTCCTCCAGCGTCCGCCCGAGGGCGTGCCCCACGTGGAGCTTCCCCGTGACGTTCGGCGGCGGGATGACGATGACGTAAGGGGCGGCGTCCGGCCCGGCGGCCTCGGGACGGAAGAGCCCCGCCTCCTCGTGGAGGCGGTACCACTTCATCTCGAAGGACGCCGGTTCGAAGTTCTTCGGCAGCTCGTGCGGTGCGTTCATGGCGCGGAGAAGCGCTGACTTTACGACAGACCCGGGAGGTCCGTCCCTCCGGGCGTCAGTCCGTCCGTTCCAGCTCGCGGAGCCGCTCGCGGACGAGCCGCTCGGCCATCTCCGGGACGACGTCCCAGGCCACTTTCCGGACCACGCGCTCGCCGAGGATCTCCACGACGCGGCGCGCGATTCGCTCCACGTCGTCGTCGCCCAGCGGCCGCTCCGCGCCTCCGGACGCGCTGACCATCCGCGTCAGCTCGTTCAGGCTCGTCCGGGCGGCCAGGACCTCGAGTTCGCTGGCCGGGGACTCCGGCAGCGGCCCGCCGGGCGGCGGCAGCTCGACGGACGTCGGTCCCGTCTCGACTCCCTCCGGAACGGGGACGAAAGCCGGCATCACAGAGGAGACGCGACCCGAGCGCTCGAACTCGGCGATGTCCGCCTCGATGTCGCGCCGCGGGATCTCCTCTTCGAGCCCGCCGAGATCCACTTCGTAGGCCTGGACCGGAACGGTCGTGGGCTCGGCCGCCGGGAGCGGAATCTCGGCCTCACGGAACGGCTCCGGGGGCATCTCGGGGATCGGCTCGCGTGGCCTCGGCTCGGGTTCGGGCTCCCGGGGCGGCTGCATCGCCTCGAGCTGCTCCGGCGTGAAGATCGGGATGGCCGTGGTGGCATAGAGCGAATCGGGAGGCCGAACCGCGTCCGGCACCGGAGCGTCCGGCGGCCGCACCCGCGGAACGTTCGTAGGACTCGTGTCTTCCGCCGGCTCGAAGGGGGGCAGTGGCGCCGCGATCACCCCGGCCACCGGCTCGGGCTCCGGTTCGGGCTCCGGCTCGGGGGGCGGCGGGGGCGGCGGGGGCGGCGCGGCCGCCTTTTCCTCCTTCGCGCGGACCGTGAGGTCCCGCACGAGGTCGAGAAGCGCGTGGGAGTCGAACGGCTTCGTGACGACCGCGTCGGCCCCGGCGCGGTTGGCGCGGGCCCGGTCGAAGGGCTCGAAGGTTCCCGTCAGCATGATGACCGGGATATAGGGGCCATCCGGAAGCTTCTTGACGGCCTCGCAGAGCTCGTACCCCGTCAGCCCCGGCATCACGGCGTCGGCGAGGACGATGTCCGGCGCGAACTCCGAAAGAAGCGCCGCGGCCTTGTCCCCGCTCCCCACCGTCCGAAGCTCCCAGTCGGAGCGCGCGAAGGTCAGCTCGACGACCTTCTGGATCGTCAGACTATCGTCCGCTAGGAGAATCCGGTAGCCCATTCACACTCCCCGGCTGAAGCCAAGACGTCCGGTTCGGGCGTTTTTCAAGTGTACTACGCCGGCGGGCCGGCGGCGCCTTCGAAGGCGGCGACGACGCGGACGGCGATCTCTCCGCGGTTCGCGACGAGGAGCCGCCGGATCGGGCGGGCCGCCGTCACTCCTTCCGGTCCTTCGGCCCTTCTGCCCACGAGGGCGATCGCTTCTCGAGAAACGCCGTCACGCCCTCGCGCCCCTCGGCCGAGGCGCGGCGCTCCGCGATCCGCTGCACCGTCAGCGCCTGCTGTTCGCGGGGCGGCAGATGGCCGATTGTCTGGGCCAGCTTCTTGGCTTCCGCGAGCGCCTGCGGCCCGCCGGCGAGCAGGGCGTCGATCACGCCCTCGGTCACCGACGCAAGGGACGTCTCCGCGGCGACGATGTGGACGAGGCCGATGCGCCGCGCTTCGTGCGCGTCGTGCCGGCTTCCCGTCAGGAACCACTCCCGGGCGTGCGATTCGCCGATCTTCCGGACCACGTACGGGCTGATGACCGCCGGGATGATGCCGAGGCGGACCTCGGTTGTCCCGAAGAGCGTCTCTTCCGCGGCTACGGCGACGTCGCAGACCGCCACGAGGCCCACGCCGCCGCCGAGCGCCGCCCCGTGAATCCGGCCGACAATCGGCTTCGGGCAGTCGTCGAGGAGGTGGAAGAGATCGGCCAGCTCCGCGGCGTCGCGGCGGTTCTCCTCCATCGTGAAGCCCGCCATCCGCTTCATCCAGTTCAGGTCGGCCCCCGCGCAGAAGGCCTTGCCCTCGCCCGACAGCTCGACGACGCGAACCGCGGTGTCGGCCGTGAAGGCCCGGACGGCGCGCTGGAGCTCCTTCACGAGGACGTCGTCGAAAGCGTTCCGGACTTCGGGTCTCGCGAGGACGACCCGCGCGACGCACCCTCCGTGGGTGTGCTCGACCCGGACCGGGACGGCGATGGCGGCCTTCATGACGACTCCTCTCTCACATCCGGAAGACGCCGAAGCGCGTCTCCCCGACCGGAGCGTTGTACGCCGCGGAGAGCCCCAGCGCCAGCACCGTCCGCGTCTCTGCGGGGTCGAGGAGCCGCTCGATCCGCTCGCGGACGGGGAGCTTGCCCCGGCCGACGTGGCGTGCCCGCTCCTTCTCGCCGCCCCCGTCGCGCGCCCGGGCGGCCTTTTCCCGGAGGCGGGCCGCCAGCGCTTCGTGGTGGCGGCGGTTCTCCTGGAACTCCGCAGACGCGGGGTCGATGCGAGACACGAGAACCTCGTTCACCGGCGTCAGCCGGCCGCAGCGGTGCGTCCCGCGAGACGGTGGATGGCCTCGACGGTGGCGGTCGTGGTCGTCCCCGGGAGAAAGATCTCGCGGACTCCCCTGGCCTTCAGTGCCGCGATGTCCTTCTCCGGGATGATGCCGCCGACCACCACGGGGATGCCGCCGCCGCCGCGCTCTTCGAGGGCCTTGAGCACCTCCGGGACGAGCACGTTGTGCGCGCCCGAGAGGATCGAGAGGCCCACGACGTCCACGTCCTCCTGGACGGCCGCCGCCGCGATCTGGGGCGGCGTCTGGCGGAGGCCCGTGTAGATGACCTCCATTCCGGCATCCCGGAGGGCCCGGGCGATGACCTTGGCACCGCGATCGTGCCCGTCGAGGCCGGGCTTGGCGATGAGGACCCGGATCGGGCGCTGACTGCTCATGCGAAGCGATTCTAAACGCCCCCGGGGCGGAGGGCCCGAGGATAGAATGATTCACAGGAGTTCCAATGGCCAGGCTCGGGGACATCCTCGTGGGGATGGGCCTCGCGACCGAAGAGCAGCGGGCGCAGGCGTTTCTGCTGCACCGGCGCGAAGGCGGCCGCTTCGGGACGGCTCTCATCGAGGCCGGCGTGCCGGAAGCGGCCGTCGCCACCGGGCTTGGAACGCAGCACAACGTGCCGCCGGCCACGACCGCCGAGCTCGAGGAGATCCGTCAGGACGTTCTCCGGCTGGTGCCGCTCAGGACGGCGCAGCGCCTCGGCCTCGTCCCGTTCCGCCGGGAGGGGCGACTTCTCTCCGTGGCCATCAAGGACCCGAGCGATCTGCGCGCCCTCGACGAAATCTCGCTCGCGACCGGCCTCGACGTCCGGGCCTTCGCGGCCGTGGAGGCGCGGATCGACACCGCTCTCGCGAAGCATTACGGGGCCCGCGTGTCGCCGCGGCATGTCAGCGCCATCCGGCTGGGCCTTCTTCGGAAGCCCATCGAAGGGGCGTCCTCTCTCCCGGCCGAGCAGAGCACCGCACCCCGCAAGGCCCGGCCGACGACGCTTCGCGTCATCTATCCCCCCTCGTACGGCGGGCGCGCCCCGGAGCCCGCGGCGGCGCCCGCTCCGCCGGCGTCGATCCGGACCGCGGCGTCGACTCGCGACCGTTCCGACCCGTGGAGCAGCACCGACGCCCGTCTAGCGGCCGCCGTCGCACGCCCTCCCGAGGCCGAGATCGTGGAGGACGACTTCCGTCTGTCCGCCCCCGAACCGGCGCCACGGGTCGAGCCGCCCGCCGCCGCCACCCCGCCCGACCTAGTCCCGGACGGTCCCGAGCCGACCGTGGAGGAGCGGCTCGCCGAGGATCTCGGCGACGCGCGCTCGAACGAGGACGTCGTCGACGCGGTCCTCGCGGCCGCCGGAAGCTACGTTCGGAGGGCCGCCCTCTTCGTCGTCGAGGGCGAGTACGTCGTCGGCTGGGGCGCCCGCCCGGAGCCCGACGGGGATACCCGCGAGTTCCGACTCCCGCTCACGGAAGCCTCCGTCTTCGCGACGCTCCGCGACACCGAGGGCTTCTACGTCGGCACCTACATGGACCTCCCGTCGACGGTGAAGGTCCTCCGGGCGCTCGGGTCGGACGGCCTCGGGACCATGGCGGTCGTCCCCGTCACGTTGAAGGGAAAGACGGTCCTTTACATCTGGGGCGAGTCCGAGTCCTACACGCGGCCGCCCTCCGTCCCGGCCCTGAAGCGCCTCGCCGCCATGCTGGCGACCGGCCTCGAGATCGTCCGGCTCAAGTCCCGCCTCTTCTTCCTCTGAGCCGCCGGGGCCGCCCCTAAAACCCGCGATTTGAACGAGATCAGCGATTCCCGGTAAACTCCGTACCGCGTGATCAAAAACGACATCATCAACAGCGTCTCCGACGCCGCCGGCGTCCCGCGCCAGAAGGCCGCCCTCGCGGTCGAAACGATCATCGACGTGATGCGCCTCGCGCTCGCGCGCGGCGAACGGATCGAGCTCCGGGGCTTCGGCGTGTTCCTCGTCAAGCCGCGCAAGAAGGGGATCGGGCGGAACCCGAAGCGCCCCACCGAAGAGGTGCAGATCCCGCCCGGGTTCACGATCCGGTTCAAGCCGGGCAAGGAGCTTCGCGACATGACCACCCCGGCCGCGCCGGCCGCCCCCGCCCCGGAATCCGCCGTCGAGCCCAAGCCCTGAGCGGATGAGCGCGGGAGTCCCCGACCCGCGCCCCGCCGCGCCGCGCCGGCGCGAGCGGTGGTGGCTTCACGCCCTTCTCCTTCTCCTCACGTTCGCGACGACGACGTACGTCGGGGCGGGGTACGCCAGGAACTTCTGGCCCGGACTCACACCGAAGTACGTCTTCCGTTTCGAGGAATGGATTGCTCTGCTCTTCAGGCCCGATCTGCTCGCCCACTACCGGTTGCTCGTCTACGCCAATCTGAAACTCCTCGCGGCGGGCCTTTGGTTCTCGGTACCGCTGCTCGCGATTCTTCTCAGTCACGAAATGGGGCACTACCTGATGTGCCGGCGCTACGGGATAGACGCTTCGCCGCCCTACTTTCTCCCTTTCCCCTCGCTACTCGGCACGGTCGGGGCATTCATTAGGATCCGGGAACCCATAAGGAAGAAAGCCCATCTCTTCGACATCGGGGTGGCGGGGCCGATCGCGGGATTCATCGTGACGCTTCCGCTTCTGGTGTTCGGAATTCTCCAGACCCGAGGTATCCAGCAGCAACCGATCCAGTTCGGCACGACGTACTTTCAGTACCCGCTCCTGATCGACCTCTTTCAGCAGATTCTTCTTGGGAAGACCTTTTCGACGTTCGACGTCTCAGAGCATCCGACATTCATGGCGGCATGGGCCGGGCTTCTCGTGACGGCTTTCAACTTGATACCGCTGGCCCAGCTG
>Ga0315286_10002397_pt1 | contig 17485 bp, 7 predicted proteins | sample YL17G10_0_MG_FD_205038 | JGI IMG/M metagenome (GOLD analysis project Ga0315286, IMG submission 205038) | Sediment microbial communities from Yellowstone Lake, YNP, Wyoming, USA - YL17G10_0 | ecosystem: Environmental > Aquatic > Freshwater > Lake > Sediment | place: USA: Wyoming | collected...
GTCCGCATCCCGTTTACGCTCGACCGCGACCCGGCCACCCTCAACACGGTGCAACTGAGGGCCCGCTATGATGACGGTTTTGTCGCCTACATCAATGGGGTTGAGGTCGCCCGGCGCAACTTCACGGGCGAGCCTGCGTGGAACTCAGCGGCGAGCGCTGCAAACGACGATGCGGCAGCCGTGAGCTTCGAGGACATCGTTCTGCCGAGCGCGAAGAGCTGCTTGAAAAGTGGCGCCAATGTCCTGGCCATCCAAGCCCTCAATCAGTCCTCGACCAGCTCTGACCTCCTTATCGCCGTCATGCTCACCGCCGGCCAGAGCACTTCGGTCCAGGGTGATGGCGTCTCCACAACGGCTGTGAAATATGCCAGTCCGATAATACTGAGCCGTAGTGTCCGCGCAAAGGCCAGAGCCCTTTCCGGCACAACTTGGAGCGCCTTGAATGAGGCGGTCTTCGCCGTCGGGCCGGTGGTTGAGGGCCTGCGCGTCAGCGAATTGATGTACCACCCGCTCGAAACCGGCAACCCGAACGACCCCAACACCGAGTTCATCGAGTTGACCAACATCCTCGGCCAGAGCATCAACCTCAGCCTGGTCCGGTTCACCAATGGGATCGACTACACCTTCCCCAGCTTCGAGCTGCCCTCCGGCTCTTATTGCCTGGTGGTCAAAGACATTGCGGCGTTTGGGACCAAGTACGGGTCCAAGCTGCCCGTTGTGGGGCAATATGTGGGGAGTCTCAGCAACGGTGGAGAACGCATTGAAATGGTCGATGCGGCCGGCCAGATCATCCAGAGCTTCAAGTACCGGGACGACTGGTTCAGGAGCACGGATGGCCAAGGCTTCTCCCTGACGGTCAAGGCCCCCAAGACCACCGATGCCAATAGCCTTGACGACGCAGGTGCCTGGCAGCCGAGCGCCTCCGTAGGAGGCTCGCCCGGCAGCCGGTGATCGCGTCAATGATTGGGGGTATAGTTCAGCTTGCCCCAGCAACCCCGTTGCGTCGCATAGAGATCGTCAAACCCCTGATCCGTTTGCGGCACCCAGCCCACTTGAGGGCCCCGGTTCTCATAGTCTCGGGCGTGCTTGATCGTATCGGTGCCGCGCCACCGCCAGTGCTCCACGTGTCCATCGGCAAAGGAGAGAGTCACTCCATCCCCGTGCCGCACGGGAGGGTTGTCAAACCACTGCTCCAGATGAATATAAACCGCGTAAGCATCCGACGTCATGTAACCTTCGTCGATCAGGACAAGCCTCTGGGCCAGGTTCGGACGGATCTCGGTTCTCTTCTTGACGTGGGCGCCCTTGATTCCCTGGGACCACGGGTGGTTGACGGCGTTCATGGAGAACATGATCGAATAGGTCAGCGCCTGCCCGCGTCGGCCCGTGGGGCACTGGTAGAGATCGTCGTTCCTCAGATAGGGATATAGAGCACCTCTGCGGATATCCTGTTTCTGGAGATCGTAGTCGCTGGCGTTGGGGTGGAAACCGTCGATCCAGGACTTTTCCTTGGAATGATCTCCCCAAGATAGACTCTGGAAGCTGAACCCCGTGGCCCCATTGACCAGCCGATCGTCGTTCTCATCGGCGTACATGTTCCAGGCCAGAGTCAACTGCTTGAGGTTGCTCAGGCATGCCGACCGTTTGCCCCCCTCGCGGGCCCGCTTCAACGCCGGCATCAGGACAGCCATGAGGATGGCGATGATCGCAATGACCACGAGAAGTTCGATGAGAGTGAAGGCTTTGCGTGTACGCATGGCCACGATCCTCCTTCTATAGAGAATACTCCTGCCACTGATAGCAGGACGCCCAGTCCGGGTCAGGCGTTCCCCTGCCAGAGTTATCCATTGTATCAGCCCAGGAGGCTCAAGGCAACATGAGAGCGCGGATTGGCGGTGGGGGGAGCATTAAGATGAGGGCTGCCCAAGTATGCCCCAGTCAGCACCTGATCGGTAAGCCCGCAAGAATGGACCGCCATGGCATCGGCTATCACCGCATCGACAACGCCTTCAGTTACGATCATCGTGGTGCTCCTGATCCTGCTGGTCTGTCCGAAGGTTAGTACCGAAGGTCTGGCCCGAAGGTGTCCGGTATGTGACCATGTGCTGCTGGGCAGGGGCAAGTATTGCGGGGAGTGTGGGAGCACGGTATAAGTCTTGATGGCTTTGCGGACAGTCTGTGCGTGGCGATTGCGTCCGGCTCACAATGAGGAACCGACAGTGGATCAGCCCAGAACGACACGACGCGTTTTTCTCCGAACAGCAGCGGCTGGGGCAGCGAGTGCTGTCGTCCTTCCCCACATCATCCCATCGTCATCGCTCGGCGGCGATGGAAAGGTCGTGCCAAGCGATCGCATTACGCTGGGTCTGATCGGCACGGGAAACATCAACGGTCAGCACAGCCATGCCTTTCTGGCCGAGAAGGACGCACGTATCGTGGCAGTGTGCGATCCAGTGGCGGACCGGCGTCAGGCTGCACGGGATCGCATCAACCAAGCCTATGGAGCCAGCGCGTGCGCCGACTACTCCGACTTTCGTGAGTTGCTGGCTCGGCAGGATATCGACGCCGTGTGTATCGGCACGCCGGACCACTGGCATGCATTGCACGCAGTCGCGGCCATGCAGGCCGGCAAAGATGTCTATGTGGAAAAGCCCCTCACACGCACGGTGGCCGAGGGCCGGCGTGTGGTCGAGACAGCCGTGACCTATGGGCGGATCCTTCAGACTGGCTTGCAGCGTCGGTCCACGGGAGCATACCGCCGCGCCTGTGAGTTGGTGTGTAACGGTCGGATCGGACGACTGACGCGAGTGGAAGTTGGCATCATTGGCATCAACACAGGTGTGCAGGTAGGCCGGAGCTTCCCCGTGGCTCCGGTACCAGAGGGCTTTGACTACGACATGTGGTTGGGGCCTGCCCCCGTGGCTCCCTTCTGTTCACAGCGCGTCGCCCGCGGTAATGACGTGTGTTACTGGTACTACCTCTGCGACTACACCGCAGGTTTCATCAGTGGCAACGGCGTGCACTTTGTAGACATCGCCCAATGGGGCATCGGCAACGACGCCAGACCTGTGCAGGTGCATACCCGCTCAGCCGTTATCGCCAGCGATGGCTTGATTGACACCCCTGTTGCCTGGCAATCGGAGATCGTCTATGACAACGGGGTGAAGATGAGTTACAGCAGCGAGGGCAACCCCCATCCGGATGGCATCCGTTTTGTCGGAACCGAGGGCTGGATTCACATCACTGGCGGTGGGACCCTGAGTGCCAACCCCATGGACGTGTTGAAGTCTGTGATCGGCCCGGGTGAGCTCCACCTGTATGCCAGCCCGGAGCACCACCGCAACTTCCTGGACTGCATCAGGACACGCCAGACCGCGGCGGCCTCTGCGGAGATTGGGCATCACGCCACTACGACGTGCAATCTGGCCGAGATTTCTGCTCGTGTGGGCAGGAAAGTGAAGTGGGATGCTGGGGCGGAACACTTTGTACGTGATGATGAAGCGAACCGGATGCTGCGACGCGCGATGCGCTCGCCGTGGAGCATCTGACGCTATTCTGGTGAGTCCGAGGTCTACACTCCCTGACTTCATTGGCAGCTTGCTTTTTCAAATGCCTTGCCGAACGTACCGAAATCTCAACGTATCGATTTCGAACAACCCTTATGGGTACCTATTCTTTGACCTGGCTGTTCTGAGCCCGCTTGTCATGGTGGGATTTGTCCGCGTTCATGAGGGGGATCCGACAGCGATCCTGTGCCGCACCGCCGTTGCCACCCCGCGACGTGAGACTGAGCCCATCACGACTCCGGGACAGAACCTTCGCCCCTGAGACACACCTTCGTTACCTGGATCTTGCGGAAAACTGGATTTTTGTCCGTACAAGGGTTCAAATCTGTCGTCTAAAGCTATGGTGAATGGAAGAATCGTCCAGATGAGTGAATGCATGACGAGTGCTGCCGCCGAACGCACAGGCCCTGCAATGCCCCAGACCGGCAGTCTGATGGCTGTCGTGGCTCAGTACCAGGGCCCCTTGTTGCGTTACGTGGGCCGGATGCTGGGCACGATCGACGACCAGAGAGAGGACGTGGTGCAGGAGACCTTCATCCGGTTGCATCGCCAGGTTTCCACCCAGGGATGGAGCAGCATCCAGCACCTGACAACCTGGCTCTATCGTGTGGCCCACAACCTGACCCTGGACGTTCTCCGTCAGAGGGTCCGGCGGCAGGATGCGGGCCAGATTGCGGCAGATCCGGCCGTGATCGCGGAAGAACATGTGGCTCAGGAGGTGGACGCGCTGGGCGAGGCGATCCGGCGGGAGGCCCGGCACGTGGTCCTTCGCGAGCTGGCCCAGCTTGAGGACGAGTACCGCCAGGTGGTGCTGCTCAAGGTCGTTCAGGGCATGTCGCTGCGGCAGGTGGCCGAGGTCGTTGGGGTGTCGCTCACCACGGTCAATTCCCGGCTTAATCAGGGCCTGGATATCCTGGCCCACCGGCTGCGAAGGGCGGGCGTCGCCTGAATGGAGTGGCAACGATTACGAGTCAACAACTGACAACCGAACAATCAAAGCGGCCTTTCCGGCCTGAAGCCGGGTAAGGAGCTACCTATGAACCGTGAACAAGCAGAAAAACTACTGGCCGCACTGATCTTCGATGATCTGGACGAGGCCTCCAAGGCCGAGTTGCTGGCCTATTTACAGAGAGACGATGAGTTGCGGGATCGCTTGGCCGATCTGCGCATGGCGGCCAAGCTGACGGGGGATGCGGTGAACGATGGGCCAAACCCCGTTCTGAACGAGCGGCGCTTGAAGCAGTTGAAACGCTTGGCCAAGGCCGACAAAGCCAAAGTGCGGGTTTTTCCCATGCGTCTTCTGGCCGTGGCGGCGGTCCTCATGCTTGCCTTTCTGTTGGTGGGGACGTTTATGCCTCGTATGGTGGGGCGAAGCCCCATGGCAAGCAGTACCACTTCTCTTCTACAGTCGTCAGACGATGGCGTAGCTTATTACATGGGTCCTTCCCAGGCACAAAGTCGTGACGCAGATAGCTCTTCCTCTAGTCGCAGCGCACCGCCTGCGCCTCATGCACCCGTTGCTACTCGACCAGCTACGCGCGCTGCTCCATCTAAGTCCGCTGGCCCGACGCCGCGCAGCTACAACACGGTTGCCCAGCCGGGGAGAGCGGGGATGGGGGGCATGGCCACTGACAGACAGGAGGGCTACGCGGGGGGCATGGGCGGAATGGGTGGTATGGCCTCCGACAGGAAAGACAACCGTGACCCCGGCATCATGGCGGGAGGCATGGGGGGCGCCGGCGGTGCTACGCGTGGGAGAGGAAGCGGGGATCGGGCTTTGACGGCATTTGCCACTGGACTTGAGGATGGCAGCGGTGTGCAGGCCGGCAAGGAGGTCCTGAATGAGCAGGTTGCGGTGTCGGAGGAGCGTGTGCTCAGGGAGCTCCAGGAGCGCAGGGCATCGGCGATACGCGGGGCTCCGGCGGACACTTTCGCTACGAGCCTTCGCGCCGGATCGACATCCCGGGGGCAGGAACTGGAGGTGGCGAAGGAGGCCGCTGGCAAACCGATTACGACTGAACCCGAATCAAGAGTGAGATTGGGGAGAGAATTGAGCAGTACGGACCTGGCTGTGATAAGCGGTATTCACCAGGGTCCCCGCCAGGAAGCAGCCGCAGAAGCGCCCGCCAGAGCCGATGGTGGGGCCAACTATGATCGTAAGGTTGCCTTCGGGTGGACGGGTGAAATCACTCCGCAGAAACCCGCCGCACCCGTGTCCACGCCCACTCCATCCGCCTCCGTAGCGACGGACGCCAAGAAATCAGATCAAGTCCTCAATTTCAGAGAAAGCGGGAATCGTACACCCGTCTTGGGCGACATACCGGTCTCTGGTCAGCTTTTCCAGAAAGATGTGGGCCTTGAGGCGAAGTCCGACGGATCCGGCCAGTCGATTGGCGGTGCCAAAGGTCCCGCCGATGTGTCCTCGGTCCGGGTGCAGGACGAATCGGCCCCTCTCGATGCGCGGCTCGCCGACTCCTTGACCAAGCTGAAGGCGGAGCAGAACGCGCCGAGCCCCGGAGCAGTCAGGTTGAACTACAAGACGCCGGCGGAGGACACGGCGACTCTGGCCTCTTCATCCCATTTCAAGGTGGTGCCGGTGAATCCCTGGATCCTGACGGACCGCGACGCCCTGTCGACCTTTGGTTTGGACGTGGATACGGCGTCGTACAGCTTGTGCGGCCGCTATATCCGCAACGGGTATCTGCCGCCGATTGGCGCGGTCCGCATGGAGGAATTCATCAACGCGTTCGACTATGCCTACCCGCAGCGGGACGATGCGGCCTTTGCGGTACATGCCGACGGGGCGCCCTCGCCATTCGCCCCGGCAGGTCAGGACCTCACTTTGCTGAAGATCGCGGTCAAGGCCCGCACCATAGGCCGGGACCAGCGCCGGGCGGCGAATCTGGTCTTCGTGGTGGATGCCTCGGCCTCGATGGGCCAGGCGGATCGGTTGCCCATAGTCCAGTCGGCTTCGAACCGACTTGTGGACAGGCTCTCGGAAGCTGACCGCGTCTCCCTGATCACCTGTGCCGGTGATGCGCGGCTGCACCTCGAAGCGGTTTCTGCCGGGCAGAAGGACACGATCCACGAGACCATCAATGCCATCCAGCCGGCCGGCCCCACGAATCTCTTGGCGGGTCTCAAGCTCGGGTACGAGATGGCCCGCAAGAATTTTGTCGCCGGACAGACCAACCAGGTGGTGCTCTGCTCGGACGGCGTGGCCAATGTGGGTCAGACCGAGGCCCAGGCCATGCTCCAGGAGGTGGCCGCAGACCGCAAGCAGGCGATCACCCTTACCTGCGTGGGGGTCGGATACGGCGCCTACAACGATGCTTTTCTGGAGGCCCTGGCCGACCAGGGAGACGGGCGATATGTGTTTCTCGACTCCTCCGAGCAGGCCCAAGAAGCATTGGTGGGGCAATTGGCTGAGAGTCTGCAGAACGTGGCGCGGGATGCTCGCATTCAGGTACAGTTCAATCCCAATCGGGTGCGGCGCTACCGGCTGATCGGGTACGAGAACAGGGACATTGAGGATCAGCGCTTCCGCGACGACACCGTCGATGCGGGCGCGGTCGGATCGGGCCAGTGCTCCACGGCTTTGTATGAGCTGGAGCTGATGGCCCCGTCATCGGGAGAGGGGGATGCTGATCTGGGGACCGTGTTCGTGCGTTATCGTAACGCCGAGACCGGGCAGATGGAGGAGGTTTCCCGACCCCTGGCCGGCTCCCTCGTTCGGCGGCGGTCCGTGGAGGAGGACCCGCGATTCTTCCTGGCGGCCGGGGCCGCGCGATTTGCGGAGTGGCTGCGACAATCCGAACATGCTCAGCGCACGGTGCTGCCCGATGTGCAGCGACTGCTCGATCAGGTCAGTGCGGCTTTGCCGCTGGATCGGGATGTACAGGACCTGGCGGCCCTGACGCATCAGGCCGAAGGGCTGCCCCGGGCGCCGGAGGCAGCAACGGTTCCCGAAACGCAGCCATGACAGTATCAAGACAGCTTGGGCTGGGGGGCGACCCCGGAATGTCATTGCGGGCAGCGCAGTAACGAGGCAATGCCAACCCTCGTGGGGGGAGATTGCTTCGTTTCGCTCGCAATGACATATCGGCGAAATCTTTGGAAAGGACACAACTGTGGGGAACACGACACGAGTTTTCTTGATCGTCTGGATCTATGCTATGGTGGGTGGCACGCTCGAACTCGATTTGAGCGTGTCTTCCTATGCCAAGGAATCTGTCGAAGCAAGCACGGTCAAACAAGTGCCGCCCTTGGGGGCCTCCCCCTCCGGGGCCGAGATCGATCAGGTCCAGCTCACCTGTCGCATTGACGGCCGGCAATTGGCTGTAACGATGGATTTCGAGGCTCGCACCAGGCAGGCATCGTGCAGGATGGCCTTGGTCCAGGGCGACGTCGTGCTCGAAAAGCTCGACCCGGCGTTGGTGGGCGGTCGGCTCGACTACGACCCCAACGACAAGGTGTATTACGTCGTTTGGCCTGGGCCGGGCCGTCATCGCGTGACGGCGGCATTTCTCGCCCGGAGCTGGACGGAGGCCGGCGACCCCTGGCGTCAGGCGCACCTTCAGGTGCCTGGGGGGCGCGTGCGGCAGATCCGGCTGACCAGCAGTCAGCCCGATCTCGAGGTCCAGTTGCCCGGAGCGCTCCGGGTGCAGCGCCGTGTCGACCAGGGTCGATTGGTCGTCGAGGCATTGCTCGGGCCCCGCGCGCCGCTGGAAATCCGCTGGAAGCCGCAGATGCAGTTGGCGGATGCCAAGCTCGTGCTGTCGAGCCAGGCCAACACGGTCGTGGACGTGCGGGCCGGCCTGATGCAGGTCGATGCCCAATTCGACTTTCAGATCGCGCAAGGCAAGCTGGAGGTGCTGACCTTCAACGTCCCGGCCGGTTTGAGCATTACTGCCCTGCAAGGATTGTCCATTCGCACCTGGACCCTCGGCGACAAGGAGGGGGACGGTGTCCGACCGCTTCGCGTGGAGTTGAGCCGTGCCCAGGACAAGGATTATCACCTGCACATTCATGCCGAGACGGCCATCGACGCCTTGCCGTCAACGGTGGAGATCCCGGCCCTCGAGCCGACCGGCGACCTTCGCGCCACGGGCTACTTGGCCGTGGGGACGAATAGCGCTCTGCAATTGGTGGTACAGGAGTCGTCCGGCTTGACCCAGATCGATGCCGCCGGCTTTCCGCGCGTGCAGGCCCCGGATGGCCAGGTCATGCCGATACCCCACGGCAAGGCGTTTTTCTACACCCATGCCGGCAGCCGATACCGTCTGCGCCTGGCCGTCGATGACATGGCGCCGACCTACGAGGTGGCCGGGCGTCTGATTGCCAAGGTCAAGGAGGATGACCTCGTGGTGGATGCCGAGTTGGAGCTCGATGTGCGGGACGCACACCTTCGTCAGTTGGAGATCACAGCCCCGGCCGGGCTGGTCGTGGCCGCGGTGGACGGCAACCAGGTAGGGGACTATCACCTCCCGGATGCCCCGGCGGCCGGCCAACCTGCCGTCGTCCGCGTACTTTTCAAGAAACCCGTGATCGGCCGGACTCTGCTCCATTTGCGTCTGGAATTGGGACGGGGTCCCTTGGGAGAGCTACGCAGCATTCCTGCGCTTCCGGTGGCAGGGGCCAAGACCCAGCGCGGCTATGTGGTGATCGCGGCGGACCCCGGAATCGAGATCGACCCGCCGCAGGTCGGGAACCTCCGCGAGGTCCATACGGCCTCGGTCCCCCTGCGTGTGGCCCAGGCCCAGTACGCGTACCGTTTTCGCGATGCGGATTGGACATTGAGCCTGATGGCCCGGCGCCGCCCGGCCCAGATCAGAACGGAGGTCTTCCAGCTCCAGTCGATCGGCGAGGCTATCGCCTATGGCTCAGCCGTGATCAACTACTTCATCACCGGTGCGCCGCTCGATGAATTGAGATTCCGGCTGCCCCAGGACCTGGAAAATGTTGAGTTCGTCGGGCGGGACGTCCGCCGATGGGTCCGCCAGGACGACGTATGGGTGGTCAAGCTCAATCGCAAGGTCCTGGGCGACTACAGCCTGGCCGCGACCTATACGCAGCGTTATGGCCCGGACCGGCCCATCCAACTCGGTGCTCTGCACTGCCAGGACGTGCAGACCCAGACCGGCTATGTCGCCGTGACCAGTCACCTCGATCTCAGGCTGCAACTGGTCCCGGGGCAGGCCGCGGATCAATCCGGGCTGTTGCCCATCGCTCTGGATGAGGTGCCCGCCGACTACCGCCTGCTCACCAATAGTCCCATGCTGGCTGCCTACAAATATGTGACGGAGTCCCATGTGGCCCTGCTGGCCGCCGAGCCCTATCAGCGGAGCGGCCTGCTCCCCGTGGTGGTCGATATCGCGGACCTGCAGACGGAACTGGCGGTCCGGCCGGACAAGCGGATCGAGTCCATGACGACGATCCGCTACAAGATCAAGAATACGACGGGTCAATTCCTGTCCCTCACGATGCCCGCCGAGGCGCGGGTTTGGGCCGTGGCGCAGATCGAGCCGAAATCCGGTGGGGGTGAGCAACTGGTGCGCCTCGCGGCATCGCACGAGCAGGACAGCGGCCGTCTGCTGATTCCGCTGCGCCGTCAGGCCAATCCCAACGACCCAACGACGATTGAGTTGAAATACGGCCAAGTGCACCAGAGCCGTGCCTGGTGGAGGCGCACGGTGGACCTCTCTGCGCCCTGCTGCACGGTGCCCGTCACCTACGCGAACTGGAAGGTCACCGTGCCGCAACGATGGGCGATACAGGCGGTGGGTGGCAGCATGCAGCCTCAGCCCCAGCCCCAGCCCCAAGCCCGTGCCGGCTTGGCGGGTTTTGTCAATGGGGTCGTTGTCTTGTGGCAAGAGGCTTTGGAACGTACTCTTGGGAATCAGGCATTCTGGGCCTTTGTCGGCCTCACGATAGTGCTGGTGGTTGTCTACGCGTTCCTCAGACGCCAGCACACCCCTGATGTGATTCTGTTTGTCGTGTTGGTCTTGGCCATTTGGCTCGGCATCTCGGCCGCGGTGGGCCAGTTGGATCGTCCGCAGCCGTTAACCGCGCTGAGCTGTGCACAGGCCGTCAGCGCGGATTCCAACCAGGCCCTTCACATCAACGCAAGTCTGATCCCTGCCTGGCGTCAGGCGGTCAACGTCTGGGATGCCGTTGGAGTGGCGATCATTCTGGCCGCCTTGGTCCTGACCCTCGGGTGGCGGCGCCTGCGGAAGGTCGCTCTTGCGGCGGCGGTGGCGGCCGTGATCTATCTCTCGGCCAAGCTGCCCATCACATGGCCGGTGCTCAAGGCTTTGATGACATGGCTGGCCCCGGCGGCGGCCATGCTGTGGTTTATACACGAACTGCGGCGAAGGCGCCGGCTCCCGGCGCAGGCCGCAGCCGCGTTGATTCTGGCGATCGCCTGGACCGGTGGCGGGTGCGCCTCGCTCCATCATGGCCCGCAACCGGTTGGAAGGCATGCGGCGGTCGAACGGGTCGAGTGCGCTCTAACCGCCGGCCCGGACAGCATGGAGATGAAATACAATTTGCGGATTAGCGCGGATCGGCCGTTGAGCCTTCCGCTATTGGATGAGTCGGCGGTGCTGGTCTCGCCGGCCCAACCTGAGGCTGGTGTGACAATCCAGCTCCAGGGCGGCCGGCATGTGGTGCGCGTGGACAAGCCCGGGGTCTACAACGTGGAGGCAGTGTTCTTGACCGCCCTGCCGCGGGCGGGGGGGGAGGACCAGCAGCGGCGGTTCGAGCTGGCCCTGCCTCCGGCCTTGGCCAATCGCGTCAGTCTGGCCATCCCGGATGCCAACGTGTCGATCGAAGCCCCCGGGGCCGTCTTTCTAACCAGCGACCCACAGAAGGAACAGATGCGGGTCGAGGCGATGTTCACGCCCGGCGGTCCTGCGGTGTTCGTGTGGCGTCCCCTGGAGCGGCAGGCCGCCCGGGAAGCCGTCCGCTTTTACGCCCAGGATGTCGCTCTGGCCAACGTGACGCCGGGGCTGCTGCAAGTGTTCCATGAGGTCCGCTTGCAGATCGCGCAGGGACAGGTGGACAAGCTGACGCTGGACGTGGCCCCGGACCAGACGGTTACGTCGGTGAATGGGCCGCAGGTCGGGGCTTGGCGTTTTGACCCGGTCGGCCATCATGTGGAGGTTCGCCTCAGCCAGCCGGCGGCGGGGTCCTATGCGCTGGTCCTGATCACCCAGAAGGCCGGCACGGGCATGCCCTACGACGTGCGCCTGGAGCCGCTGGTGGTTCAAGGTGCCCTGGACCAGCACAGCATCCTGGGCCTGGCGGCGGACCCCTCCGTGTACGTCCAACTGGAACAACATCCGGCCGCCATGAATGTCCAGGACTATGCGCGTGAAGCGCCGGAGTTGATCAAGGCGGTGCCCGGGCTGGCGATCGCGCAGATCGGCCATGCCTTCCGATTCGAATCCAAGGGCAATGCTGTGACCGGCCGCGTGCAGGCCGTGCAGAGTGAAGTCCGAAGCCGGGAGACGGCCCGGTTCAATGTGGAGGACGACCGGCTGGTGTACAACAGCCAGTGGGAGATCGAAATCGCCAAGGCGGGCCGCTTCGATCTGGACCTGCTCATCCCCGAAGGTTTCGATATCGATGCCCTGGAGGCAGAGGAGATCAGTCATTGGGATGACTCGCCCGCCGGATCGGCGTCCGCCGCTCCTGCACGTCCGGATGCCGCTTCGGGAAAGGCGGACCAGCGGCTGGTACGTGTGCACTTCAAGAACAGGCTGACGGGCCTGGTCCGCCTGAAGCTGGCTCTGAGCCGGGCGGTGGCCGAGATCCCGGACCAACTGGCGGCGCCCCGCGTGACGGCGGTGGGGGGGCTCAAGCACGCCGGATATCTGATCGTCGGCTCCGTGCAGGGCGTGCGTGTATCCGTGGCGTCCCGTCAGGGCGTCAGCGAAGTCAATCCCATCGAGCTGGGCCAGACAGGCCAGGGCTTGCTGGCATTTCAATTCCTCCGGCCCGATTGGCAACTTCAACTGCAGACCGAGCTGATCCAGGCCAGGGTCACGGTGCAGAGCCTGCACGTGGCCAAGGTGACGGACGGGTTGGTCCGCCACCAACACGCACTTCGCTATCGGCTCTATCACGCCGGGACCAAGGCGTTTGCCCTGACGCTGCCGCCGGAGGCCGTGGGTGTGACGATCACGGGTCCCGGCATCGCCCGGCGCGAGCAGTCCGGCCCGGGCCAATGGCGGGTCGAACTGGCGGACAAAGTGTACGATCAGCCCTATCTGATGAGCGTGGCATATGAAACCCGATACGATCCGGCCGATGGAAACGTCCCGCTGGCGCCCGTCCGGTGCCAGGATGCGGATCTCCAGCAAGGCTACACCGCGGTGTTTGCCACGGACCGCATGGAGGTGGCCGCCGGCTCCACGGACGCCATCTTGCGTCCAGCCGATGCCCGGAGTATCCCGGATTACTTCGGGGCGGGAGACCTCTCCGGCGCCGCCATGTGTTATCGCAGCGTATCGGCCCAGTATTCCCTGGCGGTGCGGGCCAAGCGGCACGCCGCCGCCGATCAGATCGGTGCGGAAGTCCTCAAGACCGACCTGGTCACCGTGGTCACGGCGGCGGGGCAGACGATCAATCGCGTCGTTTTGCTGCTCCGTGTGGGCAGCCAGCGTCATCTGCAGACGATCCTTCCGGAAGGGGCGGCGATCTGGTCCTTGGCCGTGGATGGTCAAGCCGTGCAGCCCTCCCTCCGCACCACCGCCGAGGGCCGCCGGACGTTGCTGGTCCCCTTGCCGCAGCAGGCCTCCGACGACGTCCTCCTGGAGATGATCTATATCGCGGCCTTGCCTTCGCCGGCGCGCGGCCCCCGAACCCCCGATTGGTCCGGGCGGCACACGCTGGCCGGGCCTCGGTTCGACCTGCCCTTGAAGAATATCACATGGCAAGTCCACGTGCCTGATGACTTCACCTACGGCGATTTTGGAGGGACGTTGACCGCGGGCGCACGGATCGCGGACGTGGGGGGCATTGCCCGCTATGACCTGCAGACCTATCAGCAGCAGATCGTGGCAGTCAACCAGCGGAATGAGCAGGTCGCCCAACGGCAACAGACCCGTGCCCGCGAACTCGCCCAACAGGGAGACCAGACGGCGGCACGCCAGGCGCTGACCAAGGGATACAACTTCTCGATGGGCAACGTGGCCTTGAACGAGGACATCCGCGTGGATCTCGACAATCTTGTCAGGCAGCAGGCGAAGGTGGGGTTGGCCAACGCCATCGGTCGCCTGCGCCAGCAGAGCGGAGAGGCGGCGGATAGCCAGGTTCGCGGCGGGATTCCCGTGGGCGGCCAGGGCCTCAACCAACAGCAGGTCCAGCGGATTGAGAGCTCCCTGGGCCAGGCGGACAGCGAGAATCTGGAGCTGATCACGCGCCGGATCATTCAAACCCAGGCGGCGGCCGAGACCTCGGTATCCCAGATCCAGGTGACGATGCCGATTTGCGGCCAGATCCTGCGCTTCGATAGTCCTGTGCAGGTGGAGCCGGCCTCCGAAATGGCTGTGGTTTTCACGGCCAGGCCGCAGCACTTGGCCAAGGTCGATCCCAGCCTCGGGTATGGATTCGGCCTCTTCGCGTTTCTGCTGGCCGGAGGCGCCGCCGTCGGTGGCATGCGTCGCCGTTGGGCTGCCCTGGGCGCATCATTGTGCAGAATGCCGCGGAATGCCGCTGGGTCTGGCCAGCCGCCGAGATCTGCTCAGTCAAGCGAATCATCTCCACTTGATGATCGGGATGATCCTCCTAACCAAGTCTCCGCGGAAGAATTGCTCTGAGTACGCTTGGACTCTCGGCTGCGGCAGGTCTTCCTTGCCCGACGGTCAAGAGATTCCCCAGCGGGACCACGAAAACACTGAATTGCCGGAAGGGAGCAGAAATGAGAGGTCGCCTGTCGTTTAGTCCGGTCCGTTTCTCGATTGTCGGGTTGCTGGTGTTGTCCGCAGCTTCCCTGGGACTTCTCGCCGAGGACGAGTGGGTCCCTGGGATGCAGGAACTATATCGCCTCGACCGTCTCGCGGTGCTGAAGGAGTCCACCAAAGTCGCCTCCGTGTCCAGCTATGACCGAACCGGCGGCAACAACGACGGCTTCGGGGGACAGTACTCCTACGTGCGAAAAGAGAAGGATGGACTCGTGCTCGCCGACCTGGAGGGCCCCGGGGTCATCTACCGCATCTGGACGCCCACGCCAACCGATGACGTGCTGGAGTTCTACTTCGATGGCCAGGACAAGCCGACGATCCGGGTGAAGTTTGGCGAGCTTTTCATGGGCAAGCATCCGGCGTTTGAACGGCCCTTGGTCGGGTTCGGAGCCGGGGGATTCTACAGCTATGCACCCCTGCCCTATGAGAAGTCCTGCAAGGTGTTCATCCAGGCCCAGCGGATGCAGTTCTACCAGATCAACTACGCGACATATCCGCAGGGAATGGGGATAAAGAGCTTCCGTGCCGAGCCAATTGCTGAACAAAGAAGGCATGTGGAGAAGGCCAGAGGGTTGCTCGGGTCACCCGGCAAAGACGTCAGCGCGTACGTCGTTCCCGATGGTGGTAAGATCGAACCCATCACCTCCAAAGCGAACTTGAAGGCAGGGAACGCCACGACCCTCTTTGACGTGGATCGACCGGGCAGGATCGTGGGGATACGCATGTGGCCCGCGGACGCGCTTGCGGGGAAGAAACGGGACATCGTCCTCCGGGCGTACTGGGACGGCGATGCCCAGCCGGCGATTGTGAGTCCGGCGGGTGATTTCTTCGGGTACGCCTGGGGTGAACCCGCGATGAAATCGCTGCTGGTCGGTACGGCCGATGGGGTGAACTACTGCTATTTCCCTATGCCGTTCGACAGGTCAGGCCGAATCGAGCTGTATGCCGAGCCGGGGCTGGACAGAGATGTTTCGGTACAGGCGGAAGTGCTGTTTGTGCCGGTCGGCCGACAGAAAAATGAAGGCAAGTTCTATGCCCTGTGGCGGCGGGAGAATCCAACGACTCAGGGCAAGCCTTTTACCTTCATCGAGACAAACGGACGTGGGCATCTGGTGGGGTTCATCCAGCAATCGCAGGGACTTGAGTCGGGTAATACGTACTTCTTCGAAGGGGACGATCAGACGACGATGGACGGGGAGCTCGTGGTTCACGGCACGGGCTCGGAGGATTTCTACAACGGCGGCTGGTATGACGTGGCGGGTCGTTGGGAATCGAGAAGATCGTTCCCATTGAGCGGTTGCCTGGGCTACAAGAAGCACCTGGGCAGAACCGGAGGATATCGACTCCTGTTGGGCGATGGCTATGCGTACCGCACGAGCATACTCCAGACGATCGAGCACGCACCCACCGGGAATCAGCTCTTGAATGACTACTGCGGTGTGACGTTTCTGTATTCGCAGGACCGGCCGACCTGTGAATTCTCCCTGCCCGAGGCGGCGCAGCGGAAGGTGGTCGATCTGAGAAGGATTGTCTTTGCGGCGTGGTGGAATGTCCCGATCCCTGCGTTCTCGTACCGGGATGCAACGCTGACGAAAGGAAGGGAGAAACTCGACGGCCAAGATGTGCAGTTCCTTTCGCTGCAGGGGCGGGGTGGCGATACGTTTGGGCATCATTTCATCAGTTTCACGTGCGAGCTGCCCGCCGCAGGCGTCTACAGGGTCAGTCTGGACACGGTCAAAGGCCCAGGACAGGGACGGGTGCAGTGGTTCATGGATGAGGCGCCGGTGGGACCCGTGGTGGATCTCTATGCTCAGAAGAGACAGCGTGCCCTGGGGGAGGATGTGGGCGCACTCGAACTGGTCGAGGGTCCGAACAACCTGCTGTTCAAAATCGTGGGCAAGAATGAAATGTCCCAGGGGCAGGGGTTGGATCTGACGAATATCATCTGTGAGAGGGTTGAGTGAAAGGAAAAGAGGGTTTGGCTTGATATGATGGCCGAATCCGGCCTTTCACGCCGCGTTTTCTTCGTCGATCCACAACCACCATGTTGAAAGCACCGGCACGAAGGCTCACTCGGCTCGTTCAACTTCGGCCTTGTCGATAGCCTGCATACGGCGGCATATGCGACCGGGCGCATACCGACTCTGGTCGACGCTCTACCCCACGCTGTAGTTCCGCGGTTGAAGATTCGGCACCCAGCATAGGAATGTGGGGTTTGGACAGAACTCCGAAAGGGACGCGAACCGGCTCTCTGACTCTCTCTCCGGGTGCTTAGCGCCGACACAAGGTTTGAGGCGCGCCGCCGCGGACAAGAAACGCAGGAATCGGTCGACCATCGCAGGGATATTTGATTGTTAGCCTTCCCTCAAACCCTTGACCAGGCAGACCACGAGTCCGTTCGAAAGCGTCACCACGCATTCCTCCCCGGTGAGCGCTACACCCCAACCTATCGGGGGCGCCGGCAACCGGACAGTCCACAGTGACCGGCCGTCCAGGGAGACGCCTTCTACGCTGTCATGGTGCAGGACCACAAGTCCATCGGCGCCAACGGCCAGGCCGCACAGGTCCGCCTTGTTACCTGCCCAGAGAATGCCGTCGTCGGCAGGGACTCGCATCACGTCTCGGGGCACCGTGTCCCCTCCCATTTTCCCACCGGTCTTCGGATCCTTGTTCATCAAGTCAACGACGCGGTCCAGTGCGAGTGGATCCGCCGAGCAGAAAAGGCGGCCATCGACCAGGGCAATGTGCCGGCCGGACGTGTGGAAATACGTGCGACCCTGGTGACGTTTGAAGATGGTGGTCCTGGCGCGCTCGCGGGAGAACAGTTCGGGACCGCTGCTGAACGGCTTGCCGTCGGGCTCCAGAAACGTTTCCATTCCCGCATCGAGTCGGGAGGCGACTCGGGGCTTGCCGCCGGTGAGCGCGTCCAGCGCTACGATTCCCACAGGGGCG
>Ga0315286_10002398_pt1 | contig 17479 bp, 12 predicted proteins | sample YL17G10_0_MG_FD_205038 | JGI IMG/M metagenome (GOLD analysis project Ga0315286, IMG submission 205038) | Sediment microbial communities from Yellowstone Lake, YNP, Wyoming, USA - YL17G10_0 | ecosystem: Environmental > Aquatic > Freshwater > Lake > Sediment | place: USA: Wyoming | collected...
GGCGACTGTCGGGACGGGTGAGCAGAACGACGTCAGCACGTTGCTTTCACAGCAGCCATCGGTGTCGGTCAGCCTCGACCAGCCGCTGGTGAGGGGAGCTGGCGCGGCGTCGTCAACGGCGGAGCGAATCCGCGGCGCGCGGACGACGCTGGCTGCGCAGCAGCTATCCTTCTACGATGCTCGCCAGGACCTGGCGCAGCGGGTGATCGAAGTCTACTTCGACGTGCTGCTGGCGCGGGGCGAAGTGGAGATCGCCCAGCGGGCGGCCGACCGCGCGAAGCAGCTCTATGACATCAACTATGCGAAGTTCACCGGGGAGGGCCTGAAGCAGCCTGGCGAGGAGTGGGTGAGCCAGGTGGCGGAGATTGATGTGGACCAGGCCCGGCTGAGTTGGGAGCGATCGAAGCAGGGCCTGATCAGCGGACAGCAGAGCTACCGCGACGCGACGGATGCACTGCTGCTGGCGATGGGATTCATGCCCGGCGCCACTCCTGAGTTGACGACGGCGATTGCCTACTCCCCGCAGGAGTACAATGAGGAGCCGCTCGTGCAGACTGCTCTCTCGAGCAGCACGCAGCTAGGGCGTCTGGAGCTCAGCAGACAGGACTCGCTGGCTGCGCGTCGGGTTGCGCGCAGCCAGGCCCGCCCCGATGTTGTCGCCACCCTCGGGATCGAGGACCTGGGTGAGACCCTGGGCGGAGTGACACTGAACACGGGCTGGTTCGGCGGCGTTCGCGCCGACTTGCCCCTCTACGACCGCAGCCTCCGTGAAGACGTGGCCAGCTCGGAGCGTCAGTTGAGCGTGCTGGAACAGCGCATCGTGGCGGCGCGCGACTCGGTGAAGCAAGAGGTGCAACGCGAGATCCGGGCTGCCAGCAGCTCGCGGGCCCGCACAGATATTGGGGAGCAATCGGTGGCGCTGGCAAGGAAGAGCCGCGAGGCAGCGCAAGGGATGTATGACGAGGGCCTGAGCGACTATCTGCGCGTGCTCGACGCGGAGGATCGGCTGGTGCAGGCGGAGCGCTCGCTCCTGCAGGAACAGGTCCAGTACTTCCTGACCACAGTGCGGATCCGGCGCGCCCTGGGCGAGGATGTCACCCAGGGGTTGCCCGAGTAGGCAGGTGAGAATGGCAGCGACCCGACGCCATGCATTCGTAGCGTTGGTGGTTATCGCGCTGGCGGCCGGCGGCGCCTGGGCATGGCGCGGCTTGTCGCGGCGCCCCGCCGGGGCCGGGATCGCGGTCGCCGGGGCGACCCGGGGTGAGTTTGTCGTCGGCCTCACGGCGGAGGGTATCCTGCAGAGCGATGATTCGGTCACGGTGAGCACAGGGAAGGCGCCGGGCCAGCTGACCATGATCGCCCCGGACGGAACTGTTGTCCGCGCCGGCGATGTCTTCTGCCGCGTAGAGGCGCGCGAGCTGTTGCGCCGACAGACCGACGCTGAGCTGGCGGTGAAGCAGGCGAATGAGGAGATAGCAAGGTCGCGCGATAGTGCCCAGGAGCGGTACGACAATGATCAGCGGGCGCTGGAGCAGAGCAAGAGGAGCTTCCAGGTCTGGCAGGAGTCGGTGGACGTTCGCAACAAGCAGGCGCAGGCTCAGCTTGACTTCGACATCGCGGAGGCTAACCGACTACGCCTGGAGTACGAGCGCGCCCAGCGGATGGCGGACAAGGGCTATGAGGCGGGGTCGGAGGCGGAGATCGCCAAGGCCGCGTACGACGCGCAGCAGTTCAAAGTGGCTCAGAGCCAGAAGGACCTGGCTCTGAGCGAGCGCCAGACGGAGGCCGACCGCCGTCAGAAAGAGAGCGCACTGGCCGCGGCTGAGCAGCGATCAGATATCTCCCGCTCCCGGGTCGCCGAACGCGTCGCGCATGCACGGCGCCACGCGGAGGTGGCCATAAAGGAGCTCGCCGACGTGGTGGCGGCTCTCGCCGATACGACTATCACCGCGCCGGTCTCCGGCACCGTATCGCTCTTCTCCACCTGGCGCGGTGGCGAGCGGCGATCGTGGCGGGAGGGCGATCAGGTCTCCTCGGGGACACCACTGGGCAGCATCTCCGGCAGCGAGAACATGTCGCTCAGGTGCCGGGTCGCAGAGAGCAACATCGCCGAGCTTCGGAAGGGGCAGGAGGCTGAGATCGAGTTCGACTCGCTGGTCGGTCGGACGTTCGCCGGGCTCGTCTCCTCCGTGGGCGCCGTGGCGCGGGAGGTCTGGGTGTGGGAGGATCCCACGGCGGATGCGAACGAACGCGTCTTCGACGTGCTGGTGAAGGTCAACAGGACCTCGGCGCCGGGCCTCAAGCCCGGCCTCAACGGCCGTTCACGGATCACCCTGAAGCGTGTGCCAGAGGTGCTGTTCGTACCCCTGGACGCGGTGTTCGAACGAGACGATGGCAGCTACGTTTTCGTCAAGCAGGGCGACCGCTTCGTGCGTCGGAAGGTGAAGACGGGCGAGCGCAACGATGTCGCGGTCATCATACGCAGCGGAATCTCCGAGGGGGATCTGGTGGCGTTGTCAGACCCGACGCGTGCACCAGAGCCAGCGACAAGGAAGGCGCAATGAGCCTGGTTGAGGTGCGGGACCTGACGAAAGTGTACCACACAGGAACGGTGGAGGTGGAAGCCCTGCGCGGCATTGATTTCGACATCAATGAGGGGGAGCTCGTAGCGATCATGGGCCGCTCCGGCTCAGGCAAGACCACACTGCTCAACATCGTGGGGTGTGTAGAGCAACCCACTGCTGGCCGCTACCTGCTGGCGGGAGAGGAGGTGGCGCGGCTCAACGACAACCAGCGCTCCACCCTCCGGCTGCGGCGCATCGGGTTTGTCTTCCAGTCGTACAACCTGTTGCCGAGTCTGTCGGCCGTGGACAACGTCCTGTTGCCGACCGTCTACAGCGGCGTCAACGACGCGCACGCACGCGCGCTGGAGTCGCTCGACCGTGTCGGGCTCGCCGACCGGGCGCAGCACCGCCCCAGCCAGCTCTCCGGGGGAGAGCAACAGCGAGTCGCCATCGCCCGCGCTCTCATCAACCACCCCTCGATCATCCTCGCCGACGAGCCCACGGGGAACCTCGACACACATCGCGGCCAGGATGTGCTCGCGCTGTTCCAGGAACTGCACCGGGACGGGATCACGGTTATCCTGGTCACCCATGAGGAACAGGTGGCCGACCACGCCCAGCGCATCGTGCGCCTGATGGACGGCCGCCTGGCGAGCGACAACGCTGTGGCCCAGCCGCTTGATGCTCGAGTGGTACTCGCCCAGATGCTGGCAGAGAGCGAGGACCCCCTATGACGAAGCGCGTCTATCTGGCACTCGCGCTGGTCGTCGTAGCGGCCGGCGGCTGGCGGTTACACGCGGTGAGCGCCGCCCGCGACGCCAGCAAGGCCAAGATCCCGACGGCGGAGGTGACCCACGGGCCGCTGGTTGTGACACTACCGGTGAGCGGGGCCCTCCAGTCCGCCCAGGAGACAGAGGTGAGGGGAGAGATCTCGGGCGTCCTTATCGAGATCTGTCAGGACAACACGCCGGTCAAGGCTGGCGACTTCATCTTCCAGCTCGACACCAAGGACCTGGTGAAGCAGCGCGACGAGTTGACGCGGGCGCTGGCCGACGCCGAAGAGGCGCTCAACAGCGCGAAGGCCGAGGGGGACACGTCCATCGCGCAGGCAGAGAGCGACGCGGCAACCGCGCAAGAATCGCTCGCGCTGGCGCAGCAGAAGGCGCTGGCGGAGAACGAGAAGCTGACCGCCCAGGTGAGCTACGCGCAGGGCCAGACGGCGCGGGCTCAGCGGGAGCTGGTGCGCATCCAGCGACTGGCGAAGCTGAACTATGTCGCGGGCACGAAGCTTCGCGAGGCGGAGAAGATGTACCGCCGGCAGGAGTTCGATCTCCAGCAGCAGCGCGCCCAGCAGGCGGACACGGAGAAGCGCACCGCCGAGCAGGTGCGAGACCAGGAGATGGCCCTCGAGCTGGCACAGCACGCGCTGGGAACCGCAAAAGCCAACGTGCTGGAAGAGAGCGAGGGCGAGCTGATGCACGTCGCCGAGGCCCAGCGCAGGCTGGACGATGTCGAGAAGAAGATAGCCCAGTGTACGGTCACAGCCCCGGTGGCCGGGATGGCGGTCATCCAGACCAACGAGGATAGCTGGCCGGAGCGCCGGCCATACCGACTTGGCGACCAGTTGGAGTCGGGCTCTTCGCCGGTGATGATCTACGACATCACCAAGATGCAGGTGCGCTGCCAGATCGGCGAGATGGACATCACCCGGGTACACAAGGCACAGGACGCCTTTGTGACTACAGCCAGCGATGGTGACAAACGCTACCGAGCGAAGATCTCGCTCGTCGAGGAATTGGCACAGGAGTCTGACGTTTGGCAGGGCGGCACCCCTGGTAAGAAGGTCTTTGCGGTTCTCGTGACTCTGAACGAGACGGATCCGAGACGTCTGCGACCGGGGATGACGGTGGACCTGGAGATCGTCGTGGACACGGTGCCGGAGGCGACGATGGCGCCCATTCGGGCCGTGTTTGCCGAGAAGGGGAAGAGCTTCGTCTACCGCGGCGTCGGCGACGGATTTGAGCGTGTGCCCGTCACGACGGGTGATCGGAATGACCTGATGATAGAGCTGCGCGGCGGCGTGCGCGCTGGCGACCGGGTCGCGCTGGCGCGCCCCCCGGTTCTGCCCCTGCGGACCGCAGAGGTGAAACGATGAGATCCTGGATTCCTGCCGTTTCGCTTGGCGCGCTGGTGCTTCTCGGCGTGCTCGGCTGGTTCGGTGGGCGGACGAAGCCCGCCACAGCCGCTCGCCCGGAGGACGGCGCTCGGCTGGTTGTGACGACGACGGCGAAGCGTGAGGACCTCCTCCTCACCATCGCGACAACTGGTGTCATCGCCGCGAAGCGCGCGACCCCGGTCGTCCCGGAGATCTCCGGTCGGGTGAAATGGATCTCCGCGAACGGAGTAGTAGTCTCCGCGGGCGACGTGATCCTACGGCTCGATCCCATCAGCTTCCAAGAGCAACTGAACGACCTCACCGTTAGGTACAACGATGCCGTACGCGCCCGGGCGCAGGCCGACGCGGTGGGCAAGGCTCGCATGAAGGAGACGCGCCTCCGCCTCCAACGCGGTGAGGACGAGGTTTCGGCCTTCGAGCGCCAGCAGCAGGCAACGCTTCAGCAATCGGCCGACTCCATCGCCTTCGATGAGGCCGAGCTGAAGCACCGTCGAGAGGATGCCGAGGTGAAGCGCAGGTTGGCGGCCAAGGGGCTCGTCCCGGGAACCGAGGTGGAGCGGGAAGACGCTGCGGTGAAGGCGGCGGAGTTCAACCTCCAGCGGTCCCGCAGCGACTACGAGCTGAAGAAGTCGCAGGCAGAATCGGACGCGGCGGATCGCCGGCAGAGAGTCAACAACACACGCAGCGACTTGGCCCGCGCCCGGACGTGGTCGGATCGGGAGGTGCGCATGAGCGGCAATGAGGTGGAGAACCTCCAGCTCGCGCTCGCTCGAGCTCGCGAGGACCTGGCGCGCACTACAGTCACCGCGCCTACGAAGGGTCTGCTGGTCCTCTCGTCTCAGGGCGGATGGCATGGTGGGGATCTACCTCGGCTCGGCAGCTGGATCTCCCAGGGACGCGAGTTCGCGCAGATCATCGGCCTGGATCGCATGCAGGTGAAGCTCGAGTTGAACCAGGCCGAGATCGCCGGGGCGAAGATGGGGCAGGTGGCGGAGGTCTCCATCGAGGCGTTGCGTGGAACTGTGCTGAAGGGCAAGGTCACGGCGATCGGGCAGACGGCCCGCCGGCCGCCAGTGCAGGGATGGATGGGGATGTCATCCACTGCGACATTCCCCGTCACCGTTGATCTGCCGCCGACGGGTAAGGCCCTGATCCGTCCGGGCATGCGGGCGTCTATCCGGATCGTATACCGGCGGATCAAGGACGCCACTGTCGTGCCCACTGGGTGTATCTTCCGGCGTGACGGGAAGTCCATTGTCTTCGTGCAGCGCAAAGGCAAGTTCACGCCCGTGTCTGTAACAGTGGGCGAGTCCAACGGCGACTATACCGCGGTAGCGAAGGGCATCAATGCCGGCGAGCGGATCGCGCTGAACGACCTTGGGTCGCCGGCCCCGACCATCTCCCGCGCCGGCGGACAGCCGAAGGAGCCTGCCCGGTGAGGTTCAACGCTGCGAGCCTTACCGCGCCCGCTAAGACGGGTTTCCGCGAGCTGTGGAGCCACAAGCTGCGCTCCCTGCTCACCATGCTGGGCGTCATCTTCGGTGTCTCGGCGGTGATCGCGATGGTCTCCATCGGCGAGGGCGCCAGGCAGGAGACCCTCCAGTCAATCCAGCAGCTCGGCATTGACGTGCTGCACGTGCGCCGGGTGGCCCTCGTCGGGGAGATGCAGACCCAGGCTGCCAAGAAGTCCCCCTATGGCATCAACTACGGCGACGCCCTGGCACTGGCGGAGCTGTGCGATTTCGCCACCCGCGTGGTGCCTTCGTGCCGTGTCTTCGGCGAGGTGTCTGCCGCAGGCAAGACGGTAGACGCCCGCGTCTTCGGGACGTCCCCGGATTACATCGAGACCTCTCACCTGGGCCTGGCCGAAGGCCGTTTCCTAGATGATACGGACGTCGAAGACCGCGCCCATGTGTGTGTACTGGGCGCCGAGGTGAAACGGAAGGCCTTCGCGTTCGAAGACCCGATCGGGAAGTTCGTCAAGATCGGGCTGGGGAACTTCCGCGTCATCGGGGTCATGCAGGAGCGAGTGCTCGAGACCTCCGAGACGACGTTCGTTTTGCGCGACCTCAACCAGGACGTGTACATCCCCATCACCGTCGCGATGGAAGACTTCCAGCTCTACATGGAGAAGGCGATCCCCATGAATCCCGAGGCGGTGATGGGCCTGGTCGGCTCGATGTTCGAGCGCCCGCCGCTGAACCGCCGTCCCATCAGCGAGATAGCGATCCAGGTGAAGGACCCGGAGAAGACCGTGCCGGCCGCGCAGGTGGTCAAGCAGATCATCAAGCAGCGTCACGGTGACATGGAAGACTTCGAGATCATCATCCCGATCGAGCTGCTCCGCCAGCGACAGCAGACCCAGCGCATCTTCAACATCGTAATGGGAGCGATCGCCGGCATCTCCCTACTGGTGGGCGGCATCGGCATCATGAACATCATGCTGGCCACGGTCACCCAGCGAGCGCGTGAGATTGGTATCCGCCGCTGCATCGGCGCCAAGCGGGGCGATATCGTGCGGCAGTTCCTGGTGGAATGTCTGGTCATCACCATGATCGGAGGGGTGCTGGGTGTCGTGGGCGGTATCGCGGCGGCACAGGGCATATCGCAGTTCGCCGGCTGGCGAACGGTGGTTGCCGGCTCCGCAGTAGTGCTATCGCTCGTGGTTTCGATATCGGTGGGCCTGATCTTCGGGCTCTACCCCGCCATCCGCGCCGCTTCCATCGAACCGATGGAGGCGCTCAGGTCGGAGTAGCTCGTCGCGCCCAGGTGGCAGGACCACGGTCCAGGGCGATGAACCGGGAGCAGCGGCTCAGAGGAGGGTGGATGCGTCAGCCACCAAGCTCGAGGGGAGCCGAGGAATGGGGACGTCTACGGAGGGGAAGTCGAGGGGAGAGCGGGTAAGCGACCCGGTAGCGGGGAGGGCACGGATCGCGCACGCCGTCGTGCTCGTGCAGTACCTCGCGCTGGTGGTCAGCGCTCCATTCTGGGTGCGGCTCTCACTCGTGCGGTACCGCGTCCCCGACCTTCGAGTGTTCTACGCTTTCCTGTGCGTGATAGCTCTCTACCTCTGTGTTCGCGCCTACCTCGTGCTTGTCAGGCGGATTCCGGAGCGATGGAGCCCGGTCTGGCCGATTGCGGACGTGGTCATAGTCTCGGTGCTCGTGCGTATCACCGGCGGGCTGAACAGCGTGGCCCCGTTCCTGTATCTCTTCCCGTTGGCACTGTGCTCCATCCGGCACCGGCCGTACGAAGCACTTGCCGCGGGAGTTCTCGGAGGCGTTCTCTACCTTGCGGTCACCTGGTTCCCCGACAAGCCGCCAGCCTACTGGGCGATCGTGGGCCCCCGCGTCGCCGCGCTGGCGATGGTAACTGCTTTGGCTGTGACCAACGCCGCGGCAGAGGCGGCACGGGTCAGAAACGTCGTCGCGATGCGAGAGCAGTTGGCGCTGGCGGATTACCGGCAACGGTTATCACAGGAGATGCACGACGGGATACAGCACTACTTGGTAGGGCTGACCGTTCGTCTCGAGCTAGCGCGCCAGATAATGGATGATGACCCGCGGGAGGCCGCGCGTATCGCCGTTGACCAGAGGTACTTGGCCAGACAAGCGGCTGACGAACTCCGGGCGCTGGTGCGGCTTCTCCGCGCGCCTGTAATGGATCGCGAGAGCTTCGTAGACGCGCTGCGACATCAGCTCTCGGTGTTCGGCGAGCGCTGTCGTATCTCGGCGCCGCTCGAGATTGAGGGGAGTGACGTAGCGCTCCCGCCGGAAGTCAGCCATACTGCCTTCCGCATTGTCCAGGAGGCGCTGACCAACGCCGAGAAGCACGCCCATGCCAGCAAGGTTGGCGTGACCCTGAGGTTCGGGCCCGAGGCATTCGAGCTTGCGGTCAAAGATGACGGCGTCGGTTTCGACGTGGCGAGCGCAGCACAGCAGTCTCCGATCGGCTCGGGCTTCGGGCTGCGGGGGATGAGGCAACGGGCGGATTCGGTCGGCGGCTGGCTGCGGGTGGATAGCAGGACGGGCGGAGGCACGGAGATCGCGTTCGGCGTTCCCCTCTCGACGCACTCCAGCGGCCGCCCGACGCGGTCACGCCTCAGCGGCTAGAATCGTCTGCACGGCCGCAACAACGGCATCGGTCTCGAACGGCTTGGTCAGGCATAGACGCACTGCACGCGTCCACGAGGCAGGGGCGTGATCAGGCAGGTGGGCGCTGAGCACGATGACCGGAACACCGGAGGTCTCCGGCGCTTCCACCAGTCGGCCGATCAACTGGAGTCCGGCCATGCGAGGCATGACGATGTCGGTGATGACCAGGTCGGGAGGGTGGGTTCGGGCTAGACGCAACCCGGCCTCGCCGTCAGAGGCGACCGAGACCTCGAATCCCGCCGCTCCGAGGGCTCTCCGCAGCAACTCCGTCACGGCCGCATCGTCATCCACCACAAGTACTCGCTTCGGCATGGTCGGCGCTCCTGGTAGACATGATAGGCGCTGGCGGCTGTCTGCGGCGAGGACCGGAGGTCCCTACTTCGCCGATGCAGAGTCCCATTTTCGTGGGTCCCGGAGCTGCCCGGGCGGAAGCGCAGCTTCCTTGGCGCGCCCGGCGTCGGTGTCATCCGTTGCAGGGATTCGCTCCCACTGAGGGGGGAACGGCACCCGCGGTCGAAGAGGCACGCTGGGCACACGAATGGAGAGGGGGTCTCAGCCGAGCCCTCCCTCTAGCCTCCGCCGCGCTGCCAAGAACCATCGGTTCGGACGGGAAACATGGCAAAGATCAGGCTGTTGATCGCAGAGGATGAGACCATAGTCCGCTGTGCTCTGGCCCAGTTGCTCGCGAGAGAGAAGGATTTCGAGGTCGTGGCGCAAGCGGCCGACGGAGAAGTGGCGGCCGACCTCGCGCGGCGGCATCGGCCGGATGTGGTTTTGATGGACCTCGGCATGCCGCACATGGACGGCATCGCCGCCGCCAGGCAGATCAAACAGGACCTGCCCGCGTGTGCGATAGTCGTGCTCACGATACACCATGACGATGAGCACCTGTTCGCTGCCATCAAGGCCGGGGCTTCGGGCTATGTGCTCAAGGACGCGCCGCCGGAACACACCGTGGAGGCGATCCGCGCCGCCGCCCGGGGGGAGGGCTTCGTCGGCGCGTCGCTGGTTAAGCGCCTGCTTGCCGAGTTCGCCAGGATCAGCCAGCTACGGGCAGCGGCCAAGCAGGCCTTCGCCGAGCTGACCCGCCGCGAGATGGAGGTGCTGGAGCTGCTGGGCACAGGGCTGAGGAACAGAGAGATCGCCGAACGGCTCTTCGTGAGTGAGAAGACGGTCAAGAACCACATCACGAGCATCTTCCTGAAGCTCCATGTCAACGACCGCACCGAAGCGGCATTGCTTGCCGCCCGTCATGGCCTGAGTCCCGAGCAGTGACCTCCTCGGCTTCAGGCAACCTGCCACTGCGACGGCGAGTCCCGGAAAAATGGGCCTGGCAACCGGGACTATCTCCTCATGCGCCTGGTCCCTCCTCGACGTACACTTCCCCCATGCCAACGAAGGAGGCGCGAGGATGGGACGAGGTGCGCGGTATCGAGTGCTGCTACTGGTGATCGGAATGGGAGTTTGCTGGGCGGTGTCCGTCTCCGACAGGGCTGGCGCGGATCAGCCGGCGAGGCCGGCCACCTTGGTGGCGGTCCAGATGGAGGTCAGGCTCGAGGACTACCAGTCGCCTGAGGCCTTCGATGCAGCGGTGCAGCGCTACATGAAGGCTGCGATGAGAACCCGGGGGGACGGACCCAGAATGGTGGCCTTCCCCGAGGACGTGGGCCTGGGGCTGGTCTTCGTGGACGACTACGATCTGGTCAAGGACTGCAGCTCGATCTTCGAGGCGGCCTATGTTCTCATGAACGCGCACTGGCCGGAGATCTACACCATCTGCAGCCAGTACGGATGCAGTCCCACGCGGGCGTTGCTGCTGTTGAAGGGCGACCGAATCTCCGGGATCTACTATGACACGTTCTCGAAGGCAGCCAAGGAGCATCATGTCACGGTAGTGGCTGGCAGCGCTCCGCTGCCCGGGCCGGATGGGACAGTCTATGGCACGTCGCTGGTCTTCGGGCCAACCGGCAAGCTGATCGGGTCGCAGCGCAAGGTACATCTCATCGATCTGGAGGGACCGGCCGGCCTGGACCTGACGCCAGGGGCGCTGGAGGACATCCATCCGGTTGACACTCCGGTCGGCCGCGTGGGGGTAGCGATCTGCTACGACATGTTCTTCCCCGATGTCGTGGACAAGCTGGTGAGCGAGGGAAGCGAGATCCTCGTCCAGCCAACCTTCAACCCGCACGTGTGGGATGAGTGGCAGATCGAGGACTGGCGCAACGGGATCTGGACGGCGGTGGCGACGCACCCGACCGTGGTCGCGGGCGTCAACCCGATGGCCGTCGGCGGCCTGTGGGAGGTCCAGGTCGAGGGGGTTTCGTCTATCGTGGGGGGCTCGTTCGAGCTGCCGGCCGATGGCTACCTCGCTGAAGCCGCCTCTCCCACCGAGCCCGACATAGTGGCCGCAGAAGTCCGCATCCACAGATAGAGGGGGTCGGCAGGCAGTCGGACCGCGCGCAGCGCGAGACGCTCGCCTGCTTCCGACTCCGCCGCAGGCCCTCGCCGTTCACGGCTGTGCGAGCGGCGAGGGCCTGACCACAAGCAGCAACGAGACGGGCTCCTAACGGCGGACCCGGACGAGCACCCCGTATCGGAATGGCGGAAGCTCAAGGGCGCCTCCGGTGAGCCGTGCCCGGCCGCTCTCCTCGCGCCAGGGGAAGAGCGTGGTGGCTTCGCCGCTCTGGACACCGACCTTCCCCAAGTCTATGCGCTGGCCGCGCAGGATGCCTGGTTCCTGGCCATCGCGCAGCACCCTGTACCAGGAGTCGGCGCGGTTCCGCACCCAGAGCAGCACGTGCTCCTTCCCCGTCAGGCCGAAGGCCCAGATCGTGTCGCTGGACAGGTCGAACGGTCGGAACTGCTCCTCGTCGAGCTTCACTCCGGCCACCAGGTCAGCGAAGGGCCGGTAGGCGCCCCACAGGTTTTTGTTGTCCACGTACCCGTCCCAGTGCCAGATATGGCCCGTCCCCGCGGCGCCGGCGAAGAACGCGGGGTAGGTCGTGTCGTGGAAGATGATGCCCCTGTGGTCGGCCCGGTAGTAGCGGAAGCTGCCCGAGTGCCCGTCATTCACCGCTCCCGTTTCGGCCAGTAGCACCGGCCGGTCCGGCCGGCGGGCGCGCTCCACCGCGTCCTTTGAGAAGGCGGGCGCATCGTAGTGGCACATGTCCCACGGCGCGCCCTGATCGAGATAGCGGTGCACCTGCTGGAACTCCATCTCATCCATCTTGAAGTCGTCGTACCACGACTGGTAGCGCTCATCATCGAAGCTGCCGATGGAGTTCACCACCAGGTTCCTTGGGGTCTTCCGCTTCAGTTCGGGAAGCACCCGTCGCGTCCAGTCACGCTGGACCGACCAGTCGCTCGTCGCGCAGCAGTTGATCTCGTTCCAAAGCTCCCAGGCGATGACCGTCGGGTCGTCGCCATAGCGCGCCAAATAGGCGTCTACCCGCTTCCACCAGAGCTTCTGCCAGGCATCGCTGAGGAACCACTCGTCCATGTCCGCCGGGCTACGGCCATCATCGGGGTGCTTGAGAGCGAGATACTGGGGGGACAGCGCCCGGTCAAGCGCGCGAAAGTTCTCGAGGCAGAGCTTGAGACGAATGCCATGCTGCCGGGCCAGCTCCATGACCGCATCGAGCCTGGCGAAGACGGCCGGGTCGAGCTGTCCCGCCACCTCGCCCTGAGCGTTGAAGTAAGGGGCCGAGACCCAGAGTCGGGCGAAGTTGCCCCCGCTCTCGGAAAGCTGCCGCAGCCAGCGGCGGTAGTCGCCGAGCCCAAGCGTCTGCCCGCCGAAACCGCCGCCTGGCGCACACAGGTTGAGGCCGATGGCGCAGTAGGTCGCGCCGCTGGTGAACGCGAAGTAGCGCGGATCGCGAGAGCTGCGCCGCACGTAGCCGGGATGGTCGGATGCCTCGCACCGGAACTCGCCCTCGGCTACCACGTCATCGCCGGCCAGCGCCCGGTAGTGGTAACGTCCCACCTCGGTGGGGGTGAAACGCGCCGCCAACACGGGGTCGCCGCGCGGTGTAAGCGACTCGTAACCGTGGTCGTCATACGTCAGCGCGGCCGGCTGGTGAACGAACGTGGGTCGCGTCTCCTCCGCGCCGTCGGGACCGACGAACACCAAGCGGTCGGCTCCTTTGCGCGGATCGAACTCCCCGTGCCACCTGCCGTAGCGGGGCACGCTCCCTCCGGCTTCCGACCTCTGCTGATCCATCGCGCTGCTCCTTCCTACGGTCGCCGATGCAAACGCGGCCACCGGCGCCGACCACACCGCCGCGCTTGCCGCGACGTTCCTGAGGAACTCGCGCCGCGAGAGTTTGCCGTGGTGGCCTCGGCTGGTCATGCGATCCACTTCTGGATGCGGGACGTGCTACCTGTTGGGGGTCCTTACCCGCGGAACAGAGCGGGATGCGGCCGCGCGGCCGCGACGGAACTGCGGCAGCAGGTCGCCGTGCACCTCCAGGTAGCCATCGAGTATCGCCTTCGCTCGCTCCATGTCTGTGACCATCGGGTCCATGAGGAGCGCGTGAAGCGCCAGCCTTCTATCACCGGTCGCCGCTGCCTTCACCGCGAGCTCCGCCACGGCAATCTGACGCCGGCATAGCTCTGCCATCGGCTCCGGCAGACAGCCAACGGGCACCCCGCGGATGCCGAGCGCGCTGACCATCACTGGCACCTCGACGATCGCTCCTTGCGGCAGGTTCGGGACATAGCCCTCGTTGGGGATGTTGATTGCCAGCTCGTATGAGTTGGAGTTCCCTGCGATGGCCGCCGCGACATGGCAGGCGCGCTCGCCCGAGCCCTCACGCAGCTCGTCAATCGGTTCCTCGCCGCGCGCCATTGCAAGCATGCTGCGCCACAACTCCTCTCGCCGGTGCTGTGACCGGGCGTGATCGAAGCGGGGCGGATTGAGCCGGTACTTCTCCCAGGGTTTGGTGATCGGGTCAGAGACCCAAGGGAGGTACTCCGCGATGTGGCTGTCACCACACAGTGGGAAGAGGCCGAAGGTCTCGAAGACATCCTTGGTAAGTGGATGGAAGTCGGCCGGCCAGCTCTTCAGTTTCCTACGCAGGGCCGGGTATAAGTCCGCGGCCGTTGACTTTCGCCGCGCGTCCAACACCCAGGTGAAGTGGTTCAGCCCGGCTGCCTTGAGTTCCACGTCGTGGTCCGGGATGCCGAGCAGTCTGCCGATCATCTCGGCCCCGATGCCGATCCCGTGACAGAACCCGGCCGCCTTCACGCCGCCGTACTTCGACGCCGCGAGGGCGATCCGGGGGACGGGGTTGGTGTAGTTGAAGAACCATGCGTCGGGGCATAGCCTGCGCATGTCCTCGCAGATCCCCATCACGATCGCGATGTTCCGAGCGGCGTGGGCGAAGCCGGCGGGACCGCCGTTCTCCGAAAACGGCTGCCTGAGGCCATGCTTGAGGGGCACCTCGAAATCGAGGCGCCAGCGCTCCATCCGCTCCACCTCGACCGCCACGATCACAAAGTCGGCCTCGGGCAGCATTCGCTTCCGATCCACACTGGCTTCGATGGCGACCTCGCTTGCCCATTCGCGGTTCATGCGTTTCGCCAGCGCACTCATCAGGTTCAGGCTGTCCCTGTTGATGTCAACCAGCGCCAGCGTGCTGCCCTTGAAAGCGGGGTTGCCCAGAACGTCAGCCAGGATGCCCGGCCCGAAGTCCGCGCTTCCGGCCCCGATGACGACGACCTTCACTGCCTTCATGGATCCTTCTCCTATCCTTGAGATTGCGGGCATTGCCGCCCGCCGCTAGTCTCCGACCATCTGCCTCCACGTACTCACAAGCACTTTCACATTGCGCCACGCCAGCTCACCGCGGTCTGTCACGTTGTCCACGGGGGAGAGGATGAACCTCCCAGTCGGGGCCAAAGCGGCGATGGCCGCTTGGACTGCGGCGCGCACCTCCTCCTCTGTCCCTCGCTCGACCGTCAGCGGCCCAGAGACGCCGCCCCAGAGACCGATCTTTCCGCCGAGGCTGCTGCGGACGGCCTCCAGTGTCGTGCCCTTTCCCTCCCCCGGATCTATCCCGACCACGACATCCACTCCCGCTTCCACGATCATCTCTGCAATGGGGAGCATGCCACTCGTCAGTATATAGGCGAGATAGACTCCCGCCTGGTGGCATAGCTCGGCCTCTCGGCGCAGTGTGGGGAACACGAACTGCTGGTAGAGCCGCGGCGACCAGAACTCCGTGCCCTCATACCAACCGCGGTGGAAGATCACCTTAGCGCCGCTCTCAAGATGGATTTCCAGCCGGCGTCGGTTGTAGGCCTCCAACAGTGAGATGAGTTCGGAAAGGAACCCGGGGTCATCGTAAGCCCACAGCAGCGGCTGAGTCGCACCGCACAGCCACATGAGGGCGTCGGTGATTGTGGCGGTGCCGTAGTCCGAGCCGATCAGCCCGCGATCTTCTGCCAGTGGTCGGCGCGCCGCGCCCCAGCCGCCGGTGAGCAGGAAGCCACGATCATCGGCAAACCTGGCGCGCTCGGCCGCTTCCTGTCGGAAGCTCGCGATGTCGTCGGCCGTGGGCTCGACCAACAGGCTGCGCAGGGCCTCGAGATCGTCCGGCCCGCTCACCAGGAACTTGGTCGCGCGGGGCGCGATATGGTCGCCGAACAGCGGTAGCCTGTCTCCATGGGGCCAGTCTTCCGTTTTCCTGACCGTCGCTGTCAGAATACCCGCGGCCGTCTCATAGGAGCGGTGGAGCAAGGGAGGACCGCCGGAGGGGAACTCTACGCGCTCGATGATGCGGGCCTCTGGCGCGAAGCGAACCGGCAGATCAACGATCGGCACGCGAGCATCGAGCCCCAGTGCCTTCTCGGCCATCGCCAGCTCTCGGTAGTCCCGGCACTTGGCCGCGAGGGCGCTGAAGATCATGAACGAACACGGCGTCGGCGCTCCCGCGTCTCCCGCGATGGCCGACAGCAGCCGCTCCTTTGCAGTCGCACCCATCTTTCCTAGTCCTCTCTTGCCGCGTGTCACCTGCTCACCAACCGTACGAGACGACTGACTTGACGCCGAATGCGGCCGACAAGCCGGCCAATCCCGCGCGGGTGAGGTAATCGCCAAGGATCATCCCGATAAACGCCGGGCGGGCCTGTCGGTACAGCTTCAGCCCGCCATAACGACGCACCACCGTTGACAGCGCCCAACCGATCAGGACGCTTGCCCATAGCAGGGAGTTCGTGCTCCACGAACTGGCGGTCAGGAAGCCGATAGGGCTAAGAGGCCACCAGACGAAGCTCGCGTTGAGCCAGACGAGCAGAAGCGTGAAGGCGGCGCCGACGCCTAGCGCGATCCTCAGCGAGTTGTCCGGAGTTTCGGGCGAGCGGAGAGTGCTGTCGAGTTCGCCGAAGGCCCACTGGGGGTAATCCCAGAGCCAGGTGCGGTTCGCTCCTCCATGATGGGAGATCACGGAGACCAGCGCCAACCATCCGACGACCAACATGATGGCGACGGACAGCCCCGCCGCCCAGGGCCAGCGCCTTCCCTCGAGATGGCCGGCGCGGAGCAGCTTGAAACTGTTCATGATCTGGGGCATGGCCAGGTTCATCGGGTCATACATGTAGATGAGCGAGAGATAGCTGTACATGGTCAGCGATGCCGGGCTGAAGGGCAGGGCGCCGAACGTTCGGAGCACGACCGCTCGCGGAAACACGCCAGTGTCCACGAACATCACGCCGCCGGCAGCGACCAGCCGCGAGGCCCCGATCAGGATCGCGTAGAACACCCCGATGAGCAACGCGAAGGACCACCAGGACATGCCGGCATGCATTGCCCACCAGAGCATGAACCCATTGCAGAGAGCGAAGCCGAGAACGGCCCGCCGGCCCGCCAACGGCTCATGGAGGTCGGACTCAAGGCTTCTTGCCCGCAATAGACCGGTGACGGCAGCAAAGATGGCTCGTCTCGACTGGTAGAGGGCCATGAGGGTCAGTGCGATGAAGCCGCCCGCTTCCTCGAAACCGATGAAGGAGCGGGCGTTGATCGCTCCGCTTGCCTGCCCTCCCTCGGTGATCCCGAAGCTCGCCCAGATGAGGAGCTGCACGCGGTAGAGGACGTAGAACAGCCATAGGCTGAGCGAGACTTCGCCGGGCAGCAGATAGCTCACCCCGATCACCGGAAACAGGATGGAGGCGCTGGCGTCGGCCAGCTCAGTCCACGGCGGCCCCATGCCTGAGAAGTATCCACCCAGCGCGATGCCTGTGAGCTTCACTGCCGGAACGTCAGGGGAGATCCGGTTCAGCCAGTTGAGGATCGAGAAGACCGCGGGAAGCGAGAAGCCCATCCAGAACACGCGACTTCGCAGTACGCCTCCCCCGATAGATGGTCGAGGGCTATCCCCGGTCATGGCGAGAGGCACCTCGACCAGCGGGAATGTCAGCCGCTGCCGCTCGATCCAGTCCTTGCTCAGCAGCGCGCCCAGGCAGAACATGGCGCCCAGCAGCGCAAGGGTGAACGAGAACCAGGCAGCCATCGGCCTCGCCCAGGCGGCCCACGGGATGGACATGCCGGCAGGCAACCCCTCCCAGAACCAATCGTTGGCCCGCGGATC
>Ga0315286_10002399_pt1 | contig 17475 bp, 16 predicted proteins | sample YL17G10_0_MG_FD_205038 | JGI IMG/M metagenome (GOLD analysis project Ga0315286, IMG submission 205038) | Sediment microbial communities from Yellowstone Lake, YNP, Wyoming, USA - YL17G10_0 | ecosystem: Environmental > Aquatic > Freshwater > Lake > Sediment | place: USA: Wyoming | collected...
TGTTGGCGTGCACGCTTCTCGATAGTGTTGAGGCTTTTGATCTGAGGTTTGTTGTCAGATCGATCACCGCCACGCTGCCGGCCTACCTGGGATTGATCGCCAGGCTGGCCCTGCTTCTGTCGCTCGCTGGCGCGCTCCATTGGGACTCGTGGCAATGGGGCCTGCCTCGGGTCTTCTTCTATGCAGCGTATCTGTACGCCTTGTGGATCGCAGGCCATCTGCTCGGTCGGTTTTACCTGCGGCAGAAGGACAAGCTCCAATGGGATCTGTGACGTCCCGGCCCCTCACTTCTTCTCGGCAGCAGGTTTTTCCAGCACCTTGATGCGGACGTTGCGGATTTGCGCATGTTCGGCGCCGCGGCTGAGTTCCTGGAACCCGATGTGCCCCTTGCGAGGGCGGTCCTTCACAGCGGGGCAGGGCTGGCCGTTGTGACGAAGCACCTTTTGGTTCTGTTCGTCCAGGTTCAGGTCCTGGATCACCTCGCCGTTGAGCACGACGTTCAGACGCGAACCCTTGAGTGTGACGACGTAGGTATTCCATTCCGTCGGTTTGTAGACCTGCTTGCGCGGGGCGATCGCGCGGTATATGCCGCCCGTGAGCTCCGAGTCCTTGGCCTGGGTGTTGTACCGGTAGTCGGCCATTTGCAGCTCCATGCCGTCGAAGGCCGGATCGCCGAACAAGGGGGCCCGCAGGGCACAACCGCTGTTGCCGGTGGGGCCCAGCTTGAAGTCGAATTTCAGGATGAAGTCACCATACTCCTGCTTGCTGAGCAGCCAGCTCCCGCGGGGCTCGCCGCCTTGCAGAATCCCATCCTTCACGACCCAGGCGGTCTTGGGGTCGGCGGGCTTGTTCACGTCGCTCCAACTGCGAACCAGCCAGTCCTTCACGACGCCATCCTTCGGGAAAAGAGGCACGAATCCCTCCTCGTCCTTTGCCTTCTGTCCGGCGTCCAGCACCGCCACATCCACGCCCAGCAACACCACAACCACAAGAAGCCACAGATGAGTATTCCTTGTTTTCACGGTTCGACCTCCAAAATGTTCTGGTCCTTGCACGTCCCTTGATCCAACGACTGAGCAGGACAGGCTTGAGCCCGGGCTGCTCTTTCTGTGGGTATTCTATCGCCGGACAAGAGGCTTTTCAATCTTTACCCCGTAGGGTGGTCGCGTCTGTTCTTGCAGCTTTGCCTGCTCCCGTTAGAATAGTCCTTGCGCCGGCCGCAGCGATTCGTTTGCGGGATCAATACGTCGGACAGGTAATTTGGGACGCTGAACTATGAGAGAGATGTCAAGACGGCAGTTGCTTAAACGCGGGGCGGCGATTCTTGCCGTGCCGTATGTGGTCTCGTCGTTGCGGGCGAATACGGCGCCGAGCAAGCGGATTACGATGGGGGCCATCGGTCTGGGCGGGCAGGGGATGCACAACCTCAAGAGCTTTCTTACGTTTGAGGATGTGCGGGTGCTGGCCGTCTGCGATGTCGATGCGGGTCACCGGCAGACGGCCAAGAATACCGTCGATGCCGCGTACGGCAACAAGGATTGCGCGGTCTACAGTGACTTCTACGAAGTCCTCGCTCGGCGCGATCTCGACACCGTGCTGATCGCCACGCCGGACCACTGGCACGCGATCCTCTCTATCGAGGCGGCCAAGGCGGGCAAGGACATCTACTGCGAAAAGCCGATCTCGCTGACCGTGGCGGAAGGGCGGGCCGTAGCCGACACGATGAAGCGGCTTGGGACCGTGTACCAGAGCGGCACTCAGCGACGGAGCATCGCCTGTTTCCGATTCGGCGTAGACATCGCCCGCAGCGGCATGCTCGGCAAGCTGCAGACGCTGCACTGCTACTACCACAACGGCCCAACGTGCCCGCCGCAGCCGGTGCAGCCGGTTCCCGCCGGTTTCGACTACGATCGCTGGCTCGGGCCCACGCCGTTTGAGCCATACACGAAACTGCGATGTCACGGCAGTTTCCGTTGGCAGTACGATTATTCCGGCGGACAACTGACCGACCTCGGCGCGCACTTCGCCGACTTGGCCCAGTGGGCGCATGGCAGCGAAGACACGAGTCCGACGCAATACGAGGGCTGGGCCGAGTTCCCCAAGGATGGCCTGTTCAACACGCCCGTGCGGTTCGAGGTCGTCGCCACCTATCCCGACGGCGTCAAGATGATCATGCACGATGAGACAGAGCCGGGCAGAGGTCCCCGAGGCAACAAGTTCGTCGGCACGGACGGCTGGGTCAGCGTCGACGACACCGGCAAAGTCACAGCCTCCAGTGATGCCATCCTGCGAAAGCTCACCGCCACCCAGCGCGGCTACGAGTACATGGAGGGCCACCACCGCGACTTTCTGAATTGCGTCCGCACACGTGCCCGGACGATCGCGTCGCCCGAAGTGGCCCATCGCTCCACAACGACCTGCCACGTGGCCAACATTTGTTTGCGTCTGGGCCGCAAGCTCCAATGGGACCCGGCGGCCGAGCACTTCGTCAACGACCCTGAAGCCGACCGCATGTTAGCCCGCGCCATGCGAAGCCCCTGGCGGCTGTAGACAATCTGAATTGGGCGTCATTTGGGCTGCGATTCTAATTCTCGGTAATTCCCATCGCCAAATGGACATCACGTGAGCCGGCATGGCATACCAGCTTGACCGTGCCGCCCTCCGGCGGGGCGACGGGGAGGCGCACCTCAAACTGATCGTAGTTGAAACCTTTGCCTGCCAAACGCCTCGGTACCCAGACATCCGGGCCGACCGCTTCCCGGAGGACGTTGCCATCACCCGACAACACGGCTACATCCACATGGACCTTCAGAGATTGGCTGGAGTAATTGCGGCGACGGACCACGCCGCGTACAATCAGGCTATCCTCGATCTGATACACGTCAGCCCAGAGGATGTCCACCTTCGCTGAGGGTACCCGCTGTACCGTGACCACTCCTTTTTTCGATATATTCTCGCCTGGAACAGCACAGCCCGACAGGGCCGAAAGCTGCACCCCCCATACCACCGTCAACAAATTCATACGCACCGTTTTCATCATGAGTCTCCAGCACTTGACAGCATTTCTCATAGCCTGATCGCTGCCTCAGATGGCTCCTTCTCCACGTTGGCCTGTTCTGATCTTGACGACCTCCTCCACCGCAGATACGAAGATTTTGCCGTCGCCGCTGTTGCCGGTATGGGCCCGCGCCGCGATGGTCTGCACAACCTGCTCCACCAGACTGTCCGGCACTACCATCTCAAGTTTCACTCTGGGGGCAGGCTCGATCAAATCATCGTGCCCACTGGCCGGCATCCCGCCGAGACCTTGAAGGTGGCTTATGGTAATTCCCGGCGCCCCGGGAATCTCTGTCAACGCCTCCAGGACTTGGTTCAACATGAAAGGTTGAATAATGGCTTTGACTTCTTTCACGATCATTCTCCTTAGAGCTCGGGCTCAGCCTTCTTTCGTTCAAACCAGCCGTACAAGCTGGGCAAGACGAGCAGCGTGGCCATCGTAGAGGTAAACAGGCCGCCCACCACCACCGCCGCAAGCGGGCGCTGCACCTCCGAGCCCGGACCCGTGGCCACCAGCATGGGGATAAGGCTGAAAACCGTGATGGAGGCCGTCATCAAAATCGGACGCAAGCGCGCGCCACAGCCGGCCGAGAGGGCCTCCTGCAAGGACATTCCCTCCTGCCGCAACTGGGCCACATAGGAGATCAGCACCACGCCGTTCAGAACCGCTACACCGAACAATACGATAAACCCCACCGAGGCGGGCACGGAGAGATAAAGACCTGAGATCAGCAGGCTGAACACGCCGCCGACCAGCGCAAAAGGCAAATTGAAGATCACCAACAGAGCCAACGTGACGGAGTTGAAGGTGATAAAGAGCAACAGCAAGATCAACCCGACGACCATGGGCAGGATCATCGCCAGCCGTCTCATCGCTTGTTGCTGGTTTTCAAATTGGCCGCCCCAGCTTAGATAATAGCCACTGGGTAGCGCCACCTTCCTCTTGATTTGTTCCTGGGCCTCCTGCACGACACTGCCCATATCGCGTCCCTTGATGTTGAATTCGATCCCCATGCGGCGCTGGCCGTCCTCCCGGCTGATCTGCACCGGCCCATCTACGACGGAAACGTCGGCCAGTTGCTTGAGCGGCACATGTGCGCCGGCGGGGGAGTCCACCAGGATGTTACCGATGGCTTCCACCGAATTGCGCCTCTCCTCCGGGAACCGCACGGTGAGGTCGAAGAAGCGGTTCTCCTCATAAACCTGCGAGGCCGGCTTGCCGCCGACCGCAATTTCAACGACGCTGAGCACATCATTGACGTTGATCGCATAGCGCGCGATCTGATTGCGGTCGATCTGAATCGCAATGTAGGGTTGGCCGGCGACGACCTCCGTAGTCAGGTCCGCGACACCCGCAATGGGCGCGACGACCTTGGCGATTTCGGCCGTTTTCTGCTGCAGGATGTCGGTGTCATCGCCAAACAGCTTGACGATGACCTGGGCGCGGGTGCCGGCGACCATCTCATCGATGCGGCACTGAATCGGCTGGCTGAAGCTGAAGGCGATACCGGGGATGGTGGCCACGGCGTCCCGCATCTTGCCGAACAACTCGTCACGGGTGCGCGCACTGGTCCAGTTGGATCGTGGCTCCAAATCGCCCAGGAAGCCGGTCTTGTCCACGCCGCGAGCCTCCAGCGCTAGCCCCGTCTGCCCCGTGCGAGAGACCACCGTCTTGAGTTCTGGAAACTGTTTCAGTTTCTTTTCTATGCGGCCCGTGACCTCCGTGGCTTTCTCCAGGGATGTGCCCGGCAGCATTTGCACATCCATGTCAAAGGCGCCCTCATCCATGATGGGGACGAACTCCGTCCCCAGGTGGGGCACCAGCAACAGGGCAATCACCACGAGAAGGCTCGCAGTGACTACCGTCTGCACTCGGTGGCGCAAACACTGACTCAAGAGGGGAACGTACGCCCGGCGGACGGTACGGACCACGAGGCTTTCTTTCTCATGTCCGTGCCGGAGCACGAGGGCACAAAGGACAGGAATGACGAAGATGGAAAGAAACAGGGAAGCAAACAGGGCAATGGCCACCGCATAGGCCAGCGGTGAGAACATCTTGCCTTCCATGCCCTGCAAGCCGATGATGGGAATAAAGATCAGGGCGATAATCAGCTCGCCGAAGATGCTCGGCTTGCGCACCTCCAGGACCGCTTTCAATACGGTGGCGAGCTTGTGAGAACTGTCGGTCATTTTCGCCAAGTGCCTTTGCACGTTCTCCACCTGAATGATCGTGGCGTCGATAATCATGCCGATGGAAATGGCCAAGCCGCCCAGGGACATCAGGTTGGCGTACAGACCGGCGTACTTCATTACGATAACGGTCAAGAGCAGCGACAATGGCAGGGCGAAGATAACGACCAAGGCCCCCCGGATACTTCGTAGCAACAGGTACAGTACGACCAAGACCAGGAGAGATCCCTCGGCCAGGGTCTTGACGACCGTGTGGATACTCTGGCCGACGATTTCGGACCTCTCGTAGAAAGGCACGATCTTGATCGAGGCGGGCAAAATGGTCCCCTTGTTGATCTCCTGGACCTTCTCCTGCACCCGGTGCACCACTTCCAGGCTGTTTTCCCCCTTGAGCATCATGACGATGCCGCCCACGGCCTCTCCCTCTCCATTCTTCAGGGCAGAGCCCTGGCGGACCGCGTGGCCGACGTCGATCTGGGCCACGTGGTTCAGGAATACCGGCGCGCCGTCATGCGCCGCCAGAACGATATTGCCGATGTCCGCCTCGGAACGAATCAAGCCGATCCCCCGAACGATGTATTGTTCCGAGGCCTGGTTGACGATGTTGCCGCCGACGTTCTGGTTGTTGTTCCGGATTGCTTCAACGACCTGCTTGACCGAGAGCCCGTAGCTCAGGAGCTTGTCCGGGTCTACAATGACCTGGAACTGCTTGAGATACCCTCCGAAAGAGTTGATTTCGCTGACTCCCGGCACGTTCTTGAGCAATGGGGCGACCACCCAATCCTGCAGGGTCCGCAGGTCCGTGAAGTACTTGACTCGCTGCGGTTCATCGGCCGGCGGTTCCCCCTCCAGCGTGAATTGGTAGATCTCTCCCATGGCGGTGGCTACGGGCCCCATTTCGCTGGTAACACCTTCCGGGAGCTTCTCGATCACCGACGCCAGGCGCTCAAAGACCAGTTGTCTCGCAAAGTAGAGATCGACCTTGTCGTGAAACACTAGGGTGACCACCGAAAGCCCGTACTTGGTGATGGAACGCATCAATTGGAGCTTGGGCAACCCGCGCATGGACATTTCAATCGGATAGGTGACGAATTTCTCGATCTCCAGGGGGCTCAGACCAGGCGCGGTGCTGACAATCTCCACTTGAATATTGGTCACATCCGGAAAGGCATCGATGGGCAGCGTCTTGAAGGCCAAAGCCCCCAACCCAACGATCAGCACAACCAGGAGCAATATCAGCAGGCGGTTGTGCAGCGCCAGGTGCATCAGTCTCTCAATCATGCTATTCCTCCACCGAGGGCTTGTTCAACTCCGATTTCAAGGTGTAAGCTCCCCGAATTACATACTTTTGCCCTGCGGCAAGCCCCGCGACAATCTCGACGGAGCTGTCATTCGAGCGTCCTACCATCACCGTCTGCGGCACAAACCCGCGGTCGGTTCGCAGGAACACACAGGTCTGACCGTCCAGGCGGACCAATGCATCCTTGGGAACCGCCACATGGGCGGATACCTCATCGATCACAATCTGCCCGGTCACAAACAAGCCTGGTCGCCAGCGGCCTTCGGGGTTTGCAATCGTCATCCGGGCGAACGCCATACGGCTGGTTTCCGATACGATGTTGCTCACGAAAGCAATCGTGCCTTCGGTTTGAAGGTCCTCGCCGCTTTTGACCACGGCCGTTTGGCCGGGGCGGATGTGAGACAAATCCTGCTGATGCACCTTCAGATCGACCCAGACGCTGGTCAGATCGGCAATCACGAAACAAGGACTGGAATCCTCTTTGAAGACTTCTCCCAGCACGATGTGCTTTTCCACCACGGTGCCATCCAGGGGCGCGGTGATTTCATAGTGCGTAAACGAGGTCTCCGCATGAGAGGGAAGAGCTTGGAGGTCCTCTTCCGCAAAGCCCAGGGCGTGCAGCTTCTGCTCGGCGGAACGCAAGGCAATCTGGGCCTCCGCCAGGGCCTGCTTGCTCTCCAGATAATCTTTCTCGGCCGTGATCTTCTCTTGTCGCAAGCTTTCCTCGCGGGCGAAATTGGCTTGCGCCAGCGCCAGTCTTGAAACCGTGGCCAGATAGGTCGCCTTGGCGTCCGCCAAGTCCCGGCTTTCGAGCACCGCCAGGACCTCGCCGGCGCGCACCGTGTCGCCCAGGTTCTTGCGGACTTCGCGCACGACGCCGGGCACCCGCGGGACAATGTGAGCCAGCCGGTCCGAATTGAAGGCAATCTCTCCCAACAGGGTGTCATGGACCTGCAACTTGCCGGGCCCCGCCGTGGCGATCTCAATGCCGGATTCCTTTATTGCCGCTTCATCCAATCGAACGACTTTCTCGTCTTCGCGAGCATCCGTCTGTCGCTCTTCAGGGATAGCGACGGAGCCCGCACCCAGATGGCCGGCAAAGAACTTCTGCAAGACCTGAAAATGCCACAGGACACCCCCGACGCCGATCACCCCAACAGCCATGATGCTTGACAAGACTCTCGTTTTCATCTTTTCGTCTCCTATGTTACTTCACCCGCGAGGGTGGGTCCTGGGCGAGATTCGACGGATGACCGTCTCTGCTTTCGATATCCAGCGGGCGGCCGGTCAACCGCTGGACGTCGGCCTGCGCCCTGTGGTACGCCTGGACGGAATCGACGTACTGGGCCTGCGTTTGAAAGAGTGTACGCTGGACGTCCAGCAGGTGAAGATAATCGAACTTGCCTTGCAGATAGCCCTGTTGAGCGGCCTCGAAGGCCTGCTGCGACTGAGGCAGCACGTCGCTTCGCAGCAGCACAATTTCGTCGTAGGCCGCCGCCAGCGTACTGGCCGCCTCCGCAATCGCCGCCGCCGTCTTGACCTGGGCGGTCTCATACTGCCTCCGGCTCTTGGCAAGCTCCGCCGTCGCCTCCAGTACGCCGCCCTGGTTGCGGTCGAACAGCGGCAGCGGGACGGCCAGGCCAAAGACCATCGCGGCATCATCGGTCTGCTCGAAGCGCCGCAGGCCGCCGCCCACGGTGATGTTCGGCACCCCTCGGACCTTCTCCAGGTGCAGGGCCGCTCGGCGTTTGTCTTCCTCCGTCTCCCATCGCGCCAAGTCAGGATTGTCGGACATCCCGGTGGTCACCTCGGCCAACGACGTCGGCTTGGACACCTCATAGAAAGTGCCCGCAACCTTCTCAAAAGCGGGTGTGTGACTGCCCCACGTTGCCGCCAGCATGTGCCGGGCGGCGGTCAGCGTTTTTTCGGCCTTCTGACACTCGATCCGGCTCGCCGCCAATGCGACGTTCGCCCGCAACTCCTCGACCGGCGAATCCTTCCCGGCCTTGACTCGTTGGGCCACCGCCGCATGGGCACGGCGCGACAGTTCGACCAGCCGCTCATTCAAAGCCAGCCGCTCCTGGGCCGCCAGCACCGCCACGAAGGCTCGCGTCGTCTCTCGCATCACGTCGAGCCGGGCCGCCCGGTAGTCCCACTGCACCAAGTCTTTGTCGAGCGAGGCGACGCGGATCCGTTTGCTTCGCTTGCCGCCTAACTCAATCGGCTGATTGACCTGGACGGTCGTTTCGGCGGCATCGAAGCTGCTTCGCTCTCCACGGCCCCCGAACTCCTCGATCTCGAGCGTGAGTTCGGGATTGGGCCGCAGTCCGGCCTGCAGTACGCGCGCATCGGCCGCCCGGAGGTCATAGGGAAAGACACTCAGGGCTGGACTACGAGCCAGTGCCAACGCCAACGCATCGCGCAAGATGATGACGCCGTTCGGTTCCCTGACATTCACTCTATACTCTATGGCTCCGTCCGGCGACGGCGGCGCGGGCGGTGCCTGTGCTGCTCGACAGCCGCTGTAGGCAAACAGGGTCGTTGCAACGGCCACGGCCAAAGTACTCAAGTGCATACGGTGCTCCTGCCACAAACAGGACATTCGCCTGGATCGACGCGCAGCGACTCTGGGAGGGACGGGTAGATTGGGGTCAGCCAGCCGGCGCGATCTGTAGCCCAGCCGCCCCCGGCTGGGAACCCTCACCCCCGTGGGCGGAGGTGCCACACGGAAGACGCAAGATCACACCTTCAGCACGATGCTGTCCAGAGGAATGCAGTGCCAGACGGGGGCCGGCGGCGGGTCGGGCGACGTGATGTCGATCGCGTGGCACGTCGGCAGCATAGGAAAAGGCAGGATGGCGAACAGGCCGCCGGAAGTCGCCTTGGATGTGACGGGGGCCGTACGGCCGTTGCACGATCCGAGAGGGATCGAAAGGTCGGTGCACGGCTGACAGTGCCCGTCGGCCACATAGGACGTGACACTCACGAGAACGCCATTGGCGTCCGTGCCGGGCGATGGTGTATCGCAAGAGCAATGGCCGTGCACAACAGGTTCGAGGGCCACTCGCCCGTCCGGGCGTACGCATAGCGTCATCACCTGTGACGCATTCAGCGTCATCGTCAGTGACAGCAGCACCAGGACGAGGGTGCGCCAGGACCAAGTTTGAATCGGCCTGTTCTCCATATTCATCAAGCACCCATTATACGGCGTCCCCTCAGCCAAAGGAACAAGAAACCGCGAAATACGCAAGGTCGATGAAAGTTGCCTGCGGCAGTCTCTGCCGGACGATCGCGGCGGTGAGATTGGCCCATCTTGGGCAGGCACGAGGACGATGCCGGCAGTGCTGAGTCCGTTGACTTGTCCGATGTTCCATGCTATGATCCCTGCCGTGAGCAGAAGAGGTCATGGTGTGCATCGTCCGGCAGATGGCCTTGGACCGGGTCTCGTGAGAGGAGAGGGAAGCTCCCTATGCGGCAAGGCGCCATGAAGCAGGTTACCATCGGCCATCGAGCGTTCAGTAAGGTCATCTGTGGCACGAACCCTTTCTACGGTCATTCCCACTTCAGTGAGGCCCGCAACGCGGAATACCTGGGCCGTTTCGATGACAAGACGATCGAACGGACAATACGACACTGCATCGGCCGGGGTGTCAACGCGGTTGAATCACCCGCGAACCAGCGGATTGTCTCGATCCTATCGATGCTGCGGGACGGCAGCCCACAGCCCATTCACTTCGTGGGCACCACCCGGACCGACGAGACTTCCCGCATGAAGAGCCACCAGCAGAAGTTGGCCTTTCTAATCGAGAATCAAGCCGCAATCTGCGTTGTCCACGCCCAATACGTTGACCGCCCCAGAAGAGCCGACTCCATCGAGGGGCTCGAGCAGCTCGTCGCGAAGATTCACGAGGCCGGCCTGCTGGCGGGCATCTCCACGCATCGGGTCCAAACCATCGAGTTGTGCGAGACGAAAGGCTATGGGATCGACACCTATATGTTTCCCCTGAACTTGTCCGGGTTTGTCTATCCCGGCTATGACGGCAGCGAATCCGTGCAGGCCAGGGTGGACGTGGTGCGTGGCGTCCCCAAGCCATTTATCCTGATCAAGACTCTGGGTGCAGGGCGCATCCCCCCCAAAGAGGGACTCCAGTTCCTCGCGGAAAACGCAAAGCCAAATGACGTGATTTCCCTGGGACTTGCCTCCGAACAGGAAATCGATGAGTCGTTAGGGTGGATCGAGACCATGTTCTAAACGGACGGACCGATCTCAACGACCGTGGCGGAGAGTAGTCCCTGAGTGATGATCGCGGCGGCGAGATTGGCCCATCTCTGGCAGGCATCGAGGATAATGCTGTCGGTGCTGACGACGATGGTGTCGGTTCTGCTCAGCTCGGCGTCGGGGCTGATCGTCAGGCGGATCTCCCAGGGCCAGTGGTTTTCGCGGGCGAGTTGGCCCAGGAGGGTCTTCAGCCGGCCGCTGTTGGAGACCGGGCTGTCCAGAAGCCAGAGGGCTTCGGCGGTGCGAATCTCGGTCAGGAATGCGCCGATGAGACGCACGGCGGGGACGGTCTCCGCGACTTTGCGGTACGTGCCGTGGATGCTGGCCAAGTCGCGAAAGCACCCGTCGCGGCCTCGGAAGATCAGGCCGCCGCTCATAGCCGCTTCGATCGTGATCAAGAGGTTGTAGCCGTCGATGGCGATGGGCCGGCCGGCCAAGTCCTCGACAGGCACGCGGTGTTCGAGCCGGGAATGCCGTTGCTGGTCGGAGCAGGAGCTTCGCATCACGGCCAGCCGCTGTCGTTGCGTCAAAGCGAACCGGTCACCCACCAGTTTCAACGCACTCTTGTCGGCATAGCCCTTGGTCAGCAGCATCGAGAAATCGGCCACGGCCTCCCACAGGCGGGGGAGCATCGCGGGGGCGAACAACTCCGCATCATCGGGATGCGGACCTCTATGTTCTCTGCTGTCGGGCACTTTGTGATTTACGATTTACTATTTACGATTTAAGATTTGCGCAGGTGCGGAGCACAACGGCCAGCGCATCAGCACAATAGTAAATCGTAAATAGAAAATGGTAAATTGAAATGCCCAGTCACAACCTGGCACGCGTTCAGATCGACGACCTCGATATTCTCGGCTATTCGATCGCCGGCGAGGAGACGGTGGTTGGCATGCCGCAGCTCGATGTCTGCTTCGACATCGGCAAGGCGCCCGACCAGCTCATCTCCATCAATCACGTCCTACTCACGCACGGGCACATGGACCACTCCGCCGGCTTTGCCTACTACCTCTCCCAGCGGAATTTCGGCGGCATGGCGCCCGGCACGATCGTGGCCCCGGCCAACCTGATCCCGGCGATGCGCGAGATTCTCGCCGCCTGGGGTCATCTGGACGGCAACAAGGTCCCGGCGAACCTGGTCGGCGTGCGCCCGGGCGATGAGGTGCAGATCAAGCCGAACCTCTATGCGAGGGTCTTCCCGGTGAAGCACAGTCCGGGGGCGGTGGGCTACTGCGTCCTCGAAAAGCGAAAGAAGCTCAAGCCCGAGTATCTGGAGTTGACCGGTCCGCAGATCGTGGAGTTGAAAAAGCAGCGCATCGAGATCGACTATCCGCTGGAGGTCCCGATCGTCAGCTACTTGGGCGACACGCAGTATGTGAACTTCTCCCAGCTCGAATACATTGCCAACAGCAAGATCCTGATTGCCGAGTGCACATTCTACGAAGTGGACCATGCCGGCCGGGCCGAAGCAGGCCGGCACATGCACGTCAACGAGCTGGCCCACCTGCTCTCATGCATGAAGAACGAGCACATCATCATCACGCACACGACCCAGCGCACGGCGATGCAGGAGGTCCGCCGGGTCCTGGAAGAGGCCCTGCCGCCGGAGGTCTACGCCAAAGTCACCCTCCTGATGGACCGCCGGTCGCGCCGCGCCGGCCGAGCCGTGTAGGGTGCGTTCTTTGCCCACGCGTCAGATATGAATCGGTCGGGGCAACGCTTGAGCGCGTCTTCCTTGGCAAGGGAAACAGCCGGACGAGCACGGTCAGAGGGCTTCCAAACGCGATCATTCGCGCTTGGGGACCCATACAAGTTTGGCCGTGCCACCCAGAATCGGCGCGGGTGCCATGTCTACGCTGGCGTAGACATGTTCCGTCCGGTGGGCAAGACATGCTTACGCAAGCGTGAGCATGGCACCGGGCTGGAGGCCAATTGCTTGGGCAAAATTAGGAACGGACGGTTGCCAGAAAGGTCAAGACGGCGTAGAATTCAAACAGGAGTACCATTGCGTCTTCAACTGAGATGGGACAGCCTCATCGTGCTATCAGAAAGAGCGTAGCGTGCAGGAGTACGGCTTATGATTGGGCTGGCACTACTACTCATGATTGTCCCTCTTTTTGTGTTGGTGGCGATGTCGACCGTGTTATATCTGTCTTCCAAGAAAAAGAGCCCGATGACGGTGGGTTTCATCCTTGCAGGTATTCATCTTGCGGTCTTTCTTCCGCTTGCTCTGTACGCTGTCCACTATCACTCCTCTCACGGACACGGATGGGATTTCCCAGGACCCGAGTCGGTCTTCCTCCATATGCTCTACCTTATTGACATGCCCATTTCCTTGCTTTGGCCTGTTGATGCTCTTCGGCTCAGCCATGGGGCCGAGGCGTTCCTTTTCATCGTGTTGGCCTCCGCTCAGTATTTTTTGTGGGGCTTCCTTCTCGCTTGGGCATTTGCATTTGCGAGAAAACACCAAGAGCCTCTAACATGATGACAGATCAGCGTGGGACTGCTTCCCTGCCGTTCTCCCGCGTCCCTTCAATTCCCCCCAGCTTTACTGAAACGACGTGAAGCACTTTCCACTTGAACTCCGTGGTGAGACAGGCTCTTTGTACCTCCGAGTCAAATTGAAGGCGCACATCGCTATCAGTGGCGGAATAAGCAATGCGAGTGGCACAGACGCCCAGCCCGGCACGCTCGGAAACCAATATGACCAGTAAAAGCTGTGGATGACGCCTCGCATGCCCATGATGACAAGCACTCCTGCAAAGCCACAGCCTAAAGTCCATAAGAAGGAGCCCGTTTGCTTGCCTATTCTCCCGACAAGATAAACACCAACGGCGCTGGCAACTCCATACACCGCGGGGAAAACATGAAAAACAGCCGCCGCCAGAGCCAGGATTCCTTCGTCGAAGCCCCTACCAGGATGCACCATCATGAGGAACCCAAATCCGCCCAGCAATCCAGCAGCGAACCCCACTGCCGTACCAGCGAGGATTTCGCCGGCGATTCTTCCGCCGCTAAGAGGCGGCTTCTGAGGGGCTGGCTCTTTGTCTTCAACGTTTACGAACTCAGCCATAGCCTTTCTCCTGTCTTTCCCACGCGGTCAATGCTTCGTGACCCGAATCGCTACAGGGCTAAAGCAAATGGGCCAGAGCAAGTCATGACGAGGGTGGCTTTTTGTATCTGCGAGTCAAATTGAAGCCAAGCGTCGCCGTGATTGGCGGAATAAGCAATACGAGTGGCTCAAATGCCCCGCGCGGCATGCTCGGTACACAATATAACCACTCAACGCGGTGGACTTGGCAGAAAAGCATGATGACAAGGACACCTCCAAGAAAGCCGCAACCTAAAGTCCTAAAGAAGGACCCACTTTGCTTGCCTATGCTGCCGACAAGATAGACGCCAACGGCGCTTCCAAGTCCGTACAATGTAGGAAAGAGAAGAGAGAACATTCCCAGACCCACCAGTCGCCCGAATTGGCCACCATTATCAAACTGGATCCTGATCACAGACCCGACCGGCAGTTCAACAGCCAGCCCCGTTGCCGTGCCAGCCAGGATTTCACCGGCGATTCTTCCGAGACTTCGGGGCGGCTTCTGAGGGGCTGGCTCTTTGCTCTCAACGTGAATGGATTCATCCATAGCTTTTCCCCTTACTTCCGCGCGTAGTCAATGTTTCACGACCCGAACCGCATGGGTCGTTCAGGATGAGGGCGGCTCTTTGTACCTGCGGGTGAAATTGAAGCCAAGCGTGGCTAAGATTGGCGAAATGAGTAAATCCGCCTCCATTGCAACTACCGGCATGCCGCTCAGAAGTAAGGCGATCGCGCCAAGTCCTCCAAGAACGCCACAGGCTAAAGTCGCCAGGAACGAACCGGTTTGTTTACCTGTGCTGCCGACGAGATAAACAATGACGGCACTGGCAGGTCCATACACCCAAAGAAAAGTAAAAGAGAGTGTTACTATAACGTTCCCTCCAAAGCAGTCGGTAGATGCAATCGGGAACAGGACCAACCTCACAACTGCGCCCGCCAGTCCAGCAAGAAACCCAACTCCTGCACCGGCGAGGATTTCGCTGGCGATTCTGCCAACGCTGAGAGGCGGCTTCTGAACGTCCTGCTTTTTGCCTTCGGCAGCCATTGATTCATTCATAGCCTTTCCCCTTATTTTTCCATGTAGCATCGCATTTCTCTGCTCAGCCACATGGGTGAGCCTCTCATCCAACAGGATATCGAGTCTTGCTTGAATAGTCAAGATTGCGGCTGGGATTTGTCTACCCCTATTCGGCATCGGACAGGAACAAGGTTTTCCGCACGTTAAATCCCGGAGGGTGTCCTTTACGGGCCATGTCCGGGGCAGATCGTGTGCCCTACATGGTGGTAGGTGTGCAGAATCGACGGTGTAGGACCGTAATTGCCATCATTTGTTCGAGTCATGGCTGCCCGGATGCCAAGGGGGGTCAGCCCCCAGGCAGCCAGACCGAAGATCGACCGGCCCGCATCCGGGTGCGCCCGAAAGACCAGGAGGTAACGCCTCGGTCGATGGATCAATCCAACATCAGACGGCGAGAATCAAGAATCACTTGGCCTCTTTGACTTCCTTCTTGATCCGCTGGATGTGGCCGCGACCGAGGGCCTTGACCTCGCAGCCGAGCTCGAAATAGCGGCGGATTTTCTCGTCGGGCAGGATGCCGAAGCAGTCGATCACCGCCAGCGGGACACCGGCCCACTGGACGATCTGGTCGGGATCGAGTTTGAGGTAGGGCTCATGCGGCACGGCCAGAATGACGGCCTCCGCCCCCCGAATCGCCTTGGCCAAGTCCTTCTCCACGACGGAATGGACTAAGCCCTCCTGGTTGCGGAAGAAGCGGGACCACGAATGGCCGGGTGCGGGGTACACCTCCTGCTGCTCCAGCTCATACCAGTGGTCCACGTAGGGGTCGTGGATGCGCATTTCGGCGCCCATCTCGGTGAGCTTGCGAACGACCATCTCGCTGCCGCTGTAGCGGGTGTCGCCGACGTCCTGGCGGTAGCTGGCGCCGCAGACGAGCACCTGCGCGCCGGCAATGTACCGGCCCATGTTGCGAAGGGCGTCGCGGGTCAGCTCGGCCACGTGCAGGCCGCGAGTGTCGTTGATGTTAATAGCGGTCGGCGTGATCTTGAACACGTCGTCGCCGTCCTCGAAGCCGAGGATATGTTTGTAGGCCCAGTAGCCCAGGCCGCCGTCTTTGGGCAGGCAGTAGCCGCCGACGCCGGGGCCGGGGAAGATCATGTTGCTGTGGGTGGGCCGCATCTTGATGGCCTTGATGACCTTGATCAGATCGACGCCGTTGCGCTCCGCGAAGATGCTCCACTCGTTCAAAAACGCCAAGGTGGTCGCCCGGTAGGAGTTCTCGACGATCTTGGTGGTCTCCGATTCGATGGGGCGGTCCATGACGGTCAGCGGGAACTTCTCCGTATTGAGGACCTCGTGGAGGAACTTGACGACGCGGTCGCGAGCCTCGGGTGTGCAGCCGGAGCAGACGCGCCAGAAGTCGCGGATGCTCGAGACGTACTCCCGGCCGGGCATCACCCGCTCGAAGCTGTGGCTCAGCAGCGGGGCGGACTCGATGCCTCGCTTGGCGAACGCCTTCCTCATGATGGGCCAGGCGACGAACTCGGTCGTGCCGGGGGCGACGGTCGTCTCGATCAGCACGAGGCACTGGGGCTCGATCCGCTCGCCGATAGTCTTCATCGTGGCCTCGAGGGCGCTCATTTCGGCCTCGCCCGTGCGCATGTTGCCCAATTCGTGTTTCGTGTAGTCGCATTGCACGTCCACGACCACGCAGTCGGCCAGCTTCAGACAATCGCTGTTGTAGGTGGCCACGAGCGTCTTCTTCTGATTGACGCAGCGGGCGATCATCGGATCGACCTCCGGGTCTTCCGCCTTAACCGGGGACTGGCCGCGGTTCAGCAAGGGGATCTTCCAGTAGCTGCGCGGGCTCGGCCGCTGGCAGCCGATGACGAACTTGCTGGGCTTGCCCGCCTTCTTGTCGACGGTATCGGCGACAATGGCGGCCATCACGGCGCCGACGAAGCCGACGCCCATGACGACGACGATCTCCTTGCCTTCGGCCTTGGCCGCCTGGACAAGAGTTTCAAGACGCCGGAGCTCCGCGGCGTAGTCCGCAGATTTCGGTAACTCGAATTTCTCACCCTCTGGACTGATAGAAGATTCGCTCATGTGCATTCACCTCACAATTCCACCAGGACTATCGACGATCTACTATTTGCGATTTACGATTAGGACCGATGGGCCGGCCGCTGTGCTACGGGCAATCGCAACCCACAGACCGCACAAATAGTAAATGGTAAATCGTAAATCGTAAATAGTAAATCCCCAGCGTCGCTTGGTGTCCGGGGTGAAAAATGCTATAATAGGGACCGAGTTGGAGGAGTTCGATGCATAAGGCATTCTGGCTGGTCCTGTTCGCATCGCTCGCTTTGTGTACGTGCACGGAGCGAGGGGGGGCCGCCGTTTTCGAGTACCCCTCCGCGATCCTCGATCTTTATGACGCGGATGGCAGTTGCTGGACGGGGATGGATGCCTCCGGGGATTATCCGAGGCGTGTCGTGCCCGAAAAGTGGCTCGTCGGGGCGCCGCCGTCCGAGAAA
>Ga0315286_10002401_pt1 | contig 17474 bp, 15 predicted proteins | sample YL17G10_0_MG_FD_205038 | JGI IMG/M metagenome (GOLD analysis project Ga0315286, IMG submission 205038) | Sediment microbial communities from Yellowstone Lake, YNP, Wyoming, USA - YL17G10_0 | ecosystem: Environmental > Aquatic > Freshwater > Lake > Sediment | place: USA: Wyoming | collected...
TTCATTCGGGAAATAAAAAAGGGGCTCTTCAGGGGGCCCCTTCTTTGTTTCCGGGGAACTGTCCGGATCCTGGATATCCACACAAGAAGTGACCTCCCGTAGATTTGGCGAGTACAAATCTTCGCCCTGAGACGATTCTTGGGCCAACGATTACGGTGGCAATCAAGAACCCCAATTGAATAGTTGAGGATCATATTGAAAGATCTTCGGTGGTTTGAAAACAGAGGGAATATAGCAGATATGCTAACCATCGAGATAACCATTTTTATAGGCCTACCCCTTTCGATTGGACAAAGTCAGAATTGAGGTGTCATGGAGTAAGTAAGTGAGTCATTCGGTGCTACCATGAAGAAAAAGGAGGCGTTTGATCCGGCTTGCCTAAACGCTGAATAAAGACTTTTTTCATTTCGACGAGAAGAGCCCGAGCACGAACGTGGAGGCTCGTTAGAGACCTCGTGAGGGACAATCGTGGGCCTCTCGCTGAACTTTGGAATCTGGATAAGGGATGCTGGGTGGCCACCAAGGTGTGGCATGCCGGATACTGATAACGCTGAGATTCAGAGTTCGTTATGGGCGAGAGATTCGTCGAAACAAAAATTGGATAATCCCCGAAGGGATTTAAAGGGAGAGGTGTTTCCGCGATAAGCGTTCATTTTGAATCTGTTGTTTTTAAAGGTTTTATTTTTTCTTACTTTTTCTCTTGACAGAAACAATATAGGATGTCCCCTCTAACACAGGTTATGCGATAGGGTTTAATCGGAGACACCAGAGGGTGGGGCATGTATTCCAGAACCGGTACAAATCGATCGTGTGTGAAGAGGATCCGTATCTTCTGGAGTTGGTGCGTTATGTTCATTTGAATCCTCTTCGTGGAGGACTGGTCAAGAGCCTGGAAGAATTGGAGAGGTATCCTTGGAGTGGCCACGGGGTGATTGTGGGGAAGTTACAGAACCAATGGCAAGAGAGAGGGTATGTTCTGAAACAGTTTGGTAGAGAAGAGAGACAAGCGATACGTGCGTATCGGAAGTTTATAGGCGAAGGAGAGGGATTAGGCCGGAGGCCGGACTTGATAGGCGGGGGATTGGTACGAAGTATGGGAGGGTGGTCGAGGGTGTTATCCCTTCGGGGTAGTGGAGAGGAAGTGGCCCATGATAGTCGGATACTGGGGAGCGGGGATTTCGTGCAGGCAGTGATACGGGAGGCCGAAGAGGGCATTGCACGGCAGATGCGGAGCAGAAGAAAGGAAAGATCGATAGAGCGGGTCATAAAGGAAATGTGCAAAGAGGCGGGAGTAAAGGAACAAGAGGTATGCGGGGGCATCCGGGGGAGGAGGATATCGGAGGAGAGAGGAAGGATAGCGTATTGTCTGAATCGGGAGATCGGGCTATCCATGGCTGAGACGGCGAGGAGGTTAGGCGTGGGGACCTCAGCGATTGGGATGGCCATCAAGAGGAGAGATTCCAGGGAGGGGAATCGATAATTAATTGTGAACATAGTGGACAACGTCCCCTTTATCTCTATTTCGGGATGAGAAGGACTCAAAGAGATTCCTTGTCTACCTATCCCATTGTAAAACCAGGTTTCCTTTCCGTCTCTATGCCTACGCATTAATTAAAAACCATATCCACCTTCTTCTGGAGGTCGAAAGGGCCCCTTTGAGCAGGATCATGCAATCCCTTTTGTTCCGATATACCCAATATTTTAACAGGCGATATCGGCTGGTGGGACATCTTTTTCAGGGGCGGTACAAGGCCATTGTGTGTGATAAGGATGCGTATCTCTTGGAACTGGTCCGCTATATTCATTTGAATCCGGTGAGGGCAAGGCTGGTTAAGGGGCCGGAAGATTATGTGTGGACCGGCCATCTCAGTTACCTTGAAGAAAGAGATGAGGATCTGATTGATGCAGGCTTCGTATTGGCTCAATTTGGTGATGATCGATCGACGGCCAGGCGAAGGTATCGCAGGTTTGTATGGGAGGGAATACCGGGTGGGCACGAAAAGAAGTATTACCAGGTGAAGTATCAGCGTTACTTAGGAGAGGATGCTTTCGTTGAGCGGATCGAAATGGAGAGGAAGGATCCGGAGGATGGGGTGTATGAGATTCCACTGGAAGCGATTTCCAGGGAAGTGGCCAGAGCAACAGGGAGTGAGGAGGGCGAGTTGCACTCTGCGAGAAGGGGTCGCCAAGGATCGCGAGGGAGAGGGATGGTGGCCTACCTGGCGAGGAGGATTTCGGGATATACGGTGAGGGAAATAGCCGATCATTTCCGGCGGAGTTCCGTCACGGTCAGTGAGTCGATCGCGAAGGTCGAAGATCTCCTTCGGAAGGACACAGCGTTCGCGACGGGCTTAAGAATTCTGGCTGAAAACTTGATCAAAGGGAGAAAACGAAAATACCGAATTACCGAAGCCTGACCCCGATATCCGAACCAAGGGATTCTGTCGCACCGATGGCCCCACTTGCTCCAATTGGATTGATATAGAGGACTTTACGCGTCATGCACTCACCTGGCGCGGAACCGGATGCGCGGCGCTAGGGACCCATCAGCGCCTTGTCCAGGCCCTCGAGTTGGGGATGGACAAAGCGGCTATCTTTTTCTACCAACACCCCGTCGAACCAGACACTGGGATTCATCACGATTCCGTCCGTATGCCCGGGTGCGTTCCAGCCCTTGCCTCCAATCCGCTTGACCTGTTTTCCAATTCCAAAGACGTGCACGCCATACATCCTCTCGGTCTCCACGATATACTCAGAGAGCTTGGCGCCTGGATTGAAACCGAAGGTAAAGTGCGCGAGGCGACGCATGTTTGGATCACCGAAACCATCCATCCAGCGTCTAAGGGCTTCGGCCTCCCGGCCTCCAGAGATCTCCGTGACGATCCCTTCCCTAATCCGCAATTCGATCGGACGCGAAAGCCGGTTCAACTCCTCAGGGTAAGAGACCATCCCATCAAATACGATGACCCCGCTAATCGTCTCTTCCATGGGACACCAGCCTACTTGCCCACCGAGCATGTAGGCCTGGCCCTTTTTGGTCGCCAGACCATGATTGTGGGATTTGCGCCCGCCGTTCAGCCCAGTCAGGTCCGTCCCGGCAGGATTCGTCACACGCACCTGGTTTGCTTTGTCGGTGAGCTCCGACAACCTATCTCCAAGCTCAATCATCTTTCCATAATCCAGATCGATCGTTCGTATGAACCAATCGATTTGGGCTTTCGCGACATTGAGGTAGCGAGTCCCTGCCGCCACCGCCTCTTCGTAGGCCGCCGTGGTGAAAATGGGGCGAAAGGCGTACTCGATCCAAACATCGCTCGCCTTGATAGCAGCGGCGAGCGGCTTGGGGGGTTCCATGTGGGCTCGAGGAGGCAGAGACTGTTTGACTACGATGGGCAAGGCACCCAGGCTCCGAGCTGCTCGGGCTGTGGCCTCTACGATCTCTTGGGTACTACCGGTGTCAGCGGTGATCACCACGGTCTCCCCCGGCTTGACCAGCATGACATCTCTCACCAGTTTCATTGCAGCCGAAGCGAGTTCCCAATCATTGCGATTTGTCATCTTACTCCTTTTCTGCTTTGGTCAAAGCAAATCTAGATTATGATCATCGTCCTTGTGTGAACAACGGCGGTGATTGACCTAAAAGACCAGAAGCAACATTCCTCTATAGTCCAGCAAAGAATAATTTTCCAAAGACTCGGCAAAATGAGTCTTCTGGCGGAAATTCAGACTTGCGGAGTCAATAAGTAGAGAATAAATAGCAATTAGTTACTATTTACACTCTATCAAGTATATCATAATTCAACCCCACTGCCAATAGGGCCGTATTCCCGTAATCCACCACCAAGTTTCGGGTTGAGAGGTTTTGTGTACTCTCAGAGGTCATTTTTTTGATTCCCTGATTCGTTATCCGCTCAAGAATGTCATAATGACCTCATATTGTCCAAAGTTTGCCGAAACTCCTTGGGTCGTATCTGTCTCGGAGCATACCTCCGCCACCGGTCGGAAAATTATGCTTCAAAAATCCACCACCAAATTCACTTAATCCCAATGATGACCTATTGTTATCATCCATAAACCGGCGTCATCGCCATGATCCGGCGCCTGGCCTCCAGGTAAAGCTCAAGAGCGGGATGCCCCTTCACCAACCGGATGATCAGGGAACGGGATCTTTCAACGATTCGGCCCGGAATAGTAATCAACGAAAACCGAATCGCCTTCATTCTCCGGCTTACCCACGATCCTCCCAACACCAGCCGCTTCATGATCGTGTTGAGATTCATCGCCAGGATCATGATCCACCACCAGGCAGCATTCTCTCCAAAATCCCCCGAGGGCAGCTTCCCTCCGGCAAAGTCCCCCTTCATCACCGAATGCGCTTCCTCCGACTTCCCGCAGCGTTCACGGTGCCAATGAATAAGCCTCTCCCCGTCCCAGTCCATGTTGGTCACCAGACCGAACAGCTTGTACCGCTGAAGATCCACCTCAACCGTCTGAAAGGGAAGCTCCTGCTGCGGCATCCCCGGAAGTTCCATCGACCCCAGCGGCTCACGGATCGCAAGGTAACGATAGACAGGGGCATTTTTGCTGTGAGAAATCGCGCTCGGAACAAAACACACCTCCGCCCACTCCTGGTTTGTCCGAATCCGCTGGCCGTCGAACTCACGGTAAATCGGCTGCCAATCGGTCTGACTCACTTCCGTCAGCACCGCTTTCTTGAACTCCGGATTCACATCGGCGCCAATGGCAAACTCGATCCGGCCAAACCGAGCATCCTCTCCCTGTTCGCAATAACGCAAAAGGGAATGCTGATAACCCGCCGTGTCCGAACGAAGACGAACCTGCTCAACTCCATCCGGTAACAAGGTCAAAGACTCCTTTAACACCCGCAACTGCTCATATCCCGCCGGTACGTTCCCATCCCGAAACTCCGTGTGCAACACCACCTGCTGTTCTGCCCACCAGGTATTCAACGGCTGATACGACTTGAACCCCTGGTAGCTGAATAATGCATCCCGCTTCGCAGTCTCCACTAGTGTCGCATCCTGATCCAAGGTCGCTGTCTTCTGGGGATTACGCTTCTGCATGAAGGCTGCCATCGCTTGGTTCACCTTCGCCAAGCCCCGTAAATGTTCATTCGGAACAGGAATAAATGCCTTGCCTTCCTTACGGTTCATCTCCTGATCCGCATCATGAAACGCCGATAAATATCGAAATACCGCACTCGGCGAGGGAACGCTCCGCCACCTCTCCTTGCGCCAACGGCGCTCAACCGCCCGCCGCTCCGCCCGTCTCATACCCTGTTGTTCAACCCGTCGCAGAATCTTGCAAAACCCCTCGTCCTTCTGAACTGTGCTCAGATCTTCCACGCAGTCACCACCAGAAAGGTTCAACAATATCAAAGACGATACCATCTGCGCATCCGTCCAGCCACGTTGCTTCACCTGAAGATGATGACCGATCTTCTCTTGCAAACCCATTGCTTTCATCAAATCCAGGTACACCGGCAGACCCGCTAAACCCGTCATCCCCGTATCGTGTTTCTCTTCTTCGTACTTGAATCCCAGAACGCCTTGTGACATAATCGATTCACCTCGTTGATGATAGATTTTTTTGCCAAAATCACTCTATCACCCTGTTTTATCAGGATCAACGAGGTTCTTCATTTTTCTTGGTGGTGGATCATGGCATCCTGGGCCCGTTGATGGAAAGAGCTCTGCGGCAGTCACTTGAAATGTCCCGAGGTGATTTCACCATCTTCTTCACGCGCCCGATTTCGGCCGTGCTCTTGGGTCTAGCCGTGGTATTTGTGATCACCTCGTTCACGAAGCTGGCCTCCAAGGTAAAGGAGACCTGAGGTCTGAGTTGGATGTGTACGACTTCTTGAATTTAACGAGGAATAACCATGCTTGATAAAATGACCATTCTCACTGCAGACAGTTTTAACGGTTTCATCGGCAGCCGGGATTTCCTGTTGCTGATATTTAAAAATAACTGCCCACTCTGCAAGGTGATGATGGCGGTCATTGAGAAGTGCCTTCCTGCCTTTCCCGATCTTGTTGTGGCGGGTGTAAATTCTGAAGAAAATCCCATCATTCTCACAGATCTGGATGTAAGCAAAGTGCCTACCGTATTGATATACAAAAATGGTGTGCCCTCAGCTCGCCGGTCCGGGGTCATGAGGCCAGCTGAACTGTCGGCATTGATCTCGAAGTCGCAGGCGCAGGGATGACCATTTCGCATGACCTAATCATCTGCGGCGGCGGTATCGCGGGCATGACCGCGGCCATTTTTGCGGCCAGAGCCAATCTCGACGTTCTGGTGCTTGAAAGGGAGATATGCGGAGGGCTGGCGAACTACGCCTATTCCGTCGAAAATTTCCCATCGTATTCCCGCATCAACGGCATGGAACTGATGCAAAAAGTCAAGGACCATGCCGAATCCCTAAAAGTCAAAATTGAAGAGATAGCCGAAGTAGAAAGTTTTGAATTCGATGCCGATCGAAAAACAGTAAGCACCCCTGAACAGCGATACCATGCAAAGAGTATCATCCTCGCCACCGGGAGGGTTCCCATCCATCTTCCGATTGAGACGGAATGGGAGGAACATATACATTACTGCTCTGTGTGCGACGGGATCGCCTACAAGGGAAAAGGTTTGGTTTTGGTGGGGGGGGGCAATAGCAGCTTCGATGAAAGTCTATACCTCATAAACCTTGGGGTCAGATCCATTGTTATCATTGAGTCCATGGAAACGTGCATGGCTGAAGAAGTGACCCAGAAGAAGGCATTTGCAACCGGGAAAATAGCCGTAAGAACCAATGCTCGCCTTGCAGCGATAATTCCGCAGGCCGGTCAAGGCCGAATCATTGTCGAGGATATTCCCTCTGGTTCATCGGAGCAGATTGCAGCCGACGGCGTATTTGTTTTCATAGGCCAGCGACCGAACACCCGGGCCCTCGAAGGCAAAATCGATTTGGATAGCGGCGGCTACATTGTGGCGGATAATTTAATGCACACAAACCGCCCCGGAGTTTTCGCCGCCGGAGATGTGATTGCCAAAAAATACAGACAGCTGACAACCGCGATGTCCGACGGAACAATCGCTGCTTTGGAAGCAGTAAAATACATCCGTGAATGTGCTTAGAAGCTCAGACCGGCGGTCGTTGCATGCTGCAGATAATAATCTGGGATAACGACCGGCAGAGGATCGCAAAAATCGACACGAACCTGCAGGCAGCCTTAAATGAGCTCAAACTCAAGGGCGTTATACTCAGCAATTCAGAACCTCCCTCGCTCGCCAGGGAGAATTTGCTAAGCCGGTTACCGGTTCTCGAGATAGCGGGACGGTATTGGTCGATGCACCCCGGAGTCGCGTTCAGCAAGGCGGAGTGCATCTCTCTTTTATCGAAATTTAAGTAAAGACCAAACATCGGGAGGATCAGGATGAAAAAAAACGTTATTGTGGTCATGCTGGATACGCTGCAGTTCAATTACGTCGGGTGTTATGGGAACACCTGGATTCAGACGCCCAATATCGATCGCTTCGCCAACCAGGGTGTTTTGTTTGAAAATGCCTATACCGAGGGCCTGCCGACCGTCCCATGCCGTCGAGCCATGCTTACGGGCAGGTATACGCTGCCTGTAAAAGGCTGGTCTCAACTGGATATCGACGATACCACCATCGCCGACCTTTGCTGGGGCCACCCCATCGATAGTGCCTTGATTCATGACTCCGGCCCGTTCAGACTTCCGAAATTCGGCTACTCAAGAGGTTTTGATAAGGTTCATTTCATCCATGGCCATGAAACGGACCATCAATATTATGCCCAAGATGAGCTGATTGAACTCAAGGCTGAAGATTATTACGAAGACCATGTCATTGAAAAAGCCGATGAGCTTCTGGGCGAGAATGTCATGCGCCCCTTGATGAACCAGGTTGAATGCCACCTGAAAGAGCGTCAATACTGGAAATCTGATGAAGACCAGCATGTGGCTCAGGTGATGAAGGCTGCCTGCAGATACATCGAAGAGGTCGACCGAAACAAATCTTTTTTCCTGTGGATCGACAGCTTCGACCCGCACGAACCATGGGATGCGCCGTCTGTATATGATCCTGAGATGAAATGCATGTATGACCCCGATTACAGAGGCAAGGACATGTTTCTCCCGATCCAGGGGCACGTTGGCGGGTTGTATACGGAAGAGGAATTGCACCACATCCGCATGCTGTACGCGGAAAAAGTCACCAATGTCGACAAGTGGTTCGGCTGGTTCATGGACAAGGTGAGAAAGCTTGGCCTCGAAGATAACACCCTCGTCATGGTTGTTTCTGACCATGGGTCCCCAATGGGCAACGGTGAACACGGCCACGGTATCATGCGCAAGTGCCGCCCGTGGCCTTATGAAGAACTTGCCCATATTCCCTTCATGATGCGCGGCCCTGGCCTGCCTAAAGCGAAACGGATCAAGAGCTTTGTTCAGTCCTGCGATGTCGCCCCCACCGTAGTCGATTGGCTGGGTATCGGGGTGCATCCTTCAATGCAGGGAAAAACTCTGCTGCCCCTTGCGAAAGGTGAAGTTGAAAGAGTCCGTGATTTTGCCATCGCCGGATACTTCCGCTACTCTTGGTCCATCATTACCGAAGACTGGTCTTTCATTCATTGGCTCAAGGATGAAGAAAAGAGCATTGCGGACTCCCGTTTCGGTATCTATGGCAGAGATCTGGCCGAATCGACAGCCCATTTGCTCCAAATGAAAAAGGCCAACGCAGTGGAAGACCGAGATACGGCTTTTTATAACAGGGCCTATGAAGAACACAAAAAGGCAGCCACACTGGATGGGGAGGATCAATGGACATGCACCGCTGCCAGCTCCGGTGAAGTGCCCGAGCGCGACGAACTGTACGATCGTAGAACCGATCCGTTCCAGCTGAAAAATATCGCCTCAGAAAACCCTGAAATAGCAAAGGCGATGTTCGATCAGCTCCGTCTGTTCATGGCTGAGATGAGGGCGTGTTGATAATATATTGGCGATCGTGGGCACAGCCAGCGGGATTTCGATCGTGGTGCTGAACTGATAGTAAGTATCCTCCGGCAGAGCCGGGGGTTTACTCAGGAGAAATTAGGTGGTGGATTATGGTTTACACAAAAAACTTGACAGTACCTGGTTAAACGTGAGAAATTTTCTAATAGAGCATTGAGCGAGCGTATTTAGGGGAGGAAAGGATTCCATGGTTGACGAAGGAATGGGTTTTAAAGCAGTTTTCCGAACGTTTAGGATGGGCGCGAAAGAAGTATGGGAAATTTATATCAACTGAGTCGTGCAAAGGTCTCGAAATCTTCGACGCTCACAGTCGGATCATCCGGTGGCAGGGCTCTCCCCGGCCCCCTTTCAGGCCCCATGGATGTCGAACCCACCACCGGGCAAGTCTTCAATGTCATGCGGTTCTCCACCCATGACGGGCCGGGTATCCGGACGACCGTGTTCTTGAAAGGTTGTCCCCTCAACTGCTGGTGGTGCCACAACCCGGAAAACTGGAAGCACGTTCCGAGCGAGATTTACATCGCCGAACGATGCATCGGCTGCGGCATCTGCATTGAAGTCTGCCCGAACCAAGCCCTCACCCGCATCCCACAGGGCATCATTGTCGAGCCGGATCGGTGCGTGCACTGCGGCCTATGTGTGGATGCCTGCCCGTCTGAGGCACGCGAGCGTACCGGCTGGCCGGTGACCGTGCCCGAACTGGTCAGCACCATCGAAAGAGACATCCCGTTCTATGAGCAGTCCAAAGGCGGTGTGACCTTCTCCGGCGGCGAGCCCCTGTGCCAGGCCGAGTTCCTCATGGCGATGCTGAAGGCCTGCGGCCAACTCGAGATCCACCGTGCCGTGGACACCTCCGGTTATGCAGCGGGCGATGTCCTGCTGCAGGTCGCCCGGTTCACCGACCTGTTTCTCTTCGACCTCAAGGTCTTGGACCCCGTCACGCACCGGGCCAATACCGGCATGGACAACGCCGGCATCCTGGCCAACCTGAGGCAGCTCTCCGGATCGGGCGCCGACATTATCATCCGCATCCCGCTCATCCCGGGGGTCAACGACGACGAACGAAGCCTATCGAAAATCGGCGAGTTCATCGCCGCGCTGCCCCGCAAGCACCCGGTGGCCCTGCTACCCTATCACGCGGCGGCCGCGGGAAAACACAAGAAGCTCGGCATCGGCTTTCGCGGTGGAAACGTCACCGCCCCGGCCAAGGAGCGTGTCGCCGAGATCGTGCAACACATGTCAGGCTTCGGGCTGATCGTCAGTGTGGGAGGTTGAGATCATGAACGCGAGAATTCAGAAGCTACGCAATGAGAGCACGTTTGCCAAACCCTGCATTTCTATCGAACGGGCGCTCTTGACCACGGCGTTCTACAAGGAAAACTCCGGGAAACATTCCGTCCCCGTGCTGCGGGCTTTGAATTTCAAATACCTGTGCGAACACAAGACGATTGTCATCGGCGCGGACGAGTTGATCGTGGGCGAGCGCGGCCCGCGGTCCAAGGCCGTGCCGACCTTCCCCGAACTGACGTGCCACAGCGCCGAGGATCTGCGGATTTTGAACTCCCGGCCCATGACCCGTTACGGCATCGCCGAGGCGGACATCCGGACCTACGAGCAGGAGGTCATCCCTTACTGGCACGGCCGCAGCATGCGCGACCGCATTTTTAGCCACGTCCCCGCGGAGTGGAAACGGGCCTACGAGTCCGGTCTGTTCACCGAGTTCATGGAGCAGCGCGCGCCCGGCCACACCGCCCTGGACGGCACCATCTACCGCAAGGGCATGCTGGACTTCAAACGTGAAATCGCCGAGCGCCGGACCGCCTTGGATTACCTGAACGACCCCCGGGCCACCGACCGGGCCGAGCAGCTCAAGGCGATGGAGATCGCCTGCGACGCGGCCATCGTCTTTGCCGAGCGCCACGCCGAACTGGCCGAGCGCCTGGCGTCCGCCACGACGGACGAATGCCGCCGGGCGGAGCTTGCGCGCATCGCCGCCGTCTGCCGCCGCGTTCCTGCCCGTGCGCCTCGGGATCTCTGGGAGGCCCTGCAGATGTACTGGTTCGTGCACCTCGGCATCATCACCGAGCTCAACGGCTGGGACGCCATGACCCCCGGGCACCTCGACCAGCACCTCCAGCCGTTCTACGAAAAGGGGCTGGCCGACGGCACGCTCACGCGCGACCAGGCCAAAGAGCTCATCGCCTGCTTCTGGATCAAGGTCAACAACCACCCGGCCCCGCCCAAGGTCGGGGTCACCGCCGAGGAAAGCGGCACTTACAACGACTTCACCAACGTGAACCTGGGCGGGCTCACCCGCGGCGGCGACAGCGGCGTCAGCGAGGTGAGCTATGCCATCCTGGAGGTCGTCGACGAGCTGCACCTGCTGCAACCCCAGGCGAGCGTGCACATCAGCGACAAGACCCCGGACCGCTTCCTCAAGGCCGCCTGCCGTGTCATCCGCAAGGGCTACGGCTATCCCTCCGTGTTCAACTCCGACGAGACCGTGATGGAGATGCTGCGCGTCGGCAAGAGCATCGAGGACGCCCGGGAAGGCGGCTGCAGCGGCTGCATCGAAACCGGGGCCTTCGGCAAGGAGGCCTACATCCTCACCGGTTACCTGAACGTGCCCAAGGTACTGGAGTTGGCGCTCAACAACGGGGTCGATCCGCTGACCGGCAAACAAGTGGGGCCCCAGACCGGCGACGCCGCGGCGTTCGTTTCCTTCGAGCAGGTCTATGCGGCCTTTGAGAGGCAACTCGACCGGGTCGTGGACCTGAAGGTCCGGGTCAACAACTACATCGAGCGCATGTACGCCGCCCATTCGCCGGCGCCGTTCCTGTCCGTCGTCATCAGCGACTGCATCGCCAAGGGCCGGGACTGCTACGATGGCGGGCCGCGCTACAACACGAACTACATCCAGTGCTGCGGGATCGGCACGGTCACCGACAGCCTTTCCGCCATCCGCACCCACGTCTTCGAAACCAAGGCGTTCGGCATGGACCGCCTGCTCACAGCGTTGGCCAACAATTTCAAGAGCGAGGACGTGCTGTACCACACGCTGAAAAACAAGACCCCTTGCTTCGGTAATGACGACGCCCGTGCCGACGAGCTCATGCAGCGCGTCTACCGCTCGCTGTTCGCCGCCATTGACGGCCAGCCGAACACTAAGGGAACAGTCTACCACCTGAACATGCTCTCGACCACCTGCCATGTGTACTTCGGCAAGATGCTTGGGGCGACCCCCAACGGTCGGCTGGCCGGCGCTCCGGAGTCCGACGGCACCTCGCCCTCCCAGGGCACGGACCGCAACGGCCCCACGGCAGTGATTCTCTCTCTTAGCAAGATGGATCAGGTCAAATCCGGGGGGACGCTTCTCAACATGCGCTTCCTGCCGAGTGTCCTGCAATCGGATCAAGACCTGGACAAGCTGGCGCAGCTGATCCGCACTTATTTCCGGATGAACGGCCATCATATCCAGTTCAACGTGGTGGACACCGACACCCTGCGTCGGGCCCAGGCCGAACCGGACGACTATCGCGACCTGCTCGTGCGCGTGGCCGGTTACAGCGATTATTTCGTGGACCTGGACCAGCACCACCAAGAGGAGATCATCAGCCGCACGCCCCAGAGCACCTGCTGAACGCCGGCCGGTGGTCACGTTTACACGTACGAAGTTGCACGCTACGACTAACCCTCCATGCCCGGCACGGGCACAACGAAGGATGAAAATACGCTGATTGCAATAAATAAACGGTGAGTCACGGTAATCCTCTGATAAGCAATTTTCCCAAAAAACTTAATCAGGAGGAAGAACGTGACTCGGAGGGATGCTGATCGGCGACGGACCTGAAAAAATTTTCTTCAATACCAGTGGAAGGTGTACGTGATGTTTGGGGGAAATAGGGTGATCTGGATTTCTTTGCCGGATTTGCAACTGATCTCGATGTTCCCTATTGTTCCATGTAGGCATTAAACCGACGTACATGTTCCCTGGCCAATTCCCCAGCTTTTTTGGGATCCCTCATTTCGATGGCTCGGACTATGTCATTGAGATCCTTTATGTTTTGCTGAAGGATCTCCTCGTTCTTGGGAAGATAACTTTCATAATAGGTATTAATGTTTTCATAAATCGTTTTCAGAACGGAGATAAAGAGGAGGTTCCCGGTAATTTTGGCCAATGCAAGGTGGAACTGAATATCCGTCTGGATGAAGGCATTCCAACCGGAAATTCCCTCTTCAAGGTGTGTCCGTGCTTGGGAAAGAAGTTTACGGAGATGTTCAAGGTCCTGTGCATTGACCCGTTCGGTGGCCAATGAGGCTACGATGCCGTCGATCCCTTCCCGGAACTCGGCAAGCTTGCCGAGGGGAACTTTCTTATAACGGATGAGCAGGGTAAGACTTTCGCCGACTTGATCGCTGGATATTTCCTTTACTACTGCACCGCCAAGCATGCCGGTGCGTATCTCAATCAGCCCCTTTTGTTCTAAAATACGGAGAGATTCTCGCAGGGTACCACGACTTACATTGAGCTGTTCCTTCAATTCCCTCTCGCTGGGGAGATGGTCGCCAGCTTTCAGCTTTCCTTCAATAATCGCTTCCTGAATCTGTTCGACAACATCCTGAAACATCCTGACCTGTTTTGATTTGCGAAACATTGAATAATCTCCAATTTAACTTGATAATTCCCCGCAGCTTGCTGCGGGGGAATATCCTTTCGGTTTTGATAACCGAAGCAGTGCATTATTTATGAACTCGTTGGCTTGGGACAAAAGTGTCGTTCGTTTCGCACGGGCCGTGAGTGCAATCTCGGGAGAGTACGCCAGAACAAAACGCACCGATGTCCGTTCGTCGCAAAGAAACTGTTCCTCCTCCCGTGTCCGATCGAACCGGTCCCCCAGTTTTTCGATCACGTCGACGGCAACGGCGTTACGCCGCAAGGTATGGGCAACGATGAACCCCAATTCCTCGTCAAGGATGGTCTCCAGGTTATCTACCGAAAGCATTCCCCGGTCTCCGACAAAGACCACACGGTCCAACAGAAAACGGCTCTTCAAGTCACGGATTACGGAAGCCACCGTCGACTTATCCACCGTGTTTCCCGGGAATACATGATGGCACAGCGGTATACCCTTAAGGTAAGAGATACTCAGAGAGGGGAGCTGTGGATTCGGTTTTCTGCCCTTAGGGTATGGCGAATAGAGGATGAGCTTCCCTGCGATCAACCAGTCTGGTTGCTTATCCGTCAAGAGCTGGATGGATCTGATACCAAATTCTCCTTTTCCAATGCAAAAGATTCTACTCCCATTGAAACTCTAACAGAGTGGCAGAGCAGACGCTATTTTGTAGAGCGTTCTTTACAAGATGCCAAAGGGTTGGCAGGGCTTGATGAATACCAGGTTACAGGCTGGAGGGGATGGCATCATCACACTGCAATGGTGCTTCTGGCTATGTTATTTTTGCTTCGCCTCAAACGAAAACTTGCTCCCAAGGCTCCAATGCTCACCTTAAAAGATTCGGTAGAGATTTTGAAGATCGTCATGCCAAAAAAGAAGCTTTCCTTTGAAGAGGCTGCAGAGTTAATTTACAAGAAACATCTTAACCGTTTTCGTTCTCGTAATTGTAGGTTACAAAAGAAGCAAATTTGGCTTAAAGAAAATGGTTTTCTTGCATGAACGATATGGAGGTAAATCTCGAAAAAAGTACTAAAATTTTGGAAAAAACTCTTGACTTTATAGGGGAGTGATATTATCAATAAAAAGCCAGCGAAGATCCATTGGAGGAGGTGGTATTTATGGAAGTTTGAAGGGGAATGGTAGATGTTTAAGCTGAAATGTTTTTTTATACCTGTCTGTGATTGGCAAATTCCTCTATTTTTTCAAATGTGGCAATGTTCAGTTAACTCACTACTTCATCCACAAGGCACAAGGAGGAGAGAAATGAAAACGAAGCGGTTTCCAAGGTACCTATGCCTATTAGTCACTGTGACTTTGCTTGGTTTGATGGGCACGGGCATCGCTCCAGCCTCCGCAAAAGAGGTCGTCTTTACTTACTGCGCCGTAGAGAGCACGGCCACTATGGATCCAGCCAAGCACAACGACGAGAATACCAGTTTCATGGTACAGAACCTCTACGACCCACTTCTCTACCCGGTGAGAGGAGGGATGCCCAAGCCCCATCTGGCAGAATCCTGGACCGTATCGCCTGATGGTCGGACCTATACGTTCAAGCTTAAGAAAGGCGTGAAGTTCCACGACGGCACGGAGATGACCGCCGCTGACGTAGCCTTCAGCATGGACCGCGTCATTAGGATGGGCAAGGGCTTCGCCTGGCTGTGGAAGGGTATTCTCCCGGAGGGAAACAGCAAAGCCCTTGATCCCTACACGGTAGAGTTCAAACTCTCCAAGCCCCACAGTCCTTTCCTGGCCTCCATGGTGCAGCTCCTCCCGGTAAACAAGAAGCTGATCATGGCTAACAAGAAAGATGGTCCCTACGGCGAGTTCGGGGACTACGGTGAGAATTACTTGAACAAGATCGACGCCGGACAGGGGGCCTACAAGATTGAGGTCTACAAGCCGGGTGAGATCATTGTCTTCCGCAAGTTCGATGGCTACTGGCGCGGCTGGAAGCCCAACCAGGTAGACAAGGCGATCTTCCGCTTCGTCCCAGAGCAGGCCACTATTAAACTGATGATCCAGAAAGGCGAGGTCGATATGACTTCACAATGGCTGGACCCGGTCATCTTTGGAGAGCTGAAGAAGTCGCCAGGGGTTGTCGTCCAGGAGGATCCAAACGTCCAGTTGTTCTTTGTGACCTTGAATGCCCAGAAACCGCCCCTGGACAACGTGGACGTGCGCCGTGCCATCTCCTACGCCTTTGACTACGACGCAGCCAACAAGAATATCTTCCTGGGCTCAGCCCAGGCCGTTGGCTCCGTGCCAGTGCTCCTGACGGGCCACAATGATAAAACTCCTGTGTATAAGCGGGATGTGGCTAAAGCCAAGGAACTGTTGGCCAAGGCTGGAGTCAAGCCTGGCACCAAGATTACCTACGTTTCCAACTCGGGCGTGGAAACCACGCGCAGGATTGGCCTGTTACTGCAGAGCAATCTCAGGGAGATCGGCTTTGAGGTGGAGATGCAAGAGCTGCCGTGGGCCCGCCTTGTCGAAAGTGTGGGCAAGCCAGAGACGGCTCCCCACATGACATCCATGTTCCACACGGCCAAGTACCCCTCGCCAGACAGCCACACCTTTCTGATGTTCCATCCCGATGCCTGGGGGACTTACATGTCGGCCAGCTACTACCAGAATGACCAGGCCTCCAAGCTAATGGAACAGGCACGGTCGCAAGCGGACTCCGGCAAGTCCTTGGAGCTGTACAAGCAGGTCCAGCCTATCTTCGCGGATGAGGCGGCAGCCCTCTTTGTGTCCAACCCGATGCACCGCATCGCCCACCGCGATTGGGTCAAGGGCTATGTGTTCTACGGGATCATGGGGTTTGACTTTTCATGGTACAATCTGACCATAGAAAAAAAGAAGTAACAACGATCAGGAAGACTCGGAGGGACTTTGGGGAACTGAAAGAACCTGCTCCCCTGAGTCCCACAGAGTTTTCGAGAGGTTAATCTTGCGTTACACTGACTACCTTGTTCGACGCCTGCTGACCACGATCCCCGCATTTATTGGCCTTTCTATTCTCATTTTCGTCGTTGCCCGTGTGATTCCTGGCGATGCTGCCCGACTGGCACTTGGACCGGAGGCTTCAAAGGGTCAGGTGGAGCAACTGCGCCGTGAGATGGGACTGGATCTGCCACTCCATGTCCAGTACATACGCTACGTGGCAGGAATCTTCCATGGCAGGCTTGGACGCTCGCTCTATACCCATCGGGATGTTGCCGAGGACCTGGCTGCCTACTTGCCCGCCACCCTGGAATTGACCAGCGTGGCCATGCTTTTGGCCGTGCTTCTGGGCGTGCCGTTAGGCGTGATCACGGCCATGCGCAAGGACAAATGGGAGGACCAACTGGGCCGGGTCTATGCTTTCTCTGGAGTATCCATGCCCCGCTTCTGGATCGGCATCTTATTGCAGCTTTTTCTGGCCTATCGCCTGGGGTGGCTCCCGACCACAGGGCGCTTTGATGCCAACCTGACGCCGCCGGTGCAGATTACGGGCTTCTACCTTGCAGACAGCCTGCTCTCTGCTGATTGGGCAGCGTTTGGGATTTCCATAAAGTACCTGCTCCTGCCCTCTTTTGTCCTGGCCCTCTCGCCCACTGCCCAGATCATGCGAGTGGTACGCGCCAGTATGATTGAACAATTGCGAAAAGGCTACATTCTCAACGCTGCAGCCAACGGCATGCCCCAGAACCTTATGGTCTACAAGTATTCGCTCAAGAATGCCTTAATTGCTGCTGTTACCATTATTGGCCTCATGTAC